>Ga0209956_1000088_pt1 | contig 36906 bp, 32 predicted proteins | sample SalPon2A_C_D1_MG_FD_185720 | JGI IMG/M metagenome (GOLD analysis project Ga0209956, IMG submission 185720) | Soil microbial communities from South San Francisco under conditions of wetland restoration - Salt Pond MetaG R2A_C_D1_MG (SPAdes)... | ecosystem: Environmental > Terrestrial > Soil >...
TCGCCGAAGGGCGGGTCGAGGGACGAGCCGAGGGTGTACCGGCCGGCGAGCGGCGTTTGCTCCTGCGCCAGCTCGAGCTCCGCTTCGGCCCGCTTCCGGAAACCGCGCGGAAGCGTGTGGACGCTCTGGACGCGCCGAAAGACCTGGAAGACCTCGGGGAACGTCTCCTGACCGCGAAATCCCTCGGCGACCTGGGCCTCTCCGAGAGCTAGCGGGTCGTCGCCAGCGTTCCACGTCGTGGGATCTCTTTACCAGCTTCCCCACACCGTGCACAGCCCCGCGTGGTCCATCGGGTAGAGCTCGCGGCGGGGACCGGTGTAGACCGGGTTCATCACCGCCTGCGGCGGGCTGCCGAAGTGGCCGACGCCAAAGGCGTGTCCGGCCTCGTGGAGCACCACGGTCTCGACGTCCACCGGCAGATCCGGCCGCGCATCGCCGGCTCCCGACAGCACCCAGTCGAATCGGTCGTTGTAGTAGATCTCGTTGAGCGCCGTGTCGAGGCGCTGGTCGCCGTCCAGGTCGGTGGGCTCCCCGGTCTCCGGGTCGACGAAGATGAAGGTGACCGAGATCCCCAACACCCCGGGACCCAGCAGCCCACTGTCCTCGGACAGCCAACCGGCGTGGACGATGTCGGCGGCAAAGGGCTCACCGAAGTCCCCACGGTCGAGGAAGTAGTCGAAGATCGTGACGTCGCCTCCCGGATACGCCCGCTTGGCCACGGTCTGCTCGAGACAACCGCTCGCCGCCCAATGGGCCATGGCGCGGTCGATGGCGGCCTCGGTGTCCGACTGCGAAGCGCCGCTGGAGGTCATGGCGCCCCACGAGGGATCCACCAGGTAGGTCACCGTGTCGCCCTCGGCGTCCCGGCGGGGATCCCCCGGCACCCACCGGAAGTCCCGCTGGTGGAGACGCGCGGCGGGGCGACCTTTGCCCAGGGTCAGAAACTCGATCTGCTCGACGCGGTAGTCGAGCCACTGGGGCTTGAGGATGTCGTTGAGGTCCTTCATCAACTGCAAGACCTCGGTGTCGCCCGCCGCCGCCTGGACGCGGCCCACCACCCCGAGGCCCCCGAAAACAAGAATCCCCAGCACGAGACCGGCGAGCCACTTGCACTTCATGAGAGCTCTCCTTTCGGGAACCGACGGTCGACCCCTGAACGGACAACGCGAGGTATCGGGGGGCCTGAGAAGGACTACGCTTCTTGGTAGCACGACAGCCCGCCAGCGTCAAGTCCCGCCCAGCCATCCCCGGCGCTTCCGGATGCCTATCTCCCCAAGGAAAACGGGGTCTCGGGAAGGTCGAGCCGGGTCGCCGTGTTACCCTGACTAGTGCTCTGGAGAGGGCAATCCCGGACGCTTCGGACCGTGGCCGCGATCTCGGGCTCGCCTCTCGGAACCGTTCCATGTGCCTTTGGAGGACTTCATGCATCGCCTGCTCATCCCCTGTCTCGCCCTGGGATTGGTGAGCTTCCCCGCGTCGTCCCCTGCGCTTTCCGCCGACCCGGCTGCCGAGGCTTCCCAGGTCCGCGAGCGGAGCTGGCATACGAGCCTCACCACCGCCAGGGCGGAGGCGGCGAAGCAGGACAAGCTGATCTTCGTCGACCTGTACGCCGACTGGTGCGGCTGGTGCCGCGTGCTCGACCGGGACGTCTTCAGCCAACCGGTGTTCGACGGCCTCGCCCGCAAGCTGGTCCTGGTGCGGCTCGACGTGGAGGACCGGGGCGAAGGCGCCCGCGCGCAGGCCCACTACGGGGCCAATGCTCTGCCCACGACGCTGGTCCTCGAGCCCTCGGGAATTCTGGTTGGCAAGGTGACCGGCGTCGAGGAACCCGCCGCCTACGTAGCGAGCATCGAGCGGCAGATCGCGATGCACCGGCAGGTGATCGGGCTCTACGACCAGGTGGTCGCTTCGCGGGGCGAGAACGTAGGCTCGGAGCAGGTGACGGCGTTGGCCGAGGCCTTTCACAAGCGGGGGGACGGGCCGCGAGCCGCGGTGCTGTACCGTCTTCTGCAGGACCGTCTGGGGGCGACGCCGCCGGGCTCGCAGGACCTCGAAGGCCGGGCGCGTCTGTCCTTCAAGCTGGCCGACGCCCAGCGGATGGCGGGTGAGCACGAGAGCGCCGCCCGTACCGCCGCCCGGGCCCGCGACCTGGCGAGCCGGAAGAACGACGACTCGCTGGTCGAAGCCATCGACCTGCTGGGCATCCAGATCGCCACCGAGATCGGCGATTGTGACCGGCGGCGCCAATCCATGCAGAGCTTCCTGAAGGCGCATCCGGAGAGCCGGCACCACCGCCGCGTCGAGAGCAGCCTGGTGGCCTTGGTGACCGGCACCGACGGCACCGGCTGCAGTTGAGCCCGCCCGAGCGGCAACCCCAGGACAGCACAGACCTCGATAGGCCGCGATGACCCAGATGACGAACCTGAATCCTCTTTTCTCCCGGAGCTCCCGGCTCCCTCGTCTCGCCCTGCCGGTCCTCCTCGTCTCGATCCTCGCCCCCGGCGCTCCGTCCCAGCTCCCGCTCCTCGCCCAGGACGACCTGCGGCCCGAGATGGCGGAGGTCGAGTTGCTGGCGGACCGCAGCGCGTACGAGCCCGGAGCCGAGGCACGCTTCCTCGCGGTGATGACCCTCGAGGAGGAGTGGCACGCCAACAGCCACCAGCCGACGTATGACTGGCTGATTCCCACCGAGCTGACGCTGACCCTTCCCGATGGCTGGGCCACCCCGGCGGTGACCTATCCCGAGGGGGGGATGAAGTCCTTCCAGTTCGTCGACGATCCGATCTCGGTGTACGACGGCACGGTGCGCTTCCTGGTCACCGTCCCGATTCCCGAGGGAGCGACCGGAACGCTGCCGGTGCTGGCCGGGCTGCGCTACCAGGCCTGCGACCACAGCTCGTGTCTGCCGCCGGTGACCACCGAGGCGTCCTTGGAGCTCGTCGTCGGCGCCGGCGGCGAGCCGACCTACACGGAGCTGTTCGAGGCGGGAGCCGGCATGACGGTCGGACCCACCAGCGAAGGCGAAGCGGCATCGGGCTCGGCGCCGGAAGGCTCCGCACCGGCCCGGGCGCTGTGGGTGATCCTGCTGCTGGGCTTTCTCGGCGGCGTGATCCTCAACGTCATGCCCTGCGTGCTGCCGGTGCTGTCGCTCAAGGTCTTCGGGCTGATCCGCAGCGCCGACCAGGGCCGCGGTCACGTGGTGGCCGGCGGGCTCGCCACCTCGGCGGGGATCCTGGCGTCGTTCTGGGCGCTGGCCGGAGCGGCGGTCCTGGCGCGCTCCGCCGGTGCCGCGGTGGGCTGGGGCACCCAGTTCCAGCATCCGGGCTTCGTCACCTTCCTCACCATCGTCGTGGTGCTCTTCTGTCTCAACCTCTGGGGTCTGTTCGAGATCCAACTGCCCCAGCGGCTGGCACAGGCGGCGTCCGGCGGCCCCACCGAGGGCCATGCCGGCCATTTCGCCTCGGGTCTGTTCGCGACCCTGATGGCGACCCCTTGCTCGGCACCTTTCCTCGGCACCGCCGTGGGCTTCGCCCTCGTGCAGCCGGCCTGGCTGATCTTGCTCACTTTCACCGCCATCGGGCTCGGCATGGCGTCCCCCTACCTGCTGCTCGCCGCCGCCCCCGGCACCGCACGGCTGTTCCCCAGACCCGGAGCTTGGATGGAGCACGTGCGCACGTTCATGGGCTTTCTGCTCGCCGCCGCCGCCGTCTGGCTGCTCTACGTGCTGTCCTCGCAGGTGAGCCCCGAGCGCGTGGCGCTGGTGCAGCTCGGACTGCTGGGTCTGGCCCTGCTGGTGTGGCTGAGCGCGCGCATGGCCGAGGGCCGCTGGCTCAAGCGGACCGCCGCCGTGGCGCTGGTGGCGGTCGCCGTCGGCACCATGGTGCTCGCGTCGCAGCCGGACACCGGGGCTCCCTCGAAGGGCGCCGGCTCCCACGGTCTGATCGAGTGGGTGGAGTTCGACCGCGCACGGGCGCTGGCGCTGGCCTCCGACGGCCACCTGGTCTTTGTCGACGTCACCGCCGACTGGTGCATCACCTGCAAGGCCAACGAGCGTCTTGTGCTGGAGACGAGCGAGGTCGCCGATGCGTTTCTCGAGCACGAGGTGATCCCGATGAAGGCGGACTGGACCAACCGTGACGACACCATCGGCGCGTTCTTGGCCGAGTTCGGCAAGGCGGGGATCCCCTTCTACGTGCTCTACCGGCCGACGGACGGCCCCCACGTGTTCAGCGAGCTTCTGACCAAGGACGCCCTGCTGACTGCGCTGGCCGATTCCCGGCGTGCCGCCGGCCTCGCCGAGGGACCTTCCGATGCCCAGCAGGTGGCCGATCTGACGGACTGACGCCCCCTGAGCCGATCCGGCGGCCCACGACTCCCGGCGCGACCCATCCCGGCCTCCCGGTCTCCCCCCGGTCTCCCCTTGCGTCGACCCCGGAGGGCGCCGGGGCTGGACGCAACCGGCCGAGATGCGATAAAACAACCACGTCTCATACGTTCTAGCGTCGAGGTGACGGCCCGCGGGCCGCCGGGCGCCATCCGAGTCGGCCGGGCAAGCGGGGGGCGTCTGTGCTTTGAACGGACACCAGGGAAGGGATGCGGTGAGCTCGAAGGCTGCCGTACGGCGGTGGACCAGGAGACGGGCAGCGGGCAGACTGGGGGCGGGGAGACCGGGAGCGGTCCTGCTCCTGGTGGGCCTGATCCCGGTGAGCCTGCTCGCCTCGGGTTGCTCGATGTGGCGGCCGGCCGCGGATACCCGGGCCGAGCTGCAAGCGCGCACCGCCCACACCGCCGCCCACGTCACCGAGCGCGACCTGCTGTTCTACTCCTATCCAAAGGTCCCGATCGACCCCCAGGTGGAACGCAACCTGCGGCGCCAGCGGGGGTCCTACGACATCTGGGATCTGGAGCTCCCCTCCATCGGCCACAACGGGCAACCGGAGGACGTCGTACGAGCACGGTACTTCCAGAGCCGTCTCCCCGGCGCCAAGCGTCTGATCGTCATCCTCCCCATCTACGGCAAGTCGGTCTACCCCTCCCACAAAGTGGCCCGTTACCTGACCAAGGAACGGGACGCCGAGACCACCAACGTGCTGCTGCTGCGGGGCGGCGAGAATCTCTACGACTGGCAGGCGATGGCCGCGGCGGAGTCCGAGGCGGAGCTGATCGCGGAGGTGGAGCTGGGTGTCCGGCGGATCAGGAACACGGTGATCGACGTCCGGCGGCTGCTGGACTGGGCCGAGGAGCAACCCGAGATCGACCCCGAGCGCATCGGCATCGTCGGCTTCAGCTTCTCGTCGATCCTGGCCAACCTGACGATGGCCCTCGACGAGCGGGTCGCCGCCGGGGTCTTTTTCATGGGCGGAGGCCACATCCACCGGATCTTCGCCCACTGCGAGGGCAACGACCTGCAGGAGGTGCGGCGCCGTCTGGGCGATCGGCTCGGCTGGACCAGCCTCCATTTCGAGTACGAGCTCGAAGGGCCGTTGCGGCCCATCGAGCCCACCCGCCTGGCCTCGCTGCTGGGAGACCGTCCGGTGCTGCTCGCCGAGTCGATGGTCGACGCCGTGATCCCCGCCGAGTCGCGGCGCGAGCTGCGGGAGTCCCTCGGCCAACCGGACCGCATCCGCTTCGTCATCGGGCACCGTGCCGCCTTCCTCTCCCTCACTCCTCTCGGCTTCAACTACTCGACCCGCAAGATCCGCCAGTTCTTCCTGGACCATCTCTGAGCCGTCCACCGAATCCTTCTTCGTCCTCCCTCCTCGCCGACGTTCGTCGGAACGGACTTCCTTTTCACTTATTTATCCTGCTATATTCGTTAGCAGATTGTCTTTCTCGCACTTTTCTCTGAAGGCATCTGTCTGGGCTCTGCCCGGATGACCTCTTGACCGTCGCGTTTACGGGGGCCCGGCCTCCGCAGTACGAGTCTTCTGGGCTAGTGTCCGAGCCTTCCGGGCCAGTGAACGCGATCTTCCGTTCCTTGAGGCTGACCCCGAATCGAGAAACCAGGAGGTCGAGATGCGATCGTTCCCCTCACGTTGGAAAACGGCCCCGTCCACCCTGATGATCGTTGCGGCAGTGTGGACTGCTGCCGGCGGGCTGATGCTCGCCGCACCCCCCGTCCTTGCCCAGTTCGCCAACGCGGATCTCGCCGGTACGGTGACCGACACCGACGGCGCCGCCCTGCCCGGAGTCACGGTCACGGCCACCAACGACGCCACCGGGCTCCACCGGACCACCGTCTCCTCCGCCAACGGCACCTACGCCATCAACGGTTTGCGTCCCGGAGCCTACAATCTGACCTTCCAGCTCGAAGGCTTCCAGGTCGTCGAGCGCGAGGACGTCGAGCTGCGCGTGGGTCAGGAGACGCGGATCAACACCGAGCTGAAGGTGGGCACGGTCCAGGAGGAGATCACCGTCACCAGTGCCGCGCCGGTGGTCGAAATCACGTCCAAGGAGATCGGCGGCACGCTGACCACCAAGGAGTTCGAGTCGTTGCCCACCCAGAACCGCAGCGCCCTGCTCTTCGCCTCGCTGTTCCCCGGGGTCATCCCGGCACCGAGCACCGAGTCGACGGCTTCCGACGCTCTGTTCATCAATGGGCAGGACGACAACAACAACAGCTTCAACTTCGATGGCGCCAACAACGACGACGACGTCATCGGCGCCCGCGCCGGAGCCCAGGCGCGCACTCCCATGGAGGCCATCCAGGAATTCCAGGTGCTGACCACCCAGTTCGACGCCGAGTTCGGTCGCGCCCTGGGCGGCGTGCTCAATGCCATCACCAAGAGCGGCGGCAACCGGTTCGCCGGCTCGGTCTTCCACTTCATCCAGGATGGTTCCTACAACGAGAAGAACTTCTTCACCATCCGCAACGGGCTCGACCAACCTCCCACCGAGTACCGCTCCTCGGGCTTCACGGTGGGCGGTCCTGTGGTGCGCAACAAGGCGTTCTTCTTCGTCTCCTACGAAGACAACCTCAACGAGGAGGGCGTCACCCAGAGCTTCTCGACCCGTCCGGATCTCAACTTCACCACCGTCGAGAACAACGACATCGACAACGTGATGCTCAAGCTCGATTACCAGCCGGTGCAGAACCACCACCTGGCGGCGCGCTATCTGCTGGAGGAGTCGCCGCAGTTCAATCAGATCATCGGCGCGGTGACCCAGGCGGGCTCGCGCGAGGAGGACGACACCGATTCCAACTGGACCTTCTCGGTGGACTCGGTGGCCAACCCACGGTCGTTCAACGTCTTTCGCATCTCCTTCACCAAGGAGGACGTCTCCTTCGCCAATCCCGGCTTCAACAACAACGGCCAGAGCTTCGAGGCCCAGCGCAACCAGACGCCCAGCGAGAGCCATCCGAACTTCGTCGACGGCGCCAGCACCGTGGCCCAGAGCCGGATCAACCGCTCGAGCCAGGTCGACGACACCTTCTCCTACTTCCTTCCCGATTGGCACGGTGAGCACGAATTCCGCGTCGGCTTCCAGTACTCGGACCGGGAGGAGGAGTTCACCGACTTCGGCTTTCTCAATGGCCAGTTCTTCAACTTCGAGTCCAACCAACAGTTCGATCCCGCCGACATCAACACCTATCCCGGCGCGTTCCAGATCCGCGTGCTCGGGGGCCTCACCGCCGACATCCCCGCCAACAAGACCCTGGGGGTCTTCGTCCAGGACGACTGGAGGATCAACGACCGGCTGACCGTCAACCTGGGGCTGCGCTACGACGAGGAGGACATCACCAACGACGAGAACATCGCGCCCCGTCTGGGCTTCGCCTGGGACCCGCTGGGCCAGGGAAAGACCGTGGTACGCGGCGGCTACGGCCGGTTCTACGACCGCTTCCAGCTCGGCTTCTTCTCCAGCTTCTTCCTCGACGCGATCGATCTGCCGCAGGGCTTCATCCTGCGGGTGCCCGATTCGGGCCAGAACCAGGACTTCTTCTTCGACCTGGCCCAGCTCAACGGGGTGAACAACCTCGACGAGCTGCGCGACGTGCTGGTCAACCTGTTCGAGGGAGGCGCCGATGCGCCGCTCAACGCTTTCCCGACGGTGGATCATCCGGGTCGCAAGCAAGCGTACATGGACAGCCTCTCGATCGGTGCCGAGCACGAATTCTGGCGCGGCGTCTCCGCCGGGATCGATCTCATCCACAACGAGAATCGCGACATGCCGCTGCTGGTGGACCTCAACCCGGTGTCCAACGAGCTCGGCGGCACCCGGCCCAACATCAGCATCCTCAACGGGGAGCAGGTGGACCTGGGCTCGATCCTCACCTGGGTCAACGAGGGGGAGAACGACTATGACGCGGTCCAGCTCTCGCTGCAGAAGCGCACCGGAAGCTGGACCGGGCGCATCTCCGTGACGCTGGCGGATTCGGGGGGCAACAACGAGGGCGGTGGCGGCGGCACCGGTGTCGCCTACTTCCAGCGCCGCACCGAAACCGGGTACAACTTCGACACCGGCCAGATCATCGGCCAGCCCCTCGACCTGGGCTTCGACGATCCCCGCGGCCAGGACATCCCGGTCAACTGGCACCGGGACGTCAACCTGGCGATCTCGGGCCAGTACCGTGTGCCCCACACCTCGTGGAAGCAGAACGGCGGTCTGACCGTCGCTGGGCTGTTCCGCTTCATGTCCGGCGAGCCGGTGACTCTGCTCGAAAACAGCCTTCGTCTCGACAACAACAACCGGGCACCGCTACCCCCGGGGACCAAGGATCCACAGGTCGACGTCGGGATCGGGCGGGACGGCACGAGCTTCAACGGCAAGATCGGTGGTGCGGACAACCCGGACTTCAACCGTCTGGACCTCTCGTTCCGCTATCTCATCCCGTTCGCGAGCCGCTTCGAGCTCGAGCTACTGGCGGACGTGTTCAACGTGTTCGACACGGTGAATTACGCCAGCATCGGAGGCAACCGGGCGGGGCTCGACAGCTTCCTGGTACCCCAGGGCGCGCTCAACCCGCAGGAGCTCCAGTTCGGAGCCAAGCTGCGATTCTAGCCGTCACCCGAGCCATCGGCTCCGCGTCCCGTCCCCCCCTCGACAGTCCGGGGGGGACGGGCACGCACCTCCTCACGGAGCGTTCTGAAGCGCTCCAACCTCTCAGCGAGCTCGGCCTCGAAGCCGCGGTCGGTGGGCCGGTAGAACCGCTCACCCACCAGTGCCTCGGGCAGACAGTCGATGCCTCCGACGCCCTCCTCGACGTCGTGGGCGTAGACGTAGCCCGCGCCGTAGCCGTGCTCTTTCATGAGCCGTGTCGGAGCGTTGCGGATCTGCATCGGAACCGGGTCCGCCGGACGCTCCTCCACTGTCCGCCGGGCGGCGTTGTAGGCCCGGTAGGCTCCGGCGCTCTTGGGTGCCAGCGCCAGATAGAGCGCCGCCTGGGCGAGGGCGAGCTCCCCCTCCGGGCTGCCCAGCCGGTGGTAGGCGTCGGCCGCGGCGAGGGCCTGCGGCAGGGCCTGGGGATCCGCCAGACCGACGTCCTCGCTGGCGAAACGGATCATCCGGCGGGCGATGTAGAGCGGCTCCTCACCGGCGGCGAGCATCCTCGCCAGCCAGTACACGGCGGCATCGGGATCGCTCTCCCGCAACGACTTGTGGAGCGCCGAGATGAGATTGAAGTGCTCCTCCCCCGCCTTGTCGTAGACCAGGACTTTGCGTTGCTCGACCCGGCGGACCAGGTTCGCGTCGATCCGCGGTCTCGTTTCGCCCTCTTCTTCGGCGACCGCCTCCGCCTCCGCCATCACTAGCTCGAGGAGGTTGAGAGCCCGGCGGGCATCGCCGGAGGCGAGCTGGGCGAGCGCCTCCAGGGCCTCGTCGTCGGCCCGCGCTCCGGTAGCCCCGAGACCGCGTTCAGTGTCCTCCAGCGCGCGTTGCAGGAGCTCTCGGAGGTGCTCCGGCCGGAGGGGTTGGAGCACCACCACCCGGCAGCGGGAGAGCAGGGCGGCATTGACCTCGAAGGATGGGTTTTCCGTGGTGGCACCGACGAGCACGATGTCGCCCCGCTCGACGTAGGGGAGAAAGGCGTCCTGCTGCGCGCGGTTGAAGCGATGGATCTCGTCGACGAAGAGAAGGGTGCGGCGGCCCTGGGCACGGCGGAAGCGCGCGGCGTCCTCCATCACCCGCTTGACTTCCTTGATTCCCGAGGTGACCGCGCTGAACGGGACGAAGCGGAGTGAGGTGGCGTCGGCGAGGATGCGCGCGAGGGTGGTCTTGCCGGTGCCCGGTGGCCCCCAGAAGACGAGGGACGGCACGCGGTCCTCGGCGATGGCACGGCGGAGAAAGGCGCCCTCGCCCACCACCGCCTCCTGACCGACGACCTCGTCGAGGCTGCGCGGCCGGATCCGCTCGGCCAGCGGCGTCCCGGCCTCGGAGCCCTCCGCGACCGGACGCCCTACCCGGCCCCGCGGCTCCTGATCGTCGAAGAGGGTGGGCACACGCGCTCCCTAGTCTCCCGCCTCGAGATTCGCCACCACGGCTTCCGTGAACTGGGTCGTGGACGCGCTGCCGCCGAGATCGCCGGTCATGATGCGGTTCTCGACCACCGTCGTGCGCAGGGCCTTGCGGAGCCGCTCGACGACGTCCTGCTTGCCCAGGTGGCGGAGCATCAAGATCGCCGAGCGCATCAGCGCCAGGGGATTCGCCTTGTTCTGGCCGGCGATGTCCGGGGCGCTGCCGTGGACCGCTTCGAACACCGAGACGCCGTCGCCGATGTTGGCGCCCGCCACGGTGCCCAGACCGCCCACCAGGCCGGCGGCGAGGTCGGACACGATGTCCCCATAGAGATTCTCCAGCACCAGGACGTCGAAGGTCTCCGGGTACATCACCAGTTGCATGCACAGCGCATCGATGATGCGGTCGTCGGTCTCGATCTCCGGGTAGTCCTTCGCCACCTCGCGGCAGCAGTCGAGAAAGAGACCGTCGGCCAGCTTCATGATGTTGGCCTTGTGTACCGCCGTCACCCGCTTGCGGCCGTTGGCGCGGGCGTACTCGAAGGCGAAGCGGGCGATGTCCAGGGAGGCCTTCTTGGTGATCACTTTGAGACTTTCGACGACACCGGGGACCACCTCGTGCTCGAGACCGGAGTAGAGGCCTTCGGTGTTCTCGCGCACCACGACCAGGTCGACGTTCTCGAAACGGCCGGGGATGCTTTCGAGCGAGCGCACCGGGCGCAGGTTGGCATAGAGATGGAGCTCCTTGCGCAGCCGCACGTTGACCGACTGGAAGCCGCCACCAACCGGCGTGGTCACCGGCCCCTTGAGGGCCACCCCGTTGCGTCGGACGGATTCGAGAAGCTCCTCCGGCAGGGGGTCCTTGCCCTGGGAGATGGCTTCCAGCCCGGCGATCTGCCGCTCCCATTCGAGATCGGCTCCGGCCACTTCCAACACTCTCACGGTGGCGGAGGTCACCTCCGGCCCGATGCCGTCACCGGGAATCAAGGTCACTCTGGTCGTCATCACACTCCCCTTCTCGGGCTTTGTTGCTGGATGCTGAATGGCTTGCCCCGGACACCCGGAGCTCGTGCCCGGTGGCTCGGGGCACCCGACGGTGGGCTCAGCGTCCCACGGACGCCAGCTCCACCTCGCCGCCGCCGACGAAGACGTCCCCCAGGGGCCGCACGGCGGCTCCGCGGGCGTAGTCGAAGCACAGATCCCGGCGATCGAGAGCACCGGGCTCTCCCTCGTCGCCGAACAGAATCACCACCCGGTCGCCGACCCGCACGAGGTTGCCCTCCTCCTCCGACCACGGGAGGCCCGCGTCGAGAGAGATCTGTCGCCAGTCGAGGCTGTCCATGCTCTCACCGGCGGAGGACAGGAGGCTGCCGAGGGCGGTGATCCGGGAAAACGCCATGTGGTGCCGGGTCAGCTCTCGGATCTCCCGCTGCATCGCCTGGGACTCGGTCGGAGGTGGCTCGATCTGGGTGAGGCCGAAAAGGGCCGACGCGGGACCGATCGCCCCCGGTAACGAAGCGATGACAGTGGGGAACACGCGCCATTTCCGCCATATCTCCGCCGCCCCTGGAGACCGATAGCGCTCCTGAGGTATCAGAGAGCTCTCGCGGCCGTAGAGCTCGATGCGCACGTGAAAGCGCTGGGTGCCGAAAGGGTTGTCGCCGCGGGCACCGGAGCGCACCAGGGAGTCGTCGTTGGCGGGGTCCAGGGTGCCGGGCACGGACCAGCTCTGCGGCCAGTCCGGCCGCAGCAGCTCGGTCAGACGGAAGCGTTCGAGGGTCTCCCCGGGGTCGAGCTCCAGGTACGGCAGCGCGCCCTCGACGGTGAACCAGAGAACGCGCGCTTCCTGGGGGCGGTCCCAGCGGGCGAGAGCCTCGGTGGGGACCGGGCCGTCGGGCAGCCGCAGGGCGGGCGCCTCCGTGTAATAGACCTTGCTGCCGTCGCGGGCGGTGGCCTCCAGCACCGCGTAGAGCTGGAAGGGGGTGCCGGCGTCCACCAGGACCGTTCCGACCACGGCCTCGCCGGCGCCTTCCGGCTGGATCGCCACCCAGGCGGCGGTGGGCTCCGGCGCCAGCTCCTCCCGGATGCTGGGCCAGAGGAGCAGCGCGGCCACCAGGACCAGGACGACCGTCAGGGCGAGCAGCAGGTTGCGGCGTTCGGGGCTCATGTCTTTTTGAGCTCCTCCAGCTTCGCCACCACATCACGGTAGTTCGAGTTGATGCCGTAGAGCTCGACAAAAGTCCTCTGGGCCGCCTCGCGGTCGTCGATGGTGAGGTAGACGTTGCCCATGTCGTAGAGCAGCCCGAGGGTCTCCTCCTCGGTCAGATCGAGTGTCTCGAGACCCTGTCGATACCACTTGACGGCCAGCTCCGGCAGCCCCTTGTCGAGGAAGCAGAGGCCGAGCATGGAGCAGCACTCCACCAGATGGGGACGGCTCTTGGCGGCCACCTGGAACTCGCCGATGGCCTCGTCGAGAAGCCCCATCTCGCGGTAGGCGATGCCCAGGTTGAAGTGGGTATCGTGGTCCTCGGGCGAGAGGTTCTCCGCCACCCCCTGCTTGAAGCCCTCGACGATCTCCTCCAGCGACTGCTCCTGGGCTTGCACCAGCGGGCTGCCGTCCATCGCCTCCTCCCGGGACAGCTCCTCCTCCAACTCGCCGGCAAGATCGAAGAAGTCGCCTTCCGTTTCGTAGATCTCGGCCTCGGCACCGCTGGAAGCGGCTTCGGCCTCCACCTCGTCGAGCCAACTGGTCCCGTCGTCGCCGGACGGCGCCTGGGCCTCGGCCTCTGGCTCCGGAGACGGTGTCGGCGAGAGGGTCGCCTCCCAGGGTGGAGCTCCGGCCGGCGGCTGCGGGGGGGCGTCCTCGACCTCCACCTCGTCGAAGATCCCGCGCAGGGTGATGTCGTCCTCTTCGAGCGAGCGGAGGCTTTCGGGGATCTCGGTTCCGGTCTCCGGCACGGTCGCCCCCCCGACCGCCGCCTCTCGGTCCAGCGGCTCCAGGGGTTGGGGCGACGGCGGGGACGCCGGCTTGCTCTTCTTGCGGCGCGGGGCGAAGCCGTGGACGAGGTCCTCCAGCAATCGGTCGACCCGGGAGGCGGGCTTCTTCTCACGGCTTTCGGGCGGCGGCGTGGGCGGCTGGTCCGGGGCGCTCTCCTCGAAGAGGAAACCGGCGCGCTCGAGGCGCTCCCGCATCTTGGGCCAGCGCTCCGAGTCGCCCACCCGGTCCGCCGTCTTCGCCATGCGGGCGGCCATCCGGCGCACCGCCTCGTGCTCTCCCTCGTCGAGATAGATGCGGAGCATGACCTCGTGGGCTTCGAGGTTCTCGGGTTTGAGGGAGAGAGCCTCGCGCAGGCGCTCGAGCGCCTTGTCGATCATGCCGTACTTGGCGAGCACCTCGGCTTCGGACACCAGCTCGCTGTCGTCCCTCTGGGTGACCGACGGAGGCTCGAGATCGGAGACGGTCCTCTCCAGGACCGCCGGATCGACCTCCACCCGATCCTCCGGCGAGACCCTCGGTACCGCCGTGGGTTCCTCGGTCACCTCGGTCGCCGGCTCCGCCTCGTCGTCCGGCAGGAAGGCGCGGGCGGGACGCCCGTCCATCATGTCCGCGGGGGGCTGGACCAGACTGGGCGAAGGCTCCTCGTCCTCCAGGTCGAGCACGAAGGCGCCGTCGGTATCCACGTCGAGCTCGCCGGTCGCGGTCCCCGCTTCCGCCTCGGAGTCCGCAAGCTCGACATCCGTCAGCTCGACCTCCGGCATCTCGACGTCCGGCAGGTCGACCTCCGGGATTTCGACGTCCAGGGCCTCCGGATCGAGCCCGCCGGCTTCCAGCAGCTCCGGGCTCGACGCCTCGGGCTCCGGAGTCTCGAGGGCCGCCGCCTCGGCAGCCTCGGCGAGCGCCTCGCCGACGCCGGGACCGGTGTCGTCCAGGTCGAGGACGAGCTCCACGCTGGAATCTTCCTCGAGCCCGTCCTGGGCCACCCCCTCCGGCTCGAGCTCCGTCGCCACGGCGGCCGCGGGCTCGGCGGTTTCCGGCTCGGCCTTTCTCTCCATCCCCACCCGCTGCGCCACGGTGCGGGCCTCGGGATTGCGCTCGACCGCGAGCGCGAGAAAGCGAGCCGCCTCCGCGACATGTCCCGACTCCTTGAGGCGGGTCGCCGCGTCGGCCATGAACTCGAGATTGCCGTCGTCGATGTCGAGGGCCTTGCGGTAGACCTGGACGGCGTCCTCCGGATGCCCGTGGTCGATCATCAGCTCGGCGATGGTGGCGTACTCGCCCATCGCCTTGTCGGTCAGCTTGAGCCCGGCGTACAGCTCCGCCAGCTTCGCGTGGTGCGAGGGGTTCTCCGGCTCCAGCTCCGCCATCTCGCGATAGATGTTGATCGCCGAGGTCGGATTGTCGTGCTTGGTGTAGTAGTCCGCCAGGACCTGGTACTGGGTTCGCGCCTCGTTGATCAGGCCCTGCTTGTGGTAGAGCTCCGCCAGCCGCTCGTAGATCTCGAGGCGGGTGGGGTCGAGCTTGATGATCTTTTTGTAGATGGCGATGGCTTTGACAAAAAAGCCATCGTCGGTGTAGCCCTCGGCGATCTTCTCGAAGAGCTTGACCGCCTCGTCGTAGCGCTCGATGCGGGCGTAGAGGTCGCCCAGGCGATTGAGGGTGTTGACGTCCTCGGGCTGACGCTCGAGGACCTTGCTGTACTCCTTGATCGCGGCGTCGATCCGTCCCTTGGAGACGTACTTCTCGGCGGTGCGGATGACCTGTTCGCGGCGCACAGCCATCAGCCGAGTCTCCGTCTGGATAGGTCCCTCCCCCGACGCGGGATGGGAGAGGCTCTCGGGATCCTCGTCACCGCGACTCCTTGCCCTGGTGAACGGGTCTTATGGGCTATCTTCTTCGGTCGTCTCTTCGATCGTCTCTCGGGTCGTCCTGCTCCGGTCGTCCTGACGCTCTTCGATACGGGCGGCCTTGCCCCGCAAACCACGCAAATAATAAAGCTTGGCTTGCCGAACCTTGCCCCGCCGTACGACCTCGACCTTGTCGATGATAGGAGAGTGGACGGGAAAAATCCGCTCGACGCCGATACCGCCGGAGATTTTCCGGACAGTGAAGGTCTCCCGCGTGCCCCCGCCGCGACGGCCGAGGACCACGCCCTGGAAGACCTGAATGCGTTCTTTGTCCCCCTCGACGACCCGCACGTGGACGCGCACGGTGTCGCCGGGGCGGAACTCCGGAACGTCGGTCTTGAGATAGGTGTCTTCTACGTGTTGCAATTGATTCATGACTTTGACCTCCGGACGAGGCTCATCCCTCGCCATGACGCGGATTTTTGATTATCTCGCAGGACTTCCGATGGCGCAAGCGCTCAAGGGCCTTCCGTCGCGATCCGTTCGGAGCTAGCGCCCCCCTCGCCGCCCGCTCGTCTTGCTCTCGGCGGCCAACTCGGCGACCAGCCGCCACTCTTCCTCGCTCAGCTCTCCTTCGGGCAGGCGCTCCAGCAGATCCGGACGCTTGCGAGCCGTCGCTTCCAGGGCTTTCCTTCGCCGCCAGCGCTCGATCTCGGCGTGATGGCCCGAGAGCAGGACCGGCGGCACCTCCATCCCCTCCACCTCGGGTGGGCGGGTGTAGTGAGGGTAGTCCAGCAAGCCGCGCCGAAAGCTGTCCTGCTCCACCGACTCGGGCAGCCCCACGACCCCGGGAATCTGCCGTGACAGGGCTTCGATGAGCACCATCGCCGGCAGCTCGCCACCGGAGAGGACGTAGTCGCCGATGGAGATCTCCTCGTCCACCGCTCGCTCACGCACCCGCTCGTCGATCCCCTCGTACCGCCCGCACATCAGCAGCAGGCGCTCGAAGCCGGCGAGCCGGCGGACTCCGGCGTCGTCCAGGGTGGCTCCCTGCGGCGACAGCAGGATCCTGCGGTACCTGTTCCTGTTCCCTTCCCCGTCGTCCGCGTCCCCCAGCTCGCGGACGGCCCGCAGCCACGGGGGCGCCGTCATCACCATGCCGCCACCGCCGCCGTAGGGCTCGTCGTCGACGCTGCGGTGGCGATCCTCCGTGAGGTCCCGCAGGTCGTGGACCTGCACCTCCATCCGTCCGCTCTCGATCGCCCTCCCCACCAGACTGGTTTCGAGAAACGGCCCAAAGAGCTCGGGAAAGATGGTCACGACTCGGATGCGCATGATTCGATCAATCCCGGGGGCAGCTCGACCTCGATCCGCCCGCCTTCGATGTCCACCTCGATCAGTAGCTCGCGGACGAACGGGATCGGGATGCGTCCCCGGCTTCCCTCGACGATCAGCAGCAGACCGCCCCCGTCCTCGACCAGGCTCACGACGGAGCCGAGCTCGCCGTGAAGCCGGTCGCGGCAGCGACAGCCTTCGAGCTGGTATCGGAAGAAGGTCCCCTCCTCCAACCGCGCGTCCGTCACGGGCTCGGCCTCGAGGGCCATCCCCCGCAGCTCCTCGACCGCGTTGCGATCCTCCAGACCTTCGAAGCGCACCAGGAGCAGGCTTCGATGGGGACGCGACCCGACGACCCGCAGCCGGCGGATCGGCCGGGGATCGTCGGTGCCGTGGGTGACCCACAGCTCGCTCCCGGGCTCGAACCGCTCCGGCAGCTCGGTCGACGGCTCGACCACCACCTCTCCGCCGACCCCGTGGGGTCGGCGGATCTCGCCTACGATGACGGTGGTGGGGGGAGCGCCGCGGTCAGTCGTCGAGGATCTCGAGCCCATAGTCCACTCCCTCGTGGACGCCGCGGGCTTCGAGCAGGGTGCGGAGGGAGCGGGCGGTGCGGCCTTGCCGACCGATCACCTTTCCCAGGTCGTCGGGATCGACCCGCAGCTCGAAGGTGCAGGAACGGTCGTTCCACACCTCTTCGATTTCGACGGCATCCGGGTGATCGACGATGCGCCGGATGACCGCCATCAGATCCTCGCGGGTTTCCGGCGCGCTAGGCACTTTCGGATTCCTCGGGCTTCTCGCCTTCAGCCTTCGCCTCGGACGTCTCGGACGCCTCCGTCTCGGTCTTGTCGTCGTCGGCCTTCTCGGCGGTGGCCTCGGCCTGCGCCTCCTGCTTGGCCTCGGACTTGGCCTCTGGCTTGGTCTCCTCGGCTCCCTCGGCCTTCACCTCGTCGGCTTTCGTGTCCTCGGCCTTCGCTTCCTCGCCCTGGGCCTCCTGCGTGGCTGCCTCAGCCTTGGCTTCTTCGACCTTGGCTTCTTCGACCTTGGCTTCTTGCTTGGGGGCCTCGACCTTGGGAGCCTCGGCGGTCTCGGCCTGTGCCTTGGCCTTGGCCTTCTTGGGCTTGTCCTCCGCCAACTTGCCGCTCTCGGCGCGGTGGATCAGCGTCTTGACCGTGTTGGACAGCGTGGCACCGTTGCTCACCCAGTAATCGATGCGCTCGCGCTGGATCTGCAACACGGGCGGCTTCTGGAGCGGGTCGTAGTGCCCGACCTCTTCCACCGCCGAAGCGGTGGGGGCTCTTCGAGAGTCCGACACCACAAACCGATAGAAGGCCCGGTCCTTCCGTCCCATCCGGCGTAGCCGAATCGTCAGCATGTTCTGTAACCTCCAACTTCGTTCAACGGGCCTCGGCGAACGAGTTTCGCCCGATTGGTACCAGGATCGCTGTGGTGATCTCCGGTGAGAGCCCGGCGGGCACACTTCCGCCGCATGAAGGCCAGGAGTCTACCAGAGGATCGGGGGGAGATGCAAAGACACGAGCCTACATCCGCAGGTCGGGGAAGCCACCGCCGAGGCTTCCTCCCATTCCGCCACCCAGGCCGCCCCCGCCCGGCCCGCCGGCGCCGCGCATCATCTTGCGCAGCATCTTCCCCTTCTTGCCCTTGAACATCTTCTTCATCATCCGGTACTGCTTGAGCAACTGGTTGACGTCCTGCACCCGGGTCCCGGAGCCGCGCGCGATGCGCCGCTTGCGGCTGGCGTTGAGGAGCTGGGGCCGGCTGCGCTCCTTGGGTGTCATCGAGTTGATCACCGCCTCGACCCGGGTGAGCTGTTTCTCGTCGACGTTCATCCCGGCGAGACCCTTCATCGGGCCGACCTGGGGCAGCATCTCCAGAAGCTGGCTCAGCGGTCCCATGCGGCGGAGCTGGCGGAGCTGATCGCGCAGGTCCTCCAGAGTGAGCTCGTTGCGCGCCATGCGCTGGACCAGCCGCTCCGCCTCGTCCTGGTCGATTTCCTGCTCGGCCTTCTCGATCAGCGACAGCACGTCGCCCATGCCGAGCATGCGGGAGACGAGGCGCTTCGGTTGGAAGAGCTCCAGGTTGTCGAGCTTCTCGCCGACGCCGGCGAACCGGATCGGCACCTGGGTCACGGCCCGGATCGACAGCGCCGCACCGCCGCGGGAGTCGCCGTCCAGCTTGGTCAGCACGACTCCGGTCAGGGGCAGCGCGTCGGCGAACTGCTCGGCGCTCTTGACCGCATCCTGGCCGGTCATGGCGTCGGCGACGAACAGCGTCTCGTCCGGGCTCAGCCGCCCGTGAAGGGCCTCGAGCTCCTCCATCAGCGCCGCGTCCACGTGCAGGCGGCCGGCGGTGTCGAGGATCACCACGTCGCAGCCCTGCTTGCGGGCTTCCTTGCTGGCGCGGCCGGCGAGCCCCAGCACCCCTTCGCCGTCGGCCGGGGTCAGCACCGGGACGCCCACCTGCCCACCCACCTGGACGAGCTGCTCGATGGCGGCGGCCCGCTGGAGGTCTCCCGCGACCAGCATCGGGTGGCGGCCCTTGCCCATCAATCGTTTGGCCAGCTTGCCGGCGGTGGTGGTCTTGCCGGAGCCCTGGAGACCGCACAGCAGCACCACAGCGGGATGGCTCTGGAGCTCGAGCTCCTCCCCCGGATCGCCCATCAGCGCTTCCAGCTCGTCGCGGACAATCTTGACCACCTGCTGGGCGGGGGTCAGCGAGGAGTAGACACCCTGGCCCTCCGCCTCCTCTCGGATGCGGGTGATGAAGGGCTTGACCACCCGGTAGTGGACGTCCGCTTCGAGCAGCGCGAGACGGATCTGGCGCAGCGCCCCGTCGAGGGTCTTCTGCGTGATCTTGCCCTCGCCTCGGAGGTCCCGGAAGACGCCTTGAAGCTTCGATTGGAGACCGTCGAACATGGGTACCGCCTCGGACTGCTGTCGTGGAGTGTGCTTCGGAGACTGGTTTCTCGGAGACCGTCGTCTCGGCGACGGGCGTCTGGGACCGGCGTGCCGCCCTTCGGACCGCTCCGCGCTCGGCTTCGAGCCACCTCAGGATAGAGCACCGGACGAAGCACCACAAGGGCCGCGGGCCCTGGATGTTACTCTCATCGTTCTCCCGATCGGTCTCCGATCGAACGGCGCAGCTCACGAAGAACCGAAGGGATCACGGACCAGAAAGCGACCAGGAAGGACTCCTCGCGTGCAGCCACAGGACCGGCTACCCGGCGACACCTACTCGCTCGACGCCCGCATCCAACGACACTTCGCCAAGCTCACCACCCTCGGGGTGCAGCCGGACGGCTCGATCAGCCGCATCGCCTACTCGGACGCCGAATCGAGCGCCATCGCCTACATTCGGGCGGAAGGCGAGGCCTTCGGGCTCAGCAGCCGGTACGATGCCGTCGGCAACCTGGTGCTCTCGCTCCCCGGAAACCAGCCTCGCCGCCTCCTGGTGGGCTCGCACCTGGATTCCGTCCCGCGCGGCGGCAACTACGACGGCTCCGCCGGCATCGTCGCCGGTCTGGAGGCCCTGCGCGATCTGACTCCCGAGGCCGAGGACTTCGAGGCCGGCATCGATCTCGTCGTCTGGCGCGGCGAGGAGTACACCTTCGACGCGGTATACAAGGGCAGCGCCGCGGCCTTCGGTGTGGCCGAGACCCACATCCTTTTCAACACCTACGAGCACCAGACGTTGCGCGACGCGATCCGGTCCCAGGGATTCAGCCCGGACTGCATCGACGACAACCGGCCCACCTTCTCCCCGCAGACCATCGCCTCCATCGTCGGCTACTACGAGCTCCACATCGAGCAGGGCGTGCGTCTCGAGCGCGAGCGGAAGGACCTCGGGATCGTGACCAGCATCGCCGGCGACCGCAGGTACCTGATCGTCCTCCACGGGCGGTTCGATCACTCGGGAGCCACCCCCATGGGACGGGCGTTTCGCAACGATGTCAATCTCACGATGGCGCACATCCAGACCCGGGCCGACCGCCTGGCGGAGGAACGGCGCGCCCAGGGCCACGAATTCGTGCAGACGGTGGGGGTCGTCAATGCCGATCCGGAGGTCGACCGCAAGTACCCGGACGTCCACGCCAACTCGGTCACCAAGGTGAGCGGGCTGGGGTACTTCACTCTCGACATCATGGGGCCGGACGACGACTTCCTGGACACCTACAGCGGGGAGGTCCACCGTCTGATCTGGCAGACCGCCAAGGAATTCGGCGTCACCGCCAACATCGAGCAAACCGACCGGGCGGGAGGAGTCAAGGCCCTCGACGCCGGGCTGCAGCAACACCTGCGCCAGGCCATCGACTCCCTCGGCTGCTCGTATCTGGAGTTGCCCAGCGGCGCCGGCCACGACGCGGCGCTGGTCGCCCAGGTGACCCGCTCCGACGGCAGCCGGATCCCTGTGAGCATGCTCTTCGTCCCCTGCCGCAACGGGGTGAGCCATTCGAAGGAGGAGTATGTGGCCCCGGAGCAGATGGTCAAGGGAACCCAGGCGCTCCGGGACGCGATGCGCACTGTCGCGCTGGAGGGACAAACACCCTGAAGAGTCGGGAGCAGCTCTCAGCGACGAAGAGCTGCGATCAACGCGGCGATACCACCGGCCACCGCGAGGGCGGCCACCACCCGGAACAAGCAGATGAACCAGGCGATGCCGATGCCGAGAGCCGGCCATTGGATCCACCAGTGACCTGGGGAGGTCATGAGGTTGATGATGGCCAGGAAAACCAAGATCAGGGGGCCGATGAAGAGGAACTTGAGGGCTCTGATCGTGCCGTACACGGTGGGCTCCTTTCCGACGTCTGCCGTTCTACCCGCACGCTCTCCTACGCAGGATCCTCACGGGATGTTCCCGGGCGACTCGACCCGACGGATCACGAGCTTTCGAGAAACGCCGGGATGATGCGGGTCTTGTAGGTCTCGTAGTAGCGGTCCAGAAACTCTGTGGGCTCCCAGGTCCCCTCCAGACATCCTTCGAGCCTCGGACCCGCGACATAGGCGAACGCCTCACAGGAGCGCCCCGCTTCGTCGAGAGCCGCGACCGACTCGCGGGTGTAGAGACCGAGGTCCACCTCCTCGAACCGGTCGAGGATCTCGAAGCTCTCCCGATCGATGCCGCGGACGAGCACGCCTTCCACCGACGCCCCGGGCGCGGGTACGATCGCAGGAAATCGTGGGTAGCCCTCCTTGACTACCGCGGGCCGCCGATAGTCGCGCAGGATCGCGGGCTCCGAAGCGAAGCGCCGTCCCGTGAGCTCCCTCAACAGCTCCGGATGCATGAGGACGCCGTAGGTGAAGAGGTTCATGGGCTCCAGTCGCGGGCGTCCTGAGCCCGTTCAAATATCCCGCTGACAACAACACTGAAACTTGCCTGTCAGGTCGCAGCCGAAGCGCCACGGTTTGGCAGGGTTGGGACCTGCGGGGTCCTTGGTGCAAGCGCACAGCCCACCGGTGAGTTGGGGCTCGAACAGACGCAGATTCGGACAGTTCGGATCCGAGCAGAAGAACTTCTGCTTGCACGCGGCGTTCTGGAGGTTCGCCGCCGCGCTGAACGCCGCGTCGCGATCCTTCTCGCAGTCCGCCTTGGTGGCGTAGCCTTTCCCACCCAGCAGGATCTTGTTGTTGTTCGGCGCCTTGCAGTCCGGAGCACACCCGAGAGGTGTCTTGGCCACCTGAGCGCAACGGACGAGCGCCGACATCTCCGTGGCCCCGATGCGGCCGCTGAGCGTGGATTCGAGACAGACGACGGTCTGCTCCGAGCCCTCGGACTCCAGGATGCAGCCCGCCACGTCGTTTTGCAGACATACGTCCGGCTCCGGCGCTGCCACCACTCCCGTGTCGCAATCTCCCAATGTGATGGTCTCGGGACAGAACGAAGTGACCCCACTCGGGGTGTCCGGCATCCCGGTGTCCAGCTCTTCACCAGGTGGTGGGCAAGCGGAAGCCCAGACGAGAATGAGAGCCAGCAGAAGGCTCGACAGCCTGACGCGGGGCATAGACCCTCCCTGCGAATCCGACAAATTTGACCAGCCATCCAGGAAGATAGATTCGAGGCTCGCGAAAGCCCTAAGAAGATAGCACGCCCCACTGGTGGGCCAGCAACCCCAGGAAGATCGAGTCCTGGCGCTCCCCGTCGATCAGATGGCGCTCGGGGAGATAGCCCTCGCGCTGGAAGCCGAGCTTCTCCAACAGCTTGAGCGAAGCCACGTTGCGCGGGTCGACGTCCGCCTCGATGCGGTGGATACCAAGACCCTCGAAGGCGTGATCGAGCAGGAGACGCACCGCTTCCTCGGCATAGCCATGGCCCCAATGAGGGCGACCCAGGACGAATCCGATCTCCGCCCGCTCGTTCTTCCACTGTAGATCCGCCAGGCTCACCGTGCCGAGCAGCCGGCCGTCTTCGAGGCGGGCGATGCCCCATTGAAAGAGGGTCCGCTCGTCATAGAAGGCTTCGATCTCTGTGAGGAGCAGCCGGGCGTCCTTCTCGGTGGCCATCCGGGGAATGCCGATGAAGCGCGCCACTTCGGGATCGCGAAAGATCTCCAGCAGATCGGGCACGTCACGCTCGGTCAGCCAGCGGAGCTGGACCCGGGTGCCGGGGAGAGTGGGGAGCATGGGGTCGCTCAGCTCGCTTCCACCATCCGGAGAAGGCCCTCCCGAAAGACCCGGAAGCTATGGGATCGATTTCGGTTCGGATCCATAAAGCCAGACACCTTGGAGCTGACCCTTGAGCGCCAGGCAATCTTGTCGATCCTCGTCCACGAGGACAACGATCCGATGATCTTCGGGCAGGCAGGCCCGGTATCCGCGAAGGCGGTTGGGCAACCGCTGGAGGAGGTCCGGCTTGCCCTGATGCACTCGCACCTCGAACGTCGCACGCCCCTCGACGATTTTGGGAACCAGTGCCCGCAGCGCAACCTCTGCCGAACGTTCTTCCACCAAGATCTCCAGATGCAAAGCTCTCTCCTTGGAGATCAGCCCAACAACGCTGAGACGGCAGAGGACCGCGATCCTCCCGCGGCGACCAGAGGATCCCCAACCTCGAAATGCCCTTCCATCCACAGATGGCCGAGCAAGGCGCCCTTGGCCATAAATTCCTTGACTCCCTGCATCTTGTCAGAGCGTCTCGCCTGGGTGAAGCCCTTCTCGTCCCGGTACAGCACCCAGAGCTCTTCCGGCTGGAGGCCGTTGACGAAGAACGGCGAGTGGGTGGTCACCATGAGCTGGGTGCGATCCGCAGCCCTGCGGCATTCCTCCGCCAGCTCCGGAAGCAACCGCGGGTGGAGATGGTTCTCCGGCTCTTCGATCCCGATGAGCTGCGGGGGCTCAGGGTCGTAGAGGACCACCAAGTAGCAGAGCATCTTCAGCGTCCCGTCCGAGACGAATTTCGCGAGGACCGGCTTCTCGAAGGGCGCGTCCTTGATCTGGAGGAGGAGACGGCCATCCGCGAGCAGCTCGGCATCGACGCGTTCGAGACGGGGAACCCGCTGACCAAGCAAGTCGAGGATCTCCTGAAGCCTCGCCGGATACTGTTCCTTGAGGTACTGCACGACATTGGCGAGATTATCCCCGGTCGCGGAGAGGCGCTCCTGGGCCCCCGCCTCGGGTACGCTACGCGTGTCGCTCACCGAAAGATAGGACAGATACCACCCGGTGATGAACCGGCGGAGAGCGCTGACACGGGGATTCTTGGCGAGCTGACCCAGAGTGTTGACCGCGAGGAGATCCCGAGACTCGAGAGTCTCGTCGATCCGGGTGTCGTCCTCGTCCGGCATCTCTCCGCTGATGACTCTTCCCGACCCCTCAGTGAACTCCAGGAATCGAAAGGGCCTGCCCATGGATCCGCGCCTCCACTGCAACCACTCAGCAGCCACAAAGGGTCCCCGAGCACCCTCATCGATCTCCAGGTGGTAGGTGATGAGTGGGCTCCTCGGCTTCTCCCGGTACTTGAGCTCGAAGATGATCGGGCCTACTTGGCCGCGGGTGCGCAGCTCGCGGAACCTCCCCCGCTTCTCCCAGGCTTTGCGCAGCCCCAGGGTGAAGCATTCGGAGAGGAAAGCGAAGACGTCGAAGACGGTCGACTTGCCGCTGCCGTTGGGCCCGAGAAACACCGTGAGCGGCTGAATGTCCGCCAGCTCGAGGTTCTTGAGCGCCCGAAAGTTGATGACCTTCAGACGTTCGACGCGGGGAACGGGGTTTGTCTCCATGCCGTCGAAAGCATAGCAGCGAGTCTGCCTCTATACTCCCCGCCATGACGGCGAGCCCGCAGTCTTCCGACCGCCGCGCCAAGATCATGGCGACCCTCGGTCCCGCGAGCGATTCGCGGGAGACGATCCGCGAGCTGCTGCGGGCGGGGCTCGACGTCGTGCGTCTCAATCTCTCCCACGGCACCCACGAGGGTCATCGGCAGACCATCCGCCACGTGCGCGAGGTGGCGGCGGACGAAGGCCGCTACGTGCCGGTGGTGCTCGACCTCATGGGACCCCGCTACCGTCTCGGGGTCTTCGAGGGGCGTCTGAAGCTCGAAGCCGGTGCCCGGGTGCGGTTGGGGCTCGAAGACGAGGACGTCGAGCTGCCGGTCGAGGAGGGCGTCTTGGAGCACCTCCGGCCCGGAGAGCGACTCCTGGTCGACAACGGGCTGATCGAGCTGAAGGTCGAGGAGTGTTCGCCGCGCGTCGTCTCCGCGCAGGTGGAGACCGGTGGCTACGTCTCCAGCCGCAAGGGTCTCAATCTTCCGGACACCCAGCTCCCGTTCACCATCTCCTCCAAGGACGACGCGGACATCCGGTTCGCCGTCGAGCAGGACGTCGATTACCTCGCGGCCAGCTACGTCGGCGCCGCCTCTCACGTGCAGGAGATCCGCCAGCGGGTGCGCCGGGCGGGGGGCGTCGAGATTCCCCTGGTGGCGAAGCTCGAGCGCTCCGCCGCGGTCGATGACCTGGAGAACATCATCGCCGCCTCGGACGCCCTGATGGTGGCGCGCGGCGATCTCGGCGTGGAGGTGCCCCTGCACCGGGTGCCGGTGCTCCAAAAGCGCATCGTCGATGCGGGACGCCGCGCCGGCCGGCCGGTGATCGTCGCCACCCAGATGCTCGAGTCGATGATCGAGCAGCCCCGGCCCACTCGAGCCGAGGCCAACGACGTGGCCAACGCCGTGTTCGACGGCGCCGACGCGCTGATGCTCTCCGGCGAGACCGCCGCCGGCAAGCACCCGGTGGCGGCAGTGGCGACCATGGCCCGGATCATGGCCGAAGCCGAAGCCTATCCGGCAGGCCGGCGCGCCGGGCTCTTGGACCGGTTCGAGGAGAAGCAGACCGAGAGCACCGAACGCCTGGCTTCGCCGGAGGAGCTCCAGATCCCGGACATGGTGGCGACCGCCGCGGTGCACATCGCCGAGCGGCCGCAGGTGCGGTGGATCGTGGCCTTCAGCCAGGGCGGGTTCACCGCACGTCTGATCTCGCGCCATCGGCCCGAATCCCCCATTCTGGTGTTCACCAACGACGATCGGGTGGCGCGCAAGATCCAGCTCGTGTGGGGTGTCCGGCCGCTGCACCTGGAAGCGGAGGTCGAGCACCACGACGAGGTGGTCGAGGTGGTCGATCGACAGCTTCTCGAGCGCGGGCTGGCCGAGCCCGGCGAGGTGATCGTGGTGCTGATGGGGGATCCGATCCCCGCGAAGCCGCTGACCAACCTGCTGCGGCTGCACCGGATCGTCGAACGGTAGCTGCGAGCACTGGTCTCGAACGCTGCGATACGGCTCCGACATAATGGCCCTCCGATGATCCCGCTGCGCGATATCAACCCGAGCGTCCGCCGGCCGTATGTGACCTACACGTTGATCGGTCTCAACGGGGTGTTCTTTCTCTACGAGTTGGCGCTCGGCACCCGGCTCAACGAGTTTCTGTTTCGGGCGGCGTTCATCCCCGCGGTGTTTTTCCAGGAAGGCGGATGGGGCTATGGCGCGGTCGCCGGCCTCTTGTCCATGTTTCTCCACGGGGGCTGGGGTCACATTCTGGGCAACATGCTCTATCTGTGGATCTTTGGCGACAACGTGGAGGACCATCTGGGCCACGTCCGGTTCGTCGTCTTCTACCTGGGGACCGGTTACGCCGCCACCCTCGCCCACGCTTCGCCTCGCCCGGGTCGCAGCTTCCGGCCATCGGCGCCAGTGGGGCCATCTCCGGGGTTCTCGCCGCGTATCTCCTCCTCTACCCCCGCGCTCGCATCGTGACGATGGTCTTCATCGTCTTCTTTATCCAGCTCGTCGAGATCCCGGCGCTCGTCTACCTTCCCATCTGGTTCTTGATGCAGTTCTTCTCCGGGATCGCGTCACTCTCGGCGGCCTCGGCGGGCAACGTCGAGGCGGGCGGGGTCGCCTGGTTCGCCCACATCGGGGGCTTCACCGCCGGGGCGGTCGGTCTCTGGGCGCTGGGCGGGTTTCGCCACAACCGGCGCCCGCCGCCCCCACGGCAGCCGCCGGTGCGCCGCCCTCCGGTTTCCCGCTTTCCCGACTTCTAGAGACCGATCCGAAGATACCTGTAGCCAAGCCACCAATGCCGATCCTGCGCCCGTCTTCCAGCTCCAGCTCGCGGCCGCTCCTCCTGCTGCTCGCGCTGCTGGTCTTCGGTTTCGCCCTCCAGGGCTTCTGGCTGGAGCCCCGGCAGCTGCTGCTCCGGGACGAGGTGGACCTCGATCTTCGTCCCGCCGCGGACCGCCATCTCTCTTCGCAGCCTCTGCGGGTCGTCCATCTGTCCGATCTCCACATCCGTGGGGAGCTCCCGGTCCTGCGACGGTTGCTGGAGGCCGTCCATGCCGACGAGCCGGATGCGATCGTCATCAGCGGCGATCTGGTCTCCAACACCCCCAGCGCCCGGAGGATGCAAGAACGAACCACCTACGCCGCCGAAGTGATCGGCGAGCTTCGCCGGATCGCCCCGGTGCTGGCGGTGCAGGGGCACAGCGAGTACCAGGGCGAGGTGGTCGCGGCGCTCGGCCGGGCCGGGGTGCGCTGGCTGTCCAACGAGGGCACCTGGCTCGTGCCCCAAGGCCCCCTGCTGCTGGGCCTCAACCAGCAGGTGGGCTGGGACGCGCTGCCGGGAGCCGACGGCCGGCTGCACCTCGAACGCCAGCGCTCCTTCGAGACGGTGGAGCGGGACGGGAGCCGCGCGCTCGGCGTGGTGCGCGAGGGTCTGCGCGACAATCTCTATCTACACTGGGATCCCCTCTTTCGAGAAGAGGCGGGAGGCGACCCAGCCCGTACCGACGGTCCCCTGTCCTGGAGCGGCTACGAGCTGCGCTGCGAGCTGTGGCTCGACGACCGCCACGCGGGGGCCGGCGTGGCGGTCCACAGTCGATTCGTCGCCGGCGAGGACCGCATGCTCCGACTGCGGCGGGTGACGGCGGGCCGCGGGGAGACCGGGACGTTCCAGCTCGTACCCCACGGCACGGCTTTCACCGCCGGCGAGCCGGACACGGGAGTCCGCCCGGAGCCCCACCGCTGGTACCAGCTCCGGCTGCAGACGGAGCTCGAGAGCGGTGACGGTGAGAGAGGTGACGGTGAGAGAGGAGACGGTGAGAGAGGCGTCGTGCGGGTGCGCGCGAAGGTGTGGCCGGCGGACGCACCCGAGCCGGCGGAGTGGCAGGCCTGGGCCGAGGATCGGTCGGACACCCGGGTGACGGCGGGGACGGTCGGTCTGTGGGGGTGGGAGGAGGGCGGCGTCGCTTACCGCAACCTGCGGGTCACCGGCGCCGACGGTACGGTGTTGCTGGACCAGGCTTTCCAGACCGCCGCGCCCGGCTCGCGACCGCCGGCCGGCTGGCGCGAGGGTGCCCGCGGCTCGCGGCTCGAGCTGGCTCTGGCGCGCAGTCCCGAAGCGCCCGCGGGCACGCCCCGGATCGTGCTGTCGCACACGCCGGGGGTGGTCCTCGAAGCGGCGTATCGCGAGTTGGAGGCGGTGCTCGCGGGGCACACCCACGGCGGCCAGGTCCGGCTGCCCTGGGTGGGGCCGCTGACCACGCGCTCGCAGCTCGGTCCCCACTACGATCGTGGGATCTTCCACTTCGGGTCCACCTCCCGGCGCGGCTGGACCACGCTCCACGTGAGCTCCGGCATCGGCACCTCCATCCTTCCGATCCGCACCTTCAACCCGCCCCGCTACGCGCTGCTCCACGTTCATCCCGGCCGCGTTCGTTAGACAGGTTCGCTAGACTGGCGGCACCATGCCTTTCGTCCCGCCCCCATCCCTCCCCGACTTCCTCTCCGCTCAGCTCCCCTTCGAACGGGGCATGTACCGCCTCGAAAGCGGTGCCTTCACCGGTCGTCGGCTGCACTTCCTGGATCACGGTCCGCGCAGTGCCCGGCCGGTGTTGCTGCTCCACGGCAATCCCACCTGGGCGTACCTGTGGCGCAAGGTGATGCGCCGGCTGCCGGAGCTTCGGTGCGTAGCCCCGGATCTCGTCGGTCTGGGCTTCTCCGACAAGCCGTTCGCCCCCGGTGCACATCGGCTGGACTCCCACATCGAAGCGGTCCGCGAGCTCGTGAAGACCCTCGACCTGCGCGATCTGGTGCTGGTCGCGCAAGACTGGGGCGGCTGCATCGGCACCGGCGTCGCGGCCCGTGAGCCACAGCGGATCGCCGCCGCCGTGTTCGGCAACACCGCCGTGATCCGGCCGTCCCGTTGGCACGGCACCAGCTTCCACCGTTTCGCCCGCATGCCCGGGGTGAGCGATCTGACCTTCCGCCTCCTGGGCTTCCCGCTGCGCGCTCTGCACAAGGCTCAGGGAGATCCGGGCTCGATCCGCGGCGAGGTGGCCCGCGCCTACCGCTGGCCGCTGCGACGGCTGCGCGACCGCGCCGCGCCCCTGGGACTGGCGCGGATGGTGCCCGACGGTCCGGATCACCCTTCGGTCGAGCCGATCGTCGAGGGAGACACCTGGCTGCGAGCTTTCGAGGGTCCCGTGTCCCTCGTCTGGGGAACCAAGGATCCGGTTCTCGGCCGCGCGCTCAAGCGCCACGAGGAGGCGCTGCCCGAGGCCACGGTGATCCGCACCGAGGCAGGCCACTTCCTCCAGGAAGAGGTGCCCGAGAAGCTGGCGGCCGCGGTGCTCGAGACGGTGCGAGAGCTGGATCCTTCCACGCGCTGACCGTCGGCGAGCCCACACGGCCGGCGGGTGTCAGGTGTCAGTCGTCGGGGCTTGGAGCTGACAGCCCTGACACTTCCAGACACCCTCTGACACTTCCGACACAGATCTCCCCTTCTCCCGCAGAGATCCCGCAAACCTTTGCGTGACAGGGACTTGCTGGATTCCCCCGTCTTGGCATCGGGGTTGCTCCTTCCCAGGGGCGTGAACGAAATGCTGACCAATTTTTCTGGGATGGAGGCAACTGAAATGACAACCCCCAAGAGCTGGTCCCGTAGCTGGAGACGCTCCTTCACCGTCCTTCTGCTCGCTCTCGCCGGTCTCGGCTCCGCCGCGACCGCTCTCGCGCAACCCAAACCCACGTCGGACCTGCTGCTTCCCTACTTCGAGGTCGATCTCACCGGCTTCAAGCTGACGACGCTGTTCACGGTCACCAACTCCAGCGAAGAGCCGGTGCCGATCCGCATGGTGGTGCACACCAACTGGGGCATCGAGATGGAAGAGGTGCTGGTCACCCTGGAGCCTCACGAGACCCGCGGTTTCAATCTGCGCGACTGGCTGCTGCTCGGTGAGCTGCCGCAGGCTGATGGCATGCTCGCTTCGCTGGCACCCCGCCGTCTCTCCCACGTGCAGTCCGCGTTGATGGGACAGCGGTCGCCCGAGGACCAGTTGTACTACGGCACCCAGGTGTTTCCCGACCTGGCGGTCGGCTACGTCACGATCCGCGCCCAGGGCGCCCACCGCGACGACGTCCTGTGGGGCAACTACTACATCATCGATCCGGAGGGCGACGCCGCTCAGGGCGACATCCTGGTCGACATCGACCCCACCCACGAGTGCCAGGGGCTGTGCAACCTCCACAGCCTGTTCTTCCTCGAGGGCGCCGTGTTCGACGGCGGCACCGAGGTGATCGTGTGGAATCCCAACCAGGGAACGCCATCGGCGACGGCCGAGCCCGCCGCGCAGCTCGCCGGGGTGCGGACGCTGGCGCGCAACCTCCAGGGCGAGGTGATCTTCGAGGGCGGCGAAGGATTGCTGGCCACCCAGACTCTGACGCTGGAGGAGATGGCGGTCATCGCTTCGGCCGGCTCGCTCGAGCTAAGCACCGTGTCCGGTCCCGACGACCAGCCGGTCGATTCCTTCATCGCCATCCGCTACAGGGCCGAGAACCGCTACAGCGCCACGCTCCAAGCCTGGTGCCAACCGGCGCGGGTGGACATCCATGGCAACCCGAAGCCGTCGATCGATCTCGAGAAGCTCACCAACGGCGTCAACGCCGACGCCCCCACCGGCCCCCGCATCCCGGTGGGAGACGCGGTGCTCTGGGAGTACGTGGTGCGCAACACCGGCAACGTGACCTTGACCGACATCGTGGTCACCGACGATCGGGGCGTCGACGTGAGCTGCCCCGAGAGCGAGTTGGGACCCGGCCGCTCGATGACCTGCACCGGCCACGGCGTCGCGGTCACGGGACAGTACGCCAACGTCGGCACGGTGACCGGCATCGACCCGGAGGACACCACGGTCTCCGACTCCGATCCGAGCCACTACTTCGGCGTCGAGGACGAGCCGACCGCCGAGATCGACCTGGAGAAGGCGACCAACGGTCACGACGCGGACTCCGGCCCGGGCCCCGAGCTGACGCTCGGCTCGCCGGTGACCTGGACCTACGTGGTCACCAACGTCGGTGAGGTCGAGCTGCTCGACCTCCAGGTGACCGACGACAAGGAAGGCGCCATCGACTGCCCTCGGACGAGCTTGACGCCCGGCGAGTCGATGACCTGCACGGCTTCCGGCACCGCCGGCGAGGGACAGTACGCGAATCTGGGCACGGTCACCGGCCGCACCGACGGCGGTACCGAGGTCGAGGATCGCGATCCCAGCCATTACTTCGGTGTCTCGGAGCCTCCGCCCGCCCAGGGCTGCACGCCGGGTTACTGGAAGAACCACTCGGACTCCTGGGCCGCCGCCGGCTTCTCCACCGGCCAGAGCGTCGAGAGCGTCTTCGGCCAGGCCGGCGCCTACCCGGCCCTGGGCGTCGCGAGCCTGATCGAGGCCCTGGACTTCAACGGCGGCCCGGGGTTGGAAGGCGCGGCGCGCAATCTGCTGCGGGCAGCGGTGGCGGGGCTGCTGGACGCCTCGCATCCGGACGTCGACTACCCGCGCACCCCCGGCCAGGTGGTGAGCGAGGTCAACGCGGCGCTGGCGAGCGGCGACCGCGACACGATGTTGTCGGTGGCCGCGTCCATCGACCAGGACAACAATTTAGGGTGTCCGCTGAGCTAGATCCGCTGCATTCTGGATCGGCTCGGTGGACCAACCAAGGCGAAGGAAGCTTCCCCTTCATCCCACCCGGGGCTCGACGCCCCGGGCTTTTTTTTGCTCTCCCGTGAGATCGCGCCCATGGCATACTCCCTTCCTGGATGCGATGAATCAGCCAGCTCCCGAGCCCCAGGTGACGCGGGCCGTCGAGGCCCTGCAGACCGGCCGGCAGGTCGAGGAGAGCTTTCGCGTGCTCCACGCGACCTACTACCGGCCCGTCCAGAGGTTCTTCGCCAAAAGGGTCCGTTCCCCGGACGTGTGCCTCGACCTAACCCAGGAGACCTTCCTGCGAGTCTATAGAGGAGTAGGAGGCTACCGGGGCGACGCACCGTTCGGCGCGTGGCTCTATCGGATCGCCTGGAACGTGTTGCACCGGCACCGGTCCCGAGGGTCCGAGGCCAAGCGGCGCCGGCTCGAGGTCCCCCTGGAGGATCGGGTGGGCGAGACGGAGCGAATCCCCGCGGAGCCTCCCTCGAAAGACACGACGCAGGATGGAGCGGCCTTTGCCAGGGTGCTCGAGAGCGAACGACGCGAGATCCTGCGCCGGGCCATCGCAAAGCTTCCCGATCAGCGTCGCCGATGTCTGATCTTGTGGGCCTATCGCGAGCTGACCTACGAGCAGATCGCCCAGGCCATGCGCCTGTCCCTCGGAACCGTCAAGGCGCATCTGGCGCAGGCGCGAAAGCAGCTCGAAGGTCTGGTCGAAGATCTGATGGAGGACTCGAGGATGGCGGAATGAACGAGCGACCGGACAAGGAACCCGGGACGCGAGCCGAGACGCCCGTGGAGAGCTTCCGGGCCGAGGTCGCCGCGGCCCTGTCCCCAGAGGAGAATCTCGCCGGGGGAGACAACCCCGGGACCGAGCACCCGGGCCTGGACGAGCTGATCGCCTACCACGCCGGCGAGCTGGGAGACGTCGAGGCCGGGCGCCTCCAGGATCACCTCGTGGCGTGCGGGGGGTGCCTGGATCGGCTCTCCGAGCTGGAGGGATTCGTCGCGGCCGAAGAGCAGGGGCCACCGGAGGTCGGGGATCTCGAAGAGGCGACCGCCTGGCGAGCCCTCCGGCCCCGGCTGTCCGATCCACAACCCGGCCGGGTGACCGAACGACGCGCGTCCCGAGCTTCCCGCAATCTCCCCTGGACCCTGGCCGCCTCGTTCCTGGTTGCGGCCCTGGGCACCGGGCTGTGGGCGTTTCTCGCGACCTCCGAGGTCGCCACCTTGCGCACGCGGCTCGCCCGACTCGCCCAACCGCGGCCCTCGGTCGCCATCGACCTGTTCGCCGACTCGATGGAGCGGAGCCCGGATGGCCGTCCGGCGCCCGTGGACCTGGACGCACCGACCGGCGCGGACCACCTGACCCTCTTCCTCCACCTGCCGGAGGCGCCCGACCACCCCGCCTACGAAGCGAACATCACCGATGCCGACGGCCGGGAGCTGTGGCGGGGAGCCGTCTTCGAGGACGAGGCCGGCATCTTCACCCTCGGCATCCCCCGGGCGTTCCTGACCGCCGGGCGCTACCGGATCACCCTCTACGGAGTCCTCGGCGGAGTCACCGGCGACACCCGGCGTCCCCTCGCCACCTATCCACTCGACCTTGCCTCCGGGGACGAACGGCACTAGCATGCGGCCACCCGATGTCCCCCATCCCGAGGTGCCCGTCTTCGGGCTACCGACCCGGAAGCTGCCGGTTTGTCGTTTTGGGAGCCCTGTTCTCCTCGCTGGTCATCGCGCCGCTTCTCACCGGCGCCTGCTCCCGGGACGCCGGTAGCGCCGCACCGCGCGATCGACAACGAGGCTGGTGGCTGATCCGGCGTGGGTAGGTCCGGCGGAGCCGCTTAAAAAATTCCGAGCTTGCTACAAGCTTCCAAGCCAACTTCCCCCAGGGATGACAGTGCCAAAATGAGTGTCAACCATAGAAGGAATCTATTATGGCGGCGCAACTCCTCGTTATGCTCCAACACAACGTTGTGTTTCCGAAACTCTAGTTCTTCCCTCGCAACCTGGCCATCGTAGCCGCCAGGATCTGCACTAATCCGCCTTAGGAGTTCCCTATCACTGAGATCCGACATCTTCGCTATCCTCCCTGGTTCTCGGCTCAAGGCCAAGCATTGCCCGAAAGTCCGAGGAAGGGTGATCCTCCCCCGGCCCACTCTTACCTAGCTCTTCTACGGAGCTTGTAAATCTGTTCTCTAACTCCCTCAAAGTCTTGGCAGAACCGGTCATTCTGGCCGCCCCAAGGACTCCCGAGATCAAACACTGAAACTGCAATGCCCGCCTAAAGCCACCGATCTTCAGTCCTACGTCAATCTTCCGCTTGTAGGGACTCACTTGCGGCAGGCCAAACCATTTTAGATAACGAGTCAGCCACTCTTTCCCAAGGCGACCTGAGTCCCGGATCCGCACAAGAGCCTCTAGGTGCATTTCGGCAATATCGCAGAGGGGTGCTAAAAGTTCCCTTGCAGCAGCACCCGTCCTCTTGATAGCAGGATGCTTAGGGGGGCCTGACCTATCCGCTGTTCTCAAACGCCGAACACATTCATAGAGATACCCAAACGAATTACCTGCTCTAAGCGCGATACACTTCCCGCGGTAAGTGGCGTAAATATGGAAGTGATCCTCCAATTTCTTCCAGTGATCCAGGAGCAGTCGAGATCTAACCTCGACCAAGTGGCCTCTGCGACCGTTATGTAGATACATTGCATAAATCTCCTGGAGTATATCTTCTCTTTCAAAACCAATGATTTCAAGCCTGGCAACAACATCCCCTATCTTGGGAATTCTTCCGTGTGCACCGCTACCTTGCTCACGCTCAAGACAGTGATTCCAAATGGCTGTAATTACCAGATACGGCAGCACGCACCCAAGAGAAGAACGCTCTTCGGCCAGCCAATCCTCTGTTCTTTCGAGAATGTCATAGAGTTCAATTGTATAGGTCCGGCCCGTAGAGCGAATCCAGGTATGAAAAAGAGTGGACCTATACCAGCCATTGTATGACAGACTTTCTGGCGGCTCCCTGTCTTCATCAGGACTGCGGAGCAGGTAACCAAGACAGTCTCGGTGTATCATCAGAATATCCCGAATAGAATTGTTAGCGATGTAAATGGCTCGCTCCTTCCAAAACGTTTCCAGTAGCAAATCTGAAAGCTGCCTAATGTGATCGAAGCGTTGATCTGAGATCGGGTGTTCATAGTCCTCCGCCTCCATGTCGAGCTCTTCGATCAACTTCGTTTTTTTAAGTCTCTCTTCTTCCTCTGGCAACTCCTCGAGCGTCTTCAGCTTCTCCAGGTACTTCTGATTCGCCCTGTGCTGAATGTCGCGAGTAAACTGAAGTCTCTTTCGTATAATCCCATTTAGGCTGTCGCGCCTCATAACGGGTACGTCTATAGAAGGGTAATAGGTATGATCCCTATCGTCCCTGGGCATGTCCAGTAGAACTCTAGATTCAAACGGCGGGACATTATCATCGTTAAGGTCCTCGAACCTGAAGACGTTCTCCTCTCGGACTGCTACTACGGTAGCCACGTATGATGAAATTATGTTGTGGAAGCGGCGCGCAAAGTGCACTGCGTCGGGCTGCAGGTTCTCAGGCAGTGCATCAATATTATCTAGCCATATGATCTGTCGGTCGTAGCCCTTGATGAATCTTGCTGCGTAGACCAGGTGATGGATATCTATTAAAGCTTCCGCTCGGTGTATGATCTCCAGTATCCTCCGTTCTTTCAGGTACCTCTCCTTTAACCAGCTCTCTACAGAAACGCCTTGCCGAGTCTCGTCTCCGCGTTCGAATATCATTATCTCTCTTGTAACCTCCTCCTCCAGTTCTCGAAATGAGAAGAAGAGATTGGCCGGCCTCTCATGATCAACCTTACTTGTCAGTAAATAAGACCACAGCTTTATGCGCTCTTCATCAGCATTTCTCCTCAGCGGAAATAAATCCCGCAGGTATTCGTCAATGATTCTTCCACGAAGATATGACTCGAACTCCCTCTTGGAACCTGTCTCACAGGCCTTCATCACCTCTTCAGTTCGGATATCTAGGAAGGTAATATGAACCTTATGCAACAAGGATGATGAGAAGCGACGTCTTAGCTTGTGCCCAAGACTTGTCTTACCAGCACCTTGGGGACCTATTAGGCACGTCAACTCATGACCAGTCCTAAGTTTACGCTCTAAGAAGCTCTCTACTTCCCTATCCAAATAGAGTTCATCTAGGTATTGATCAGCCCCAATCCGTAGGGGCCTCTGGCGCAGGTCAAGTTGGGGGTTGAGCAACGCACCATCTGGACCGCTTCGGCAGGTTTTCTTATAGAGACGAAGGAAAGTGGACATTTCTTTATGCACAAGTGAGTTCCTCTTGAAATACCTACGGCCCTAAGCGTAATAGCTGTATTTATTTTGCAGCTTCTCGTACTAGTTAGCTTATGTCAAGGCAAACCGGCAGGCTAGTTTCTGAGGATTTGGAGATCTCCTTCAGGGACATTCCTGGCGGCCTCTCAAGCGCCCTCAGACGCTCCTTCGGTCCCTGATCTGCGACTGAGGTCCCTGGGGGCAATCGGTCTTCAGACGCCCGGAGGCCCCGGACCACCCCGCCCACGAAGCGGAAATCGCCGACGCCGACGGCCAGGAGCTGTGGCGAGGGGCGGTCTTGGAGGACGAAGCCGGCATCTTCACCCTCGGCATCCCCCGGGCGTTCCTGACCGCCGGGCGCTACCGGATCACCCTCTACGGAGTCCTCGGCGGAGTCACCGGCGACACCCGGCGTCCCCTCGCCACCTATCCACTCG
>Ga0209956_1000091_pt1 | contig 35283 bp, 29 predicted proteins | sample SalPon2A_C_D1_MG_FD_185720 | JGI IMG/M metagenome (GOLD analysis project Ga0209956, IMG submission 185720) | Soil microbial communities from South San Francisco under conditions of wetland restoration - Salt Pond MetaG R2A_C_D1_MG (SPAdes)... | ecosystem: Environmental > Terrestrial > Soil >...
TCACCCAGCGGGGCTCCGGCGGTGGAGAAGGCTCGGCGACCGCGGCCGTCTCCACCGGTGCTGCCGGCTCGGTCTCGGAGGCCGGCGTCTCCCCGTCATCGGTGGGCGAGCGCCCAGGGCTGGTGGCCGCGACCTGGAGGCTCACCCTGGAAGACCGTGCCCGGCCCGACGGTGGTTGGACGAGCGCTCGTGGTTGCGGGGTGGTCGGGACCCGGACGGTGGGCAGCGAAGTCGAAGGTGTCGATCGGGTGAGCGAGGGCACGACGGCAGGCCGCGTCGGCGCCGAGACGGTGGCGGGGGAAGCGGTAGGTGTCGGGCTAGCGCTCGTCGGGGGAACGCTCGCCGGAATCGTGGCCGTCTGCACCGGCTCCGGCTCGAAGCTTTGGTGGAGACCCACCAGAAGACCGGCGAAGAACAGCAGCCCGCCGATCAGCACACCGGCCAGGACCAGACCCGCCAGGGTTCGCCGATCGATCAGGAAGTGGTAAATCGCCGCCATTCTCGTGGCTCTCGTCTCGTGGATGTCGAGTCGTAACTCTGGTGTGGATGTCGGTTCTTCTTACCCGTCCTTCTGGATCCGGCCCTTCTCGTCGTACTTCACCGGCTCGCCGATCGGTTGCCCGGCTTCGAAATGGGCTCGCTCGCTGACCGTGCCGTCCTCGGAGTAGCGGATCACCTCGCCCTCGAGAAGATTCCGCCGATAGAAAGCTCGTTCGCGGACCTGGCCGTTGGGGTGGTGCTCGATCGTCTCGCCCTCGAGGTCACCGTCTTGGTAGGTCGCCCTCTTCAAGGGGTTGCCCGCGGGGTCGTACGAGATCGAAGGCCCGTGGAGCTTCCCGGCTCGGTACTGCGAGCGGACGCTCACCCGGCTGTTGTCGTGAAACGACAGCGCCTCGCCGTCCTGAATGCCGTCGCGATAGCCCAGCAGCGCCACCCTGAAGCCCTGGTTGAAGATCTCGGTCGGGCCATCGAGCTTGCCGTTCCGGTAGCAGAGCCGCTGGGCGACCCGCCCCTGCTCGTCATGGATCACGGTTTCGCCGTCGAGCTTTCCGTCGCGAAAGAGGGCGCGCTGAGCGACCTGCCCGGTCTCGGTGTAGGAGATCGCCTCACCCTCCAGCCGGCCGTGGCGGAAGCGGTGCAGCTCGCGCAACCGTCCCTCCTCGTCGTAGCTCCGCGCTTCGCCGTCGAGCTCGCCGTCGACAAACGGGTACCGGTGCTTGACCTCGCCGTTGTCGTGGCGCTCGATCTGCTCGCTGGCCCCGGCGACGGTCGTCGGTTCGGACCTGGCTTCGGTCGTCGCGTCCGGAAGGCTCGGCTCTTGCGGCTCGATCATTCCAAGTCCCGATCATTATTGGAGTTCAGTGGAATTTCTTGGCCGAACCACTATAACATTTGCGTCTCTGTTTGCCATCTTTTGGACAAGCTTGTAGGCTCATTCCATGTCCAAGCCCGCTGCGCGGCTGGGGGATCGAGTCCTCCAGCAGGCTCCCCATTGCCATGCTCCGATCCATCCGCCGGCGCCGGTGCCGACCCCGGCGCCGCATCCGGCGCTGCCGCTGCCGATCATCAAGGGCGCGGCGAGGGTGCTGATCGGCAATCTGCCTGCGGCACGGGTCACCGATCTCACGAGCATCTGCACGCTGCCGTCGTGTGTTCCGAACGGGCCGGGGATGGTCCAGATCGGCTCGGCGACGGTGTTGATCGAAAACCTCCCCGCGGCCCGCGTCGGAGACATGACGCTCCACTCGGGGTGTGTGGCCCCGATCCCGAGCCCCACCGGCCAGGTGATGCCTCCCGGTTGTCCGACGGTTCTGATCGGAGGCTGAGCCCGGCATGCTGGGCAAGCCATGTTGAGCACCGTATGAGGCGACGCCACTTCGAGGCGTTGCGTCCGCTCTGTCCGGTCTGCCGGGCGGACGGTGGACGGGATTCGCCGTTACGTCTGGTGCGAGTGCTGACGGAGGAGGGGGAGCCGGGTGAGCAGGGGGGTGAGCACGTCGTCGAGGGGCTGATCCAGTGCTCCCACGCCGGCTGTCTGCGCGAGTACCCGGTGATCGACGGCGTGCCGCTGCTCGTCCCACGGATCCGGGCCTGGCTGGAGGCCAACGCGCTCCAGGTGCTGGCGCGGGACGATCTGACGGCCGAGACCGAGAGCCTGCTCGGCGATGCGCTGGGGCCGGGCTCCGCCTTCGAAGTCCTGCGGCAACAGGTGGCGAGCTATGCCTGGGATCACTGGGCCGATCGGGATCCGGAGGAGACCGCCGCCGATCCGACTCTCGCGGCACCGAGAACGGACGCGGCACCGAGCGCGGACAGGGCACCGGGCGCCGCCGTGCGGTTGCTCGACCGGGGGCTGGATCTGGTGCGAGAGGGGGCGTCGCCGGCCGGACCCGTGCTGGATCTGGGCTGTGCGGTGGGGCGGACGACCTTCGAGCTGGCCGAGCGGCGTCCGGACGAGCTGGTGCTGGGGGTCGACCTCCACTTCGCCATGCTGCGGCTGGCGGCGCGGGTGTTGCGCGCTGGGGTGGCGCGGTGGGATCGGCGGCGCGTGGGGCTGGTCTACGACCGGCGACAGATGGAGGTCGAGCTACCGCAGCGAGAAAACGTCGACTTCTGGGCCTGCGACGCCACCGCGTTGCCCTTCCCCGAAGGCACGTTTGGCTTGGCTGCCAGTCTCAACGTGCTGGATTGCGTTGCCTCGCCGCGGGACGCGCTGGGCTCGCTGGCGCAGGTGCTCCGGCCGGGTGGCCGGGCGGTGGTCGCGACCCCCTACGACTGGTCGCCGGCGGCGACGCCGGTCGAGGCCTGGCTGGGCGGACACTCGCAGAGGGGTCCCCACAGAGGTGCGGCCGAGCCGGTGCTCCGGGCGCTGCTCACCCCGGGCGCCCATCCGGCAGCCGTCGAGGGATTGGAGATCCTGGCGGAGGACGACGCGGTGCCCTGGCGGGTGCGGCTCCACGACCGCGGTGCGATGGAGTACCGGGTGCATCTGCTGGCGTTGGGGAGGCGGAAGCACGAAAACAAACAGAAGTAGATCCCGGGAGGTGGCTGGAACCTCACTCTACCTCGAACCTCGCGGCCGAGGGAGCAGCCCTCACATCACCCGAGATGGTGATGTGCCCTGTCGCCACCATCGCGTCCACTGCCGCTTTGGATGCGGCGAGCACCGCTCCCTGGGTGGCGCCCGCGACACTAGGTGTATACAGACCGCGGCAGATGATCGACAGCCTGAACGAGTAGCTCTTCCCGCCTGCGGTGCGGCCGTTTGTAACCAGGTCGATCAGCTCCTCAGTGCAGCCGACCGTCTTCGAGGAGGTTGTCGGCAGCGTGCCGCCGCCAGCGGGGTTCGGGCGGGCCGTCGAGGTGCAAGGGCTCTTGGTCAGCGTGAAGGTGAGGTGGTTGCGATGGCCGCCCTCGGCGAACAAGCTCAAGTTGTCGTCGATGATCCTCAGCACGACATCCTCGGCATGCTCGGCGCCGTGGGTGACGGACTTTGTAGATTTTGCGAGCCCGAGCGGAATTATAGATTCCGTGCCGCTCTCCGGTTCCCAGTAGACGTTGGCAAAGGTGGACATGCCCGATTCTATCCACTCGTCGGAAGACATGAGGGTGCTCTCTTTGAAGCCAAACTTGTAGGGGTCGGCCGCCGGCTGAACTGCTCTTCCTGACGAAACGGGGGTCGAACGCAGCGTTGGCACGGCCCGGGCAGCTCTTTGCGGTGGGGATGCCGCTGCCGTCTGCAACGCGCCGATCGCAGCCTGGACGTGGGGCGCCAAGGGTCGCTGCGCCTGCGCCGCGCTGCTGTCCACCTGTCCGCTTGCCGCTTGGACGTGAGGCGCCACAGGTCGGGTGAGAGACGCTGGGGCTTTCTGGAGTGAGTCCAACGCGGCTTGGACGTGGGGAGCCAAGCGACGTGGCGAAGCCGCTGGCGCTTTCTGCGCTGCCTCCAGCGCGGCCTGTACATGGCGTGCGAATGCTTGCCCCGGCTTCTTTTTCATTGGGAAAATTATACCAATGTGCTAGGATCTTTTCACCTCAGGGTAGATGAAAGTGCGCTTCCGGGTAAAGGGATCCAACTCATGAGCGCCGTGATCCAAACAGCCGTCCTCCAAGCCCAGTTTCCGGGAGGTCGGCTTCCGCGGGCGCTCCAGGGGATCGGTCCGGCGGTGGCGCAGACCCGCCCGACCCATCAAGCGTGCTCCCCCCTACGCAACACGCCGCCGGTACACCGGGCGCTGCAGCCGCAGACCCACGGACACGCCACGCCGGTGCCGGACGGTTTCTCTCTGCCCCAGGCGGGAGGCCAGTCGCTGCCGGGAGCGGTGCGCGAGAAGATGGAGGGTTTTTTCGGCGCCGACTTCTCCGACGTGCGGATCCACCAGGGAACGCAGGCCAGCTCGATCGGAGCCCTGGCCTTCACCCTCGGCTCGCAGATCCACTTCGCACCGGGCCTGTACAACCCGCAATCGCTCCACGGTCAGCGGCTGCTGGCCCACGAGCTGGCCCATGTGGTGCAGCAGCGCCAGGGGCGGGTGCGCAACCCCTACGGCTCGGGCGTCGCGGTGGTGCAGGATCCGGGGCTCGAAGCCGAGGCCGAGCGACTCGGGCTGCTCGCGGCCCAGAGCGTCCCGGCGCACGCTCAGCCAGACCGTGGCTCCGCGCAGGGAGGTCCAGCGCAGGCGAAGCTCGGCCCGCCGGGCGGACCGGTCCACGCGGGGGTCCAGGCGAGGGTCCAAGCGAATCAGGTGAATACCGGGCCGTCCCAAGCGGCTCACGTGCCGCCGGGCCACCATCCCGCCGTCCAACCCAAACCCGACTTCCGGGTGGTGCGGCAGCACCGCTCGCCGGGCGAGGAAAATCTGGCCCTCTACCGCGGCGGTCAGCAGGTCGGAGGCGCCGACCTCCATCTGGGGGGCCAAGCCGCCAAGGTCTACAACCTCGAGGTGGATCCCGCCTTTCGCGGTCAAGGGGGGGGCGCCGCACTTTTGCAGGCGTTGGCGCAAGCGGGTCTGAGCCACGGAGCCCACCGCATCACCCTCGACAGTCAGGACAACGGCAGCGGGCGTCTGACCCGCTGGTACGAGCACCACGGGTTCCAACGCAAGGGAGTCGGCGAGCGGGGATACGCAGCGCTGGAGGCTCCGGCCCAGATTCTCTGCCGCAAGCGGGATTGAGAGGATGTCCGGCCCCCCCAAGCTCGCACCGCACGTCGAGGCCGCGATCCAACGAGGTGCGGGGATCGCCCAGGCCACCCAGGCCACCCAGGCGGCGCAGCCCAAGACTTTCTCGAATGGAGGCTCGACGCCGCTCGCTCCCCACGTTCAAGCTGCGATCCAAAAGTGCCACAATCCCACAGTGCTCCAGCGCCAGGTCGCGCCTGCCGGCTATGTGACCTATGAGGACGTCAAAGCCCCCACCTCACCCCCGCCACCCCCGCGTTGGCCGGTCTACGCCCTCCACTGCGCCGATGGCGAGAGCTGTGCGGTCGAGGACCTCAAGACCGGTCGTGTACGGCCTGCGGGCGACATGTTCGCGGGATTCGTACGGGTGAGCCCGCGGGGTCCCGTCTACCTCTCGCCCCGCCCGGACGTGGGAGCGGCGGGAGACAGCCATCCCACCATCGCCTCGATGACCCCGGAGGAGCGCACCGGACGCAAGAAGCTGGTGGCGGCGGGGGAGGTGGGCATCCGCGAGGGCCGGATCGTCGGTCACAACGACAAGACCGGCCATTACCGAACCCGGCGCAACTACTGGCAGTCGGGACTGCCGAGCGACAAGTACCATCCTTTTACCGAGGATCCCAAGGAGTGGTACGGGAAGTAGGGTGAAGTCCCCCTCCGACTCCCCCTTTTTCATCCAGGGGAGCGCCCCCCCTCAGTTGATCTTCACCACCCCGCCCTTGAGCGTCAGCATCCCACCGCCGTCGACCGTCTGGCTGGCGCTCGCCTTGTGGGTCATCGAGATCGCCGCCTGGTTGGTCAGGCTGGTTCCCGCCTTGTTGGTGAGCTCGGTTCCTGATTGGTTGGTCAACGCCGTGCCCGCCTTGTTGGTGAGGTCGGTGCCCGCCTGGTGGGTCATCGCCTGGCCCGATTTGAAGACCACCGAGCCGGTGACGTCGATGGTCAAGTTTCCCGAGACGGTCAAGGTGTAATCCTTGCTCACCGTGTGCTTGAAGCTTGCGTCGTCCTGGTGGCTCTCGTCGCCGGCGACCTTCAGGTCGCGGGTGCCCTTGACCTTGTGGGTCTCGTTGCCGGTGTCGACCAGGACCGTGCGGTCGCCGGTCTTGACCTGGAGCTTCTGGTTGCCCTGGTCCACCGTGATCGTGCGGTCGTTGTAGACGTCGAGGGTCTGATCTCCGGCGTCTTTTTTCTCGAATCCCACCTTGACCGTCTCATTGTTCTTGACCACCCGGTTGTGGTCCTTCTCCGCCTGGACGTAGATCTCCTCCGAGTCCTTTTTGTCCTCGAAGCGGATCTCGTTGAATCCGCCGCCGCCCTTCGAGCTGTCGCTCTTGATCGTGCTCTTGGTCTGCTCGGTGGGCAGGCTGTAGGGAACGGTGGTTTCGGCGTTGTAGACCGAGCCGGTGACCAGCGGCCGGTCGGGGTCCCCTTCGCGGAAGGTCACCACCACCTCGTGACCGATCCGCGGCAAGAAGATGTGCCCCCAGCTCTTGCCCGCCCAGAAGTGCGCGACGCGGATCCAGCAGGAAGAATTCTCGTCGTACCTGCCCTCCTGGTCCCAGTGGAACTGCACCTTGATGCGGCCGTACTCGTCGGTCCAGATCTCCTCGCCGGCCTTGCCCACCACGATCGCGGTCTGCGTCCCCGGGATCACCGGCTTGGGGGTGACCCGCGGCGGCCGGTAGGGGACGTCGGCGGGGAAGGCGTCGAAGCTGTTGGCATAGCCCTCCCAACTCCCCTCGTGAACGACGTGCTCCAATACCCAGTCGGCGTTGGCGTCGCTGCGGGAGTGTTTCTCCAGCGTGACCTTGTAGCCGCTGGTGAGCGCGGGAGAGAGGCACTCCCCGCGCAGCCACCGCCGGGGGTGGTCTCCCTCCTGCACTCGCAGCTTGGTCCGCGCGTCGCCGTCGGACTTCTGGGTGTAGCCACCGGGGTAGTGATAGATGCGGCGTTTGGCGCCGTTCTTGGCGGCGCTGCTGTCGACGCTGGCGATGAGATCGGTGGACGGAGTCTCGAAGTTGAAGTCGTCGAGCGCCCAGACGCCGGGGATGACGTTCTCCTCCAGCGTGCAGCTCGGGACGGCGGTCTCCTGCCGCCACTCGTCGTAGGTGCCGTACTGGACCTTCGCGGCGCCGGGGCAGGTTGCAAAGGCGCTCAGGTCGTCCGCCAGCACCAGCACGTGCTTGCCGTTCCGGTGCTCGAAGAAGTAGAAGATGCCTTCGTCCTCCATCAGCCGCGAGACGAAGGCGAAGGCGGTCTCGTCGTATTGGACGCAGTATTCGCGCGGTGAGTAGGTGGTCTCGAGGCGGTTGCTGAAGTCGGTCAGCCCGTGCTCGGAGAACAGCGTTTCCAGGATATCCGGCACCGATTTCTGCTGGAAGATGCGGCAGTCAGCGCTGTGGGTGAGCAGCCAGAGGGTGGGGCGGAGCTCGGCGAAGTAGGTCGCGGTGCCGGAGCCGCCGGCGCCCTGGGAGAAGCGGGAGACGATGCCATGAAAGTACCGCTTCGAGCCGTCGGTGAGCTCGGAGGTGACCGTGACGCCCTCGCCGACCAGGGCGTTGAAGTCGAGGTTGGCGTCGCTCGACTGGAGCTCGAGGGTGAAGTGGAAGAGACGCGATAGCCCTTCCGCGCCGCGGAGGGATCGGATCTGGAGCGTGTCCGGCCCGAGCGGAGTGTTGACGGAGAAGCGGATCGAGGGGAGCTTCTGGGGCATGGGGCCTCCGGGGTGGGGCGGTCGGTTATCTGAGGACTAGGCCTAGCCTTTCACCCAGCCCAGGTTCCTGCGCAGGCTATTTCTCTCCTCCGTCGCGAGCTCGAGCCAGGCCTCGAAAGCTTTTACACCGATGAAGCTCATCCAAAGCGTGTCGTCGGTTTGCAGGCACTGCGGGGAGATGTACTGCGAGTACTTCTCGCCGTCCGTCGTCGCGACGGCAATCCCCAGCAGCGCGGCGATCGCGGTGCAGAGATAACAGCACGGCTTGCCTTCGTCGCAGACGAAGTAGTATTGGTTCCCTTGCTTCCCACGCTGCCAGCCGGCGTCGTCCAGAGCCCGCATTTCGCCGTGTTGATTGCCGCCGGAGGATCCTGTACCGATGACGATGCCGCTATTCATTCGGGCGCGCAGGTACGCCTTGGTGCTTTCACTCCGAGCTCCCCCAGAGGGCGTGTTTCGGTAAGGCTGTCTCCGGTCCTCGCCTTTGGCAAACCAATCGGCGATCTCCTCCCGCGCCAGCTCCATGAATTTCTTGAGCTTGCCGCCTGCGGTGGCAGCCTCGTGTCCCAGGGCCAGGGCGCGGAAGTCCGTGTCGTATGTGGCAGTGTTTCGCCTGGGTCGAGAGCTGCTGGGTTCAGGGCTGGGTCCAGGGTCGGCGCGCTGGATCACACCGGGAGGCGTCGGGAATGAGGCCCGGAGCGCTGTGGACGCGTGGGGTGCAGGGCTCCCCTGTGACACGGCGGAGCGCGGCTGAGCAGGTTGCGCCCCGGCTCCAGAGTGGCCCAAGGCTCTCGCGACGTGCGGCGCCAGAGGACGAGCGCCCGAGACGGCGGGCGCCGAGGGCTGGGCCGCCGGGGACCCCGGGGCATTGCGTGCGATCGCCGCCGCGACGTGGGGAGCGAACGGGCGATTCTTCGAACCGCTCACGATGACAGCCCCCGGTTCGGCTCCTCCCTCTTGCCCTCCAGCACCACCTGCTCGTCGTCGCGCTCGAAGTCGCGGGTCTTGAGCCAGCTCGTCCAGCCGAGCCGCGCTCCGCCCGCGGCGGCCAGGATCGGACGGCTGGGGCCTCGGGGCTTTTCCAGACGTGCCGACCAGCCGAGCCGGGTATCTCCGGCGCGGCCCAGCCGTAGCTCGGGCACCTGCTCTTTGGCCAGCTTGAGCCGAACGCGGAAGTCCTGCTCCTCGCCGACGTAGAAACGGGTGAGCGAGCCGAGCGAGCGGAACCGCTGGCCGGTGGGCAGCAGATCGAGAAACTCGCGCAGGGTGAGCGGCCCCAGCGCCAGCTCGAAGCTCGCCGCCCGGTCGAGGACCCGGCGGCCCAGCACGGCGCCACGGCCCAGTCGCTGGTTCCGACCCGTGACACCCAGCCGGGTGACGTCGCGCTCGTCGAGCGTCAGCCAGCGGTCTTGGAAGGGCCTCACCTCGACCGGAACGCGGAAGTAATCGGACAGGATGCGCACGAGACCGACCTGCGAGCGCTGATTGGCGGTCAGCAGCCCGGCGTAGGGCAAGAGCGCGCGATCCGGCACCCCCATCCGGTCGGCGAGGCCCGGCGTACCCAGACCGGTCAGAGCCAAGAGGCTGCGCCCCGGGCGAGTCGCCTCCGGCGAGCGGTTTTCGAGCGCCGGCCGGTACTTGCGCTTGGCGCGGTACATCAACGACACCAGTCGGTGGTTGAACAGATCGAGAAAGTCGCGCAGCGCGGTGTCCTTGTACGCTGCGCGATCGACGATCAGCTCGGTGACCCAGTCGGGGAGCGGTCCCTGGAAGCCGGCGAGACCGAGGAAGTTGACCTTCATCTCCGCCGGGTCGCCCGCACCCCGCGGTGGCCGGATGCCCTCGATCTCGTTGGCCGGAAAGCCAAAGCCGACGTGGGAGCGGAAGCGCACCGCCTCCTCGTCCGGCATCACGCCTTCGCCGACTGACGCCTCCGGCTCCAGCCATTTCTCGAGCAGGGAGACGGCCTGAAAGAAGTCGAAGCGGTTCGGATGCCGGGCGAGCCGCTCGATCACCGGCTCCTGGACACCCGAGTCCCTGGGTCCGGGCTGCTTGGCACCGGACTGCTTGGCACCGGACTGCTTGGCTCGGGACTGCTTGGTAGCGCTCACGGAAGCGGGCGCTCGCCCGCCATCGGCGGCCATCGTTTCCATTCTCCTTTGCGGTCGGTGGTGTGGATCACGACTTCGGCAAACGAGCTGACCGGCGCCTGGAGGGCGAAGAACCGACGCAGCACGGCGCCGAGCAGAAAGGCACTGCCGCCGGTGTAGAAGTTGCGGTCGAAAGTCAGCGAAATCTCGCGCCCGCGGCAGAAGCCGGTCCACGCCTGCTCCCCAAAGCGGCGCACCACCGGGCGGACGGACATCTCGCGGACGCCCTGGATCTGGCGCTGGGTGGCGGGGGCGTCGAGGACGCTGTACAGACGGAGGATCTCCTTGAGCGCGGTCAGGCTGTGGCCGGCTTCGGCGGCCCCATCCCCGTTGCCAGAGTCCCCGTTGCCAGAGTCCCCGTTGCCAGAGTCTCTGCTGCCATCGCCGTTGCGGGGCGAGCCCGACAGCGACAGATAGTTGAGCGAGAGCTGGGAGATCAGCCGCCAGAGCGTCTGACCGCCCATCGGCGGAGTCAAGCGGGGGGTGGGCTTGAGCAGCGCGGCGATCGGCACGCTGAGCCCCGCGAGATCGGCTTGCAGCTCACCGCCGGCCTCGATCTGCGACGCCAGATGCCGGTTGGTGCACAGCACGTGCGCGTAGACCGTGTCGGTGGACGGCCAGGCCGGGTGGAAGTCGAGATCGACGAACGACAGCAAGAGATCGGTGCCGGTAACCTCGCGGAGACGGGTGGGAACCCGTCGGGCGTGCCAGAAGGCACCGTGATCGCGCTCCTCGACGTCGTGGGTAAAGCCGTAGAAAGGAGCCAGCTCGAGGCTGCGGTCTTCGCGGTCGGAGGAAGAGGAGACCGACTCGATGCTGTGCACCTCGGTGGTGCGCTCGCGGTGGTAGTCGGGGATCAGCCGGTACTCGAGCTGCGTGCGGTCGAGCCGGATCGGCTCGGAGGTGCGGTGGAACAGATTGACCGCCGGGGTGCATCCGAGCCGGAAGGTGTCCGCGGTGAGCGAGAGCCGGGAATCGGGCAGCGTGTCGAAGAGCAAGAAGAGATCGAAATGCCGCTCGGCGGAGCTCCGCTCGCGCAGCCGGCCGAGGCCGTCCAGGTCGAAGAAGTGGAACTTCTCCGGGAACACGAAGTACTCCTGCACCAGCCGGTAGGCGGGGTGGGCGTGGTAGGGGTAGGGGAGGGTTTCCTCGTCGAGACGGAAGCCGACCTCCAACGGCGTTCGAGGCTCCCCCCAGCGATCGGTGAGCGGAATCGGCGCCGTCTCCCGATCCCCCAGCACGGCGACTCCGCGGCCTTGGGCGAAGATCAGGTCGTAGAGGGTGTTGACCAGCAGGCTGTCGCCGTGGAGAAAAAAGCGCAGCCGTTCGAGCTCGAGATCCTGGAGCGAGCCTTGGCGTGACTCGAGCCGGAGACGGAGGAGGGTGGCGGACTCCGGCAAGCCCGAGCCTTCGAAGCGGACCGGGCTCTCGAACCGGGCCTCGGTCACCTCCAAGGGCCAGAGGGTGACCGGGTAAGCGGTGCGAAATCGGCAGATCAGGCCTTCGTCGTGTTGCGAGAACAGCGAGGTGTGGCGGGGGACGAGCTGACCGGCGGTCGGATAGCCGCGCCTCGGATCGGTGACGAAGCGCGCGACGGTCATCGGCGGGATGGGATTCAAGTAGTGGGGGTAGAGGACGTCGAGCAGCTCGGCGGCGATCTCCGGGAAGTCGGCGTCGAGATTCTGCTGGATCCGCCCGGTGAGCAGGGCGAAGGCTTCGAGCAGACGCTCGACGTGGGGATCCGCGCTCTCGTCGGGCCCGAGCTCGAGCCGTCGCGCCACCTTGGGATGGCGATGGGCGAAGACCGCGCCCATCTCGCGCAGAAAGGTCAGCTCCTGCCGGTAGTAGCGGAGCAGCGTCTCGCGGTCGGAGCCGGGCACGGGCTATCCCTCCTCTCGGTAGCTCGGGTCGAGATCCTCACCGTTCTCGATCGCGGGCTCGACGCGGGCGCGGCCGGCCTCCATCAACACCGGAAACCACACCGGCTCGGGCACCCGGTCGACGAGCAACTCGCCGCCGACCAGGATGCGCACCGCCCGGGGCCGCTCCGGGATGGGATCGACCGTGACCTCGGCTTTTAGCAAGCGCGGCTCGTAGACGGCGACGGTGGAGCGCAGGATGGTCGCCAGCCGCTGCCGATCTTCCGGATCGGCGGCGGCGAACGAGCCGAGGTCGGGGAGCCCATAGTCGAGAACCGTGCGCTCACGCTCGGGATCTTCGAGCTGACGGGCCAGGAGCTGCGAGCGGGTGCCGAACAACCGCTCCAGCTCCCGGCGCACCGACTCGCGCAACCCTTCGCGGTCCAGCGCCCGATGGACCGTTCGCTGGCCCGCGGAGCCGTCCGCCAGATCGTGACGCCGCCAGGGCGCCTCGTCGATCAGCCGGTCGAACAGGGGGCGCCGGGCCTCGGCGTGGTGCCGCTTCGTCATTCGACCTTCCGCGTCTCCAGATCGTGCTGGATCGGCTGCGCGCTACCGGCCGCGCCGCTGTCCTTCTTCTGCGGCAGGTAGGTGTACTTGACGATGCCGTAGTCGAGCGAGACATTCTCGACCGGGACGTCGCCGGGTCCTCCGGAGACGCTGTAGCTGGAAACGACCACGTGCTGCATCAGGATGTTGAGGTACTCCACGGGCTTGTTGTCGGCGGCTCCGTCGGAGCGATAACACGTGACCGTGGCTTTGCCGATCTGCTTGCCCGTCCAGCACATCTTGAGCAGGTCGTCGGTCGCCGAGTCGAGGTACTTGGAGAACGAGAAGTTCTGGTGGTTGGCCTGCTCCACGGTGCCCGAGCCCGCGTTGCTGCGGGTCGACGAGGTGGGCTGGCTAAAGCCGTGATTCCAGGACAGCAGCTCGATCTCCTTGGCGTGCTCGCCGGCGGTGGTTCCCCCCTCGATGGAGGGATTCTCGAACTTGATGTACATGTTGGTTGCCATGATGGGTCTCCTCCCTCATCCTCAAGCCGCCGGCGGCGGCAGCTCGGCGACCAGCCGAATGGAGGTGGTCAGCTCTTCGAGCTGGAAGTGGGGCCGCAAGAACACCACGGCCTTGTAGGCACCGGGCTCGCCCGGCTTCTCGAACACGTCGATCCGGGCCTCGCGCAACGGGTACTGGGCCTTGAGGGTCTGTCCCGAGTCGTCCTTGCCGAGGATGTACTGGTTGATCCAGCGGTTGAGGAAGACCGAGACGTTCTCCGCGGTCTGGAAGCTGCCGATCTTCTCGCGCACGATCACCTTGAGATAGTGCGCGAATCGGGAGGCCGCCAGGATGTAGGTCAGGACCGCCGACAGGCGGGCGTTGGCGTTGGCCTCGTCCAGATCGTAGGTCTGCGGCTTCTGCACCGTGGAGCCGCCAAAGAAGGCCGCCTTGTTGCTGTTCTTTTCGAGACACAGCCCGACGAAGCCGAGATCGTTGAGCTCCTTCTCCCGGCGGTCGGTGATGCCGACCTCGGTGGGGCCCTTCATGGCGGCGTCGCCGCTGTCGGTCTTGAAGGTGTGGATGGGCAGGTCTTCGACCAGCCCGCCCCCTTCGACGCCGCGGATCGCAGCCGTCCAACCGTAGAGCGCAAACGCCTTGGTGATGCGTTCTGCCAGCGCCCAGGCGGCATTCCCCCACAGATACTTGTCGTGCGCTGCCTCGGTGCCGTTGTGGGTGGTGCCGTCGTGGGTGTCCTCGGTGAAGTTGAAACCCTCCACCGGCTCCATCCCCTTGTCGGCCGGGCCGTAGGGTTGGCGTAGCAGCATGCGGGGCAGGGCGAGCGCCACGTAGCGGGAGTCCTCCTTCTTGCGAAACTCGCGCAAGCGGATCCATTTGCTCTCCTTGCTCTCGAAGATCTTGGCCAGATCCCGGGGCAAGCCGAGCGAGGTGAAGCTCTGCATGTTGAACAGCTTGGGGCTGGTCCCGGAGATGAACGGCGCATGCGCCGAGGCGGCCACCTCGGCGAGCTTCTCCAGCAGACGGAGATCTTGCTCGGTCTCCCCGAAGTAGTAGTCGCCGACCAGACAGCTATAGGGATCGCCGCCAAAGATGCCGTACTCCTCCTCGTAGACCTTTTTGAACAAGGTGCTCTGATCCTTGTCCACCGCCTTCTCCAGGTCGTCCCGCAGCTCTTTCTGAGAGGCGTTGAGCAACCGCAGCTTGAGCCGTGTGCTGGTCTCGGTCTTGTTGACCAGATAGAAGAGCCCGCGCCAGGTGGCTTCCAGCTTGCGGAAGCCTTCGTCGTGGAGGATGTGGTTGACCTGCGCTTCGAGCAGCTCGTCGATCTTGCGGATCGCCTCCTCGAGCGCGCCGACCACGCTCCGGCTGTCGGCCGTCTCGCCGTTGACGTGTTTCTCCAGGCACTGGAGCACAAAGCGGCGGACGAGGTTGACGGCGTGGCTGCGTTGCGCCTTGTCCTCCGGATCCTGGGCCATGACCTGGACCAGGGTGCTGACACTGACCTCTTGCTGTTCTTCCTTTTGCTCGTCAGCCATGGCTCACTCCTTGTCCTTGTTGGCTCTCTTGCCCGCTTCGTCTTCCTCCGCGAGCTCGGTGAGGGCCGTCTCGGCCTCTCCCTGGAGCTTCTTTTGCTCCTCTTCGGAGCTGGTCATGATCTGGTGCAGCATCTCGGCGAGACCGTTGCGCAGATCGATCTGGGCGGCGAGGTCCACCAAGGCGCGGCGTCCTTCCAGCAGCTCGCTCAAATCCGCGACCTGACCGGCGACGTTCTCCGGACGAAAGTCGTCGAGCTTCTTGAAGGTGAGCTCGGCGACCAGGTTTTCCTCCTCGGCTTCCTCGTCCTTGCCCTCGGCTTCCGCCCGGGTCAGCTCGTTGGGAGCCTTGACCGTCAGGCTGGGCGCCAGGGTTGCCATCATCTGCCCGAAGTTGTCGCGGTCGATCTCGATGAGCTTGCGATCCTTGAGCCCGGCCTCCGGAGCGTTTTCTCCGGAAAGGTCGGCCAGGATGCCGACGATGAAGGGCAGCTCCTTTTTCTTGATCGCGCCGCGGGTCTCCACGTCGTAGGTAATCTGGACCCGGGGCGGCCGGTTGCGGCCCAGCCATTTTTGGATGCTTTCGCTCATGTGGCCCTCCTTTCGATAGGTCCGGTCTCCGTTTTCCGCAGACCGAGCAACTTGTAGACGGTGTCCAAATCGGCGTTGTCGCGAAGCAGCTCGGCAAGCAGCTCCGGAAGCGTTAGATTGCCCCACGAGACCGCGCGCTTGACCAGATAGGCGGTCGGGCTGTGGGGCTCGGTGCGGAGCAGGTACTCCGCCACCTGTGAAAGTCGTCGATAGGCCTCGGCGCGGCTGGCGATCGGTCCCGTCGCCAGCACCGTGGCGCTTCCCAGGGCGCTTCCCGAGCCTCCGGTGGCGGTCGTCGGGTCTTCCTCTGGGGCCGGCTCCTCGCCGTCGGGGGTGTTCGCCGTCTCGGTACGCTCCTCCAGGATCTGGCCGGTGAAATGCGCGATCGCTCCCAGCAGGTCCTTGAGCGGCCGGAGCCCGGGGGCCCGATCGGCGCAATGCTTGTGCAGCGCTTCGGTCAGGTCCTCGGTCGCCGCACGCGCCGAGGCGAGCTCCCGGTCGAGCTGGAGAAAGAACGCGCTGGGGGAGAGCGTGACGCTGGTCAGAAACTTGTCCTGCGTCACTTTGTCCTCCAGCGCATCGGGCTGGGCGACCCGGGCCGCGAGCAACCGCTCCAGCCGCAGGGCGCTTTGCCAGTCGGCCCAGGAGAAGGCCGGGGAGTCCCCGTTGCGCGGCTCGGTGATGGGTACCTGTTTGAGCTGGAGGGTCAGCTTGTCCTCCACCCAACGTACGGGTCTCAGCCGGTAATCGGGATCGCCGTCCTGCTCCAGCGGTGGATACAGGGTGTCCCAAAAGGCTTCGTACAAACCGGCGAGCAGCGCCAGACCGCGGGCGGCTCCGCCAAACCCGTAGAGATGGATCCAGGCCTCCATCAGCCAGGCCGCCACCTGGGCGTCCTTGCTGCGATGCTGGAGGACGTCCAGACAGCGAGCCTCCACCGCGCTCCAGTCGGCCTTCTCGAGGTCTCGCTCCCAAACACCGCGCGGCAGGCTTGGGTCCTCCTCGCTACGAGCGCTTTGGATGGCGTCGTAGTCCGGACCGTCGCGCAGCCAGTCCCCCGCCGGCTGCTCCAGCGTGATGGGCGCCAGCAGGTCGTCCAGCCCGGCTTCGGAGGTCGGCGCCTCCTGCGGCGTGGTTTCTTCCTGCGGCATGGTTTCGTCGGTCATCGACTCTCTCTCAGGTCGGAGGTTTGACGGCTGGGCCCCTGCAGCGAGGGCGGCAGCAGGGGCGCCGCAAAGGGGAATCGGGGCAGGACGAGCGGACCGGAGAGCGCAGGCGTGGTTCCGTCGGCTGAAGCGATTCCGTCGGCTGACGCAGTGGCGGCGCCGTTGCCCCGAGTTGGGGGCTCCGAGCCCAGCGCGGGATCTTTGGCAGCGAACAGCCGCACGCGGACGAAGACCTGGACCGGCGCGGTCTCCCCCTCCTCCCAGGCGAGCTCCTCTGTCTCGGAGGCGCGACGCGTCGTCACTTCGAGCTCCAGGGTGTGCGGATCTAGATCGGGCCGTACCCGACGGTCCTGGAGCAAGCTGAAGAGGGACCATGGATCGTCGTGTTCCCAGGTCACTGTGACCCCGTCCACCCGAGCTGCCACCGGTAGCCCACGAGCGAGCGGCAAATAAGGGGAGTCCCGCGCCCAGCGCAGGTGGAGACGGAGAGGATCGCCGTACACCCAGCGGATCCGCTGGTGGGGATCCGGCAGCTCGATCCCGCGCTCTCCCACCTCGAGACGCCACTCGATGATCTGATCGCCCGAGATCTCGTGCGCCTCGTCGGCGCGCAGCTCCACCTCCAGGTCGTAAGCTGGCGGGACTCTTGGATCGGGCGCCTCGAGAAACGTCCGGAAGAGCTTTCGCACCTCACCCAGCTCGCGGAGAAAGCCGCCGACCGCAGGACCCGAGCCGGCGAACACGGGGTCGTTCTCGGCCAGAGCTTGCAGGTCCGGCGCGAGACGGTCGTAGCGACGGAAGAGCTCGCGGATGTCCGCCGGATCGGCAGCTTTCTCGAGCGTGCCGGTGAGGCTGTCGACGAAAGGAAAGCGACCCGCCAACCGGTCCTCGAAGAAGTCGGCGATCTGGAGCCAGCCGTTCAGCGCCTCGCCCTGAACCAGTTGCATACAGCGCCGCGAGACCGCGCGTTGCAGGAGGAGGCGGCGCTCGAGAAAGAAATCGTTCGTGCGGGCGGCCGACGCCGGCTCGACGTGTCGGGCGCAGCGCGGCAGGCGGGTGGTCGGCAGCTCCGAGCTGATGAAGCTTTCGAGCAGCTCCACCGAGTTTCCCGGCTTGCCCGTGGCGTGGAGCTCCAACTGGACGAAGATGCTCTCCCAGGTTCGGAGCTGGTAGGGCGCGCGCCAACGCAGGTCGGGAGCGTCGAGAGCGTCGAGCACGGGCTTGGCGTAGTGCTGGGCCAGCTCTTGGATCGCCTGGCGCTGGGTGTCGAGGTAGACGGCCAGCCCGGCTTGGTTCTGGGCCCCGAAAGCAGTGAGCGCCGGGGTGGCTTGGCCGTCCCACCAGTCGAAGCCGTCGTTGCGGGGCAAGTAGAGCCCACGGGCGTCGAGAACCTGACCCAGCTCCACCAGGATGCGCTCACCCTGCTGCATCATCAGCGCCGACAGGTCGTCGTACAGCAGGTCGTCGCCGAGATCCTCGAGCGACCCGCGGATCTGGTTGAGCAGGCCGGCGGCGGCCGAGAATCGCGTGACCTCCTCCTGCAGCCGGTCGGCGCGCAGGAGCGAAGAGCTCACTCCCGAGAGGGGACGCAGACGTTGTGCGCGGGCGACCAGGTTGCGGATGCGGTCGATCAGTCGCTGGCGGGCGATGTCCTCCACCGCTGGCTGGAGATCGTCGGGGAACAGAGCCAGCGTCTGCACCCGGAAGCTGTAAAAGGGGGCCGGAAGCTCGACCGCCTGTTGCAGGGGCGCCGTGTCCCAGTCGAGCCGGCTGCCTGCGGGCACCCGTACGATCAGAGGTTGGCTCGGCTCCTCTCCGGGAAAATCTCCCAGAAACGCCGCGACCGCTTCGCGCAGCATCTCGACCTGCTGGGTGAGCTCCGGCAACGGCCGTGGGGGTTGCTCGCCGGTTCTCACGAGATAGGGGCCGGTGAACACCGACCCCGCCTCCACCAGGTCGCGCTGGAGATCGCGCCAACCCGACTCGCCGTCGCGACGGATCGCGGCTGCAGTGGTCGGGCCGAGCAGCTCCATCGCCTCCATCGCGGTCAGCATCTGGTCGTACTCGGGTCCGAGATCGAAATCCGGTCGAAAGATCCAGCCCAGATCCGGGTGAGCGACCACCTCCAAGGTGCGCAAGTCTTCGTGGAGCTGCCGGAACAGGGAGGGAGCCTCGTCACGGCTCCACCTCGCTTCGACCAGCGCGTCGAGATCGTCGGTCACTCGGTAGGCGGTCTCCAGCGCGGGGCTGCGCTGGACGAGCTCGCCGTGGAGCCGACGGGCGAGAGCTTGCGCCCGTTGGCTCGCCGCGGGCTGCAGGCTCTGTGGATCCACCAGATGGCTCGCCTGGCTTTGGGTGAGCGCACGCCGATAGAGGGTCGAATGCTCGGTGAACCTCGACGGCAGGGGCTCATCGTAGAGGTAATCGACCACCCGATTCAGCTCCTCGAGCCCGGCCGAGCCGGGCAGACCGTTGTAGCTGTCGATGTGATCTTCCAGCACACGCAGATCCCCGACGTAGGCGGAGAGGGCCAGCAGCTCCGGCATCTGTCCGACGCTCCGCACGGCATCGACGGGATCGGTGGGGCGTCGGCCGAGCGCGGAGGACCACAGCGAGGCGGTGCCCGTCGAGCCGCGAATCAGACTGCGCGCCTTGTGCTCGAGCTGTCCCTGGATGCCGGGGAACACCACTTCGTCGAAGCCCCGGAGGATCAGCCGTTCGACATCGGCGTTGAACGAATCGACCAGCGAGGAAGGAAGGAAGAGCGAATCGAAGTGGCTGAGATCGGTGTCCGCCATCCGGTGCAGCAGTTTGAACGCACGCGCCGCTTGTTCCGTCCGGTCCGACCCGGTGCTCTGGCCGGGAGGCGACTCGTCCGCCTTCCCGAGGTCGTTGACCAGCCCTTCCAGAAAGCGCCGCAGCTCGGGCTCCCGCTGCGCCAGCCGGTGCGTGGCAGCGCCCACCCCGAGGGCCAGCACCACGGTGGCGGCCGCCAGCAGGACCTGAGCGGTCCGGACCCGGCGGTTGCGGCTGACCAGAGCCCTCCCCGCCGGGACCGCAAGACTGGCTTCGGGAAAGATCTTGCGGTGGAATACGTCGCGCAGGAAATAGGTCCGCCGGGGCGGTGGCACCGCCGCGGTCAGGCCGGAAGCCAGCTCCTCGGCCGAGATCGGCAGCGGGCGGCCGGGAGCGATGGTGCCCCCCGTCTCGACGGTCGTCGAGCCGCAGAGATAGATGCCTCGCAGCATCGGCGGTGACTGGTAGGCGTCGGTCTCGAAGAGACGCCGTAAGGTGGTGGCGACCGGTCCCCGCAGGATTTCGACGTGGTCGGGAAAGAGAAAAATCCGGTCCGCATTTCGGCCGGAGGGGGGTTCGCGGTGGATCGCGATTTGCACGTTCTGCAACCGTCTGCGGATCCGCGAGAACGCCTCGTCAGCCCAGCGGTCACGGTACTCGGCATCCAACCGGTAAGGGTTCGACCACCCGAAAAGCTCGTCCCGCTGGCTTGCAGGAAGCGCCTCGACAAAGCTGCTGAATCCGGGGAGCGCTTCACAACCGGTGATCGCCACATAGACCGGGAGCAGCAACCCCAGCTCCTTTTGGGCTTCGCGCAGCTTGCTCTGGAGGATGTCCGCACGGCGGTAGAGCCGCGGCTGGAGGTCGGGATCCCCCGACTCCACCAGCAGATCGCGACAAGAGAGGGTGAGAATCACCCCGTCCAGCGGGCGCTCCGGACGATGCTGCTGCAGCAGATGGAGAAAGGCGCGCCAACCGCCGGCATCGGACGAGTGCCCATCCCGTCGCAAGACGTAGTCCCCGGCCAGGTCGAGGACCGCCCCAAAGTCGAGAAACCACCAGGCCAGACCGAGATCGCTGGCCAGATCGCGGTCGTCGGGAGGTCCCAGAGAGAGCGAAAGCCGAGCGTCCGCGAGCAGGTTGGGAGGACGCGAGCCCGCTTGGCCACAGAGCAGGAACCAGGGGACCCGGAGACGCCGGTCGCGATGGGAGGCGAGGTTTTGAAGCGATTTCAGCCCGCGGCGGAAGGACCGCCGCAGCCGGGCGGTGCGGCTGAGGTCGACGACCACCTCCTCTTCCGGTTCGGGGAGCCCGGCAACGGCCATGGGGGAGGACACCTCGGCCAGCTCCTCGGTCACCGCGCTATTGCGGCGCGCGCGCCGCAGGAGCAGCCACACCACGATCAGCAGCACCAGGATGAGCGACGTGACGATCACCAGCGCCAGGGGAAGCGAGCGGGCGATCTGCGCGAGCGCTTGCACTATCCCCCCTCTCCGGCTTTGGCTGGATCGGAGGTCGTCTGGACTCCGTTCACGATGACATCCAGGCGGGTGCTGAGACGGTTCCAGATCCCGTGGGCCGCGGCCAGCCAGAGTGTCAAGAGGAGGACGAAGCCCAGGATCCAGGGCCGGAGGTGGGGTAGCCGAGGACCGGTTCGCCCGCCCGGGAAACGCTCGTAGGCCTCCGGGAAGAGATGGTGGGTCGTCTCCTGGAGCTCCGGTTGCCGGTGTGCCAGGTAGACAAAAAGCCGGCGTCCATAGGCGGCCAGGGTGCTCTGGCCGCCGGCTTGGTCCCGATACTTGCCTTGGAAGCCCAAGCCCAGGAGCATCAGATAGATCGAGGCGAGATCGTTACGCGCCGGGTCGGGATGGGCGATCAGATCGTCGATGCGTTCGAAGATCACCTCGCCGGCGCCGCGGGATTCGAACAGATGCGCCTCCAGCAGGTGGCCCTTCCAGGGGCGCCGACCCTCCCACGCGGCGTTGAGAAAGACCTCGTCCGCCAGCGCCGCCATGGCGTAGCGGGTCTCGTCGATCACCTGACGATGGGCTTCGCCCTCTCCGGGGGAATCCCAACTCTGACTCTCCAGCACGGCGAGGAGCTCGAGACGCACCGAATCGACGTCGACCGCCGAGCCGGCGGGTCTCGGCTCGCCGAGGTCGCCCCGTTCCTCGTCGGAGCCCGGCATCGTGCCGTGAGGCCCAAGGGACTCCTCGGATTCGTGGGATTCGTGAGGTTGGCCGGGTGGCGGGCCCAGATCGCTCACCGTCTCCTCGATGGAGCTGGTTCGTCCGGCTCCTTCGACGGCCTCCCGAAGGCGTAGAACGTGACGGTAGAGCTCCCGAAATCGGGCCACCAGGGGAGCTTCCTCCAGGAGCGCGGACATGGGCTCAAGGGCTCCGGACGTAGAGGACGAGCTCGGACGGACGGGCTTGCCGCCGAGATTCGTCCAGGTTGATGACCACCATCCAGTCGCCGGGGTCGACAAACTCCAGATCCGGCTTCACCTCGAAGAGCAGGACGCCGCGGGCCGGCAACAGCTCGCCTCCGCCCTCGATCGGTGTGCGGCTGAGGCCCAGGATCCGCTTCTGACGCAGCTCCGGTACCTTGGTGTTGGCGCTGATCAGACTTTTCTGGACCCAGGCGGTAGTCGCCTCCGGCGAAGCTCCGGAGGCCGTGCGGGCTCCGAGGACCAGCCGGCGGTCCATCCAGGTGCGGTCGAAGCGGAGATAGAAAACCTCTTTTTTCTCTTGAAACGGGAACGGTGTGTAGGCTTCCAGGATGCCTTCCTCGAGGACCTCGAGCACGTAGTCTCGTGCCCGGTCGAAGGCGGCCCGGGGGTCGTCGTGATCGTAGGGCTCGAGCGACGGTGGAACCAGGACCGGGCTCAGGATCGAGACCTGGCCGACCAGCGAGCAGAGCGCCAGATAGAGCGCGAACGGATGGACGACGCCGCTGTGGATCGCAGCCTCGAAGGTGGGTAGGGCGGCCACCAGACCGTGGATTTGGGAGCGGGTCTCCAGCAATTGCGGCGACGAGGAGGCGGCCGAAGGGGACGTCGCTCTCTCCGCGAGAAGCACCGCCTTCTCCCGTACCCGAGTTGCCAGGCTGGAGCACAGCTCTCCCAGCGGCGACGGGGCCCCGACCTGGAGCGATGGGGGAACATACGAAGTCCGCACAGCGCCCTCGTCGGTCTGGGCGATCCGGGCGAGGGGCAGCGCGGTGTACTTCCGGGGCACCTCGTCGCCGGCCAGCAGGGAAAGCCGGGGGCGCAGCCGTGGAATCCGGAGCTCGCCTTCGCCGGTGTTTTCATCGACCACCGGACGTCCCTCCGTCGAGTGGAAGCGGGCCAGATCGCCGCGCGACGTGGCCTGTCCGCGGACTCGGGCGGGTAGCGCGAGGTGTACCGTCACCGGCCGGGTGCGCATCCTCTCGGCTTGGGCCGACAGATCGAGCGTCAAACCGGGACCGTCTTCGGGCAGGTGGGAAACCACCAGGCCATCGGGCATCACCGCTTCGAGCTCGAGGACCCGGAACGTCCCATCGACCAGTGCCGTCGGGTCGATCTTCAGGTGACGGACCCCCCAGTAGTAGGGGGTCGTCATCGACGTGTGGTAGTGAAAAAGCAGCTCGTGGCGCAGGGCGAGCTGCTGGAGATGCTGCGGGGCCAGCAGCATGCCTTCGTGCCACTGAACCAGCTCCGGAACTTCGTGTCCACCGATCATACCGACACCCCGATGCCTCTTCGGCCCGACAGTGGCGCCCTCCACGACCCACCACCGATCAGACGACTACCGATCAGAGTGGCTCGACCCGTAGCTCGGTCTTTTCCAGCACCAGACGGAACGGCTCGCGGGGCCGGATCACCACCCGATGGTTTCCTGTGCCGAAGTATTTGGCGAACACCAAGCCCCATCTCACACCTCTCTCGACCTCGAGGGTCTGCGGCGGGACCTCCTGCCCCGGGATCCACTCCCAGCGCCACGATTGGTACCGGTCCGGGAAAGTCCGGGCGAAGCTCTCGCGCTCCTCGAACCATTCGGCGGCCGACGTCTCCCTCAGCCTTTCCCACAGGCTGCGGTCCCGGATCATCAGCAGCTCCACCGCGACCGGGCTGTTCTGGTTGATGCGCGGTAGAACCAGCACCTCCACACGGAGGTTGCCCGCAAAAGCCGATCGGGTCTTGCGGGCAAGACCGCAGGAGGAGGCGATCAGGGCCGGAAGCAAAATCAGCGCAAGCACCCACCACAGTCGCCGACGCCACGGGGACCATCGGCACGACGATCGCTCTGCTGCACCCGGTTCGTGATCGGCCGGTTCCATGTCAACCGGTTCCATGTCAACCGCTTCCATGTCAGCCGCTTCCATGTCAGCCGCTTCCAAATTTCCATGGATGCTAGCATATTTATCTCATGCCCTTACTCAGAGACGTTCAAACTGGCTGGATTTACGCCTCGACGCAAACCAAGAGCGCTCCCTATGGCACCGAGCCCGGAGGTCGGGCCGTGAGGCGTCATGAGAGCTGACCTCCCACGCGGCTGTCTCTCAAGGACTCTCGTCTGAAGGGCTCAACCCGCAGGTTTCGCCCAAGAAGCTGCGCGCCCAGGAGATCGCCGACGCCATCGTCGGGGCGCTCAAGGTCGACGATCGCGGATTTATCCCCGAATTCTCGGTCTTTGCGACCAATCCGTTTTGAAGCGCGTCGTGGGGGCGGCACAAGGCGTAAACGTGCGAGCGGCATTGCGAGAGCCGACGACCGGCTGCCGGTCGTCGGCTTCCAACCTTGCGGATGGCGCTTACGGACAACCGAAGGCGTCGGTGTCCTGGATGGGCACAAAGGGCGTACCCAGGGGGTTGAGATAGGTTTTTGAGGCCTGGGTCACGGTGTCCAGGACCGTAAGCTCGACCTCGACATTGGTGAGACCGCCGGCGAACACCCAGAATCGGTCGGCGAAGCTGCAGGCGTCCAGCACCTTGACGATGAGCTCCACATTGTCGGCGTTGAAGAACCAGAAGTATCCGGTATCGCTGGTCAGTGAGACTGCCTGACCCGCGCCTTCCGTCCCCTGGGGCGTCCGCCAACGGGCGGTGACCTCGAAGCGATCGTCCACCAGGCACACCGCTCCCAGCCCGTCCCGACAGGGCTCGGCGGTCGGGAAGACCGAGATCGAGCTGAGCTGCTCGCGCTCTCCGCCACCGTTGTCGGCGGTCAGCACGAGATCGAAGGCCTCGGTCGGGATCGGGTCCAGCGCCTGAAGCTCGAACTGGACCAGCGCTCGGCCATCCGGCCCTGCCTGAGCCTCCCTCGTCTCCTCACCGACCACCTGGATGGGCGGCAGGCCAGGTCCGTCGAAAGCAGGCCCCATGAATTCGGCCTGCACCTGGAGAGTCGAGACATTGAAGTCCTCGAGCCAAAACTCGGCCACCGCGATGCCGCCGTCGAGAGGTACAGGCAGGAGGGAGCGGTGGGGCCGCGGACAGACCCGATTGACGGCGGGAATCAGACCGTCGTCGATGAATCGGTCGCCGCTCGCTTGGTCGATGGCTGTGACCCGATAACAGGAAGCCTCGCCTTCGAGCGATGGGGGATTGGGGATACGCACCACGCGGGTGCGGCACTCTCCCGCCGGGACCACGATGGGACTTCCCCCACCTTGGAGCTCGAAGCGGGTCGGACCGGCGACGCTGCAGAAATTGCTGTAAGTCACCCCCGGAGGGTTCGGCGGCAATCCGGCGAACGAGAGGTCGTAGGTCCGGGTGTCGGTGCTGTTGTTGCACAGGGTCAGATCGGGGAGCACCTCGTTGTCCTGTTGACAGAGCGCGCGATCCCAGGGCACGTCGACCAGAGCTTTGCATTTGCCGCCAGCGTCCGCTTCGAACAACTCTTCGATCTCGGGGGCGGTGAGCGCCCGCCGATAAATCTCGAGCTCGTCGAGATCGCCGGAGAAGGGAGCGCCGGCTGCGAATGCGTCCGGGTCCCGGTTGCCGATGAGAAGTGGCGCTGGATTCGCCAGCGAGGCGCTGCGGACGGTGGCGTCGAAGCTGCCCGCGAGGGCTCCGTCCACGTAGAAGCGAACCCCTTGCGTGCTGTTCCGGTCGACGCTGATGGCCACGAAGTGCCATTCGCCATCGGCGACTCCTGCTGAGGACACGTAGTTGGTACACGCGGAAACGGCGTTGTCGAAAGAACAGTTATTCCCACCTGTACCGGTTCCCATCTGGAAACCGACGGAGCCGTTGAGCAAGAAGACCTGATACCCGCGAGCCCCCGGATCGAAGACTCGCTTCTCGAGGATGATCTCCACTCCTCCTGCGCTTTCGGTGCGAATCCAGAAGTCGATTGTGAAGTCCTGCCCTGCACCGAAATCCAAACCCTGGGTGTTGTTGACAACAATCTCATCGAGTGGATCGGTGAACGAGGAAGCTCGGCCGACCTTGCCCTCGATGGTCCGCGGAGCGAAGCGGGCGATGCCTTCGTGATCCTGCGCGATGTCCGCAAAGGCTCCACTGCGGCCGGTGATCACCTCGTCGAAAGGCCACCACGCTTCGAGGGTTCTGGGGGCCTTCACACAATTGGGCGCTCCGGATCCGCCCGGGGTGCAAACGGCTTGGCCGGGATGGGGGACGAGGCTCGTCTGAGCCGCGGTTGCCGGTGGCAACCAGAAGCTGGCGAGCGGCAGGATCAGTGCTGCGAGGAATCGAGAGAAGAACCGAGGAATGACACCGGGACAACCCGCTGGCAATAGAGACATGTTGAACCTCCCGAGAAAACCATGAAACTTGGGGCTCTCCTTCAGTTCGGGTGGGTGCCTCGAGTAGGGTGGCGGTTGGCTTCGGGCGGTGTGGCAAGCCATCGCCATTGCCCTGTGGCGAGCGGAGGAGTCGAGGTGGGGGGTGACGTAAGGCAAAGAAGCGCATAGGGTTCTGCTTCCCAGGCAAGTGCGAGAAGCCGGGAGACAGGAGGCCCTATGCGCGTGACAAGTGTACTGCGTCGGCTGGTCGGTATTGCCGAGTTGTTCGTCGAAGAGGTGCAGTTTCTCGTGAACGGCGATTTGAGCGTGGGTGTGCGGCCTCGCTGGCGGCTGCCGCGTTGTGGCCAGTGCGGCCAGCGGGCTCCTGGCTACGACCGCAAGCCGCTGCGCAGTTGGCTGCATCTGCCCTTTGGTCGCACCCGGGTCGTGCTGCGCTATGCACCGCGCCGCGTCGCATGCCGACAGTGTGGGATTCGGGTGGAGCAGATGCCCTGGGCCGAGCATGGGAGCCGCTTCAGCCGGCCCTTCGAAGAGCTCGTAGCCTACCTTGCCCAGATCAGCGACCAGACCAAGGTGACGCAGTTGGTGGGGATTGCCTGGAGCACAGTGGGCTCGATCGTGCAACGGGTCATCGCCCAGCGCCTCGATCCGGCCCGCTTCGAGGGCCTGCGTCACATCGGCATCGATGAATTCAGCTACCGCAAGCGCCACCACTACATCACCACCGTGGTCGACCACGATCGACGCCGGGTGATCTGGGCCGGCCAGGGGCGCAGCGCCGACGCGCTGACCCCCTTCTTCGAGGCGCTGGGTGCCCGACGCTGCCGCAAGATCCGCCTGGTCACCATCGACATGGCGGGCGGCTACATCAAGGCCGTGCGCGAACGGCTCCCGCAAGCCACGATCGTCTTCGACCGCTTCCACGTGGAGCGGTTGGTCCTGGATGCGCTCGACAAGGTGCGCCGCTCGATGGTGCGCGAGCTCGAGGGTCAAGAGGAGGCCAAGACCGTCAAGAACACCCGCTTCCTGCTCCTGAAGAACCCCTGGAACCTCTCGCCTCTCCAGGAAACCAAGCTCGCCGACGTGGCCCGCGATCACCGGCGCCTGTACCGGGCCTACCTTCTCAAAGAGTGCTTCGCCGAGGCCCTCGACGAGCCCGACCCCCTGGAGGCTGCCGCGGCGCTCAAACGCTGGATCCAATGGGCCGTCCGATCGCGCCTCAAGCCTTTTGTCCGCGCTGCAAGGACCGTTCGCAAGCACCTCTACGGAATCATCGCCTACTTGGAGACCCACCTCACCAACGCCACGGTCGAAGGCCTCAATACCAAGCTGCGTATGGTCGCCCGTCGAGCCTATGGATTTCACTCCCCATCCGCTCTCATCTCCATGCTCTTCCTCGTCTCCGGAGGCATCGAGCTCAACCCACCACTACCCACCCAAAGTTGAGGAGAGGCAAACTTGGCGCTCCCATCGAGCGCCTTCAAGGAGGAAACGGCCGAGCCGCGATTCTTCCTCAAATGCGAGGTTCGTTCTTGCTCTCGCCTCACCCCGCAAACGGCAAGACCTCGGCACCAGGATGCCGGCCGGCGCGGTGCGCGAGGGCTTCAGCCCGGCACGCCCAGCTTGCGCAAGATCGCCATCATCGGGCACCAGCAGACGGTGGAGGACCTCCAGAAAGATGGCTCGCTCGACCGCAAACGAGAAGTTGCGATCTTCGAGCAGCCCGCGGATTGCCTCGGCGCAGCCGGTCTGCTGCCAGAACCGCTCAAAGATCATCGGCGCCCCGATGCGCCAGGTGCCAACGCTCGGAAGCTCACTGCGGCGATGCTCGGAGAGCACCAGCATCGATTCAACGAATCGGGCACCGGACTCCAACAGCGCTTCCAGCTCGCTGCTCTCGCGGAGCAGGTTACATCGCCATTACTTTATATGAGCGGATCTTGTCTCATCTCAAGGCTTTCCGGACACAGTAGCTTTAGACGCTGTACTGTGAAGTTATTCCTTATGAGCTCCAAGGAGATTGCCCGATGCCCTATGCCCGAGCTTTGCTTTTGACCGTCGCCATTCTCGCCACACCGTTCCTCGTCTCCTCTCCCCTCGCAGGGGTGGAATCGACCTGTTACACCTGCGACTCCGAAACCAAGAACTGCAAAGAAGCTACCCGGCTTGGATTCACCGAGTGCCGCGACGGCACCTCCTGCGGGCCTTCCGGATGCATCGATATCTGCATCGCGGGTCCCAACAAGTGTGCGGAGATCGTGCCCTTCGATCCTCCCGAGCTGCGCTCGAAGCTCGTCGCCTCCTGCGGTCACGAGACCGAGCTCGCCGTTCCCGACTCGGGCGAGGCTCTGGCCGCCTGCCAAACCCCCAACGGCCGCCCGGTGGGGTCGTGCCTGCGGAGCACGACCTAGGGAGGCCTCGTCATGCTTCCCCGTTCGCTGCCGAGCCTCGTGCTCGGACTGCTGTTGGTGCATCTTGTCAGCGTTACGCTTCGTGCGGAGAATCCTGCGGCAGCCCCGTTGACCTACGAAGTCGGGGTCGCCCTGCAGGAGGACGCCGCCTGGCCGGAGGATGGCCTGCTGCTGGTCGCTCGTCCTCCGGAGGACGTGGAGGCCGAGCCGATCGCCAACGCCGTATCTTCCCCCTCTGTGGCACCGATGAGCTTGCCGGAGCCGATTGGAGCCGGTTGGACGGTGACGTGCAAAGGGGACGGGGTCTGGTGTCCCACACGGGTGCTCCTGGACGAGACGCCACGCCTTCGGTTGCCCGTCTTTCCACAGACCAGCTTTGAGGCGTCCTTGCAGCCCCCTCGGGGGGAGGCCCTGCCGGAGACGCTCGAGCTGTTGATCGAGGGCTGGATCCTCCAGGAAGGGCGGCCACCGGTCGGCTTCACAGTGCCTGCCAACTCGGAGGAGGGGCGACTTTCCTGGGCCGGCCCCGCCCGTCGGCAGGATCTGCGGATCACTACCGAGGGCTGGGTCCCGCTCTATCGCTGGGACGTCGAAGCCACACCGGATTCCTCGGTGAAGCTCGGTCCTCTGGAGCTGGTCCGCGGAGGCTCCGTGTGCGGCTTCGCCGAGCACGCCCGCTCCGGCGAGATCCTCGCCAACCTCGAGGTTCGCCTCCAGCCGGCCGTCGATCCTCAAGCGGTGCTGCCGCCGGAGGAGGAAGAGCGGATGCTCCGTTTGGAGCGCCAGTCGTCGACCAACGACCGAGGTTTTTTCCAGATCGCTGGAGTCCCGGCCGGCGGCTACCGGATGACTCTTCTCGACCTCACCGGGAGTCTGGCCCCCCTGTCCATTCAGTCGGTGGAGGTCACCGCGGGCACGGAAACCTGCTTTCCGGAGCTGTCTCTGTCTCCGTTCCTGACGCTGACCGTCCAGGTCGATCCACCCAGCGATCCGACCGGCCTTCCCTGGCGAGTGCAAGCCTTGCCGCTACCGCCGGAAGCCGGAGAATCCGTACACCGAGTGGCCACGCTTCCCGACGGGACGGCGAGGGTCTCGGGGCTGCGTCCCAAGCCCCATCTGATCGAGGTGCTCTCCAGCGATGGCCAGCGCTTCGCTTCCCTCCGGGAGGAGCTCGTGGACGACCTGGTTCTGCCCATCGAGCTGGACCTGGTCGAGATCGACGGCCGGGTGACCGTGGGTGACGAGGGTCTCGCTGCCCGGATCGAGATCGAGACCGGCCAGATGGACAAAGTACGTTTGGAGTCCAACGAGGACGGATTCTTCTCCGGCTGGGCTCGATCGCCGGCACATCAGCTCGTCCTCGTGGAGGTCACCGCGGAGGAGCCCCCACTTTCGCGACGTGTGGAGATCCGCGAGCCGCAGATTCGGGACGACGTGCTCGTCCTGCGGATTCGCCTGGGGGATCGAGCCCTCCAGGGGCGGGTGGAGGATCCCGAAGGGGCGCCGGTCTCCAGCGCCGAAGTGGTGGTGAGAAATCCGGACGGCCGCTCTCAGAGCCGGAAGACGGATGCCGATGGGCGTTTCGAAATCCAGGGACTCGAAGAGGGTTCTCATCAGATCTCCGCCCATCACCCGGACATCGGCCGCTCAGCGTGGACGAGCCTTGAGCCACCCCCCCAAGGCTCTGTCGACGAGGTGATCTTGACACTGGAGCCGGAGACCGAGCTGGCCGTGGAGGTCCGAGACGCATCCGGCTCGCCGGTCCAGGGCGCGCGGGTGACCTTGTTGTTTCCACCGCCGGCAGCGACGTGGCTCAGAGGGTTCACCGACGTCCAAGGACAGATTCTCCTGAACGCACCGGACAACCCCTTGGGAGCTGCCATCGTCCAGGTAGCGGCACCTTCTCAGATGATCTGGTCCGGGTGTCTTGCCCGAGAGCCGGAGGGCTTCGTCGTGAACCTCCCCTCCGGTCCACCCGGTGCCGCCCGCCTCGTCACGCGCTCGTCGCCCGATCGGCCGCCTCCAACCGGCGGGGAGGCGGTGCTGCTGACCGACGACCGGGGAATGCTCACCTCCAGTGATCTCGCCGAATGGACGATGCTCACGACGGGCGCGTTGGGAGGCGAAACGGTCGCTGGTCTTGCACCGGGCCGCTACACGCGTGTCTGGCGCTCACAGCCCTGGTGGGAGCTGGCAGCCGAGCTCTGCCTGGTAGGACCGCCTCCTGGCGTGGAGTGGGAGACGCTGGCTCCAGGAGCGACGGTCGAGCTTCCACTGGACGTCCGCGGAGTGCAGTAGACACTTCTCTCCCGTCGCCGGGGCTGTGGGCAACTGTGGGAGCTGTGGGAATCCCGAAGGGATTTCCAGGGCGGTGGGGCAGGTGGGCAGCTTCCACAGTTTCCACAGCCCACATCGCGAGCTCCTCAGCGGCCTCTTTTTCGGTTGACGTCAGGGAGGCGAGACACCCCGCCGGTCGGGATCTCCGCCGGAAGGTGTCCGTACGTAGCTCTTCTCCGTGACATTTTCAGAATCGTAAGAGTCCCTTTTACAGGAGCGATTCGCCAAATTTTCGGCCCTTTGCCACGCCACCCGTGAAGAAAACAGGTATCTCTAAATTCAGCCCGTGAGGCGCTAGGAATCGCAGACCGAGAATGATCTTGAGAAAAAGGAGTAAAGTGCTGTTACAGAGGGAATTAGATGGTGCCGAAGGGGGGACTCGAACCCCCACGAGGTGTCACCCTCGGCGGATTTTGAGTGCGTTCCACACCACCACTGAGCGCGGCTCTGTACGCCTCAAACCCCAATGAAATAGGGCATTGCGGCCGATGCCTCACGGTCGACCGGCGCAGTGAGACGCGCCCAGATTCGACGTGAGTGTCCCGTGAGTGTCCCGTGAGTACCCGAGGCGGCGCACAGAGATGTCGTAGCCGGTGGGAGATCGAAGGTCCTACTGGAGGGTTCACAGGATGGACAGGTAGGTCCGCTCAACGGGAGCGTCGCCGCTCCCAGTCCCGCCAGCGCCTGATGTGCACCCGCTGAGGGTGCTCCAGGATCGCTCCGAGTGCGAGCAGCTCCTCCCGGTGTCCGGCGATTCGCCGCCGGATCTGGTCGATCGATAGACCCAAGACTGGAGAAGCGTCGCGCACCGTGAGGGTGGGCTCCACAATCGCCGCTCGTCGGAGCTCGCGGAGCTCATCCTCCAGGTCGCGCACTCGCTGCTCGAGCGCCAAGTGTGCGTCTGGGTCGACGATCTGGAAAGTGCGCACCGGCTCGGACATCACTGGATAATCTCGTCGCGAAAGAAGTTGGTACGCTGAGGGGCTCGATCTTCCTCGGTTAGAACCGGCAACCGAGCTCTTCGAATGGCTGGCTGCTGTAGGTTTTTTGCCTGCTGCCACTGCACATGCCCCCCGAGGAGCGCGGAACAAGGCCAGAGACTCAATCGCCTTCGTCGTTCGCATCTCTGCTCCCTGTCGCGCTGCTCTTCGCGGTGCTGCTGCTCCTCCTGGAGGTGCCGCTGCTCTCGGCGGTGTTGCTGGAGGTGCTGCTCCTGCTCCTGCTCCTCGAGTCGCTGGTTCGCCTGGAGGAGCTGCTGCTGGAGCCGGTTGCGCTGGTGTGCGAGCTGCTCGAGCTCCTGCTGGAGCTCGGCGAGCAGGTGGTGCTGCTGGTGCTCGGCGGCATAGGCGATCATGCATCCGGTGGCGACGAGCTCAGCGGCGAGCACCGCGGTGGCCGACCATCCCCAGCGCAGCGCCGGTGTCGCGAGCACCTGGGCGAGCGGCGTCGAGGCCCCCTGGAGGCCCGCGACGAGCCGGGGGGTGACGAGGACGGCGATACAGGTCAGGATCACCAGCCAGAGGGCGAAGAGAAGCCGCTGAAAGCGTCCGACGCGGACGATGGCGTGGACGAGATAGGCTCCGCCTCCGGTCAGCACCAGGGCCAGTGCGGCGCCGCTTGCGCCCAGCAGAGCGGTGCGGACCTCGGCGCCGGGCTGGAGCGAGTCGGCTTCGAGAAAGATCAGCACGAGCCGGGGAGCAGCGACCAGCACGGCGGCCAGGGTCAGCGCGAGGGCGAGCCGCCTCACGGTCCAAAGACCTCATCGAGAGCGGGGGCAAAAAGCGAGAGCCGGGGCAGGTCGAAGCGCTCGGCGATCTCGAGTTGGAAGAGCCGCCGCTGCTGGAAGCGGAGCTCCTCGGCGGGCAGCCGGCTGCGAAGCCGTTGGAGCGCCTGGGCGATCTGCTGCTCGATCTGCTCCCGCTCCTCGGTGTCGAGCTCGCTTCCGAGCTCCTCGAGCAGCTCCTGCTGGAGAGTCTCGAGCCCGGCTTCGACCTCCTCGATGTCTCCCTCGAGCTCTAAGATCTGCTGCTGCCAGCGGTGCCGGTCGGGGAGCTTCTCGGGTAGCAGGTCGGCCAGGACCTTGAGGCGGGCCTCGATGCCGAAGGTGGGTGGCTCGGAGGCGTTGTGTCGATCCTCTGCTTGGGCCGTAGTCTGGTGGTGTCCTGGAGTCTGTCTGGAGGAGCCATCCGCCCTCGTACTCGTGCTTTTGGCCCCGGTGGGTTTCTGAAGGAAGGCGGCCAGTCGGAACAACCTCCGTCGTCGGTCGCTGGGCAGCGCCTCGATGGTGATCTCGCCGCTTTCGGCGAGCTGTCTGAGCTGAGCCGTGCAGTATCGGCGGGACATGCGAGCTTTCCGTGCAAGGGTGGTAACCCTGGGCCAGGCATCCCCCTGGCGGTTGGCGAAGTCGGCGAGTGCGAGCAGCACGAGAAGCGCCGCGCCACGGTGTGCGGAGCGCTCCCAGACGGCGTCGGCGACGGCTAGGCTGATGGGCATGTGGGTGAGGCTACCACATTCGAGTAGACGTGTGCACGATACCCGGTTAAATGACGGTTAAATCCTTACTAGGGGGTTTGTAAGGGGGAGGGCGAACCATGGTTCACCGAATTCGGAGAACCATGGATCGATGCCCAGAGGAACCGGAGCTCACGGAAGGGCCGTTTTTCGGTGCTGCCGGGCTCCTGGATTTCAAGGAGCCTGGGCTCACCGATTCCTGCGGTGTTGGCGGCGCCGTTTTTCGGGCTCCGCAGCCAGGGGTCCTCAGTCCTTCGAGGAGCTGCCCTTCTCGGTTTCGGCGAGACGCTTCTCGAGCCGTCGGCGGGCGATCGCGAGGTAAGTGGGATCGTCTCGGAGGATGTCGCCGAAGAGGGTGTCGATGATTTTGGTGAGGATCTCTTGGGCGGTGGGGCTGGCCGAGTAGAGGGTCGGGGTCCGGCCGAGGGTGCCGGGCTCGCGCTCGGCGAGCTCTCGCACCAGCATGTCCTTCTCATCCATCCTGCGCAGATGCGAGCGCAGCGAGGCATCCTCGATCGGCTCGCCGTAGTCGTCGTTGAGCTTGCGCAGGACCTCGAGACGGGGGATGGGCTTTCCGGCATCCCACAGGATGCGCAGGATCTGGAGCTGGCGATGGGAGATGCCGAGCTCCTCGGTCATCTTGGATGGCATGTGTGCACAGTATCCCAGCGATCTCGACAGGGTCAAGACACGCGCTTGCCTTAGCGGCGGCGCAGCATCTGCGGCGGGGTTCGCTTGTCGCGCCAGCGATGAAGGCTGGTGATGACGATGCGGGTGATCTCGCGCTCGGTGCCGTCGTCTTTGTCGATGTAGGAGTAGGTCTGCTCGTATCCGGTGACGGTGACCTTGTCGCCTTTTCGGGCGAGCCGGGTGTTTACGTGCTCGAGCCGATCGGAGCTCCAGAGGACGAGTTGGTGCCAGGTGGTCTGCCACTCGCCCTGAGCATCGCGACGGTGGGTTGCGAGCGAGAGCCTCAGGTACTGGCGGGATCGGGTGGTGTATTCGATCTCGTCGTGGCACTCGGCGACGGGGTTGAAGCGGAGCTGGGTCTCGGTGCGGCTCTGGGTGGAGCGGGTCTCGGGGTCGCCTCCGAGGTAGCCGGTCAAGGTCTGGGTCTTCATCGTCGCGTCTCCTGTGAGGGTTGTCGTTTGTCGGGCCACAGGCAGAGCGAGAAAGGCCGGGTCGCTGGAAGGAAAAGCCGAGCCGCCTTGCCGGGTGCTGCCGGGAGGAGGATCGAGGCGAGCTGCTCGGCCCAGCGGGCGGTGCGGTTGACCGGACGGCTTGGCGTGGCCTGGCACCGGAGCCTTCGCGAGGCGTTGGCTTGGGAGCGCCTCTGGCCACAGAGCTCGGGATCGAGCGCGAGATCGTCGCCCTGCTCACCGAATCCCGAAGGGATTTCCAGGGCGGTGGGGAAGGGCCGGCAGCTTCCACAGTTTCCACAGCCCACCCCCTCTCTGAGAGTCCACTACATGCGTAGGCGATTCTTTGTGCTTGTCACAATACTGATGGACCAGGCACCAGATATTACGTCATGGAGTCTTGCTGTGGGGTTTGCTGGGAGGTGTGGCTTCGCCGAGGGGTGCTGGCCCTCTGGCTGATCTCGAGTGCTCTGCCGGCCGTCGCCGGCACGTTTCCGGTTGTGGGTCCTGAGCTTCTCGTCGGTGAGCGAGGCGAGCCGGTCGAGGTCCACCGCTTCTTCCATGGCCTCGATCCGGACATCCCCTATCTGCTGATCGTCGACAACGGCGCCGAGGGGGCTCTCGACCCGGTGGCGAGCGCCGAGGTCCGACTGAACGACGAGCTGGTGGCGGGTCCGGAGCGCTTCCGGGCTCGCGTCGAGCGTCTGGAGCTGCCCATCGAGCCCATCTTCGAACGCGGGGAGCTCAACCGCCTGGTCGTCCGGTTGGCCGCCAAGCCTGGGTCCGGGCTGCGGCTCACCGTGGTGGGAGTGGATGTCGAGCCGCCGGAGATCCGATTGATCCGGCCGCGGGGTCTGCGGATCACGACGACGGACTCGCCCGATCTGGTGATCGCTTGGAAGGACTCCGCGGCCCAGGTAGACGCGGAAAGCGCCTCCATCGTCCGCCTCTCCTCAACTTCGGGTGGGTATTGGTGGGTTGAGCTCGATGCCCCCGGAGACGAGGAAGAGCATGGAGATGAGAGCGGAGGCGGAGTGAAATCCATAGGCTCGACGGGCGACCATTCGCAGCT
>Ga0209956_1000094_pt1 | contig 31652 bp, 34 predicted proteins | sample SalPon2A_C_D1_MG_FD_185720 | JGI IMG/M metagenome (GOLD analysis project Ga0209956, IMG submission 185720) | Soil microbial communities from South San Francisco under conditions of wetland restoration - Salt Pond MetaG R2A_C_D1_MG (SPAdes)... | ecosystem: Environmental > Terrestrial > Soil >...
TGGATTTCCTCGTTGACGGCGAGCTCGTCGCCACCGACGGGACCGCCCCCTTCCGCGCCGTGCTCGCCGCCCCGGCTGCACCGGCGGAGCTGACCCTGAGCGCAACTGCCCGCGACTTCGCTGACAGAGCCGGCCCGAAGGGCAGCGCCTCCGACAGAGCCGGGAGGAGCTGTCGCGATTGCTGGGCTCGCCGCTCACGGCGGAAGGCTTCGCCTTGGTGGTGGCCGAGACCGCGGCGCTGGCGTGGTCGGAGGGGTCAGAGAGCCCAGCTTCCTTCGGCCAGCGCCTCCGGCTGCCGGCTCCCATGACCCCGCTCGAAGCGCTCCTCGAGCGCCCGGGCAGCGAGGCGATGGAAGCCGCCCTGGCGAGGCTTCACACCATCGCAGCACAGGTGAAGGAGTCGGGGAGCGAAGACCTCTACGAGCGCTTCCTGGGCGAGCTTGCCCCGCAGGAGCGCTCGCGGCACAGGCTCGGCACCCACACCGGCGCTGGTCGTGCCGCGCCGGCGCCGGCTCTTCCCCTCGGCCTGGGTCACCGACCGCATGGCCAGCCACCGGGTGGCCTGCCGCTACGAAGGCTCGCACGTCTTCCCGCTGTACGTGGGTGCTGAGCGTCGCCCGAGCATCACGCCGCAGATCTTCGAGACCCTCGGTGAGCGCTACGGCGAGGATCCAGCACCGGAGCAAGTCTTGGGTCTCGTCTATGCCCGCCTCTGGAGCCGCCGGTACCACCAGCGCTTTTCCCACGGCCTGCGGCAGGACTGGCCCCGGGTCGTCTTCCCTGAGAGCGCCGAGCGCTTCGAGACTCTCGCCCGTCTGGGCTGGAAGCTCGCGCGAATCCACCTGGGCTCGGAAGAACCGAGCTCGACGCCCTGGCTCCACGGCGAGCTGCCGGTGCGGCTCCCGGAGCGCGGGAAGAGCTTCGAGCACCACGACCAAGGCCGGCTCCACCTCGGGCTCGGCGAGGGCTACCTCGCACCGGTGAGCCGTGAGGCGATGGAGGCCCGGATCGGAGGCCCCGGGTGGCTCCGGCGCCGGGCGGGACGGCGGCTCGAGGCCCACGACATCGAAAGCTTGAGCCGGCTCCTGGGAGCGCTCGAAGCCACGCGCCATCTGGTGTCGGCTCTTTGCGAGCTGGAGGAGTGAACGACAACGGAGGCTGACATGTCAGCAAGAACGATCGAAGCGCCGGAGCCGGGGGCTCCCGGGACAAACGAGTCTTCGCCGAGAGTCTTCACAACGGAGTTTCTGGCCGCGCTGGAGCGCATGGACGGCGTCACCACCATGGACGACGCCGAGCGGGCGCGGCCCCTGGAGAAAGAGCTCGCGGTGCTCTTCTGCGTCGCTTATCCCACCGTCGACCGGGATGTGTCGTTGGAGCTCGGCAGCGGGCCGGATCAGGAGGGCTGGTTTCCGCTGCGCTGGTCGACGGGCGGTGGCCGGCAGAGGTGCGGCGAGCTGCCCCACTTCGATCCGGAAACCGTCGACGCCATGAAGAGCCTCCTGTCGCTGGCGAGGAATCCCCTGTGGCTCTCCTACCTGCTCGAGCTGGTCGGCGGGCCTGCCCTGGAGGTCGCAGGGGAGCTGCTGTGCGCACGCATGGGGAAGGATGGAATCTTGGCTGCCGGGGGAGGTGCCTCGTGACGACTGAGGGGTCGCCGGTGCTCGACTCCCTGCTTTCGGCCCCTTCGGTGAAAGAGGAGCTCGAAGCCGGCTTGTCAAGCGTCCTCCGGCAAGAGCTCGGAGAGTGGTTGTCCAGGGGGCAGATCGTGCTGACCTCGGTAGATCTCAGCGAGCCTCTCGGGCTTTCCGGGCGAGCCCTGCAGAGAAGGCTCAAGCACCTCCTGGCAGCTGCGCTGATCCGCGAGGGAAATATCGACCTGCTAACCGCCGCCATGGTGGCCAGCGTAGACCCTTCGGAGCTGGCAAGCGTGCTTGAAGGACCTGGGATGGAAGACGGCCTGTAGGCGTTCGGCCACCTCAGCGTCAGCCAGGGTCCATCTCTCCCCACCCGTACCCCCCCCCGCTGGGTAGCCCGAACACTACCCAAAGAATCGTTGAACCTCTGGTTACCGTCATATACCGTCATGCTTAACTTCTGTCCACAGAAAGGAGACAAAGATGGAAAAGAAGCGCTACGGTAGGCCTGAGGAGCACGATCCCGTCGTCCTGAAGCTTACCCCAGATCAGCAAAAGCAAATCGCCGAGTACATGGGGCGAACCGGTCGCCAGGTGGGGGTCTCGCTGGTCGTAGACGTTGTTGAAGGCAAGATTGCTCCGGCCGCAGTTAGCGTGGGTGCGGTTTAGGAGTTCGATGCCCTCAACAATTGCTCGGGCCGCGTTCCAGCCCTACGGCAGCATGGCCGGCCCGCGAGCTCTCTGCCAAAACTCAGAGGTCGGCCAGTTACTAGATTAGGAGGCCAGCCATGGAGATCCATACCTACAGCGAGGAAGATTTTGGGTACCTGGTGGCCTTCAAAGACGGCAAGATCGCCCTTTATCAGCCAGAAGCCGGGGCACTTTGCGCCCAGGGGGCAACTTCTGAGGCGCTTGAGCCGTTCAAGCTCCAGCAGCTCCGAGTTACCGACGATTTTCATCTCAGGAGCCCTCTCATCGTCTGGCTCGAGCTGACCCGAGCCTGCAACCTTCGCTGCCGACACTGTTTTACCTCTGGAGGTAGCGACCCATCCGCCATGACTACCAGCCAGGTTCTGAGGACCCTGGACCAGCTCAAGAGAAAAGGCGTCTTCTGCGTCGTCTTCAGTGGCGGAGAGCCCCTTCTGCGGCGAGACCTATTCGAGCTTCTCGACTACGCCCAAGAGCAGGGCTTCGTCATCGCTCTGGTGACCAACGGTCTTCTGCTGACCGAGGCAGTCATGGAACGCCTGCCCCGTTCCAGCTTCCGCCTCACAATCAGCTTGGACAATCTTCACTTCGGCGGTTCGAAATCGGGCGATCCGGCCGAGCGCCTCTCTCTTCTCCAGCGTCGTCTCCTGGCTCTCAAGGAGCGAGGCATCCCGTGCAATGTCTCCTCGACCATGACCTCCGAGAACCTCGATGAACTGGAGGAGATCTTCAAGTGGCTCAGCCTCCAGGGCATTCCTTTTCGCACGATCCCCTTCACGCCCATCGGGAGAGGAGCCACCTGTCCCGAGCTTCAGCTCAAGCCGGCGCACGTCCGGCCAGCAGCGGAGCTCTGGAACATGGAGCTGCGCAACGAGAATCAGCTCCGGACCGAGCAGGGCCTCACTTTCAGCCGTCTATTCGACTTTGCCCTCACCCTGGTCTACATAGGGCAGGCCTGTAAAGGAGGCAGGTACATCGCCTATGTCGGCGCCAGTGGCGATGTCTTCCCTTGCACAACCTGCGTTGGCGCTGGAGCGTTCCGTGCCGGCAACATCACCGAGACACCATTCGAAGAGATCTGGGAGGAGTCGCTGAAGGGCTTTCGCAGACTCACCTCCTGGCAGAACTTCGATGCGTGTAAGAGCTGCGCCCTCTCAAAGCCGGAATACTTCTGCACCAACCGCTGTCCCCCTCTTGCGCTGCTCTACCGTGGATCAGCGGTCGCTTGCGGTGCCACAGCGTACGACCGGGGGAGCCTCGTCTACCGGACCAAGCTCATCGCGAAGGAGCAACTGGAGGGCCACCGAAGCTGAGATCGGTCCCCCTGGAGATCCCAATGAGAGTCACTCTGGTCACCAGCCCCTTCTTCGATCACGCCAGCTACTACACCGGCTCTGAGCCGGCTGCCCAGGTCTATGTCTCGCTCGGGCTTCTTTCTCTAGGAGCACAGCTCCTCGAGGAAGGAGTCGAGGTCCACATGGCCGACCTCAACCAGGCTTACAACGACGGCCTCTGGAAGGGTCAGGGTGACTTTTACGAGTCCGGTGCTGCATTTGTTAGCTCATCATCTCCCGATGTGGTGGGCTTCCTCACCGCGTACGACTCCTACCACCACATCCTCAATATTGCCCGGGTCCTCAAAGAGCACAACCCGGCGTTGAGGATCGTCCTGGGCGGGTACCAGGCCACGGCCGTGGATGAGCCCACCCTCGAGGGCTTCCCCTTCGTCGATGCAGTGGTGCGGGGAGAGGGTGAGACTGCCTTTTCGGAGCTTGTGAGGTGCTACCGGGACGGGCGGGATCCGGAGAGTGTCCAGGGCATTACCTTGAGAAAGGGCGCCCGGGTGCTAAGGACGCCCAACCCGCCGCTGATCTCGGACCTCGATACGCTGCCGTTCCCCGCTTACCACCTCTCCCACCTGGATCCCAGGAGCTTCCTTTACGTGGAGGTGGGGCGGGGCTGTCCCTTCCACTGCACCTACTGCTCGACAGCGCCTTTTTGGCAACGGACGCCTCGTTACAAATCGGTGGAGCGGGTGGTCTCGGAGCTCATAGCGATCGAGAATCGATACTCAATCTCCAACTTCCACTTGGTCCATGACCTCTTCACGGTCCGCAAGGACTGGGTTCTATCCTTCTGCGAAGCTGCCGCGGAGCTTCCCTTCGAGGCCAAGTGGACCTGTAGTGCCAGCATCAACACCATCACCGAGCCTCTGATCGAGAGAATGGCAGACGCCGGTTGCTCCGCGATCTACTTTGGTATCGAGACGGGCTCTGACCAGATCCGTCGAAGGATCCAGAAGAGCTACGATCCCAAGCGCGCGGAGGCGGTCATCCGCAAGGTTCTCGAATGCGGCATCAGCCCGGTCACCGGATTTATCGCTGGCTTTCCCTTCGAGACCGAGGAGACCCTGAGCGACACCCTGCGTTGTTTCTTCGATTACAAGAGGCTTGGAGTTGGTTTGGCTCATCTTTTCGTGGCCATACCCGAGGCGGGCTCCGCTCTCTACCGCGAGCACAAGGACAATCTATGGTTCAATGAGCATTTCCTGGACTTTCCCGTTCCTCCCAGGCTGCGGTGTCTAAACGAGGGTCTCGCGAAGAATCACCCCGATGTATTCTGCGGGCTCTACAGATTCCACAACGAGAGTCTCGAGCCCAAGATCCTCCAGGGAATCGACGAGCTCTCCCCGCTGGTCAACACTCTTCACGTTCCGGTCGGGCTCGCGGTCGAGGAGATTCACGATCCTCTCGCCTTCTACTTGGGCTGGCTCCATTGGCTCGCTCGGAGAGACCCGAAGAAGCAGGTATCGGCCCACGAGCGGTTCTATGGCTCCATCGATGACATGTTGGGATATCTCAGCGACCTGATCGAGTCAGGGGCCCTCAGAAACGACTGCCTCGCCGCCATCGTCGCCTACGAGGCGATGAAGAACGATTTTCGCAGGAAGCTGGCCACGATCAACCAGGACAGGCCCGACAATTGGAGCGGTGAAGAGGAGCGGGGAGGTGGCAGACTGGAGTTGCGGGACATGCAAGACTGGTACTTGATGCAGAGTCCCCACAATGCTATCGCCCAGCTCGATGTGGACGTAGCCGCTTTCTATTCCGGCCCCAAACCGGATCTCGACTCGGTGAGCCGGGCTCCCATCTTCATCCTACTCCACGTGCAGCCTCGAAAAAGCGCTGCGGTCGGGGACTTCTTCAAGGATATCCTGGTTGACGTTGGAAGTCTCAAGATCGATCCGATCACCAAGGTCCTTCTCGACCTCAGCGATGGCCAAACACGCCTTGCCTCCGTTGCGGAGGTTCTGGCCAAGGTGGCCTGCCGGGAGTTGGGAGCGAGGCGAGAAGAGGCTCTCGACATGGTTCTCGAACGGGTGGAGAGGCTCCTGGAGGTCGGGGTCCTCGGCCTCGTCCGCCCCAGCCTCGATGCGCAGCACAGCACGGAGCTTATTCATGCCTGAACGGTCCGTCGAGAAAGGAGAGCCCGTTGGGAGACAGATTTTTGCTAGCGTCCGGTAGGACCCTTGCGAAGGCGAGGCTCTCCGATGCGAAGCTCCTCCGGCTTGCCCTATCGAAGATGGCGGGGCTCATTGGAATGAAGCCGCTCCGTCAGCCGGTGGTGACCCGGGCCTATGGCAACCCGGGTCTTGAGGGCTACGTTCCCATCGATGCTTCCAACATCACGATCAGCACCTACACCCGCGAGCCAAGGGTGGTTCTTTGCGTTCACTCCTGTCGTTCCTTCGATATTGCGGAGTTGCTAGAATATCTGCGGGAGTGCTTCGAGTGCGTAGAAATTCGGAGCGCTTCGGCAGTGGAAGAGGACTTTCATCCGTGGAATGAACAGATACCGGGTCGCAGGGGCGCCCTACGCTGAGACGGTGCGAGAGGACGTATCGCGATCCCTGGACTCAAGGAAAAGTCGTGGCTCTTGTCAGCGTTCATACCGAGTGGGATCCGTTGGAAGAGATTGTGGTGGGAATCGTCTTTGATGATTGTCAGTTTCCCACTACGGACTGGGTCTTTGAGAATGCCCATGTGAACATCCCGGGAGAGGATCCAAGTCGCCTGCCCAAGGGGCCGATCTCACAGCAGGTTCTTGCTGAAGCACGAGAAGACCTCGAGGCCCTGGTGAAGGTGCTTGAAGATCTGGAAGTGACCGTGCGACGGCCAGAGTGGGTGGATTTCTCAAAGATCTGTTCCACCCCGTATTGGGAGGCGGATGGGTTTAACACCTACTGCCCTCGGGACACGCTTCTCGCCGTCGGAAACTTGGTGATCGAGGCTCCCATGGCGCTGAGGAGCCGCCAGTTCGAGGCTTATGCCTACGCGGGTCTGAGGCGCGACTGCATCGAAGCGAACGACAAGTGGATCAGCGCTCCGAAGCCCAAGCTCCTACCGGAGAGCTTCACCGTCGAGGAAAGCGGAAATGTGGTACTGGGAGAGCAGGAGCCCATCTTCGATGCGGCCAACGTTCTGAGAATCGGCCGGGACATCCTCTATCAGGTTTCCAGCTCCGGCAACCGCTTGGGTGGGCGCTGGCTTCAGAGCGTCCTCGGAGACGGGTACCGGATCCACTATACAGACATCTATACCGGGTCCCATATCGACTCGACCTTTGCCCTGCTGCGGCCGGGTCTCCTACTCGCCAATGCCGAGCGCGTCAGCCCGACCACCCTCCCGGTTTTTTTTTCGAGCTGGGACGTCATTTACTTTTCGGATATTGTAGCAAACTCCTACCACGAATATGCTTATAGCTCACCGTGGTTGGGCATGAACCTGCTCATGGTGAATCCCGATTTGGCCATCGTGGAGTCCGCACAAGTCCCTCTCAGCAAGGAGCTGAGGCGCCACGGCATCGAGGTAGTAATGACACCCCTTCGACAGTGCCGGACTCTCGGTGGCGGGCTGCACTGCGTCACCCTGGACCTGCGCCGGCAGGGAGCTCTCGAACGCTATGGCTAACCCATCGCTGAGCAGAGAGGAGATGCTCAGGGTAATGACCGCGCGGGACGCAGCCTACGATGGCCAGTTCCTCGTTGGGGTCCGGACCACCGGTGTCTACTGCCTACCCTCTTGCCGAGGCCGCCTGCCAAAGCCGGAGAACGTGGAGTTCTTCGCCGACGCCGAATCGGCTCGTCGCACGGGTCTGCGGCCGTGTAAGCGCTGCCGACCTGAAGACCTGGAGAGGAGCGAAGAGCTGTGATCGCCTACACGGGTTCCCTTGACTCGCCCTTCGGGCCGATGGTCTGTGCGGTCGACCACCAGGGAGCTGTGATCGTGGTGGAGTTCACCACCGAGCAATCCCGGGAAGAGATTCTTGCCACCCTCGAAGAGGAGGGTTACGAGCTTGAGGAGAGCGAGGAGAGAACCGCAGACGTGCGCCGTCAGCTACGAGACTACCTCTCTGGTGAGCGCAGGGATTTCCATTTGCCCCTGGCAATGCGGGGTACCCCCTTTCAGCGAGAGGTATGGCAGATGCTGCGGTCCATTCCTTTCGGGGAGACCCGGACCTATCGTCAAATCTCGGAGTCCATCAGCCGGCCCCGAGCGACCCGAGCGGTGGGTGCCGCCAGCGGAGCCAACCGCATCGCTGTCGTTATTCCCTGCCACCGAGTGGTGGGAACCGACGGGTCTCTTACTGGCTATGCTGGAGGAATCGAGATCAAGCGGTGGCTTCTGAGACATGAGAAGACTCAGTAGTGGGCCATGATCGTTGGATGCAAGCTCGAAAACAGGAAACAGCGTCGTTGACTCGGACCGTGACTCGAGCTCCGTAACCTCGCCCCTGCTCCAGGCAACCCACGGTACTCGGGACCAAGCGATGGGAGTTCGTCGGATACTCAACCCTATGGCAGCTTCGGGTGAAGAGGAGTCCATGGCATGGCTTGGCCTCGCGCGTGAACCCAGGGTTCCCGGCGCGCGAGTTCCTCTTCGAGCCCGGGGAACGTCTGAGCACCCCCCCCGGGAAGCCTCGAGCTCGTGGCTCAGGTCTCGAGGGGTGGGCTCTCCGAAGTCCACGTGGCGCGAGACCACGATGGGTTCCACCACATCCTCAAAGTTGCTCTTCCCCAACGACATCGCGCAGCCATTCTGGGATCCGGACTCCCGCTGGCCGCACATGGATGCACGCGACTTCAAGCCTGACGATTTGAAACGGCTGGTGAGTGGACTTGGCGAGCGGCTCGCGCCCTTCCAGGTCTCCGATGTTTTTCCCGATGATCTGCTCCGGAGCCCAGATCTTCCCGAGCTCATTCCCGATCGCTTCTTGGAGGGAGATAGCCTCTCGGCCGACCAGCTCCTCGAGAGTCGGAGGGGGGAGGGGCCGGGATTCAACCGGCCCTTCCTACCCCTATCTGAACGGCGCCCCCTGCGGGGGCTTCCCCCACCCGCCCCCGTCGTCAGCAGACCTGCGAGGGCGACAATAGGAAACGCCGCTCTTGATTCCGGTGCGCGGTGGGGAGGTGGAAGAGGACCTGCCGACACCGGAGAGGCATACGCAGCTCTTACTGGTAAGATGGCGGTCCCGGAGGACCCATGACCAAGACCGTCTCCACAGTCGCGACGACCAAGCTCTCCTCCAAAGGCCAGGTCGTGATTCCCGAAGAGATCCGCTCGGCGCTGGGTCTGGAGCCGGGTGCTCGATTCGTGGTGGTCGGTGAGGACGACGTCGTCATTCTCAAGGCCATCCCTCTGCCCTCCATGCAGGACTTCGACGCACTCCTCGCCAAGGCGCGGTCGGACGCAAAGAAGGCGGGCCTGCGACGCTCCGACATCCCGAAGGCGGTTCGGGCGGCGCGCCAGTCTCCGTGAGAGTCGTTCTGGACACCAACGTCGTCGTCTCGGGCATCTTCTTCTCCGGACCCCCGCTGACAATTCTCGAAGCTTGGAGAGATGGCCGGATCGAGCTGGTTCTCTGTGAGGAGATCCTCGCGCAATACGAACGCGTCGGTGAGGTGCTTGGACGGCAGTACGTTGGCATCGACGCCTCTCCTGTCTTCTCGCTGATCGCCCACCACGGCTCCTACGTGGAGATCCCTGAGCCACCGCCCCGAGTTTGCGAGGATTCCGACGACGACAAGTTCGTCGCCTGTGCGATCGCCGGCGAGTGCCAGACCCTCGTGAGCGGCGGAAGTGTCGGGGTTCCTCCCGGCGCGGGGTGCGTGGCCCGAGGTCAGTTGGCCGTGAGGATCACTTCCCAACTTTTCGCGCTGGACGGTTACTGTAAGAGAGAGGGGATGACAAACGCGCCTAAGAGGCCCACAGCCAACAGAATTTAAGAAGAAGGCAGGCGTACGATTCTGGCCGATTTTCAAGGGAGGTTACGGCAAACGCCGCAGATGCCTAGGAATACTGGGGCTTGCGACGATTTCGGGAGGGCAAAATCAGCCTTCCAAGAGCGTTTTGGAGACCCGAAAACAGGGGGTTACGGAAAACGTCCCTGCAAACCACTGAAAGGAGGCGACTTGGAGCTACTGCTGTCGGAAAAGACCTGACGAACACGGAGGGATTGCGACCTAGAGGATGCGCGGTCCGGCGGGTTTGGGCACAGGGGTCGGAAAAGACCTGACGAACACGGAGGGATTGCGACTGAACGAAGCGATCGTCGGCATCCGGATCGTCGAACTCATGTCGGAAAAGACCTGACGAACACGGAGGGATTGCGACGGAGGCGCAAGATTTTGCGCTTTCCACACGCACCTGCTTGAACCTCCATGCGATTTCTGTGTCCCTACTGCCATGGGGGTCGCGAGCCAATTCGACCGACTTACCTCCCGCAGCACGCTCTTCCAGGCGTTCGAGCGTGTGCGGTCCCGCGGCGGTTGCCGGGGCTGCGATGGCGTCTCCCTCGGCTCCTTCGAACGCGACCTTCAGCGCCAGCTCGACCGCATCCAGGACCGCCTACTCCGGCGCGTCTACCACCCTCTACCGCTGCTACGATTTCCGATCCGCAAGAAGAGCGGAGGACAGCGATTCCTCTCGGTGCCGACGGTGCGGGATCGCATCGTCCAGGCAGCCGTCTATCTGGTGACCCAGGAGATCTTCGAAGCCGAGTTCGAGGAGTCGAGCCACGCCTACCGTCCGGGACGATCCGTCCGCACCGCCGTGGCCCAGATCCGCGAGCTGCGCGATGCCGGTCATCGCTTCGTCATCGACGCGGACATCGAGGGCTTCTTCGACAACATCTCCCACAGCCTGCTGTTGGAGCGGCTCAGCTACCTGCCGTTGGAGCCGTACCTGCTGGAGATGTTCGAGCGCTGGGTTCGGGCCGAGGTCTTCCGCCACCACTCGATCTCGCGACCTACCTGGAGCTCAAGCACCGCCGGTGAGCCATGACGAGCCTCTACATCACCGAGCAGAACGCCTGGATCCGCAAGCGGGGGCAGCGCATCCTCGTCGAGAAGGACGAGGCGACCCTGCTGGAGATTCCCTACTTCAAGATCGACACGGTTCTCTTGTTCGGCAACGTGAAGTTCACCACGCAGGCGGCCGGCCTGCTGCTCGACCACGGAGTCGAGCTGGCCTTCTTGACGACCTCGGGACGTCTGCGGGGGCAGCTCACGCCGCCCAAAGCCAAGAACATTTCCCTACGCATGGCGCAGTTCGAACGCTCGACTTCGGAGAGCTTCTGCCTCCGGTTCGCCCGGGAGGTGGTTCGCGGCAAGGCCGGGAACAGCCTGGCCCACGGAAAGCGCTTTCTGACCAACCACCCCGGCGCGCTCGACGCGAGCCAGATTCAGCGACTTCAACGCACCCTGGCGCAGGTGCCGGAGGCGGCGACCCTGGACTCCCTCCGTGGTCTCGAAGGCACGGCCGCAGCGAGCTACTTCCAGCTCCTCGGTCAGATGCTTCCGGAGACTGCCGGGTTCGAGGGCCGGTCCCGCCGGCCGCCGCGAGACGCGGCCAACGCTCTATTGTCGTTTGGCTATGTCATCGTCGGCAACGAGCTGCAAGCTCTGCTCGACGGCATCGGATTCGATCCCTACCTGGGGTTCTATCACCAGGTGGACTACGGCCGCCCTTCGCTGGCGCTCGATCTGCTGGAGGAGTTTCGGCCGGCGTTGGTGGATCGGCTCACGGTGCGGCTGCTGAATCTCCGAGTCCTGACCCCCGAGGACTTTCGCGAGCACCCGTCCCAGGGTGTGTTTCTCCTCCGCGAGGGCAAGAAGCGCTACTTCGAGGAGCTGGGGAAGGAGCTCAACCGGGAATGGGAGGTCGACGGCGAGTCGCTGTCGTTCCGCAAGATCTTTCGACGTCAGGCTCATCGCCTGGCCCGAGCCATCGAGGACGACGAGCCTTATGAGTCCTTTCGACTGCCATGTTGATTCTCGTCTCTTACGACATTCCTGCGGATCGCCGCCGGGTCAAGGTGGCCAAGACCTTGGAGGACTTCGGCGAGCGGGTGCAGTATTCGGTGTTCGAGTGCGATCTGGAGGAGGAGTACCTGGAGCGGCTCCAAGCGAGGTTGGCGAAGATCGTCCAGGAAGAAGAGGACAGCATCCGCTACTATCGATTCTGCGCTCGGTGCAAGGGAGCGGTGGAGGTGCTGGGCCGCGGCGAGATCCCCGGCGACGAGCCGGAGGTGATCGTGTTGTGAGCTTCTCGTATTCAACTCTTCGTACCGGACGGTTACTGTAAGAGAGAAGGGTGGAGAAGCGCGTCAAAGAGACTTACAACCAACAGCATTTAAGAAGAGAGCAGGCGTACGATTTTGGCCGATTTTCAAGGGAGGTTACGGCAATCGCTGCAGATGCCTGGAAATACTGGGGCTTGCAGCGATTCCAACGAGGCGAAATCAGCTTCCCAAGAGCGTTTTGGAGACCCGAAAACAGGGGGTTACGGAAAATGTCCCTGCAAACTATTGAAAGGAGGCGACTTAGAGCTACTGCTGTCGGAAAAGACCTGACGAACACGGAGGGATTGCGACAAAAATGAGCATATTGCTGACAGAGGACAGCACGAGTACTGTCGGAAAAGACCTGACGAACACGGAGGGATTGCGACCCTCGAAGATCCGGCGGCCCTGGACCATCGCCCCCCGCAGTCGGAAAAGACCTGACGAACACGGAGGGATTGCGACGGCGGAGATACGTGACCATGCTCATCCGGGCCTCCTCTGCGTCGGAAAAGACCTGACGAACACGGAGGGATTGCGACGGGTCTCGTTGTGGGGTGATCAAACAACACCCGCTTGCTTCAGTCGGAAAAGACCTGACGAACACGGAGGGATTGCGACTCAATCTTGACGCCCGGAGGGAGCGATGGCACAAACTGCAGTCGGAAAAGACCTGACGAACACGGAGGGATTGCGACGGTGTCCGGGCCGATAGGACAGAGCAGCAGGTTGTGGCCGGTCGGAAAAGACCTGACGAACACGGAGGGATTGCGACTTGCAGATGTGGCCGTACTCGAAGTCCTGCTCGAAGCAAGTCCGGAAGAGTCTGACGAACAGGTAGGGATTCGGGACCGCACCTCCGCCCGGCGATGAAATCACCGGGCTCGTAAACGGCGCCCCCTGCGGGGGCTTCCCCCGCCCGACCGCGTCGTCAACAGCCCTGCAAGGGCGACGTTAGGAAGCGCTGGGATTGATCCCGGCGCGCTGTGACGCGGAGGAGTTGGCACGACCGGACTGGGAGGAACACTCCGGGTACAATGCCGGCCAGCGATGCCGCGTTCGCGTGACGAGCTCAGCCGGTTGTATCGGGATCTCTACTCGCCCGTCCTCACCTTCTTTCGGAATCGGGGCTTTTCGCCGGAGGAAGCCGAGGAGCTGGCGCAGGAGACCTTTCTCCAGGCACACCGGGGCTGGACCGGCTTCCGGGGCGAGGCCGAGCGCCGCTCCTGGGTGTATGGCATCGCCAAAAACCTCTGGCGTAACGAGCTGCGGGACCGCGGGCGCGAGAAGCGCAGTGCGCAAGAGGACTCCCTCGAAGAGCTGACCGAAGAAAAGCGCGCCCGCCTTCCCACGACAGAGGACGCCGGGCAACCGTCCCCCCACGAAACCGCCGTGGCGAATGAGCAGCTCCGCGCCGTGCGCGCGGGCATGGGAGACTTGTCGCCCGTGCAACGCGAAGCGCTCCTCCTGCAAACGGACCAGGGGCTCAAGTACCACGAGATCGCCGCGGTGCTGAAGATCCCCATGGGATCCGTACGCTCGCTGCTCCACCAGGCGCGCCGGAAGCTCAAACGCTATCTAAAGCGACGATTCGGCCGGAACGGTTACTGAACACCATGGAGAGCCACGAGCTGGATGACGCGCTGACCTTGGGGGTACGGCAGATGGCGGCCGAGGCCCGAGACAACCTTACAGAGCACCCTTCCCCCGACACGCTGCTCGCCTACGATGCCGAGGAGCTGAGCGAGGAAGAGCGTGCCCGGGTGCGCGAGCATCTCGCGGTGTGCCCCGAGTGCTCTCGCACGGTGCTCGATCTGGCCTCGTTCCCCGAGATCGAGCCAGTTCCCGGCGTGGAGTCTCTGTCAGTGCAAGCCGAGGAGGTCCAGTGGCAGCGGGTGCTCGATCGCTTGGAGGACGAGGAAGCCCGCCGGAGCGGTGGCGGCCAGTGGGGGAGAGAGTACCTGCTGGCGGCTGTGCTGGGAGCGATCAGCTTGGGTCTGGGGCTGTGGGTGGCGTGGCTCCACATCCAGCCGGGGAGCTCGGAGACGCCCAGTGTCAACGTCTTCGAGATCGGCCTGGTGCCAGTGGGAGCGTCGGTGACGCGTAGTGAGGAAGGGGTGCAGGTGCCGACCGGCATGGGCTCGGTGCTGCTGCGGCTCAACCTGGCGGACTTGCGCCCCTTCGAGAACGTCCGCGTTGCTGTCAGGCGGGCCGGGGTGGAGGAGCCCGGCGAGCTGGTCTGGGAGCGGGAAGGTCTCGTGCGCGGCCCCCAGGGCAACTTCAGCGTCCACCTGCCTCGGGAGGTCCTGCCCGCCGGCAGCTACCGCATCGAGCTGACCGGTGAAAGGGACGGCGAAAGCGAGCCCCTGGCGATTTATGAGCTTCGCCTGCAGTATGAAGAGTAGAGTGGCCGGCGCTTGGTGGCCGATCTTGCGGAAGCGGCAGCGTAGGGGCGGAGCTTGTCTCCGCCCGGGTGGGGGAGCGGCTCGGCGTCCGAGCCCGCCAAATCATCCCCCCGCCCGGGGCCAGACAAGCTGGCCCCCTACTTACCTGGGCTCGAAGGCCGGAGCTGCCGCTCCGTTCTTCCTGGTGTTCTTGATCCTTGTTGCAGCCTGTCAGGCCCCCGCACCCCAACCCCCCGAGCTGCCCCTGGGAGCTGCCATCACACCGGCCCCCGGGGAGGGCCTGCCCGCCTCCTGGTGGATCCCGCTCCAACCGGGCGAGGCGTTCCGGGCGACCGTCGGCCAGCTCGGCGTCGACGTGGTGGTCGATCTGCTGCGCCTAGACGGGGAGCCGCTCCTCACCGTCGACCGCAACATCGGGCGCTTTGGACCGGAGGCCGTGTGCTTCGTCGCAGGGGAGGGGCCGGGGGTCGTCCTGCGAATCCGAGCCTTCTCTGAGACCGCGAGTCGCAGCCCTCGGGCCAGCTCCTATCGGCTTGTTCTCGAGCATCGGGGGCCGGCACGGAAGGAGGACCGCGGCTGCGCGGAGGCGCTTCAGACCTTCGTGACGGTCGTCCAGCGCTCGCCCGGAGCCGACCTGGTCAGGCTGTTGGGAACTGCCGAGTCGGTGCGAGTCCGGTGGGAGGCGTTGGGCTTCGCGTTCGAGCAGGCGGTGGTGGGGGCCGAGATGGCGAGCCTCGCCGGCGAGATGGAGGACCTGCCGGCGGCGGTTCGGTACCGGGAAGAGGCGCTGGCGACTCTCGAGTCCGTATCCCCGGGGGAGCCCGGGAGCGCCGAGGCGATGGGTGTGGCCTCCCTGCGAGCGCTTCTGCTCAACGGTCTGGGGCTCGGCTATCAAAGACAAGGCAAGCCCGCGGCGGCGGAGCGGTGCTATACCGAAGCGCTGAAGATCTACGAGGGCCTGGGGGACGTTACGGCACAGGCCAGGCTCCTCAACAACCGGGCGCGGATTCTCTCGGCCCGGGGGGCGGCCCACGAGGCGATGGAGATCTACCGCCGGGTGGTAGAGATCGCGCGGCGGGAAGGGGACCGGACGCTCGAGGGGGTCGCTCAGCTCAACCTGGGCTCGACGCTGTCGTCGATGGGGGAGTACCTGCGTGCACTGGATGCCTTGTCCGAGGCCTTGGAGATTTTCCAGGAGATCGAGGACCCGGGAAGGCAGGCGACAACCTCCACCCACATCGGTTGGGTACACACCCTGGAGGGGCGACAGCGCACGGCGTTGGAGTGGTACGAGAAGGCGCTGAGGTTGGCCGAGGCCGATGGCGCGCTGGCCGTCGAGCTCGAAGCCAGGGATCGCATGGGGACGGCTCTCCGCAAGCTGGGTCGTCTCGACGAGGCCCGGAGCTCCTACCGGAGGGCACTCGAGCTGAGCCACGATCTCGAGCGCACGGTCGACGAGGCGAACGTGCTGGCCAATCTGGGGTGGTTGGAGGTCGAAGCCGAGCGGCCGGAAGAAGCGCTCGAGCATCTCCATGCAGCGCGGCGGCTCGTCGAAACGCTCGGTCACCCGGACCTGTGGTCCTACACCCTCATGGGGCTGGCCGGCGCCTACCGACAGCTGGGCGGGCTCGACGAGGCGCTGGGCTGGATGGAGCGGGCCGACGAGCTGGTGGAAGAAGAGCGGGCGCTCGCCCGCAGCCGAGGCTACCGCCTACTCGGGGTGCCGCTGTGGCCCGACTACCGCGAGCTGCTGGTGGATCTCTTGATGGAGCTCGATGCTGAGCGTCCGGGCGGGGGCTACGCCCGCCGGGCGTTCGAGGAGGCGGATCTTGCCCGCGCCCGCAATCTCTATGAGACCTTGCAGGACGCGCTGGCCCATTTGCGGGATGACGCCCCGCCGGAGCTTCTAGCTCGCGAGCGGAGCCTTCACGAGGAGATCGGCGAGCTGCGCCGCACAGGAGAAGGAGCCGCTCTGCGCGAGCGGTTGGCCGAGCTCGAGGAGGTGCGGGCCGAGATCCGCCGGGCCAGCCCCCGGCTCACCGAGCTGCGCGACCCGGAGGCGGTAAGCGTGACCGAGCTTCAGGGCCTGCTCGAGCCGGGTACGGTGCTGCTGAGCTACTTCCTCGGGGAGAAGCGAAGCTTCGCCTTCCTGGTGGGTGCCCGGACGTTCACCACGGTGGAGCTTGCGGGCCGGGAGGAGATCGATCGGCAGGCACGAGCGGTCTACGAGTCCCTGCGCGCCACGAGCAGCTTCAGCTCGCAGCTCGCCCTGACCGCGCCGGCCCTGAGCGAGGCGATCTTGGCGCGGGTGGCGCCTCACCTGGAGACGCTGGAAACCCAGCGGATCTTGGTGGCCGCCGACGGGATGCTTCACTACCTGCCCTTTGGGGCGCTGCCCTGGCCTGGCGAGACCGACACCCTGTTGCTGGATCGGTTCGAGCTGGTCTCGGTTCCCTCGGCGACCGTGGCGGCGACTCTGCGGAGGAGCGCCCGAGGCCCCTGGTCCCTTCCGGTCCGCGCCGCGGTGCTAGCGGATCCCGTCTACCCCCCCGGCGGTCCCCTGCCGTCGCTGCCGTACTCGCGCCAGGAGGCCGAAGCCATTGAGAAAACCCTGGCTCCGTCGTTGGGTCCCGACCGGGTACGACTCGCTCTCGGCTCCGATGCGCGCCCGGAGCTGCTGACCGGCGGGGAGCTGGCCCAGACGGGTTTGCTCCACTTCGCCAGTCACGCCCTGATTGACGAGCAGCAGCCGGAGCTTTCCCGCATCGCCTTGACCGGAGGCGATGTTTCGCTGCACGAGATCTACAGCCTGGAGCTGGCTGCCGAGATGGTGGTGCTCTCCGGCTGCCGTACGGCGCTGGGAGAGGCGGTGCACGGCGAGGGTCTGGTGGGCTTGACCCGGGGCTTCTTCCACGCTGGGGTGCCGCGGGTGGTGGTGAGCCTGTGGCCGGTGGACGACCTGGCGACGGCGCTTCTGATGGAGCGTTTTTATCAGGGCTTGGCCGAGGGACTGGCGCCCGCGGCGGCACTGGCCCGAGCCCAGGGCGAGATGCGCCGAACCCCGGGTCGCGAGGCCCCAGTCCACTGGGCGGGCTTCGTCCTCCAGGGGGACTGGCGGTAAAGATCTGAAGTTTTCTTGAACAAAACGAGCAGGACGGTTACTTCCTCCTCAGAAGGAGCTGGGGGAGCCGGGAGCGACTCGGCCCTCAGGGCTCCGACAACGAATCGCGAGAGGAGACCGTCATGTCCGACGCTCAGCCCGACACCGGGTCCATTTCCGAATCCCTGGGAACCTCCGGAGACCGCAGGCTCGAGCTGCAGCGCGAGACGCTGGCCGCTTGCCAGGAAGGCGGCGGTCAACCCGAGCCCGGCGGTGGCAGCAGCACCAAGGGTGGACGGGACGAGGAGCGCTGAGAGCTATGGCCGAGTCGGGGACGGTGGATCGGGTCGACCGGGCGGCTCCGGTACGGGCAGCTCTGCGACAGGTGGACGATCTAGAGGTGGAGGTCAGCCATCCGGCAGACCGAGAGCTGGAGGTGCGCATCTTGCGCTCGCCCTTCAACCGTCCCCGCGCTCCCTTCCGCTCGCCGTATCCGGAAGGGAAAGCTCGGCAGGCGGCGGAGGAGCTGGGTTCCTGGGTCAACGAGTACATCCGGCAAAGGGGGATTCCCAAGAATCTCCCGGCGCCGGACGCCGAGGACACGGGACGGCGTCTGTTCGAGGCGCTTTTTCCGGCCGATCTTGCTCGGACCTACGAGCTGTGCTCGGGCACCGTGCTGCGGGCCGACGAGCCCCGGGCGCTGCGACTGCGGGTGAGCTTCGACACCGAGGCGAAGACCGTCAACGAGGTGGCGGTGCTGCCGTGGGAGCTGCTGCGAGAGCCGGAGCGGGGGCAATACCTGGCCCTCGATCCGCGAACCCCCATCGTTCGGTACCTGGATTCCTCCGAGCCTCTCCGGCCGACGCCGACGGTGCACAAGCTGCGTGTCCTGCTCGTGGCTGCCAATCCGAGCGACGCCCGGCAAGTGCTCGACCTGGAGACGGAGAAACGGGGGATCCTGGAGGCCGCCAGTCGCTCGGAGTGTTTGGAGATCGAGATCCTGCCCGAGCCCACCCTGGATTCCCTGGATGCCGCTCTTCGAGAGCACAAGAGCCACGTGCTCCACTTCATGGGTCATGGAGGGTTCGACGACCTCGGTGGCTACGTGGCGTTCGAGGATCCCCAGGGCAAGAAGAGGACGGTGACCGATCGGCTGCTGGCAACCCTGATTCCGCGGCACCGCTTCCTTCGCCTGGTGGTGCTGGCCGCGTGCAAGGGGGCAAAGATCTCGCGAGGACTGGGAGCGGACTTTCTGTCCGGCGTGGCGGCAGGGCTCACCAGCCGTGGGTTGGCCGCGGTGCTGGGGATGCAGTTTGTCGTCTCCGACGAGGCGGCGTCTTGTTTCAGTCGAGCCTTCTACGCTTCGCTGGCGCGGGGTGAGCTGCTCGAGGAGGCGTTGACCGAAGGCCGGCTCGCCATCCTGCGAGGGGACGGCGAGACCCTGGAGTGGGCATCGCCGGTTCTCTTTCTTCGCATCCTGGAAGGCCGGCTCGTCGAGCTGGAGCCGGAGACCAAGGCAAGCGCTGAGGCGCCACCGGGTCCCCGGATGCTCGGAATCTTCTCCATCGGCAAGGAGAGCTGGGGCCGGCCGGCCTGGGAGGCGGCCAAGCACCGGTTGGATCTGAGCCCGTACTTCGGGGAGGACTTCAAGGGTCGCTACATCCGTAACGAGGCTCTGTGGCCGGTGGTAGCCGGTGAGATCGAGCGGTTCCTGCCCGACAAGCTGTCCCGTTCCGAGACCAACGTGCTGGAGATGGCGGCCCATTTTTCAGTGGCCTACGCTGCCGGCCGGACGGTCGAAGCCATGGCGGGGTACAAGCTCGTCTTCCGACAAAGAGGACTCGGGGAGCCTGAAGACTGGCGCCACAATGAAGGCGAGGTACCGGGTCTATGGAAGAACCTCGAGGCGCGGGAGCTGGAAGGTCCGGGCAACGAGACCGCCCTCGCCATAAGCATCAGCCAGAACCTCCTACCTGATGTAGAGACCTACCTCGCTTCCTCCGATCCCTCCACGTCTGCGCCCCCGGTCGGCCGGCTTCTGGTCGCCGAGCTCGAAGAAGACCGCACGGCGATCAAGAGCGGCGCCCACGCCTACAAGCTGGCCGAAAAGCTCTTCCAGTGGGTCCGCGATCAGCGACGCCAGAACGCTTCCGGTCCGCTCCATCTCTTCCTGTCGGGTCCCGTGGGCTTCGCCTTCTTCCTGGGCCGTCTGACCCGCGATTGGGGAGAGGTGCAGCTCTACGAGCACGACCGCGACGGCAAGGTCGGCACCCTCTACTTCCCGTCGCTGCGGGTGGGAGGCACCGAATGAGCCGGCCCGGATTCCCGAGGAGGCCGCGATGAAACCGATCCAGATGTCCCTCCGCCTCGTCACCCCGGCCTTCCTCGGTGGCGTCCGCCAGGAGAGCGACTGCGAGTGGCGTGCGGCCTCCGTCCGGGGGCAGCTCCGCTGGTGGCTGCGGGCGGTCGCCGGGGGCGTCTACCGGGGCGACCTCCAGAGGACCAAGAAGGCCGAGGAGGCGGTGTTCGGCTCGACGGGTCAAGCCTCGCCCGTGGTGGTGCAGCTCTCGGGCAAGGCCCCGACGACCCAGCACGACTCGTTTCGTGACTGGGGCCGCAAGGTTGGGTCCGACATGCTGGGAGAGCTGTGGGGCATCGGGGAAGGTGAGGAGCCGCGGGAGAGAACCGTCGAGAGACTGAAGCTCGGTTCTCCCGTCAACCCCGTCCACTACCTCGCCGGCCCGGGCCTGGTTTGGAAAAACAAGCTGACCCGTCTGTGCCTGGAACCCGGAATCTCCGCCGAGCTGACCTTGAAGCTGCGGCCGGGGCGCCGGCTCTGCGACGAGCACCGCCGGCTCCTCGAGCACGCGCTGTGGGCCTGGCTTCACCTGGGGGGCCTGGGGGCCCGCGGCCGCCGGGGATTTGGCTCGCTGGCGGTGAGCACGACCGAGGACTCCGACGGTTTCCAGGCCGCGACCACCCGCGTCGAGCTCGTCTCGGGGATCCAGGCCCTCCTCGGCCAGGGCGCCGGGCACACCGCAATGCCCGAGTGGAGCCACCTGTCCGAAGAGACGCGAGTGTGCCTGGCCACCGAGGGCTACCCGAGTTGGGACGAAGCGATGGTCCACGCCGGGGCCTGGATGATGGGCTTTCGTCGCCGCTACGGTCTGGCCACGGACCCGGCCGAGCAGCGCGACTACCACTGGGCGAAGGAGGCGAAGTACCACAAGAAGCCCCGGGGGATCCCCGACCGGGCGGGATTTGGCCTGCCCCTGCCATTCGGCAAACCCGACAACGAGCGCGTCACCTGGGGCCAGGCCGGGACCGACCGCCGCCGGGCCTCGCCGCTTCATCTCCACATCGCCCAGCTCGAGGAAGGCTTCGTGCCGGTCTTCACCCACCTGCAGGCCCGGTTGGTGCCGAAGAGGGAGGACGTGCGCTTCCAGAAGCCGCCGGCAGCCGCCGGGCCGCCCACGAAGGACCAAACCACCATCGTCGCCTGCTTCCTCGACGACCTCGTCGTCAAGAACAAGCTGGAGGGTCTGACGCCATGAGCCGCGATGCCATGAGCCGCGACACCGTGAGCCGCGATGCATCCCGCCCGCCCACTGCGCTGCTGACCTTCTCGGTCGGGCCGGTTCACACCTTCATCGCCCAGGCGCGGCGCGTGGCGGACTTGTGGACCGGCAGCGAGGTTCTTTCCCACCTGGTGCGCGAGGCCCTGCGCGCCGGCTGTGCCGAAGGCGCCATTCCGATCTTCCCGGTGGTGGATCCCGCCAAGCTCTCGGAAGGTCTACCCAAGGGTCTGCCCAACCGCTTCGTCTGCCGCGTGGCACGTGACCGCGCCGACGCCGTCGCGCGGGTGATGGACTCGGCCGTGCGTGCGGAGTGGGAGCGTCTGGCGGAAGATGCCATCGGAGAGCTCGAGCCCCGCGGCCTGGCACCCAGCGACGAGGTGCGCGAGCAGACGGGGGCGGTGTTCGACATCGCGTGGTCCTGGGTGCCGGAGGACGAGGGCTATGCGGCAGCCGCCCGAGAAGGTGCCCGCCGCTGGAACGCCCTGCGCCGGTTCCGGCCCTTCTTGCAGCGGGCGGAGACCGGCGAGAAATGCGCCGTCTGTGGCGAGCGCACGGCGCTGCCGGACGGGAATCGCTCCCGAGTCGCCGACGCCTGGGCGCGGGCGGAGGAAGAGGAGGCCGAGGACATCGACAAGCGCTTCTTCCGCTTCAGCCAGAGCCGGCTGTGTCTGGTCTGCGCCACCAAACGCCTCTACACCAAAGGCGGCGACCAGCCCCAAGACGTCGAGCGCCGGGCTTTCTTCTCGGCCTTCGATCGGTTCCAGCCCGATGACGACCGCACCTACTTCGCCTTGGTGACCCTGGACGGCGACCGCATGGGCGACATTCTCAACTGGCCCGAGGATCGGGTGCGCCACGGGCTGGAGAGCTTCCACCAGGCGCTGTCTCAGGCGCTCACTGCGTTCGCCGAGAGCCTGCGCGGCAAGCGCTCGTGGCAACTGAAGACCGAGGCCCTGGGGCTCGAAGGGGGAGCGGATGCCGGCGAGGACCTGCGCCAGGGCAAGAGCCCGCAGCTCGTCTACGCCGGCGGCGAGGACGTGATGGTGGTCTGCGATCCACGCGACGCGGTGGCCGTGGCGCGGGCGATCCGGTGCCGCTACAGGGAGGAGCTGGCCCCGGTGGCCGAGCACCTGAGCGACCCGGCGGATCTGGCCCGCTTCACTCTCTCGGGCGCCATCCTCTTCGCCCACACCAAGTACCCGGCGGGGCTCGCCTTCCGCGAGGCCGGGGGGCTCTTGAAGCGCAAGGCCAAGGACGAGGCCGATCGGGACGCGCTGGCCCTGCGGCTGGTCAAGCGCGGCGGCGTGCCGGTGGAGACCGTCTTCAAGTGGGGCCAGGAAGCGCCGCAAGAGGGAGAGGATGGGGAAAGAGACATCGGAAAGGGAGACCAGGGCGAGCTCCTGTCCTGGGTCGACCGCCTGGGGATCCTGGTCGAGAAGGTCCGAAGCGGCGAGCTGACCTCCAAGCAGACCTACGCGCTACGCGGGGGCGAGGAGGTGCTCGCGGAGGTCTTCGAGTCTCGCCACTGGCAGCCCTGGGTGAGGGACCGGCTGCGTCGCAACGGCGCCACCGCCGAAGGGGCCGGGGACATGGCCCGGCTCGTCGCACCCTTTCTGGCAAAGGGCGAGGGCGCGGCGCTTCGCATCGTGCGCTTCCTGGGTCGGGAGATGGAGCGGCAGAAGGAACGTCAGCTCGAGCGGGAGTCCGTGGGGGACAGAGAGCAAAAGGAGGCGGGCGCATGAGCGACCCGACGAGCAGGCGAGGCACGAACGGCACAGGCGACACCTGGCGCGGCTTCCGGCTGATCCCCGACGACGTGCTGTTCTTCCGCAACGGCAAGCCCAGCACCCGGGGCTCGGACCACTACCTGCGCTCCATCTTTCCGCCCCATCCGTTCACGCTCTACGGGGCGTTGCGCACCCGGCGACTGCTCGACGAGGGGGTGCCTCTCCGCGGTCTGGCCCGCCGCTGGCCGGAGCTGCCCGCCGAGCTGCGGGCGGAGCTCGGCGAGTGGCTCGGCTTCGGTGCCCTGGAGGTGCGGGGGCCGTGGTTGGTGCGGGGAGATGATGAGCTGCTCGTGCCGGCGCCGGCGGATCTGGCCATCGAGACGGCGAAGCCAGCCACGAAGTCGAAGGAGGATCCCGCTCCCAAGCCCAAGGCAATGCCCGGGCGACGGCGGCTCGAGCCTCGGTCACCGCCCGGAGCCGGCAAGGTGGCGCGCCTCCAACCACGGCGGGGCACGTCCCCGGGAGGGGCGAGCCACGACCTCGCGGGGCTCGAGCCATGCCTTCCGAGAGGCGGCACCGGCACCGGCTCCCCGAGCGCCTGGCAGCCCGTGCCTCTCGAGGAGCAGCGAGGCTTCCACAGCCCGGTGTCGCGCTCCATCGACTGGTGGCTCACCCCGCGGGGTCTCGCTGCCTGGCGGGCCGGCGGTGTGCCCGAGCCGGGCGATCTCGTCCACCGCGAGGCCCTGTGGGTCGAAGAGCAGCGCACCGGCGTCGGTCTCGAAGGCGGCGACCGCAAGGCCGAGGACTCGATGATCTACACCTTCGGCTTCGTGCGGCTCCAGCAGGGCGTGACGCTGGGCTTCGAGGCGCGGCAGACCGAGCTAGAGGCCGGAGGCCGCGTGCGTCTGGGAGGCGAGGCCCGCACCGCGTTGCTCGTGAAGGGGCCGTCGCTGCCGGAGTCGACACCCGAGGAGCGACCCGCCGCCGGCGAGCCGGTGCGTCTGGCCTTTGCCACCCCGACGCTCTGCCGAGCCGGAGCCTGGCCGCCACGCTGGAACGGCGATCCGGGAGCCAGCGTGGGAGCCCTGGCCGGTCACCGGGCGGAGCTCACCGGCGCCTGCGTCGGCGGTTTCGCTCAGGTCGGCGGGTGGGATCTGGCCCGCGGCGCTCCCAAGCCCCTTCGCCGTGCGGTTCCCGCCGGCTCCGTGTACCTGTTGAGCCCCAAGTCCGGGGACGACCTGACGAGCCTCGAAGGCACCTGTCTCAGCGACTACGAAGACGAGCACCTCGCCCGCCAGGGCTTCGGTCTGGCGCTGGTGGGGAGAGGTTGAGAGGAGACGACACCATGGGACGACGAACCTTTTCCGAGCTGGGGGTCCTGGGGCTCTACACCGAGAGCCCGCTCCACTGCGGCACCGAAAGCGGCGCCGGCTACGTGGACCTGCCCATCCAGCGCGAGCGCCACACCCACTACCCGGTGATCCCGGGCTCGACGCTCAAGGGCGTCTTGAAAGACGAGCTGCGGGGGGCCGAGGGGCTCGACGAAGGCGAGGTCCTGGAGCTCTTCGGCTACAGCGAGATGGAGGGGGAGGGAGAGGACAAAAAGGCCAAGACCCGCCCGGGCCGCATCGCGTTTGGCGACAGCACCATCGCGGCCTTCCCGGTGCGCTCGTCCGGTGCCCCGTTCCACTGGGTGACCTGCCCGTTCGTGCTCGAACGGGTGCTGCGCAGCCTGGGCCGACCGGCCCTCGACCGAGAGCCCGAGCCCGGACACGCCTGGGCCGCCGAGGGCGGAGGCGACGGCCCGGTGCTGCTCGAGGAGCTGGCGCTCACACCCGTCGCCCGGGCCGATCTTTTCGACCCGGACAACGAGTCGAGCGTCGTCCACGCGCTGCTCGCCCTGCTGCCGGACGGCCCGGGCTTCGCCCACACCCGCAAGATCTTTCCCCAGCGACTGCTGATCGTCCGGGACGAGGACTTCGGCGAGCTGGTCGAGATCGGCACCGAAGTCGTCACCCGCATCAAGCTCAACTATCTGGGCACGACGGCCATGCTCAAGAAGGAGGAGCACCTCGAGGAGGACGGCACCGAGCGCCCGCACGAGGACTGCCAGGGCAACCTCTTCGTCCAGGAGCTGGTGCCGCCCGAGACGCTCTTCGTGGCGCCGCTGCGGGCCATGGAGAAGGAGACATCCCGGTGCACAAAGCTTCTCGGGGCGCTCGAGGTGATCCGCGTCGGTGGCGACGAGACCGTGGGCCGTGGGGTGACCCACACCCGATGGTGGCAACCGCCAGCGTCGAACGGGAAGGAGGCTTGAGATGGCGACCCTCGAGCAACGACGCGCCGCCTACGCTCTGCGCCACGTCGAGAGTGCCCACGACGGCGACGACCTGAACGACGCCAAGCTCCGCACCCAGCTCGTCAAGCTCCCCGCCCGGCTCCACAACAACGGCCTGGGGCCGACGGCGGCCTATCTGCGAGCCCAGAAACCGGACAGCGCCGAGCGGCATCTGTTCACCTGGCTGGAGTGCTGGCTGACCCGGGCCGACGGCGGCATCTACGCCGAAAGCACCTGTCTGCTCGATGCCATCACCGGCAAGGGGGGCGCCGTGAAAGACGGCCAAGAGGAGATCCTGTACCGCCGCGCCTCGGTGGAGGCTCGGGCGCTCGCCGTCTGGCTCAAGCGCTTCGCCGAGGCGTTTCTGCGGGAAAGCGAGGAGGCGGCATGACCTGGTTCCCCCACCGGCTGCCGCTGCCGCCTACCCTGGCCCGGGCTCTCGCCATCGGGGGCGTCAACCCGTCGCTGGTCTTCGACCGCGGCTTCGACCGATGGACCGAGAGCTGGGAGGTCATCAAAGCCCAGGAGAACGTCACCGAAGGCCGCCAGCACTTCCTGACCGCCTTCGCCGAGAGACACGAGCCACCCAAGCCACCCCCGGAGGGGTTCGAAGCCCGCATCGAGCGCCGCCTGCAGGTCTTGGAGGACCTGGGTGCCCGTGTGCTGCCGGCGCGGTCCGAGACCCGCCTGGTGATGGGTCTGGGACTCGCCCATCCCACCGAGACCGGGTTTCTTCTCGACCGCCTCACCGGCAGCCCCTATCTACCGGCGACCAGCGTCAAGGGGCTGCTGCGCTCGGCCGCTCGCTGGGTGGCGGACGGGGAGCTCGCGGTACCGGGAATCGACACCGAGGACGATCCGGTCACCTTCTGGCGCGAGCATCGGGAGCGCCTCTTCGGTCCCGCCAACGTCCCCGGCGTCACCGCCGCCCAAGGCGAGCTGACGGTCTACGACGCCTTCCCCGAGCGGTGGCCCCGTCTCGAGGTGGACGTCCTCACCCCCCACTACAGGGGCTACTACGGCGACTCCAACGACGGCACGGTGCCGCCCGCGGACTGGGACGACCCGGTGCCGGTGCCCTTTCTCACCGTGGCCCCGGGCGCCTCGTTCGTCTTTGCCTTCGGAGCACGCGGCACGGCGACCGAGAACGACCTCGACCGCGTCGAGACCCTGCTGCGGGTGGCGCTGCGCGAGCTCGGGATCGGAGCGAAGACCTCCAGCGGCTACGGCCTGGTGCAAGTCCTGGGAGAGGACCCGGCCGCCGAGGCGGCGTCGAGGATCCTATGGCCAGACGCCCAGGTGAGCTGGGACCCCGGTCAAAAGCTACTCACGGCTCACCAGGACGGAAACAAGGCCCGCCGCAAGGGCGACGACGCCCGCGCGCTGCTCGACGAGCTGCCCGACGCCGCCCGCCAGCGCCTCACCGGCAAAGTGCCGGGCCGCAAGAAGAAAAAGAAACGCAAGCCCCTCGTCTGCGACGTCGAGGTGATCCAGCACAGCGAGGAGTGGTTCGAGTTGGTGAGGCTGCTTGTGAAGGAGGACTGACGATGTTCGAGCTGAGTGATTTCCTGACCGGACTGGTGAGTTTCGTTGCGACCATCACCACCGTGATCCTTACAGCGGGCAAGAGAACCCAGATGGTGATCCACGAGCGCCTCGACAAGATCACTGGGGGCAAGATCGCCTCTCTGGAAGATCTCGTAGAGCGTGCGACACGGGAAGAGCGGCTACGCCGAGACACACCGATCACCGTCCACGGGGATGAGTCGCTTTGGAGAGAGCTGCGGAAGGGCGGCTTCGCCGGCGCTCTCCTGGCCGACAGGGCCGAGAAGGCTTCCACAGAGCCCGACGTCGTCGTCATCGACACAGCGCTGATCGGAAAGGATGAGATCTCGAAGATCCCAGCCCGCTATGCCCTGCTCTACATCGAGAAAGGGCACTACGACGGCCCCACACCCCCCGGCGCCCAGGTCACCTACGCCAACAGCAGCATCACCCTCGACGCCCGGCTGATGGAAGCCCTCCGTCACCTCGACGCCCGCAGCCGCGACAGAAGCTGAGACGGGAGGAGCGATGTCCGCGGATCCGACCTACCCCCTCCCACCCCTCCCGCATCTGCGCCTCCGCGCCACCGTCGCGGCCGCCGAGCCCGCCCGGCTGCCCCCTTACAAGGGCTCGATGCTCCGCGGCGCCTTCGGCCACGCCCTGCGCGCCACCGTCTGCACCCAGGGGCCGCGCCAAACCTGCGAGAGCTGCCCCGTACGCGCCACCTGCGCCTATACCCGCCTCTTCGAGACCTTCATCGAGGGGGAGCCGCCACCGTTTCTCGGCGGGCTCCGTACCTCCCCGCGCCCCTACGTTTTCGAGCCGGTGGGGGAGGCGAACGCTCGGCGGGACTACTCCCCCGGTGACCAGCTCACCTTCGACTTGGTCCTGCTGGGCCAGGCGGTGGAGCTCCAGCCCTTCGTCCTGGTGGCGCTGGAACGCATGGCTGTCGGCGGGCTCGGTCGGCACCGCGCCCGCTTCGAGCTCCAGCGCGTCGCCTGGCGCAGCGCCCAAGGAACCTGGCACGAGGGCTACCGTCGAGGCGAGCGACCCTGGAGCCCGGTCGAAGCGGTCCCGCTGCCCCAACCCGAGTCCTCGAACGGCCACGGCCTCACCCTCCGCTTCGAAACCCCGACTCGCTTCAAGAACCGCGGCAAGCTCACCAGCGACTTCACCTTCCGGCAGCTCGCCTTCCGCATGCTCCGGCGCGTCCTGGAGGTGGCCCACTTCCACGTCCCGGAAGCCGAGGTGGACTGGACCTTCCGCGCCTTCCTCGAGCGGGCGGACTACGTTCGGGTCACCGACCGGCGTCTGCGCTGGTGGGACTGGGAGCGCTGGAGTCAGCGCCAGAAGACCTCGATGCGTCTGGGAGGCTTCGTGGGACTGGTACGTCTCGAAGGCGAGCTCCAGACTTTCCTGCCGTTGCTGGCCGCGGCGGAGCTGACCCACGTCGGCAAGGGGACGACCTTTGGATTGGGGCGGGTGCGGGTGGTGCGAGGTTGACCTCAGGCGCTCACAGTCAGCCGCCCGCGAGGAGCGGGCGCACCCGCCAGGAGCCCTTCGACGCTGAGGTCCTCGTCATGCTCCCTCGTATCCTCCGCCTCAGCTTCACCTTGGCCGCGGAGGGCCCCGGTACGCTGCCGCCCTATCTGGGCTCGCTGCTCCGGGGCGCTCTGGGCCACGCCTTGCGCCGGATCGGTTGTGGAACCTCGTGCGCTTCCACTCACCGGGACTGCCCGTACGGTCGACTCTTCGAGCCCTTCGCCGGCCGCCGTCAGCCCTACCTCGCGGGCGAGCCTGTCGCACCTCGGCCGTACGTGATCGAGCCCCGGTCGGCCGGCGGCGACGTCGATCCCGGCGATCCGCTGATCTTTGACCTGCTGTTGATCGGCTCCGCGCGAGAGCTTCGCGCCGCGGTCTCCGCCGCCGTTCACGACCTGGCTCCGGCCGGGCTCGGTGCCCGACGCATTCCCTTCCGCCTGGTGGAAGCCCGCGAGATCGAGCCGGTCACCGTCCCCTCGCCTGGAGCGCCCGCAAGCGATCGCCTGACCCTGCGGTGGGTCACCCCCCTGCGGCTGATGTCCGGTGGCCGCATCCAGCGAAAGCTCGCGCTCGAGGACCTCGTGGACCGTGCGGTCCAGCGTCAGGAAGCGCTGGCCCACCTCTTCGGCGACGCTCCGGCTCCGGTACCCGGAGGGCGCGAGAGGTGGCGTGCCTGTGCCCGGGAGCTCCGGGTAGAGCACTCCACTCTGCGCTGGCACGACCTCCACCGCTACAGCCACCGTCAGCGCCGCCGTCACCCGCTGGGCGGCCTGGTGGGGAAGATGCGCCTGAGAGGCGATCTGGCCCCGTTGCTCGGGGTGCTGCGAGGCATGGAGACGCTTCACGTGGGCAAGGGCACGACCTTCGGCCTCGGCCGCTTGGAGCTGAGCGAGGGAGGGTCTGCGCGGACCCCAAGCTCGCATGAAATCCCCGGGAGGTCCGCGCAAAGGAGGTGAAGCGTCGGAAAGTCAAGAAGCATAGGGATTTGCGAGATCGGAGCAGGCCGGGAGGATGTGGGCAGGAAGCCTTCACGAGCCGATTTCGAGGGGGTCCGCGCAAACGGCTCTGCAACTGTTGCAGGGAAAGGGGCTTGTGAGCCCGCCCTTCCAACCCGCGCCCCTGCGGGGGATTGCGACGTACTTGTCTCCTTGCGCTTGAGCGCCCGCCGATGCGGCTTCCAACCCGCGCCCCTGCGGGGGATTGCGACGTACGGCTCCAAGGCGCGCCCCTCCTTGGCCATGCTTCCAACCCGCGCCCCTGCGGGGGATTGCGACACCCGCTCCTCCAGGCGGCCGGTCACGCTCGCCGCTTCCAACCCGCGCCCCTGCGGGGGATTGCGACGGCAAGGACCGTCCGTGTAAGCCGAGCCGGCCGGCTTCCAACCCGCGCCCCTGCGGGGGATTGCGACTGGCACAAGACATGCTCGACGTTTTCGAATCCTCCTTCCAACCCGCGCCCCTGCGGGGGATTGCGACCGTTCTCCTCCCGGACCCTCGCCACTCCGACAGACTTCCAACCCGCGCCCCTGCGGGGGATTGCGACTCGCAGAAATGTCGTTCCCGGGAACCGTCCCGGCTTCCAACCCGCGCCCCTGCGGGGGATTGCGACTGAAGCTCCGCTTCCGCCAGCCGCAGCTTTTGCGCTTCCAACCCGCGCCCCTGCGGGGGATTGCGACTGACGGGCTCGGTCTCTTCCGGCTCAGGGCGGGCTTCCAACCCGCGCCCCTGCGGGGGATTGCGACTCGAGCGCCTGGGCAACCACAATGGACACTAGGACTTCCAACCCGCGCCCCTGCGGGGGATTGCGACAATTGTGACCGGGACCGGGCCGCGGCGTCCCACCCTTCCAACCCGCGCCCCTGCGGGGGATTGCGACTCCGGGAAGCTCTCTCCCCACCTCTTTGCGCGTCTTCCAACCCGCGCCCCTGCGGGGGATTGCGACTGGAGCCGGAGGCGCCGAATCACCACCACCCGCAGGCTTCCAACCCGCGCCCCTGCGGGGGATTGCGACCCCCGCAAGCGGGACACGGACGCTCGCCCCGTCCTTCCAACCCGCGCCCCTGCGGGGGATTGCGACAGCTCGAAGTTCGCGGGGCCGTGGATGACCCACCTTCCAACCCGCGCCCCTGCGGGGGATTGCGACATCGTCCCCCCGTTCCCACGCTCGGTCTCGCTTACTTCCAACCCGCGCCCCTGCGGGGGATTGCGACGAGTTTCTGGGTTGCGTAGATGTAGGGAGTTGCCACCTTCCAACCCGCGCCCCTGCGGGGGATTGCGACATCAGCGATCTGCTCACCCGCCAAGCTCCTGACGCTTCCAACCCGCGCCCCTGCGGGGGATTGCGACGGTACTCGAGCAGGTCGGCCCGGGACTCATCCAAACCAGGTTCCAGGCACTTGTTGCGGTTCGGTAGTAGCGGCGAGCGGTTCATGCTGAAGTTTGCCAATCGTCGATGGCATATGGCAAAATTGATCTCCAGGAGGTCATGGTTTTGGAAGTCACACTGGACAAGTTCGGGAGGGTCGTGATCCCGAAAGCGGTCCGAGAGCATCTTGGCCTGGGGCCTGGTGCGGTACTGGAAATCGAGGAAGGGGAGAAAGAGGGAATCCTCTTGCGACCACGTCGACCCGAGCCGGACCTGATCGAGGAGGAAGGCGTGCTGGTCTTCACCGGTGAGCCGACGGCGGACCTGGAGTCGGCTCTCGAACGCCACCGCCAGAGTCGCGCTGGTGAGCTGGCGGCGTGGCTCTCGAAGTGAAAGTCCTGTTGGATACATCGGTTCTCGTCGCAGGCTTGGTGCGCCAAGCCGAGGATCTCGCCTCGTACGGCTCTCCAGCTTGCCGAAGAGAATCTCCTGCGCCCCAAACCCAAAGGAAGGGCTGAGGTAGTAGCCCTTTCCGTGGAGGACTATCTGGAGGTCCTCGCGACCACTGGCCGGCTCTCACTGGCTGGTGGGATCGTCTACGATGCCCTTATCGCCCGTGCTGCCCAGACTGCTAGGGTGGAGCAGCTCGTGACCTTGAACGCGGATCACTTCCGCCGGGTCTGGCCTTCCGGTTTGGACCAGGTTCGCGAGCCTTAGCACACCTCCCCGCAACTACGGCAACGTATCGGCGACCCATGCATCCCCGCTGGCGGCGTTGCGCCTCCTCAACGATGGCACCGCATCGCCTGCGTGACCGCCGGTGGACTTTGTCCTGCAAAACTCACCAAACGGTGGCCCCCCAGACCCGATCTCGTGTTTTCCACCGGGAGACAGGGCTCCAAGAGGCGCTGTGACAGACGGTTACGCGATTTCTTCCAGTCGGGATCGATGACGGATTCGGACCTTGGATTTGCAAAATTGACACACTTTTTTCCCGCCTTCTCTTGACAATCCCGAAGGGCCGACCGTACCTTGCTCCACATCATGTATGGTTCTGTTCCATGTAAGTCACATTCTGGGAGCCAAA
>Ga0209956_1000098_pt1 | contig 30563 bp, 30 predicted proteins | sample SalPon2A_C_D1_MG_FD_185720 | JGI IMG/M metagenome (GOLD analysis project Ga0209956, IMG submission 185720) | Soil microbial communities from South San Francisco under conditions of wetland restoration - Salt Pond MetaG R2A_C_D1_MG (SPAdes)... | ecosystem: Environmental > Terrestrial > Soil >...
CACTCGAGGGCCTCCCCGGGTACGCATAGAAGAGATGACTCACCTCACACCCGAGATAACCCCGCCCCAACACACCTCGACAAGGTCCAAATCGCCCTACGCGGCCAGGACTGATGAATAAAGCAGGCTAGGCGAGATCCCGTGGACCGAGGCCGTGCGCTGGGCGCAGGCGATCCTCGACACCCTGGGATCGACGAACGGCGCTTCGCCGACCGCCGGCAAGCGCAAGAGACGTCCAAGCCGACGAGCCCGGGAGCGATCTCGCGAGCGATCTCAAGAACGGCGCATCGAGGGCCTGCTGCAAGCGATCGCCCGGCGCCTGGCCAAAGATCGGCGCGCCCGCGAGCGCAAGACCCGCCATGCCCGCAAACGTCACGCCGAGGGAAATCGCCCGACGCCCATGGCGTTGCCGGATCTGGCCCGGGCCGACGACTCGGAGCTGCTGGTCGACACCCAGGCGGAGACCTTCGTGGTGCTGGGAGAGAAGGGCCGCGCCCACGTGTTCAGCCCGCAGGGCAAGCACGTCACCTCGGTGCGCTACAACCCGACCTCGATCACCCGCCGCCAGGAGCGAGGTCTCTGGCGGCCGGCGACTCGAGACGAGGCGGCGGCGCTCCGCGAAGCGGTGCGCGGGCGGGGTGGCGAAGCCTAGCGCCGATCCCTCAGTTCTCCGCCGGCAGCCGGATCCGCGTCCGCTCCGGCTCCTCGATGTCCACCTCGTCGGCGAACACAACCTCCACGTGGTACTCGCCGCCATCACCGAAGCTCCGGGTGATCCATTTGCCGACGAACTCGCGGACCTGGGCCCGGCCCAGCTCGCGGATCAGCGGGACGCTCTCCCGTGCCCGACGCTCCGCCATTTCCGACAGACCCGCCTTGAGCGCTCCCATCGCCGCTTCCTCGTCCCGAAAGACGCTGGTGCTGCGGGTCTCGAAGCGGATCTCCGAAGCGTCGATGGCCGGCTTGTTGAGCTCGATGGGAGGTGCCAGGACACGTACGGTGCGGTCGTCGATCTCGAAGCGCCAGGTGGCGTTGAAGTCCACGTAGTAGGTGTAGGTGACCGGCGCGGTGGCCTCGACCACGATCTCCGGCAACGGCAAGCGCCCCCACAACAGCGAGGACTCGTCGCGGCGCCGGAAAATCTCCGTCTGCTCCAGGGTGGCGAACTGGAGGTGGTTGGTCCCCCGGACCTCGGTCGCATAGGAGAGGAAGCGGGTCTCGATGGTCCCCTGACGAAAGGCGGCCGCCAGGGTCTGCAGCTCCTGGAGCATCTCGACGCTGCGATCCACCGCGTCGCCCGGGAGATCGCGGAGGGAGCGGAAGACGTAGAGCGCCGAGCCGGTGAGGATGGCGACCACGATCACCAGAGCCAGCGGCCAGACCCAGAAAGTCGACCGCGGGGGACGCTCGGGCGGGCGCTCGGGCGGGCTCCCGCCCGGCGTCTCGTTCGGTGTCACGTTCGACATCTCGTTCGACGGCTCGGACGCGCTCATCTCTCGATCCTACCCTTTGGCGGGTCCACCAACGCTGCTATGGACATTTCTCTCCGGGCTGTTATACTGCCAAGAGTTTGCCGCAGCTCATGCTTGGCAAACCGGACCTGGCCTCGACATGCTACTCAGCGCGCGAAAGATCATCCTGCTCCACTTCTTGATGCGTTTGCCGGACTTCGTCAAGCCGGTGGTGGCGGCGGCCGACCGCTTTCTCCAGCGCATCCAGGAACAGAAGCTCTTCCTCGCGGTTTCCTGTCTGGCCGTCTCGCGGCCCGTCCTGGCCGCCAGCCGGCCCAACGTGCACCGCCGCCGCTGGCGCACCTCGATGAGGCTCCCCCGCTCCGAATCCGCTCACGCGGGCTGATCTCCGGCTCCTCCGAGCCGCCCCCCGAGCCCTTGCCGGGCTCACCCCCCTGACGTTTCTTCGTTTCGTTGCTTCTTGCCGGACCGGTCGTTCCCAATTTGGCCGTGCCCGATCCAAGGTGAGACCGGTGGATGCGGAAGGACGCCACGCACCGAGTCGAGCCGCCGAGCCTTGAGCACCGAGCCCTGAACGCGACCCAGAGACGCCGAGCCCCAGACGCCAAGTCCTAGACGCCGAGCCATAAGAGCCGAGCTTTTGTAGATGACACCGCCCACGGAAACCCCGACGCCCGTCGCTGAGCGGCAATCCCAGACGCCATCCCCGGCGCAAGGGTTCACGACCACCTTGAGCACCTTCCGCGATCGGGTCGATCGGGAGCTGAGCGCCTTCCTGGCCGGCAAGCGGCCGGCAGCGGAGGGCTCGCTCGCCGAGCTGACCGAGAGCGTCGGGGTGCTGATCCGGGGCGGAGGCAAGCGGCTGAGACCGCTGCTCGTCTACCAGACTCATCGCGCCCTGGGCGGCGAGTGCGCCGAGGCGGCGGTGCTGCCGGTCGCGCTCTCCACCGAGATGCTACACGCCTACCTCCTGATCCACGACGACATCATGGATCACGCGGAGGTGCGCCGGGGCGAGCCGGCCAGTCATGTGCAGTTCCGACAGCGTCACCGCCAGCTCGGCTGGCCCGGTGACGCCGCCGACTTCGGCCGATCGGTGGCGATCCTGGTGGGCGACCTGGCCCACTGCTGGGCGGTGGAGCTGTTCCAGGAGGGGCGGCGACAGGCCGCTGTCCCGATCGGCCCCACGGCATCGACCCCCGATCTCGCAGCTCTCGATCGCGCCTTCTGCGCAATGTGCGAGGAGGTGATCGGCGGTCAGTTCCTCGAGATGCGGATGCCCTTCAAGGCCCACTGCGAGCGGCCCGGCGAAACCGAGCTGGTCACCGCGCTCCGTCTCAAGTCCGGCCGTTATTCGGTGGAGCGCCCCCTCGAGCTGGGCGCGATCCTGGCCGGAGTCGACGCGGCTGCCCGCGCCGCCCTCGCCCGCTACGGACAGGGCGCCGGTGAGGCGTTCCAGCTCCAGGACGACGTCCTGGGAACGTTCGGCGACGAGGTCGAGGTGGGCAAACCCGTCGCCTCGGACCTGCGCGAGGGCAAGCACACACTGCTCGTCCACTACAGCCTGGAAGGGGCCTCGGAGATCGATGGCGAACGCCTACGCTCGTTCCTGGGCCGACCCGATCTATCCGCCGACAAGGTCGCCGAAGCGCGTGACGTCCTGCGCCGCTCGGGCGGCCTCTCCTTGGTCCGCGAGCGCATCGACGCCCGTCTCGCCGACGCCCGCGCAGCCCTGAGGGACGACGCCCTGCGGCGAGGGCTGACCGATGAAGGACGGACGTTTTTCGAAGGGATGCTCGACTATCTCCGGGAACGGCGAGCCTGAGCCGTGGCACCGGCCGAGAGCGAAGAGGACGAAGGACGAAACGTAGGACGGGAAGCACGACAAGAAGCACGACGAGACGAGGAGACGCCAAGCCCCATGAGCCCCGTGACCGAGATCCCGAAACCCGGCGCTGGAGCCGGCCCCGGGTCGGTTTCCGACGAGACTCGGGACCGCAAGGCCGAGCACATCGAGATCGCCCTCGACGAGGCGATGCAGGTGCACGGCCTGTCCTTCGACGCCTGGGTGTTCGAGCACGAGGCGCTGCCGGAGATCGATCTCGCCGAGATCGATACCTCCGTGGACTTTCTGGGCAAGCGCCTGGAGGCGCCGTTCCTGATCTCCTGTATGACCGGCGGCACCGGCTCCGCGTCGCTGATCAACCGCAACCTGGCTGCGGCGGCGGAGCGCCGGGGGATCGCCGTCGGGGTCGGCTCGCAGCGCAAGGCCCTGGAGGATCCGTCCCAGGTCGCCTCCTTCGAGGTCCGCGACGTGGCGCCGACGGTTCTGCTGCTGGGCAACCTCGGCGCCGTTCAGCTCAACTATGGCTATGGCATCGAGCAGTGCCGGGCGGCGGTCGAGATGATCGCGGCCGACGCCCTGGTCTTCCATCTCAACCCCCTGCAGGAGGCGATTCAGCCGGAGGGGGACACCAACTTCCAAGAGCTGCTGCCCAAGATGGCGCGGGTGGTGGAACACCTCGGAGTGCCGGTGATCGCCAAGGAGGTCGGCAGCGGTCTGTCCGCCGCCACCGCCCGCAGGCTGCGGGACATCGGCATCCGCATCCTGGATACCGCCGGGGTGGGCGGCACGAGCTGGGCCCGCATCGAGGCCCGGCGTGCCGACGACGTCGAGATCGGCGAGATGTTCGCCGACTGGGGTCTCCCCACGCCCGAGTCGATCCGACAACTGGCCTCGGTGGAGGGAGTGACCGTGATCGGCAGTGGCGGTCTGCGCAGCGGCATTGACGCGGCCAAGGCTCTCGCGCTGGGAGCCGATCTCGCTGGGATGGCCTATCCGTTCCTCCAGGCGGCCACCGAGTCGCCGGAGAAGGTGACGGAAAAAATCGATCGTGTTTGGAGGGAGCTCAAGATCGCCATGTTCTGTGTTGGAGCGCGGACGATCGACGAGCTGAAAAAAGTGAGGCTCTCGAGGAGGGCGTGAGACCATGAGCGAAACGAGCGCGGTGATGAAGCGAACCGAGCAGACGCCCGAAGATCTGGCCCAGTCGCTGGCCGACGGCGAACGCCGGTTCCACCAGCTTCCCGACCACCTGACGGCGGACGAGCAGGCGGACGTTCGCCGCCGCGCGCTGGAGAAGATCAGCGGCGCGTCGCTGAAGCACATGGGCCACCACTCCTTCGACGTGGAGCAGGCCGGCAACCGGAACTGCGAGAATCTCTTCGGCGTGACCCAGGTGCCGGTGGGGATCGTCGGCCCGCTGCCCCTCCAGGGCGAAGCGGTCGACGAAGAGGTGTGGGTCCCCCTCGCCACCACCGAGGCCGCGCTGGTGGCGAGCACCAACCGGGGCTGCGCCGCCATCCGCGCCGCCGGTGGCGCCACCGTACGGGTGGAAGACGCCGGCATGACCCGTGCGCCGGTGTTCCGCACTCAGGGAATCGAGCACAGCCAGCGTTTTCTCCAGTGGCTGGCGACCCATCAGGAGGAGATCCGCAAGGTCGCCGAGGGCACCAGCAACCACCTGCGCCTGGTCGACATCCGGCCGGTCCACTTCGGCACCACCGTGGCCCTGCGCTTCCGCTTCACATCCGGCGACGCCATGGGGATGAACATGGCCACCATCGCCGTCGACCGGGTGGTTCACGAGCTGATCGAGCCGCAGACCGGAATCGAGTGCGTGGCGCTCTCCGGCAACTACTGCGTCGACAAGAAGCCCGCGTCGATCAACTTCCACGAGGGCCGGGGCAAGAAGATCTTCGCCGAGGTGGTGCTCGACGGCAGCGTGCTGCGCAAGTACCTCAAGACCAACGCCCGGGCGCTGGTGGAAGCCCAGTACCGCAAGAACCTCCTCGGCTCGATCGCCGCCGGCTCGATGGGCTTCAACGCCCACTTCGCCAACACTCTGGCGGCGATGTTCATCGCTACCGGGCAGGATCCGGCTCACGTGGTCGAAGGCTCTCTGGGCGTCACCTGCATCGAGCCCCGGGGTCCGGAGTCGGTCTTCGCCTCGGTGTATCTCCCGGACGTCCCCCTGGGCGCCATCGGCGGCGGCACTCAGCTCTGCACCCAGCGCGAAGCGCTGGACCTCCTGGGCGTCCATGCCGACTCCGAACGGCCCGGACACGCGGTCCGCCGGTTGGCGGAGATCATCGGCGGCGTGGTCCTCGCTGGTGAGATCTCGCTGATGGCCGCGTTCACCTCCCAGGACCTGGCCCGCGCCCACGAGAACCTGGCCCGTGGCCGCAACGGCCGGGAGCGCAACGGGAACGGACGCTAGGGCGAGACCGATCGCGAGCCTGGTCGTGCGAGCCTCTGCTCCCGGCAAGCTCATCCTCCTGGGTGAGCACGCCGTGGTCTACGGACAACCCGCCTTGATCGCCGCGGTGGACCGCCGGCTGACGGTTCAGCTCGCCCCCTGCTCCCCAGCAGCGGAAGCCGAGATCGAGCTACCCCAGCTCGGAGCCCACACCCGGTGCTCCTGGACCGGGCTCGCCGACTACGCCCGCCAGGCACGCCGACGCTGGGAGCGGTACGCCGAGGCCCCGTCCGCCCGGCTATTCGCCGAGGTCCGGGGCGAAGATACCGCCCACCTGGTCAAGGTGGCCCTGGGAGAGGCCGTGGGCTTCCTGGGGAACGCCGAGCCGGAGGTGGGACTGCACCTCACGGTCGACTCCCGGCTTCCCATCGGCTCCGGCTTCGGCAGCTCCGCGGCCCTCGCGGTCGCCACCCTCGCCGGTGCCCTCGCATTCCTCGGCGGTGAGGGCACCGATGTCGCGACCCCGGCCGAGATCGAAGCTCTGGCGCTGGAGGTCGAGCGCCGCCAGCACGGCATGCCCTCCGGAGTCGACGGCGCCACGGTCCTCCACGGCGGTGCGGTCTGGGCGGAGCGGGGCGCCCGGAACCGGCTGGCCATCACCCCCCTCGGTCCGCGGGCGACGGAAGCTCTCGCCGGCTTCCGGGTCTTCGACACCGGCACCCCCGCGCAGACCACCGGCGAGGTGGTGGCGGCGGTCCGCGAGCGGCTGGATCGGAACCCGGGGCTGCGCACCGTCCTCGAGGAGATCGGAGAGCTGACGCGACGCTTCCGGGCGGAGCTCGAAGCCCCGGCTCCCCGCCTCCCCGAGCTGCTGGAGCTGGTGCGCCAGGTGGAAGCCCGGCTGGAGGCTCTGGGCGTCGTGCCGGCCCCGGTCCAGCAGCTCATCCGACGCATCGAGAGGGAGGGCGGTGCGGCGAAGATCTCCGGTGCCGGAGCGCTGTCCTCTTCGGCTTCCCGCGGCGAAGGTCTGGGGGCCGGCTCACTTCTGGTGCTGCATCCGGAGCCGGAGCGCATCCCAGCTTGGCCTTTCCTCGACGGGCTCACGCCCCTCGACTTGCGGCTGGGGGCCGAGGGTCTGCGCATCGAGAGCGGATAGGGATGCTCAACGCCGGGCTCGGCGCCTGGCCTGCTTCCTTCGATACCGCTCGTCCAATCGCTGCTCCGCCACCTGGATCTCCCGGCGCAGCGAGCCCTGGAAACCCCGATCGAGCTCCTCCATCTCGACATCGAGGAGCTTGAGCAGCAGCTCCGGATCGGCTCCGCGGCCTCCCGCGATTCTCTTGAGAAACTCTCGAAAGCCTTCCGCGTGACGGCCACTCTCCCCGTCCAGCAGGTACCGCACCAGGGCGACACTGTGAGCGTACGCATACTCCTCGATCCTCTCCTCCTTGTGGAAGGTCTCGTAGTCGAGACGCACGAGCGTCGAGATCGAAGGAAGCTCTCCGGCCTCGAGCGGGGCCGCCAGATACAGGAGGTGGGATTCCGGGCCCTGGAGCCAGAGACTGCGCCGCACCGCCGGCTGCACGCCGATGACCATCGAGGGATCCTCCACCCACACCGAGCCGAGGTCCGTCGCGAGGCCCTCTTCGAGCCAAGACGGTAATTGCCTGGCGAGGGCCCGGTCGTTGAGCAGGTGGCCGATCTCGTGCACCAGGGTACGTCCGAGCTCCTCCCGGGATCGGCCCTCCGCGTACAGGGCCAGGATTCCGGTACGAGCGTGGCCGACGTGGCTGTCGGACACGAGTTGGGCGTTGCCCGCATAGTCGCGGTAGCGGTCCCGGGACCCGAACAGAACGACCGTGCGACCGGGGTCCCCGGAGGGGAGACGCCCGAAGCGGGCGAAGTAGGCTTCCTCGGCCGCGACCGCCGCGGTGTCGAGAAAGTCGAGAAGCCCCTCGTCCTCGACGTCGGTCAGCAGCTCGTAGTCCCCCAGCTTGCGGGTGGGTTTCTTGATGCCGAGGATCTTGCGCGCCCGCACGAGATCGCCCCAGTCGCTCGACTGGACCGGCTCCTGGCGATGGCGCAAGAGCCCCCGCCGGGCTCCCTTGCGGCGATACGGCGGCTCCCAGGAGGTGTCGATCCAGCCGCGCTCTCCCTCGTACAGCACTTCCACACAGGAGCCCCGATGGCCGAGCACCGGCAGCCAGGCCATGGAGACGAGGTGCTCGCGAGGCTCCGCCTCCGCGTCCGGCGCGGTGTGAATCGTCTGCCCGGGCAGGAACCACGCCCACTCCTTGACCAGAAACGAAGCAGCCTCCCGGGCGGCCACCGCGGCCCCGGGCTTGAAGGACGATGCGGAATGGGCTTCAGCACGATCTCTGCGAGGTGTGCGTGAAGGATTCTCAACGAGAATCCCTGCTCCGCCTGCTCTGGGGCCGCCCGAGGGCACCACGGCTTCCGAGGGCAGGTAGATCGGCTCGTCGCCGGCGAGCTGCCCCTCTGTGAGCGGCTTGCCGTCGGGCCCGAGACGGATGACGACGACCTCGGTTCGGGAGCTTCCCGCTTGGGAGGACCCGCGCCCTCCGGAATCTCCTCCCGAGCCTCCCGACCCGCCGTCGGGACCGAGATAGGCCTCCCGAAAGCTGCTCGCGAGCCCGCCCACGACCGGCCACTCCTGCACCCTTTCCAGGTAAGGGGATTCGGGGTGCTGCGTGAGGTAGGCGAAGCCTCCGAAGAGAGCGAGACCCAGGACGACGAGGAAAGGCGGAAGAATTCTCTTCATGGCTCTTTGTCCTTTCAGACACATCAACGTCCGCGAGCGCGAATTCTTCTCACCCGTGCGGTAGACTTCCGACCGAATCATGGCTGAAGCTTCCGAGATCCGACCGGGTCACAAGATCACCGTCTCCGCCCCGTCCAACATCGCCTTCGTCAAGTACTGGGGCGCCACCGACCTCCAGCGCGCCCTGCCCATCAACCCCTCGTTCTCGATGACCCTGACCGAGTGCACCTCGCGCTCGACCGTCGAGCTGTTACCTGAAGGCATGTCCGACGAGGTCTTCCTGGTGGACGGCAACGGCGGGCGGTTGGCGGAGGCACCAGAGGCCTTTCGCGGTCGAATCCAGGCCCACCTGGAGCGGCTGCGGGCCTGGGGCGTCGAGCACGGGCGGCCGCCGTACGGGTTTCGGGTCGCCACCCGCAACAGCTTTCCCGCCGCCGCGGGGCTCGCTTCCTCAGCGTCCGGTTTCGCGGCGCTGACCTGCGCCGTGACCCGTGCGCTGGGCTTCGAGCTGGGGCTCGAGGAGCTGTCGGACCTGGCGCGCCGCAGCGGCTCGGGCTCGGCCTCGCGCTCGATCCTGGGAGGCTATGTCCAATGGCCCACCGGGGACGGCGAGGAGGGGGCCTACGCCCACCAGGTCTTTCCCGCGGACCACTGGGATCTCGCCGACGTCATTGCGGTGATCGAAACGGGACCCAAGCGGGTGTCCTCCCTCGAAGGCCACCGGCGCGCCCCTTCGAGCCCTCACTTCCCCCGCCGTCTGGAGCTGCTGCCGGGCCGACTGACGGCGATGCGAAAGGCGGTCGAAGCACGGGATTTCGACACCTTCGCCCTCTTGCTGGAGGAGGAAGCCATCGAGCTCCACCTCATCGCCATGTCCTCGAAGCCCCCGGTGTTCTACTGGCAACCGGGTACGGTGGAGGTCCTCGCAGCGGTGCGTGCGATGCGCGACGAGGGTGTGCCCGCCGCCTCGACCATGGACGCCGGCGCCAACGTCCACGTCGTGTGCCCCGGGGAGGCGACCGCCGGGGTGGCCGAGAGGCTCGAAGGGCTCACGTCTGTCCAACGGGTGATCCGCGACCGGGTCGGTCCGGGGCCGACCGCCCTCGACGAGCACTTTTTCTAGACCACTCTCTCTGCACCCATGCCCGTCACTCTCGTCAAGCTCGGCGGCAGCCTTCTCACCGACAAGAAGACTCCGGAGACGGATCGGCCCGGCGTTATCGCCCGGCTGGCGCAGGAGATCGGCGCCGTCTCACCCCTCGAAGGCGGTTTGATCGTCGGTCACGGCAGCGGCTCGTTCGGCCACGTGGTCGCCGCCCGCTTCGAGGTGCACCGGGGATTGCGGCGACCGGAGAAGCAACGGCCCGGCGTGTCGCTGACCCAGCAGCGGGCGGCTGAGCTGCACCGAAGGGTGGTGTGCGCTCTGGCTGCGGCGTTGGAGCCGCGCGGAACGGGCCCCTTTTCCATCGCGCCGTCGAGCGCGTTGGTGACCGCCGGTGGACGACCCGCGGCCCTCGCCCTCGAACCCGTGGTACTGGCGCTGGCCGCCGGCCTGGTCCCGGTGATCTACGGCGACATCGTGATGGATCGCGAGCAGGGCTGCGCCATCTGCTCCACCGAGGGCGTGTTCGAGGCCCTGGTCGACGGCCTACCGAAGCACGGGCTCCAAGTTAGCAAGATTCTCTGGCTCGGTGAGACGGGGGGCGTGTGGGACGTGGACGGGCAGCCGATCCCCCGCATCACGCCGGCCACCGCGGAAGGGGCGCTCGAAGCCGTCGGCGGCTCCGCGGGAACCGACGTCACCGGAGGCATGCGCCACCGGGTGGAGACGGCGTTGGAGCTGGCCCGGCGCGGCATCGCCTCGTGGATCGGCGACGGTCGCGAGCCCGGCCGGCTCCAGCAAGCGCTCGCGGCGCACGATATCGGCTCCGCCGCCGAGCCCGTGCCGGGGACGTGGGTCGTGCCCGACGACCCGTAGCCAGAAGCCTCGTCCACCCTACTCGTCTAGCCCCCGTTCCCACCGGATGGCTTGGACTTCGGGTTGCCCAGCGCCTCGGCGGGGCTGCCGATCGATGTAGCGCGGATCCGCCGCAGACTTGAGGAGCGAGCCACCGCGCCCGAGACCATCTGATATCCTTCCACGGTCTTCTGAAAGTCCCATGCCGGATCTCGACCAGCTTCTCGAAAAGACCAGCCGCACCTTCGCGCTGTCCATCCCGCTGCTGCCGGAGCCGACGCGGCGGGAGGTGACCCTCGCCTACCTGCTGTTTCGCATCGCGGACACCTTCGAGGATGCCGCCCGATGGCCCCGGGAGCAGCGCATCGCGGCGTTAGAGGACTTCTCCCGCCTTCTCGAAGACCCCACCTCCGAGGAGGTCGGGCGCCGGTCCCAGGTCTGGGTCGAGGAGCTACCCCTCGAGCACGAGGGCTACCTGGAGCTGCTCGGAGAGACCCCGTTCGTCCTCGCGGAATACTCCAAGCTCGAGGCCCAGGGGCGCGAGCTGGTCAAGCTCCATACGCAGCGCACCGCCCACGGCATGGCCGGCTTTGTCTCCCGCACCGGAGACGACGGTGAGCTGAGCCTCGAAGACCTCCAGGACCTGCGGGACTACTGCTATGTCGTCGCGGGAATCGTCGGCGAGATGCTCACCGAGCTGTTTCTCCTCCACCGGGAGCCGCTCGCCGGGATCGCTCCCTATCTGCGGGAACGTTCCCGGTTGTTCGGCGAGGCGCTCCAGCTCGTCAACATCCTCAAGGACTCGAGCTTCGACGCCAAGGAAGGCCGCCTCTATCTCCCGGAGGATCTCCCCCGGAACGAGGTCTTCGAGCTGGCCCGCCAGGACCTGGAGGCGGCCACCGAATACACGCTGGCGCTGCAGAGCGGGGGCGCCGAGAAGGGATTGGTGGCCTTCAACGCTCTGCCGGTGCTGCTCGCCTGGGCGACGTTGGACAAGGTGGAAGAGGAAGGGCCCGGAGCCAAGATCTCCCGCGACCAACTCTGGTCGATCGTCGCGGAGTTGGAATCGGCCCTGGACGAAGGCCGTCCCGTGATCGAGCGCCCGGCCACCCAGAAGGCGTGAGCCGAGCCTCAGCCTTCCAGCAGCCGGCGGGCGATCACCAGCCGCTGCATCTCCGAGGTGCCCTCGTAGATGGTCGTGACGCGCACGTCCCGGTACAGACGGGAGATTTCGTAGTCGGCGTGAAAGCCGTTGCCGCCGTGGATCTGGAGCGACTCCCAACACGCCCGGTTGGCCGCCTCCGAGGCGTAGAGCTTGGCCTCGGAAGCCAGCCGGCCCGCGCGCGCCGTACCCTCCGGCAGGGTGGCCGCGTAGTGGGTGAGGTGGCGCGCCGCTTCCAGCTCCGTCGCCATCTGGGCGAGCTTGAAGCGGATCGCCGGAAACTCGACGATGGGCTTGCCGAACTGTACCCGCTCCCGAGCGTAGGACACCGCCAACTCCAGCGCCCGGCGATGGATTCCCACCGACTGGGCGGCGATTCCTAGACGCGAGTGGTCGAGCGTCGCCATGGCGATCTTGAAGCCGTCGCCCTCGTCCCCGAGGAGGCTCTGCGCCGGGATCCGGCAGCCGTCGAAGGAAATGGGGGCCGTCCGCGACGCGTGGAGGCCCATCTTCTCCTCCGGTTGACCGACTGAGAACCCCGGAGCGTCCGCCGGCACCACGAACGCGCTGATGCCACGCTTGCCGCCGTCCGGATCGGTGCGCGCGAGCACCACGTACCAGCGGGCGAACCCGGCGTTGGTGATCCAGGCCTTCTCCCCGTCGAGGATCCACTGGTCCCTGTTCTTGCGGGCGGTAGTGCGCATCGAGCCCGGATCGGAGCCCGCTTCCGCCTCGGTCAGACCGAAGGCTCCCAGCGCCCCACCGGCGAGCTCGGGCAGGACACGCTGTTGAAGCTCCTCGGAGCCAAAGGTCTGGACCGGCCAGCAGCACACGGAATTGGTGACGCTCATCGTGACGCCGATCGAGGGACAGATCCGGGAGATCTCCTCCAGGGCCAGCACATAGGTCAGCGGGTCGAGCCCGGGGCCGCCATGGTCCTCGGAGACCATCATTCCGAGCAGCCCGAGCTCCCCCATCTCTGCCACGACATCCTCGGGAAAGCGGTGCTCCCGGTCTCGTTCCTCGGTACCAGGAGCGATCCGCTCCTCGGCGAAGCGTCGGACCTCCTCCACCAGGAGCTGCTGATCCTCGGTGAGCCCGAAGTCGAGGGCGGGCTCGGCGGGGCTCTCGATTTGTGGCGGCGCTTCTAGATCGGCAACCATGGGTCGTCCGTCCTCCCGGGGGGCGTTCTCCCGAGCCAGTCCGGTCAAGCTCCGAGGAGCTCCATCCTATCGCGGAAACGCTTCCCCCTGATCTCGTCACGGCAGCCGCGCTCGAAGGTCTTACCCTTTGCCGAGGCCCGCGGCTATCTCACGGACGAGGATGTCTTCCGGGACATAGCCACCAAGACTTGCCTCAAGACCTCACCACCCAGTCGGCGATGACCAGCTTCTGGATCTCGCTGGTGCCTTCGTAGATCTCCGTGATGCGGGCGTCGCGAAAGTAGCGCTCCACGTTGTATTCCTTGGTGTAGCCGTAGCCACCGTGGATCTGCAGCGCCTTGTTGGTCACCCGTTGCGCCATTTCGGAGGTGAACAGCTTCGCCTGCGCCGCCTCGAGGGTGTACCGCTTCTGGGTCTCCTTCGCCCACGCCGCCTTCCAGGTCAACAGCCGGCCGGCATCCAGCTCCATGGCCATGTCGGCGAGATAGAACTGGATCGGCTGCATGCGGGCGAGCTCCTTGCCGAACTGCTTGCGCTCCTGGGCGTAGGCCATGGCCTCTTCCATCGCCGCCTGGGCGATGCCCACCGCCTGGGCGGCGATGCCGACGCGGCCGCCGTCGAGGGTCGCCATGGCGATCTTGAAACCCTCGCCCTCGGCTCCCAGTCGCTGCTCCACCGGCACCCGGACGCCATCGAAATTGAGCCAGGTGGTACCCGAGGCATTGACCCCGAGCTTCTCTTCGTGGCCGCCGCGGGTCAGACCCTCGGCGTCCGCCGCCATCAGGAAAGCCGTGATGCCCTTGTGCTTCTTCTCCGGATCGACCGTGGCGAAGACCAGCACCACGTCGGCGTCGGTGCCATTGGTGATGAACACCTTCTCCCCGGCCAGCACATAGTGATCGCCCTGAAGCGTCGCCCGGGCGCGCAAGGCGGCGGGATCGCTACCCGCCTCCGGCTCGGTGAGGGCGAACGCGCCGAGCTTGCGGCCGCTGGCGAGCTCGGTGAGCCACGTCTTCTTCTGCTCTTCGTTGCCAAACTGGAGGATCGGATCGCACACCAGCGAGTTGTTGACCGACAGGATTACCGAGCTGGTAGCGCAGGCGCGAGCCACCTCCTCGATCACCAGGCAGTACGAGAGCATGTCCATGCCCGCCCCCCCGTACTCCTCGGGAACCGAAACCCCTGCCAACCCGAGCTCTCCGGCCTGGTCGTAGAAGTCGCGGGGAAACTCACCGGTCTGGTCGATCTCCTTCGCCCGTGGCGCTACCACCTCCTCGGCGAAGCGGCGGACGGTCTCCTGCAAAAGCTTCTGCTCGTCGTTGAGCTCGATGCGCATGGTTGGATCCCTTGTCGATGGTGCTGGCTTCGATGCCGGCGCTGGCCCCACCCTCGCGATCCTGCCGTGTCGGTCAGCTCGCAGCTGGGCTTGGGCTCTGGGAGCGGGGTGGGAACGAGCGCGGGGAACGCTGGAACGGCTCAAACCCTGTCGGAATCGTAGCAACGGGGAAGGAAGGGGTCAACCGGCGCAGCTCCTCGGCGAGAGCCTCGGCAACCTGATCGCCTCGCCAACTTCCAGCGGGTCTACGACGTGGTCGAGCGGGTCATCCCCCGGGAGCACCGGGAGAGGCGGATGGATCGCGAAGAGGCGCAGCGCGAGCTGATGCTGCGGGCCGCCCGGTCGTACGGAGTCGGTACCCTCGGGGATCTGGCGACCTACTACGAGATTCCGGCCAAGAACGCCCGAGCCCGCGTCGCCGAGCTCGTCGAGCAGGGCGCTTTGCGGCGTCAGCCAGTGGCCTGGTTGGGAATCGGCCACGCCGTGACCCGGTTGCGTCCTTGTCGTTTCGAGTGGAAGAGCGCCTGGTCCGCGGCCTCGTAGAGATCCTCCGGACGCTCCATGTCCTTGCCGAGCTGGGCGACGCCGAAGGAGCAGGTGACGGAGATCTCGAAATCGCAGTACCGGTACGCCAAATGCGCGATGCGATCTCGCAGCTTGGTGGCGAGCCTCTGGGCGCCGTCGAGGCCGGTCTCCGGCGTGAGGATGACGAACTCGTCACCGCCCACGCGGGCGAAGACCTGTTCCGGGCGCAGAATCTCCCGTGCGTTGGACACCACCTGCTTGAGCACGAAGTCCCCGCACAGGTGCCCGAAGTTGTCGTTGATCAGCTTGAAGTCGTCGAGGTCGAAGGTGATCAGACACAGGGGCCGGCGATGGCGCTTGGCGCGGGCGACCTCGCGCTCGACCTCCTCGTTGTACTTTCTCTTGTTGTAGATCTCGGTCAGGCCGTCCTTCGAGAGCAAGTCGTAGATCGCCTCGTAGTAGGCGTGCTCGACGTCCTCCTCATGGAGAAACTTGAAGTGGACGGCGGCCACCTGAAAACGATCTCCGCTACGCAGGATCGCCGGTCCCTCGATCAGGCGACCGTTGATGTAGGTGCCGTTGGTGGAGCCCAGGTCGATCAGGGCGACGGTATCTCCACGGTGCTCCAAGCGGGCGTGGTCGCGGGAGATGGAGAGCACCTCCGGCAGGGAAATGCTGGCGTCAGGGCTGCGTCCGATGGCCAGACTGGACCCGGGGATCAGGCGATAGCGGCTCCCCAACCGGCGGCCGTCCGGATGGGCGATGAGAATGATGTTGGCTTCGAGCTTGGGCTTGAGCGGGCGGGCGGTTTCCTTCAGCTCCGGATCGGTCTCGTAAGCCTGCGTCAGACCGCTTTCCTGGAACGCAGCAAGATCGATGTCGTCCGTGTTGGGATCCACCGAGCCGGAATCCCGGCTCGACTCCCGAGGTGGAGCCTTCACAGCATGCTGTTGGCTCGAGTCCGTCATCTCAAGAGGAGTTTGGGGAATCTCACCCCCTGAAAGGCTTCGAACACCTGGGGGCTCCCACCCATCGCGCCACGACACCCAGCCCCTGCTTCACCCACGTATCACCCAGAGAAAGCACATTGAGGACGAAGTGAGCTTAGCACACTCCCCCGGGCTGGTTCACCAGAGCTCGCGACTCCACCCGCTATTCCACCAGCTCGCGCGCCCGCCGTGCGGCTTCCACCACGGCCTTGATCAGCGTCACTCGTAGCCCTCCCTCCTCCAGTTGCAGTATGCCGTCCACGGTGCATCCGGCCGGGGTGGTCACAGCGTCCTTGAGCAGAGCCGGATGGTCGCCGGTCTCGATGGTCATCTTGCCCGCTCCGAGACAGGTCTGTGCGGCGAGCTCGATGGCGACGTTGCGGGGCAGCCCCATCTTCACACCGCCCTCGGCGAGGGCCTCGATCACGATGTACAGGAAGGCCGGTCCGCTGGCGGACAGGCCGGTCACGGCATCGAAGTAGCTCTCGTCGAGCACCAGCACCCGGCCGAGATGGGTGAACAGAGAGCGTGCCGCGAGCACGTGGGCCGCGGTGGCCGCACGGCCGCCACAAACGACGGTCATGCCCGCGTTGACCAGGGCCGGGGTGTTGGGCATCGCACGGACCACGGGGATCCCCTCGGGCAGGTGCGCTTCGAGGTGGGCCAGGGGCACCCCGGCCAGGATCGATACCAGAAGCTGATCCGGGCGCAGCCGATCGCGGATCTCTTCCAGCACGGTGACGGCGGTCTGTGGCTTGACGGCGAGCAGCACGATGTCGGCATCGGCCACCGCCAATGCGTTGTCCGGCACCGTGCGGACGCCCAGCTCGCGGGCCACCGCCTCCCGTCGGGCCGCGGTGCGGGTCGTGGCGGTGACGTCCGCGGGGGCCACCACCCCGGCGTCGAGGAGCGCCCGGGCCAGCGTCCCCCCCATCTTGCCTGCTCCGAGCACGGCGACTCTACGGACCTCGAACACCTCGCTCATTGGCTCCGACATCACAGACCCTTTCCGACCTCAAAAACCCTTTCGCGCGAACAGAGCGCGCATCACGTGACCGGCCACCTGGGGATTCTCCCGCATGCGCCGCAAGGAGTAGGGGTACCAATCCCGTCCGTAGGGGACATACACTCGCACGCGGTGTCCCTGGCGAACGAGGATGCGGCGCAGGGTCTCCTCGACACCCAGCAGCATCTGGAATTCATAGCGCTCCCGGTCGAGCCCGGCCCGATCGATCATTCGAACCGCGGCGGCGACCAGGTACTCGTCGTGGGTGGCGACGGCCGGATAGATCGCGCCATCGAGAATCTTCTCCAGTGCCGCGAGGAAGTTCATGCGCACGGTGTCGAAGCCCTTCCAGGCGACCTCCCGGGGCTCGAGGTAAATGCCCTTGCACAGCCGGACGTTGCCCCCCTCCGCAGGCAACGCCGCGATGTCGTCGAGGATCCGCCGCATGTAAGCCTGGAGTACCACGCCCAGATTGCCATGACGGGCCTGCAGCTCGTGATAGATCCGAAAGGTGGCATCTTGGGTGGGGTGGTCCTCCATGTCGATGCGCACGAAGTTGCCGTATCTCGCCGCAGCGACCGCAATCTCTTCCACGTTGTCGCGACAGAAGCTCTCGTCGATGTCGAGCCCCAGGAGGGTGAGCTTGATGGAGACGTTGGCGTCCAGTCCCTGCTCCTCGATGGCGTCGAAGAGGCTCACGTACTCCTCCGCCGCCGCGCGGGCCTTGGACCGATCGTCCACCGACTCGCCCAGGATATCGAGGGTCGCCAAGGCCCCCTCCTGATTGAGAGAGCGAATCACCTCGAACGCCTCGGCCGCGGTCTCACCTGCGACGTAGCGGGCGGCCACCTTGCCGACAAGGAGCTTGGGCACCAGGGGGAGGCCGGCCACCAACAGCCGGCTCATCCAGCTCAAGGCACGCGCTCCACGCCAGAGATCACGGTCAGGATGCCGCCGCGTCGGCGGTCGCGGGCTCTCCGTTGGCGGGAGCCTCGGCGACCCAGCGCACCGACTTGGAGCATGGGCAGGCTCCGGCCACCCGGCGGAGACTCGGCATGCGGCGCACCGCGTCACGGATCTCGAGGCCGTCGACGACCACCTCGCGCAGCGTCTCGGTGTAGTCCCGGAAGTCGCGACCGGCGAGGTACGACTCGGGCAGGTGATCCCTGAGGTGCCTCAGATAGTCGTCCACGCTGGAGACGCTGGAGCCGTCGTCCGCCACCATCCGGAACGCGGGAACGCCCCGGCGCCGGAAGAACTCCTGGTGCGGGGTGCGGATCAGGTCCTCGGGTCGGATCCCTCGGACGGTCTCGCCGTCAAGCACTCGTTGCACCGTCCCTTCGGCCTCCGACAGGCTCAGCTTGGGCAGCCGGGCACGGACGTAGCGCTTGTTGACGTCGGTGACGAGCTTCTCGACCTCCTCGTAGTACTGCTTCTGCGCCTCGGCATTCTTCATCGGCTTGAGACCGTAGCGGACGTTGGTGCCGCCCCCGCGCTCGTCGCCGAACATCTCCAAGCCCCGCGGCAGCCACTTGTTGATCGCCTTCTGGAGCATCTCCATGGTGACGTACACCTCACCCTTGGCGGCCTGGACCGCCCACCGGCGCATGGGGACGACCCCGGCGGCGAGATGGAACGCCTCCTCGCGCAGCATCTGCGGCATGCTCTCGGCCATGGGCTTGTAGGCGCTGATCTTCTGCATGGCAAGCTGGTACTTGCCCACGCGGTCGATGAGGGCGCAGAAGACCACGTTGTCGACGAAGGAATCGAAGTCGATGTTGAAGGCTCCGAGGATGTGGGAGCCGGTGGTCATGGAAAGGATGTCCTCGAACAGATCGGAGGTCGACTCTTTGGACACGCTGCTCCAGTCGTCCTCGTGCAGCACATGAAGCATCTGATAGCCGTGTCGCAGCTCCTCGGCCATCATGCGCAGAATCCAGACCTGCTCCTCCTCGGTCTGCGCCCGCGCCAGGGTCAAGCGGTGCTGCTGGATCGAGCCGAACTCGGTGGAAGCCTGGGCCCGGATGGCGCCGAAGAGGTGCCCGGCCTGTTCAGGCTCCATGCTCGCCGCGCGGGTGTGCTTGGGCTCGCCCGTGTGCTCACCGCACTCGATCTGGTCGCACATCCCCATCTCACGGTAGGCACATAGCTCGAAGCGCGGCTCCTTGGGAAAGTGCTTGTCCCAGCTCTCCATCAGGAAGTCGAAGTCCGGAATGAACGTCTCCCGCCACTTGATGACGGCGTCGTGGTACTTCTTGGGAAGAGTCGCGGTCCTGGTCTTCATGCCTTCTCCTCGTTCCTAGCAGGTCGGGGGTCTCACGCAGCGGGGTCTGCCTGGAACCTCTTCAATTGCGAGCCGGGGCCTCTACTGCTACAACGACGACTACAACGTCCGCACAAAGGACCGGAGGGACGAGGGCTCGAAGCCGAGTGAGGAGAAGAAGCGGCTCAAGTCTTCCATCTCCTCGTCGACCAGAGTGCGGACACGCGTGACACCCTGCTCGCGGAAGTGGTCCAGCAGGGCCTCCGCCATCATCCGCCCGGCGGAACGGCTCTGGTAGTCGGGATCGACCCCGAGAACCTCGATCCAACCGGTGGGCTCCTCCAGGCCGAACTCGCCGGAGCGGACCTCGCCGAGCATGAAGCCGATCACCTGGCCGTCCACCTCGGCCACCACCGGACCCTCCGGATCCCTTCGTAGGTAATAACCCACCCGGGCCTCCCAGACTTCCGGCCGGTACTCACCTCCGATCCTCTCGTCGATGGCGACGATGTCGTCGAGGTCCAGCTCGTCCAACGGGCGGATGCGTACTTCCGAGTCGTCTTCGCTCATGGTCGGGTCGATCTCCGAATTCCGCTCCGCTCGGCGTTCATCGCCAGCGGAGCCCTGCGAGCGCATCCCGCGTCGGGACCTCTCCGCTCACGGCTCAGATCACTGCTAGAGGTGGGGACGAGCTCTCTCTCGTCCGTTCGCGCTTCGGCGGAATTGTAACGCTTCCAACACCCGCATTCAAACCGTCTCCGCGCGTTTCGGCGAACATCTCGCACCGCGCGGGCCGTCCCGATAAGCTCAGCGGCCATGGGTCGAGCTTCTTCTTCCACAAGCGCACCGGAGCTCTCGATCGCTGGTGCGGGCAGCCCGCCGCACGGCGGGTTGCAGGTCCATCTGGCGCTGCTGCTGGTGCAGGTTCTGTTCGGCGTCTTCCACGTGGTCGGCAAGGCGGTGCTGACGGAGATCTCGCCGCTGGCCCTGGCGGGCTCGCGCGTGGCGCTGGCCGCGCCGGTGCTGGTGGCGGTCGCAGCCTGGCGGGATCGGTACCTTCCGGGCTGGCGGGACCTGGGGTGGCTGGCGCTCCTGGGCTTTCTGGGAGTGTTCACCAACCAGTTGCTGTTCATGATCGGTCTGTCGTACACCACGGCCTCCAACGCCGCCATCCTGATGCCTTCCATCCCGGTCTTCGCGCTGGCCTTGTCGGTGCTCTTGCGCGTTCAGCGAGCGACCCCCGCCCGCACCCTGGGGGTGCTTTCGGCGGGTGCTGGCGCGGTGGTGTTGCTCGACCCCACCGGCTTCACACTCACCGACGACACGATCCTCGGGAATCTACTGATCCTCGCCAACTGCCTCTCCTACTCGGCGTTTCTGGTGCTGCAGCGGCCTCTGGTACAGCGGCTGCCCTGGCGCACCGTGATCGCGGGCACTTTCGTCTTCGGGGGCGCCGGAGTATTGGCCGTGAGCGCACAGGATCTGGTGGCGCTGACCCGGCAGCCGGTCTCCCCGGCGGTCTGGGTCGCGGTCCTGTACATCGGCCTGCTGGTCACGGGTCTGGGGTATTTCCTGGCCACCTGGGCAGTGCGCCGCTCCTCCCCCACGCTGGTGGCGGCGTACACGACGCTCCAGCCTCTGTTGGCGGTCGCGTTGGCGGCGGTGCTGCTCGGAGAACGCCCGGGCTGGCGCGAAGCACTCGGCTTCACCCTGATCGCGCTGGGATTGCTGGGTGTCTCTCGCCGGAGCTAGCGTGGTGGCCAGGACAGCCGCCAGCTCGGCCCCGGGCTCCTCCCCGCTCTTGGTCCCCGGCCTCGGTCCGAATCTCAGCCCCCGGGTCCCGGCCCGGATCTCAGCCCCGGGTCCCGGCTCTAGACATCCGGTTGGAAGCGGGCTTCCGGATCCTGTCTCGCCCGGTCGAGATAGTCGGCGAGCCGGTGGACCAGATCGACGCTGGCCTGCTCTCTTCGCACAGCATCGCGGAACAGCAAGAGGGCAGCGAGCCCCTCCCGCGCGATCTGGCGGCTGCGGAAGAAGGCGATCATCTCGGAGGCCAGCTCCCGCACCTCCTGCAGGCTGCCGGTGACGAGATAGAGCTCGCAGAGCTCCAGGGACACCAGGGCCACCTCGTACGGCAGCGAGAGCTGGATGAACCCCTTGCGGGCCTCCTGGAGAGCACCCTCCGCCATCTCGTGACGCCCCATGTCGCGGGCGATGGTCCCTTCGAGCCAATGCAGACGGAGCAGGAAGGTCCGATCTCCGAACTCGAAATAGAGGAAGCGCCAGCGAATCAGTAGCGCCAGGGCTTCCGGGTTGCGACCGAGCCGGTGGAGGGCGAAGGCCAGGTTGTGCACCGCGACCAGCTTCACCCGCGGCTCACGGGCCTGGTCCAGCAGCGGAAAGGCCTCCTTCAGGCAACGGATCTCCCCCGCCGTATCGTCCCGACTCTCCCGGAAATGGCTCTTGGTCAGCAAGGTCATCCCCATCTCGTGCTGGAAACCCTCGTCCCGATAGATCGTCAGCGCCTGGTCCAGGAGAGCTTCGGCTCGCTCCAGATCTCCGCGGTCTCCCAGCAGATTCGCCTTCATCCGGAGCCAGAAGCCCCGTTCCAGGCCATCCCGGCTGCCCCGCTGCAGGTGGGCGTCCGCTTGCCGCAGGGCCTCCACTGCCCCTTCGAGATCGGCCAGAATGCGCCGAGCGTTGGCGAGATGGCTCCAGGATCGACCCTGGAGATCCTCCACCATTCGCGGATCGTATCGGCGGCCGTCCAAGCGGTCGGCGACGGCGACCGCGAGATCCGCCAGGGACAAGGACCGCTCGGGATCGTCGAAGCGAGCCTCCCAGGCTGCCTCCAGAGAGGTCTCGCAGAAGCCGACGGTGGAGAACCGGGAGGAGTTGCGTACCATCAGCATCCGGCGCGCCGGGGGGTGGGGCAAGACCTGCTGGAGCAGAGAGGGAGCGTGCTCGCGCTCGCGGCTCAGGGTGGCCTCAAGACGGCGGATCCGGTCGAAGACGCGATCGAACAGAGGTCCGTAACCCTGTTCCTCCTCCCGATCGCACGCGTCCGCACGACCCAGCAATCCGACCGGGAGGTCTCCCCGGATGCGCTCGTCTTGCATGAGATGCAGTTTAACCTGTTTTTGGACACAGCACCACCGACCCGCCTCCCGGCGAAGGAAAGCGGATCGACCTCGGGCGGTCGGGAACGAGTCGAAGCCCTGCTTTTACCCGTTGATATTGATGGCTGCGCTCCTTTCGGTCCGCACGAAGTCGAACAGGTCGACCGGGGCCGAAGCCGGCTCCAAATCCGAGCTCGACGCGACCGGCGGGCTGGAGAGCATGGGAGCCAACGGTGCCAGGACGGCGACCGCCAACAGAAGGGGGAGCACATGGAGAGCGAAACGACGGGTGATGCGGCTCAGGTACATGGGGCAAATCTCCTCATCTTCCGAGGAACGGGGACAGCAACCTGAAGGGGTGCCTCCCCACTTCCTCTCATTGGGTGTCAGCCCCGTCTCCCACAACGGACACGGGCTCTCAACATCTGTGGTGCGGTAGATTCACGAGCGGGGGTCGGAAGGGGTCTACCTCGCCGTCGATCGGCGGTTCGGCCGGTGGATGCCCAGACGGCGCATCTTCTTGGCCAAACCCACCCGGCTCATCTCGAGGGCTCGGGCGGCTGCGCTGACGTTCCAGCGCGTTCGCTCCAACGTGTCTCGGATGAGCTTCTTTTCCAGCTCCCGCGAGCGCTGCTTGAGACTTCGCGCACGATGCCCGGAACGCCGTCCAGGCGCGCCGGAGGCGATGCGCGGAGACAGCAGATCCACGCCGACGGATCGGGATTGTGGCATCAGCACCACGATCCGCTTGATCTCGTTGGCGAGCTCCCGCACATTTCCTGGCCAATCGTAAGCCATCAGCAGATCCAATACCTCAGCGTCCAGTCCTTCGAAGCTCTTGCCAAAACGCTCGCAATAACGGTCACAGAAGTGACGCGCCAGCGGCGCAATGTCCTCGCGACGTTCGCGGAGAGGTGGAATTCGAATGCTGAGCACTCGCAGGCGATAGTAGAGATCGCGCCGGAAGCGTCCCTGCTCCACCTCACGGAGCAAGTCGCGGTTGGTGGCGCAGACGATGCGGACGTCGACGGTCGTCGTCTCGCAGCTTCCCACGGGGCGGATTTCCCGGTGGTCCAGAAAGCGCAGCAGCTTCGACTGGCTCACCGGGGTCAGCTCACCGATCTCGTCCAGAAAAAGGGTCCCACCGTCAGCGGAGTGAGCGAGACCGTCGTGGTGTTGATGGGCGTCGGAGAACGACCCCTTGACATGTCCGAAGAGCTCGGTTTCGAAGAGGCTCTCTCCCAGGCTGCTGGAGTTGACGGCCACAAAGGGAGCCTCGCAGCGGCCGCTGATCTGGTGCACCAATCGGGCCGCCACGTCTTTCCCGACGCCGGTGTCCCCTTCGAGGAGCACCGCTGCGTCGCTCGCTCCCGCCATCTCGAGCTGATGCAAGAGCTCGGTGCTCGCAGGGCTGCTACCCACCCATTGCACCGGGTCGGCCAAAGCGTTCCAGATCGCCGTCGCGGGCCGCCCGTTCCCACGCCGCGGCCCTTGGACCGCTCGCAGGTCCTTTCGAGATCGACAGTCGGAGCTCTTCATCGTCGGCAAAACCTCCGTGTCCGTCCGGAGCCCGAGCGGAGATGGAACCGCCGCCGGGTCACCTTCGGTTCATCCTCGGGGTTCCCGTAACGCCAGACCTGCAAGGAATTCGATCAGATCTCCAGATTATATCGAGGGCGAGAGAGGCTGCCACTTCTCCTGCCTCCTCTCCTGCCTCCTCTCCGAGCCGGAGGGAGGCGCAGGAGCCGTCGACGCGGCACCCGCGGACGGCTCCCTTTCCGATCCGACGTGCTCGTGAGCATGATAGCTGCTGCGCACCAGGGGTCCGGCCTCGCAGTGGAGGAAGCCCAGATCCAGGGCGTACCGGCGATAGCGGTCGAATTCGTCCGGATGCACCCAGCGGTCCACCGGCAGGTGCTTCGGCGTCGGCTGCATGTACTGCCCCAGGGTCATCACCTCGACCCCGGCGGCGCGGATCTCCTCCAGCGTTTCGTAGACCTCCTCGGGACGCTCGCCGATACCGACCATGATGCCGGTCTTGACGCGAGCGGGGTGCTCTCCCCGATCCCGCCGGCGGGCCGTTTCCCGGAGGAGCTCCAGCGAGCGATCGAACTCGCTGCCAGGACGCGCCCGGCGGAACACCCGGCGGACGGTTTCCATGTTGTGAGACAAGACCTCCGGCTGCGCGGAGAGCACGGTGTCGAGCGCGTCCGGCACGCCCCGGAAGTCCGGGGTCAGGAGCTCGACGGCACAGCCGGTGCCCAGCTCGTGGATGCGCTCGGTGACCTGCCGGAAGCACTCCGCGCCGCCGTCTGGCAGATCATCGCGATCGACCGAGGTGATCACCGCGTGCTGCAACCCCATGACCGCTACCGCCTCCGCCACGTGCTGCGGCTCGAGGGGGTCCACGCCCGGGCTGGGTCGGCCGGAGGTGACGGCGCAGAAGCCACACCTTCGGGTGCAGACATCGCCCAGAATCATGAAAGTGGCGGTACCGTGCTGCCCCCAACACTCGTAGATGTTGGGACAGCGGGCCTCCTGGCACACGGTGTGGAGGTCGAGACCCTCCACCAGCTTGCGGACCTTGTGGTACCGGGCGGGAGTGGCGAGACGGATCTTGAGCCAGTCCGGACGGCGCGATCGTACCGCCGCGGCAGAGGCGTCGGACGAGGAAGCGGTGGCCCGCTGGCCCCCGATTTGAACGAGCGATTCACCCATGGCGCTTACTGTAACGTAGATTCTGTGGCGTAGAATCCCGTGACCAGCCTTCCCCGCTCAACCTGTGCCTCGTCGCTTCTCCCCGAGCGCTATCTCCAGCGACACGTCGAGGGCCGGTGCGCTGTGGGTCAGCCAGCCGACGGAGATCACGTCCACGCCTGTCGCGGCCACAGACGCCACGGTCTCCGGCGTGATGCCGCCGGAGGCTTCGACCACCACCCGGCCGTGCCCGCCGCTCGCATACGCACGGCAGCGCGCCACGGCCTCCCGCAGCTCCTCCGGGGTCATGTTGTCGAGCAGCACGGCGTCGACGTCGAGCTCGAGGGCTTCGTCCAGCTCCTCCAAGGTGTCGACCTCCACCTCGATCTTGACCAGGTGGCCAACCCCGGCGCGGGCTCGCTGGATCGCCGGGCTCACGCCCCCCGCCAGAGCGCGATGGTTGTCCTTGATCAAAACCGCGTCATCGAGCCCGAAACGGTGATTGGAGCCGCCCCCCAACCGCACCGCCCATTTCTCCAGCAGGCGCAAGCCCGGCGTGGTTTTGCGGGTGCACACGACGGCTGCCTCGTGATCGCCGACCGCTTGCACCATTTCGCGGGTGGCGGTGGCGATTCCGGAGAGCCGTCCCAGGAGGTTCAGAGCGGTGCGCTCGGCGGTGAGCAGCGTCCGCGCCGGGCCTCGCACCCGGGCCAGCACCGCTCCCGCGTCGGCATCCCCGCCGTCGTCGACCCACACCTCGGACTTGCACCGGGCGTCGAGCAGCGAAAAGGCGCGAAGAGCGGGTGCCAGCCCGGCGATTCGCCCCTTCCGGTGGACGAGGATCTCAGCCGTCGCCCACGCCTCGGGGGGTACCAGGGCGTCAGTGGTGAGATCGCCGGCCCGGCCCAGGTCCTCTTCCAGGGCGCGGTGCAGGAGGGGCTCGTAGAGGATCGCTGGAAGGTCCGATCTCATCGAGCCGCCTCCTGCGCGACGAAGCGGTCCCGCCCACCGTGCCCGCCGTGCCCGCCGTGCCCGCCGTCCGGTGGAGGCTGGAGGATCGGGGCCTCCGAACGCCCGGTCGGGCGGAGCTCTTCCCCCGGACCCGCCCCGACCGGCCGGCGATGGAGGCAAAGCACGTGGGGCCACGGCGAGGGCTCTCCCTCCAGCACCAGGTGGCAACGCCAGGCGGGGTCGGGGTCCGGGAAGTCCTGTCGAAAGTGTCCGCCGCGGCTCTCCTCCCGGGCAAGGGCGGCGAGGGTGAGCGTCCGGGCGACCTGGATCAGGTTGCGCTCCTCGACCGACCCACCGCGGGCGGCCCCGGCGATCTTGCACTCCAGGGCGTCCAGCGAGCCCAGGGCTTCGCTCAGCCCGGCCGCGCTCCGGATCAACCCCACCCGGCTCCACAACCAGCGGCGGATGGAGGCGATCCGCGGGGATCCCGGGTCTTCCAGCCGGCGAAGCCCCGGCACCGCGGCGGTCCACAGCTCGCCGAGCCTCCCACCTCCCGGCGCCGTCCCTGTCCTCGGCTCTCCCCGCGACACGTCCGCGGCGACGCGGGCACCCAAGACCAGGCCCTCCAGCAGCGAGTTGCTGGCCAGCCGGTTGGCGCCATGGGCCCCGGTACAGGCCACCTCCCCGCAAGCCCACAGACCCGGGAGCGAAGTGCGGCCTTGGAGATCCGTCGCGACGCCCCCCATGTGGTAATGGGCGGCGGGAGTCACCGGCAAGGGCTCGTGGCGGGGATCGAGCCCCCGCTCGCGGCACAGCGCGAAGACGGTGGGGAACCGTTCCGGAAACCGCTCCCTCACCACTGCCCGGGCATCCAGAAAGACCTCGTGGACGGCAGCCCGGTGGCGGTGGATCGCGCGCGCCACCACGTCCCGCGGTGCCAGCTCGGCATCGGGGTGCACCGGCGTCAGGAACCGCGCCCCGGTCTCATCGATCAGCACCGCCCCCTCGCCGCGCAGCGCTTCGGTGAGCAGCGGCAGCCGGGTCCCGGTTTCGCCCGCCAGATGCCTGCTTGCCGGGCGGTCGAGACGGGAGACATCGAGGGCCGTGGGATGGAATTGCACCAGCTCGATGTCCATCAGGCGGACTCCGGCACGCAGCGCGAGAGCGAGCCCGTCGCCGCGGACCACGCTGGGATTGGTCGTGTACGAGTACGCACCCGCAAGTCCGCCGGTGGCGAGCACCACCGCCGGCGCCCGGTGGAAGACGAGGTGTCGATCCTCCAGAGCCAGCGCTCCGGCGACCCGGAAGCCGCTCCTACCGGTCCGACCTTCCAACACCAGATCCACCGCGAAGCCGTTCTCCGCCACCGCGACGTGGGGCGCTTCCAGCACGGCCGCGGTCAGCACCCGCATCACCTCCGCGCCGGTGGCGTCGCCGCAGGCGTGGAGGATTCGACGGCGGCGGTGAGCCGCCTCGCACCCGCGGGCGAGCTCGCCGGCCGCGTCGCGATCGAAGCGGGCGCCGAGCTCGAGCAGGCGCAGGATCCCCTCCCGGGCTCCGTCGGCGAGGAGGTGCGCCGTTTTCCACTCCACCAATCCCGCACCGGCGTCCAATGTATCCACCATATGGAGCCCGGGGCCATCATCCGGCCCCATGGCGGCGGCGATGCCTCCCTGCGCCCGGACCGACGAGCCGTCCCGCCCCAACCGCCCGGCGGTCAGCACGGTCACCTGCCTGGGGCCGCACCCCAGCGCCGCGGTGAGCCCGGCGACGCCGGAGCCGACCACCACCACCTCCGAGGCGCAGACCTCGTCCACCGTCAGGGAATCCAACGGCTGCAGAAATTGCGCCGGCTGCTGCGGAGCGCCGGTCACGGCCCGGGCCCTCCCTCGGCACCGGAAGGTCCCGCAGAGGGGACCGGTACAGCCGGCATCGGGGGCATCGCCGGGCGGCTTCCGCCAGCACCCTCGGTGCGCCCGACGTCGAGCATGCGCTGCACCGCCCGTCGCGCCCGCACGGCGACGTCCCCCGGGACCTCCACGTGGTGCTCCAGGGTCTGGAGCGACCTCAGGATCTTGGGCAAAGTGATGCGCTTCATGTGGGGGCACAGATTGCAGGGACGGAGGAAGTCGACTTCCGGATGCTCGACCGCCACGTTGTCACTCATCGAGCACTCGGTCACCATCATCACCCGCGGCGGCTTCTCGTCCCCGACCCACCGGATCATCCCCGAGGTCGATCCCACGAAGTCCGCCTCGTCGAGCACCTCGCCGGGACACTCGGGGTGCGCGATCACCCGCAGTCCGGGGTAGCGCTGGCGGTGGTCCCGGATCTCGCGCGCCGAGAAACGCTCGTGGACCTCGCAGCTCCCGTGCCAGAGGATCATCTCGACGTCGGTGTGCCGGGCAACGTAGTGCCCGAGGTACCGGTCGGGCAGAAAGATCACCCGGTCCGTCCCCAAGGACTCCACCACCGCCACCGCGTTGGCCGAGGTGCAGCAGACGTCGGTCTCCGCCTTGACGTCGGCGGTGGTGTTGACGTAGGTCACCACCGGCACCCCCGGATACCGTTCCCGCAGCGCCCGGACGTCCGCACCTGTGATCGAGGATGCCAGCGAGCAACCGGCCTCCGGATCGGGAATCAGGACGGTCTTGTCCGGATTGAGGATCTTCGCCGTCTCCGCCATGAAGTGGACGCCGCACAAAATGATGACCTCGGCGTCCGCCTCCACCGCCTGCTGGGCCAGGGCCAACGAATCGCCGGAAAGATCCGCCACACCATGGAAGATCTCCGGCGTCTGGTAGTTGTGCGCCAGGATCACCGCGTTGCGTTTCGTCTTCCAATCCTGGATGGCCGCCACGTAGGGCGCGTGGACGGGCCACTCCACCGCCGGGATGACATCCCGCACGCGCTCGTAGACGGGCGCGGTGCGGCGGGCGATCTCCGGGGTGTATTCGAGGCCTGCGGTCTCCAGGTCCATGGGTTGACTCCTTCCGGCGCAGTCGACGATCTTTATGCTCAACTTGAGTATTTCAGGTGTCCGAAAAAGGACCGACGCTCTCGTCGATCCACGTTTATGCTACAGGTGAGCATAAGGCGTGTCAAGCAATGAACCGGCTCACGGATCGACTTCTCCGGGCACGTGGAGCCGAAGACGGAGAGCCTGTGACCAGCAGCGGGCTCCTCCAGGGTTGCTGATATATTTGTAATTACAATTTAAAAGAAGATCGTGTATACTTTTTCGTGACTAGAAAGTATCTGCTGCACCAACAGCCCCTCGAAAGGAGGAGCCCTCAACATGACCCAACTGACTGGCCATCCTCTACTCCGAATCCTGTTGCTCGCCGCCATACCCGCCGTCGTCCTGGGCGTCGTGCTCGTGGCGGCGACCCAGACCGTAGACGCCGCCCCCTGCTACTCCTGCCGCTGCCCGGCCTTCGAGACGCAGATCGGTCCGTTCTGGGGCATGGGTTCCGACTGTCCCTGGGCGCTCATGGATGCGATCCAAAATGCCCAGGCCCAAGTCAACTGCGGTCCTGACGGCTCGTGCTCGGAGCGGTACGAAATCGTCACCCAGTGCTTCTGGTACATCGACTCCTATCGCGTCGACATCAACTACTTCTATTCCTGCTACATCTGCATCGACAAGTGCTTCTGATCGCGGGCTGAGCGCCGCCTGCACGGCACGAGCCCCGCCCCAGCGTCACCGCCGGAGCGGGGCTTTTCTCTTGGCAGGCCCCTCGAACCCGGGCGAGTCTTCAGAAGACGTGGACGAAGGCAGCCCAGTCCCAGACTCCCGGCGCGTTGCAACGGTGTCGGGCCTGCGCGACCAAGTACTCGTTGGGTTGGATCGTCTGCTGGGGGAACGAAACCAGCCCCCGCTGCTTGACCCCTGTGCAGTGGCTCCAACGGACCGCGCCGCTGGTGTTGAGCACGTAGACGCACGCCGCGTCCACTGCGTGGGTGCCGCTCGGAGCCACGGCATAGATCGTCGCACCGTCGGTCCGCCAGACCTGTCCCGAGGTGTTGCGCCACGGGTTCCACACCGTCCATTGGTTGCCGCCGTTGCAGGCGATCGGTGCATCGACGCGTGGCTGGCGGAACGAGCGCACCCCGTTGACCAGCGGGCGAAAGCTGACCCGATAGTTGATGGTCGAGGTCTTGAGCCCGGCCTGGAGCATGGCGTCCGCGTTGTTGTGGAGGATGATTGTCTGCCCCGGCGTCACGATCAGACCGCGGCCGACGAAGGCCGGGTCCCACGAGACGCCGACCAGGACCTTGACGAGGGGGTCCCAGTCGCGCGACGCCACCTCGCCGATTCCCGGGGAATCCTGCCGCGTCGCAAAGAGATCCAGATAGACGCTGAACTCTCCCCAGTTGGAATCGGTGGAGTTTCCCATCACCCAGTCGAGCTGGTAGGTGGTCGAGGTCTGGTTGTGGATCTGGATGTTCTCCACCAGATAGGGCTTGAGAACGCTGAACACCGCACGGTAGTCGTTTTGGCCGTTGAGCAGCGGGCAGTCGTAGTGGTTGCCGCTCAGGGTACAGCTCGGATTGATCGCCGCCCTTGCGTTCGACACCGGAAGGAGGGCGAGGAGCGCGAAGAGGACGGGCGTGAGGAACGGGGATCGGAAGCTTCTGAGGGTCGATCGCACGATCGGAGTCTCCGTGAGAGGTCGAAAGATGGGCCGGGGATACGACGGATCTACAGTCTACGACGAGCTACGGAGAGGGAAGGCCAGAGCTTAGGCGGCTTAGCCTGGATAATTCACGAGGTTCAGTAGACAAGCGGGGCGAAACCCGGTTAAATCGCTTTAGCAGAGTGAGATACAGCGACCGACCGGAGGATCGCCCCGATGACAGAGTGTATCGCACCGATTGA
>Ga0209956_1000109_pt1 | contig 26324 bp, 22 predicted proteins | sample SalPon2A_C_D1_MG_FD_185720 | JGI IMG/M metagenome (GOLD analysis project Ga0209956, IMG submission 185720) | Soil microbial communities from South San Francisco under conditions of wetland restoration - Salt Pond MetaG R2A_C_D1_MG (SPAdes)... | ecosystem: Environmental > Terrestrial > Soil >...
TTATCCTCGAATCCCTGCTCGATCTATTCGAGGATAATTTTTACTACAGCCCGATCTTGCCCGAGGTGCTCGACCGGCCTGCCGCGGAACTGCATCACCTGTGCCTGCACAACGGTACCATCTGGCGCTGGGTACGGCCGATCGTCGCGCATAACGGCGACGGCAGCTACCACCTGCGGCTGGAACTGCGGGTCGTGCCGTCCGGGCCGACGATTGCCGATACGCTCGCCAACCTGGTGTTCTATGTCGGCCTGACCGAGGGGCTGAAAACTCTCGGCGACGAGCTCGTCAAGCTGCCCTTCGAAACCCTCGAAGCCGATTTTTACCGGGCCGCCCGGCACGGTCTCGAGGCCGACGCCCACTGGCCCGACGGCCGGCAGGCGCCGTTGAAACAACTGCTGCTGGAAAACGCGCTGCCGCTGGCGCGCGAATACTTCGCCCGCAGCGGTATCGAGGCTGGCGATCGCTGGCTGGATATCGTCGAGGCCCGGGTCGGCAGCGAGGCGACCGGGGCGCACTGGATCATCAACCACTGGAAACGCTTCGGCGACGCGCCGCGACTGGTCAGGGAATATATCGCCCAGGCGCAGACCAACCGCCCCGTCCACCTCTGGCAGGATAAGACCGAATGATCGAAGCCTTCGACCGGCTGGCCGCGCTGCCAGACGGTTTTTTCGATATCGGTAGCGCGAATATCCGCGACCTGTTCCCCAACCCGACACTGGTCCACCTCGAGGGCCGCGACCCGCGGCACCTGTTCGTGTCGATCCTGCTGCACGGCAACGAACGTACCGGGCTCGACGTCATGCAACGGCTGCTCGCCGAGCAAGGCGGCGATTTGCCGCGCTCGATACTGCTGTTTATCGGCAACGTGCGCGCGGCCGAGCAAAACATGCGCTTCCTGCCAGGACAGACGGATTACAACCGCTGCTGGCCGGGCAGCGATCGGGTGGCCGACCCGAGCGCGCGCATGATGCAGCGGGTGATCGAAATCGCGCACGGCCTGCCGCTGTTCGTGGCTGTCGATATTCACAACAATACCGGCCGCAATCCGCACTATGCCTGCATTACCGACCCGCGTCCCGAAAATCTCAACCTGGCGGCCAGATTCAACCGCGTCGGCATCGTCTTTCGCGAGCGCGGCGTCAGCACCATGGCATTCAACGGCATTTGTCCCGCGGTGACGCTGGAATGCGGGCTACCGGGTGACCCGGCCGGTATCGAGCACGCCTGCCGTTACCTGACGGAATTGATGGCGCTTGAAGAAGTGCCTCGCGTAGCGCCCACGCGGGAAGCGCTGCACCTGGTCGAATCGCATCTGACGCTGCGTATACCCGAACAGGTCAGTTTCGAGTTCGATCCCGACGCCGATGTCGATCTGCGCTTCGAAGCCGATTTCGAGAACCGTAACTTCACCTTGTTCGATCCGCGACAGGTATTCGGCCTGACCCGCGTGGAGCGCCCGTTGTCGGCCACCAACGTCGATGGCCGCGACGTCACCGATGAAATTCTGCGCATCGAGCAGGGGCGGATCTACCTCAACCATACGCTGATGCCGGCGATGATCACGCGCGACAAACTGGTCGTGCGTCAGGATTGCCTCTGCCACCTGTTGCAGGATTACCTGCACCACGACGAAGCCTGAAGCGTTACCGGCCTCGCCCGCATGCCCGGTCCGGAGCCGAGCTATCATTCCGCGAGTGCAATTCGTACTATTATCGGGATGACCAAAAACCTTACCGTCGCAGGCGCCGTGTCGATCGCGGTCGTATTTACCCTGCTCGCCGCCCTGGGCAAGGCGGCCGAGAATTCCTCGGAGACGGCGAAAATCCTCTCGCCCGCCGAATTGCTGGCCGTGGCCGGCGACGGCGACTTCACGCGCGCGAAACTGCCTTATCCGTTCCGGTTTCCCGAGGATTACGGCAGCCACCGGGAATACCGCACCGAAACCTGGCATCTTACCGGCATACTGCAGGCACAGGGCCAGCCGCAGCTGGGGCTGCAGCTGGCGATCATTCGCATCGCGCTCGGTTCGCAACCGCGCCGCGTGGATTCCATCGACTGGTCGTCGGGCGAGCTTTACGCGGCGCTGTTTTCGCTGTCCGATCCCGCCGACGACAAGCTACACACCGCCCAGCGCCTGAGCCGAGGCGGCATTGGCCTGGCCGGCTGGCGCGCTCGGCCGATGCAATTGTGGGTAGAGGACTGGCAGGTTAAACGTAGCGGCGACGAGCCTGAGGCCAGCATCGAGTTACGGCTGTCCGCCGACGATCTGAAACTCGAGCTGCGGCTGCGCCAGCGCAAGCCGCCGATCGATCACGACCGGATCCGGGACGGCAACAACGGACCCGCGCCGCCTTTCATTTACTATGTCGAACCGCGGCTCGAAGCCAGCGGAAGTCTGTCCGACGACGCAGGCACCGTCGAACTCGCCGGCAGCGTATCGATCGAGCACGCCTGGGGCGAATTGCCGCTGCCCGGCGGCCCCGTGGTGCAGGACCGGTTCACGCTCTACCTTGCCGACGGCCGGGAGCTGTTCCTGGTGCGCTCGCACCGCAGCGACGGTTCCGGAGAGCCGACCATGGCCGGACTGCTGGTCCGCGCCGACGACACGCCGGTTTTGCTGGACGGAGCCGACATCGACCTGCGCGCGAGTGGTTTCTGGACCAGCGAGCGGACCGGGGCGCGCTACCCGCTGCGCTGGACGCTCAGCGTACCGGGCCAGGTAATCGAGCTCGAGGTGGTTGCCGAGCGCGAACGGCAGGAAGGCAGCCTCTGGGCGCCTTTCTGGTCCGGACCCGTGCGCCTCGTACAGGCTTCCGGACCCTCGGCAGGCGACGGTTTCATGCAATTGAACGGATACCTGGAATAATGTGCGACCGGCAGGCACAGGCTGCGGAGATCGAAATCCGGCCGGTGCCGATCGCCGTGCTGGCGATCGTCCTGCTGTTACTGCTGACCCTGGCTGCCTGCAGCGAAAAACCGCATCCGCCGGTGAGCAAGGCCGCCGCCGGTCCGGTCGAAGTCGACGAACAGCGCAGCGGCAACCCCGAGCGCGGTTACGAAGTGGTCGTCAATGGCAGCTATATGAGTTGCGGACTGCCTTACCGCGCCTGGCGGCGCGCGGCGGGCGCACCCGACCCGGGTCCCTCCCTGCCGGGGCGCAACCAGAAGAACTCGCGGCTATCCTATTCTCTGAGCGTCAACCAGGACGCGAACGGGGTCGAGGTCGTGTCGGCGAATTGCCTGCTGTGCCACGCGGCCCGCTTCGACGGTAAACTGGTGATCGGCCTCGGCAACGAGTGGCTCGATTTTACCGGCGATCCGCGCGCGCTGGTCAATGCGGTCGGCGGTTATGTCTCCGACGACGCGGAAACCGCAGCCTGGCGCAAATGGGCCGACCGCATCGCGGCGATCGCGCCCTACTCGATGACCGATACCGTCGGCGTCAACCCGGCGCCGAATATCACCCTCGCGCTGATCGCGCACCATGACCCGAAAACCCTGGCCTGGTCAGACGAGCCGCTGCTCGAACCGCCGCCGCAAAAGCCGTTGCCGGTCAGCGTGCCCCCCTGGTGGCGGATCGGCAAAAAGCATGCGATGTTTTACAACGCGATGGGACGCGGCGACCATGCCCGATACATGATGATGAAATCTCTGCTGTGCGCCGACAGCGTCGCCGAGGCGGAAGCGATCGACCAGCAGTTCGTCGACGTGCGCGCCTGGCTCGCATCCTTGCGCCCGCCGAGCTACCCGTTTCCCGTCGATCGGGATTTGGCGCGCGAGGGTCGGGCGGTATTCGAAAAGACCTGTTCAGCCTGCCACGGAACCTACGGACCCGGGGCCAGCTACCCCAACCTGGTGGTCGGCCTCGACACCATCGGTACCGACCCGGCCTATGCACTGGAATCCTATGCCGATTCCGACCGCTTCATGGACTGGTTCAACCGTTCCTGGTACGGCGAACTGGCATCGGCCAGGCCGGCACCCGGCTACATCGCGCCGCCGCTCGACGGCGTCTGGGCCACCGCGCCTTTCCTGCACAACGGATCGGTACCCAGCGTGGCGACGCTGCTCGACAGCGGCAAGCGCCCGAAGTACTGGCTGCGGGACTTCGACGACCCGCAATTCGACGCCCGGGCGCTCGGCTGGACCTACCGCAGCCTGTCGACGCGCAAGCAGGAGATCGAAGATCCCGTCGAGCGCAAGCGCCTGTACGACACCACGCTGCCCGGCTACTCGAATTCGGGGCATCGTTTCGGGGACGGATTGACCGACGACGAACGGCGCGCCGTTATCGAGTACCTGAAAACTCTCTAGCCTGCGCGAGTGGACCTCGAAACGACATCGGTTAACTGGCAGGGGCTCACCCCGGTACCGGTTATTCGTCGTCGAGAAAGAACAGCAGGATCAATCCGGCGATCAGCAACAGCGGAATCGCAAGTATCGAGTACCTGTCACCGATAATCAGCGCCGTGACCGCCATTAACGACGGGCCGAGCACCGTGGCGAACTTGCCGACCATGTTGTAAAAGCCGAAGTACTTGCCGGATTCGGATGCGGGAATGAGGCGCGCGTAGTACGAGCGGCTGATCGATTGCAGGCCGCCCTGCGCAAGCCCGATGAGCAGCGCCAGCCCGTAAAAATGCAGCGGAATGCTCATCTGCGGGGCCCCCGAGATCACCACGATATAGGCGACGATGCCGAGCATGATCATGCGCTTTGCGCCGAAGCGCCCGGCCAGCCCGCCGTAGGCCAGCGTGGCCGGAATCGCGACTACCTGCACGACCACGATGCCGGTCATTATTACCACCTGTGTGAAGCCCAGTGCCGTGGCGTAGACCACCGCCATCTTGATTACCGTGTAAACGCCGTCCATGTACAGAAAATAGGCGAGCAGGAAGATCGCGGCCTGGCGATATCGACGCACCTCGCGCAACGTATCCCACAGCTCGCCGAAGGCTGCCCGGACGTGGCGCCAGGCGCTGCTCCCCGGCATAGCCAGCGGCCGCTCGTCGATGGCCGCGGTCAGCAATGGAATCGTGAACACGAGCCACCAGACGGCCACCAGCACGAACGCCAGGCGAATCGCCGCGATCGGGTCGGCGAGACCGAACCAGCCGGGCTGCATCGTCATCGCAATACAGATCAGAAACAGTAGCAGGCTGCCGGCATAACCGAGCGAAAAACCGAACGCCGACAGGCGGTCGAAACGCTCGCGTCGAGTAACTTCTACGATCAACGCGTCGTAAAGACCGTTGGCGGCCGCGAAGCCGATATTTCCGCAGGCGAAAACGAAGGCGGCGAGCAGGGGTTGTCCGCGTTCGACGAGGCCGAGCGAAAAGCAGGCCAGCACGCCGAGGACCGCGAAGGCGCCGAGCAGCTTGCGCTTCGCGCCGTACTGGTCGCCGAGCGCGCCGAGCACCGGCGCCAGCAGCACGACCAGGAGGCTGGCAGCGGAATTTGCGAATCCGACAATCGAGGTCGCGTTCAGATTCCCAGGAGGAGGATCAACGATCATGCCACCCACGAATACAGGGAAAAAAGCCGTCATCACGATCAGCGCATAGGCCGAGTTGGCCCAGTCGTAGAGCGCCCACGATAACTCGGTTCGATTCCAGCTTTTGAACATGCCGCCCCTGTTATCCGCGAATGCCCCCCGGCGCGATCTGCGATGACGGGCCGACTCAGTTATTCGAGTCTAGCCCAGTTCGTTTCGCAGCGGGTAACGGGTTTCCCGCATCGCGAAGATTTCTCACCCGGCGTTTTGGCCGTATCGGGATTCGGGAATACCGGCAACCCCGATACGCCCCGGAAAGCTCGAGGCACTCGCGATACGACGATCGCTGACATCGCGCCGATCGAGCCATAGGCAGGCTTTGCCCTGCCCGGGCTCGGCCGCGTCAGCCAGGGCCACAGCGACCATCCCGTCGGGCCGTGTCCCGGATATCGACTGCGGCAAGGTCGTTAACGGCGGGGACGACGAGGATGCTTGCCGGGTAAGGCTCCATCCGGCTCGCAAGATTCGATCAAACTTCCGAATACAGGCTATTGTCCGCGACGAGATATCTGCGGCGATTAATTCGTGCGGGCCGCTTCGGCCCGCTGCAGCATGAAGTTTCGCACCCGCGGATTGCCCTGCGAATTTGCGATGTCGGTATAATGCAACGCGATCCGCTCGCGCAGGTTGCTGTTCCACGGCGCCAACGCCAGCGCCGAGTCGTAACGCGCGAATATATCGCTGACCTCGACTGGCGCGAGACTGACACGGTATCCGTCCAGAAAGGCCTGCTCCGCGACAATGCCGGCATCGAGTCGCGCGGTTTCCGCGGCGCCGCGAAGTCGAACGATCGACCGCAACCCGGCCGCGCCATCGCGCCGCAGCAGCGCGATGAGCCGAATATTGGCCGCGACTCGCTGGTTGAGCGGAACCGAATAATCCCGCGGAGAATAAAATTCGTAGCGGGGGTGGGCCAGCGTGTTGAGCTCGGCGTCGGCGACCGCCCGCCGAATCGTCTCGCCGGTCGCGACGAACTGGGTCAGTATTGCCGTCGATGACGTCAGCCCGTAGCGCGCGAGATTAGCGAAGGCCTCCGGGTTCTCGCGGAGAAGACGATCGATGCGTTCACCGTCGAGCAACAACTCCGTTTCCGTTCCGATCAGGATCGTGTTGTAGCCGCTCTCCTGCAGCGCGGGCATGAAAAAGCCCATCAGCACATGCGGGAAGCCGGCGCTGAAAGTCTTCAGCACCATCGCATACTGGCTCGGCGGCAGGTTTGCCGGCACCCATTGGATCACGATCCCACCCGGCGCCAGGCGCCGGCGCAACAACTCATAGTATTCCGCCGAATACGAGAAGCCGTTCGACGCATAGTCGAGCGAGGTTTTTTCGTCAGCCGAGATCACGTGGTAGCGCTGCGGCGTAGTGCGCAGGAAATTCGAAATATCGTCGATCACGATCCGCAATCGGGTATTCTCGAGCACGCCGTTATTCTGATCGGTAAAATAGCGAGCGCCCGCGACCACGCTCGGCTCGATCTCGACGCTGATCAACTGTTCGACTCCGGGGTGGCGCAGGCTTTCACCGACCAGCATGCCAGAGCCGAGACCGACCGAGAGTTCGCTCGAGACATCTTCGAGCAGCAGCCTGGGCAGGTGCGCAAGCAATAACTGCTTGTACTCGGTAAAGGTATTGCCACCTATGACGATGCCGTCGATCGACATTTCCTTCGCCCCGGTCCGCGGGTCGAGCGTCACCTTGGTAGTTGCCGACGGCCCGTCGCGGTAGAACAGGGTCCGGTGCTCCGGGGTTTCGTTTTCCGACGGGAACTGGAAATCGAGCGGAATCTGCCGGAGCACGAGAAGCGCGGCCACGGCCGCCGCCGGTGCCGCCCAGCGCAGGTACGCCTGGCGGCGAAGGCGCGAAACCAGAAAGCCGGCACCAATGGCAAGGTTCAGCGCGGCCATCAGCAGGATACCTCGCTGGATCCCGAGCCAGCTCAACAGCAGGAAACCGGGCAGCAGCGCGCCGACCACGTTGCCCCAGGTGTTGACCGCGTAAACCAGGCCGACGCGCTCGCCGGCAAAGCCCAGATCGTCGATGCCGATCCGGCCGATCAACGGAAAGGTTATTCCGATAAGCGTGGCCGGCAACAGCATGACGAGCAGCGCGACGGCGAAGCGTCCCGCGATCAGGAGACCGGCATCGCCACCAGCCTTGCCCAGCATCGCCTGGAGCGCCTGCGGCTCGACGACGGCGAACAGGATCGGCAGCGCGGCGGCCGAGGACGCCGCGATCGCGAGCTGGATCCAGCCGAACAACGCGACGCGGTCGCGTACACGGTCGATGAAAAGCCGGGAGAGAAAACCGCCGAGTGCGATGCCGGCAATGAACGCGGTCAGCATCGTGCTGAGCGCGTAGCTCGAATTGCCGAGCAGAAAAACCAGCGATCGCGTCCAGTATATTTCATAGGCAAACGAGGCCACGCCTGACAGGAACAGCGCCAGCAGCAGTAGAGGCCAGGCGGCAACGGGCGCGGCAGGCGCGCGCGGCCGGCCGCTATCCGCGCTGCCGCTCCCGAGTTCGGGCGGGCGCTCGAACGATGGCCGCCAGCGCCGCGAACCAAGATACGCGGCGGCCCCGACCAGCAGGTTTCCGGTGACGGCGAGATAAGCCGTCGCGTGGATGCCGAGGGCGCCGATCAGGAAGAATCCGCAGGCGAGCACACCGGCCACGGCGCCGGTCGTGTTGACCGCGTACAGAGTACCCAGGCCCGCCCCCGCCGCGTCGAGGCGCCGCAGCATGAATCTGGCCAGCACCGGCAGCGTCGCGCCCATCAGAAAGGTCGGCACCATGACCAGGCCGAACGCGAGCGCGAAGCGCGTGGCGGCAAGCAGGGCCTCGGATTGACCCGAAAGTTCGTACAGCGCCAGGTAAGCGGGAGTAATCTGCTGCAGCAGCAGATGAACGATCAACGCGGCGACGCCGATGCCGACTTCGAGCAGCGCATAAAACCCTAGCGGATCGGGCCGCCGGTCGGCGATCATGCCGAGCAGCCAGCTACCGAGCGCCAGCCCCGACATGAACGCGGCCAGCACGACACCGACCGCGGCCGCGGTGGTGCCGAAAACCTGCGTCAGCATGCGGACCCAGACGACCTGATAGATCAGTCCGAAGGTCCCGGAAAAGAAGAACAGGCAGTAGACCAAGTAACGCATACCCGGCTAATGGTAACCGATCGACCGGCGGCCCGACAGAAATCCGCTCATGGCCCGCGCGAGCGAGACCGCGGCGATCGAAATAATCAACGATCCGCGGCAAGTCCCGCGATGCCCTGGTGGCGCTGGTTACAGGATTCGCTCTCTTCCAGCCGACTGTTGATCGTATACCGTCACGCGGCGAGCGAAGACTGGCGCAACGGCCGGGACTGTTTTTCGGTAACCGACCAAACCGGCTTTATCGACCGCGATGGATTCAACAGCGCCCTCGGATCGCAGGATCCGGGCGGCCCGGCAGCGCCCGCAGCGCCTTTATGTCAGTTCGCCTCTCGCCGGGTAATCCTTCTCGAGCGCGAACTTGAGCCCGCCGAGGATTTCGCGGAAATGCGGGCGCGCGAACGGCATGGTGCTGATCTGCGACCAGTAGAGCGTATTATCGGGACGCACGACGAACAGCCCGGGTTCGTTGAATTCAGCCGGCTCATCGATGCCGATAGAAGTCTTGCCGCGGCTGGCCGAGCGGTGCAGACCCCATTCGCGGCACTGCTCCAGGCTGACACCATAGCCGATTTCGAGCTTTTCGAGGCCCCAGTCTGCCTTCGCCTGCTCGGCGCGTTCGCGCGTATCGGTACTCAGCACCAGGCAGTTGACCCCGATATCGGCGAAGTCGTCCACCAGCTTGTCGAGCTCGGGCACGTACTTGCCGCAGATCGGGCAATGCAGACCGCGATAAAACACGATCATGGTAAAGTTTTCGGGTTTTTGATCGGCCAGCGACCAGGGTCCGTTCAAGGTTTCGACTTCGAGGGCCGGCACCGGCTGGCGGGGTTTGAGTACGTTCACGATGAGCTCCTGATTCGGTTTTCGAGGCCGCAACCATAACCAATTATCCGTTTGCATGCATGCCTGTTTCCAGACCTAGCCGCCTGGCGCAGTTGATACTCGTCAATGCGCGCCCCTGGGGCCGGTGCTAGCGTTTCGACAATATAAATACCGGAAAGTGCCATGGTCGAAAATACGTCTGCGCGTCTGATCGAGCTCGATACCAGCGAGTCGATCTGGGAACGGTTTTTCACGGTCTTCCCACTCGTCGTGATCGGCACCCGCGAAGCGGACGGCAGCGACGATCTCGCTCCCAAACACCTGGCGATCCCGATGAGCTGGCGGAATCATTTCGGATTCGTCTGCACGCCGCGCCACAATACCTACACCAATATTCTGCGCGAACGGGAATTCACCGTCACCTACGTACGCCCGTCGCAAACGGTGCTGGCAAGCCTGGCCGCGACTCCGCGTAGCGACGACGGCAGCAAGCCGATAACCCGGGCTTTGCCGACCTTTGCCGCCGAGTCCGTAAATGCCGCATTCGTGGAGGACGGTTACCTGTTCCTCGAGTGCGAACTGGAGCGGATGGTCGACGACCTCGACGAAAACTCGCTGATCATCGGCCGTCTCCTGTCTGCGCGCGTCGCGGAGGATGCACTCCGCAGCTCGGATCGAGACGACGAGGACCTGATATACGCGTCGCCGTTGCTGGCCTACCTGTATCCGGGAAGGTTTGCCGAAATTTCCGGCTCCGCCGGGCTACCGTTTCCGGCCGGATTCAAAAGGTAGCCGGGGTGAGCGCCGGACACGCGGTGCTTGACTACCTGCGCGGCCAGCAGGAGTCCATGACCGACCTGCTCAGGGACCTGGTACTGATGGAATCCCCGTCGACCGACCCGGCCAGCCAGACGCCTATTCGCGAGCGTCTGAAATTGGAATTCGAAGCCGTCGATTACCGGGTCAGGTTGATACCGGGCCGCGATTCCGGCGGCCACCTGTTCGCGGCGTCACGGCGCCGCCCATCCGGGCAGCCGGCACAGTTGATGCTCGGTCACTGCGACACGGTATGGCCTCTCGGCAGCTTGCAGACAATGCCGCTGACGCTGGAAGAAAACCGGCTTCACGGGCCCGGGGTTTACGACATGAAGGCCGGTCTCGTGGAAATGATTTACGCGCTCAGGACCATCGCATCGCTGCGCCTCGATCCGCAGGTAGCACCGATCTGCTTCATCAATTCCGACGAAGAAATCGGCAGCCGGGAATCGACGCGTTACGTGCGCGCACTGGCGCAGCGCGTCGATCGCTGCATGGTGCTCGAACCCTCGCTCGGGCTCAGTGGCAAGATCAAGACCGCGCGCAAGGGTGTCGGTCGCTTTACCGTTGTCGTACAGGGAAAGGCCGCGCACGCGGGGCTCGATCCGGGTGCCGGCGCCAGCGCGATTCTCGAATTGTCGCACGTGATCCAGAAGCTGTTTCGACTCAACGATCCGGAGCACGGCACGTCGGTCAACGTCGGCGTCATCGACGGCGGCATCCGCCCCAACATGGTGGCGCCCGAAAGCCGCGCGATCATCGATGTCCGGGTACAGACCAGCGCCGACGCCGAGCGCATCGAGAAGACGATTCACGGTCTCGAGGCCGAAACCCCGGGGGTTTCGCTGCTGATCGAGGGCAGAATCGGACGCCCGCCGATGGAACGCACCGCCGGCAACCGGCGTTTCTGGAGAGTGGCGCAAAAACTGGCCTCCGAACTCGAACTGGAACTCGAACAGGGCATCGCCGGCGGCGGCTCGGATGGCAACACGACGAGCCTCTACACCGCCACGCTGGATGGCATGGGGGCGGTCGGCGACGGCGCCCATGCGAGCCACGAATACGTTGACCTCGACCTGCTGCCGGTACGCTGCGCGTTACTGACGCTGCTATTGCTTGCGCCACCGCTTGCATCCTGAAACCCGGAGATTGCCATGACAAGACCGTTTCTCTCCTCCGTAACCCGAATCTCCGGACTGGTGCCGGACGATCTCGCATACGAAACGCTATCGCGCAAACACTGGGGGACCGGCGACTACGTCGTCGGCAAGGTCCTCGACACGCGCGGCACGCTGGATGCGATCGAGTTGGCGAGTGGACGCATGATCCAGGTCATGGAGGGTGACCTCGTGGTCGGCGCGCTCGGCAGGCGGGCAGCGACGCTCGAGGCCGTGGGCGACTGGCGGGCAATCGAAGAATCGGGAGAATTCGATGCGTTGACCGCCGCCGGCCTGTTCGGCAGAACCACGTCATTATCGCCGTTCCTGTCGTCGCCGATGCACCTGCAATATCAGGGGCATGTCGTCCTCGGCGGCGAAAAGCTGACCATGCGGGGTTGCCTGGCCGAGCGCGAGCAACTGAAGCTCGAGGCACCGATCGTGCTCATCGTCGGCACTTCGATGTCGGCCGGCAAGACCACGTCCGGCCGTGTTATCGTGCACCTGTTGTCGCAGATGGGCCTCAAGGTGGTCGGCACCAAGCTCACCGGCGCCGCGCGCTATCGCGACATGCTGAGCTTTGCCGATGCCGGCGCCTGCGCGATTTTCGATTTCGTCGACGCCGGCCTGCCGTCGTCGGCGGTCGAGGAAGCCGATTATCGCAAGGCACTGCCTTACCTGCTGTCGCTGATTGCCGCCGAACAGCCGGATGTCGTGGTCGCCGAGGCCGGCGCCTCTCCGCTGGAGCCCTACAACGGTGCCACGGCCCAGGAATTGATTCGGGATAACGTCGGGTTCAAGTTATTGTGCGCGCAGGATCCCTACGCGGTGGTTGGCGTGCAGCAAGCGTTCCAGCGGTCGCCGGACCTCGTGGCCGGCGGCGCCGCCAATACCGATGCCGCGATAGAGCTGGTCAGGAAGCTGACCGATCTGCCTGCCCTGAATCTGATGAATCCTTCGAGTCACCCGAAACTCGCCGAGATGCTGCGCCAGGCACTGGACCTCCAGGCGACTTGACAGCCCCTGCAAACGTTTCGTGAGATACGATTAGCGCAATTAGCGATAGGTTGATGCGCCGAGATTGAATAAACTATCGCCGATGTCGAATCCGAAGAATTATCCTTGAATTCAAGAATCCACATCGCCGTCATCGGTGCCGGCATCGTCGGTTGCAGCTGCGCCCTGTGGCTGCAGAAGCGCGGTTTCCGGGTCACCCTGATCGATCCCGACGAACCCGGCTCCGGCACTTCCTCCGGCAACGCCTGCACCATTGCCGAGTACGGCTGCATACCGGTCAACAGTCCGAAATTATTCACCCGGCTGCCGAAGCTGTTGTTTTCGCGGGACAGCCCGCTGACCCTGAATCCGGGCTACGCGCTGACGCACCCCGGCTGGATGATCGATTTCCTGCTCAACTGCCGCCAACACCGTGTCGAGCATATCGTCCGCACGCTCGCCGGGCTGTTGAAGAAAACCTGGGAGGGTCTCGATCCGCTGCTCGAAATGGCCGATGCCCGCGACCTTCTCGAACGCCGCGGCTTCATGCACGTTTACCGCAACCAGCGCGAATTCGATGACGCCTGGCCGGCCAACCGCGCGCGGCGCCTGCACGGAGTCGAATTCAGCGAACTCGACCAGGGTGAGATTCGCGACCTCGAACCCAACCTGAAGCCGATATTCGAGCGCGGCCTGTTGTTCGATAACGTCAACCAGGTGCTCGATCCGCAGGCGCTTTGCCGGCGCTACGCCGAATGCCTGCAGCGCAATCAGGGCCATTTTTTGCGCCAGCGAGCGGTAGAAGTCGAGTACGGTCCCGGCGAGGTGAAGATCCACCTCGATAACGGCGAAACCCTCGACGCGGAACGCGTGGTAATCGCGGCTGGCGCTTTTTCGAACCAGATCCGCGGCATCCCGGCGCAATTATTCAAGCTCGACACCGAGCGCGGCCATCACGTTCAGTTCAGCGGCATGCAGCACCTGTTGAGCCGGCCGGTAGGCTGGCAGCAGGCCGGGTTTTATGCGACGCCGATGAACCTCGGCATGCGCTTCGCCGGTACGGTCGAAATTGCCGGCTATCGCAAGCCGAAAAACCCGGCGATCATCGACTATCTGACGCGCAAGGCGCACCAAATGCTCGATCTACCGGAAAAACCCGACCAGGAATGGCTCGGATTCCGTCCGACCTGTCCGGACTCGTTGCCGGTGATCGGCTGCAGCACCGTGTCGGACCGGATCATATACGCCTTCGGCCACCAGCACCTCGGGCTGACCCTCGCCGGTATCACCGGCAAGCTGGTCGCCGAGTTGGCCGGCGGCGAGGAACCGAGTCTCGAGATCCGCGAGTTCAGTCCCGCCAGGTTTCTTTAGTAAATGACAAAAATAGATTAAACAGATGAAATAATGTCGCTTTTGGATTCTCGAGGCCGGGTATATATTTCGCCAACTCTTTACTCAGGACCGGGAGCAAGCAATGAGATTCGAGAACAGGAAAGTCGTGATCACCGGGGGTGTCGGCGGTATCGGCCAGAGCCTGGTGGAACTGTTCGCCGGCGAAGGCGGAAACGTGCTGTTCACGGATATCAGCGAGGAAAAATGCAGCGATTTCGCCGCGACGCTCGAAGGCAAGAGCCTGCACACCCGTTACCTGGCCGGCGACCTGCGCCAGAAAGCCTTTTGCGAGGCCGTGGTTGCCGAGGCCGTCAGCGCTTTCGGCGGTCTCGATATCCTGATCAACAATGCCGGCATCATTCCGCGCGGTAACATTCTCGAAACCACCGACGACATGTGGTTCACGGCACTGGACGTGAATCTGACCGCGGTGTTCTTTCTCTGCCGCGCCGCTATTCCTCACATGCAGGCGGCGGGTGGCGGCGCGATCGTCAATACTTCGTCGACCTGGGGAATTTATCCCGGCCCCGGCCATGTCGCCTATTGCACCAGCAAGGCGGCGGTCGCCGCGCTGACTCGCAACCTCGGGCGCGATCACGCCCCCGACCGCATCCGCGTCAACGCGGTCTGCCCCCACGAAGTCAACACGCCGATGCTGCGCAGCGGCTTCGAACGGCGCGGCATCGATCCGCAGAAGGGCATCGAGGAACTCGGCAAGACCGTACCGCTAGGCCATGTCGCCGAACCCCGCGAAATCGCCGACGTGATTGCCTTCCTCGCGTCGCCGGACGCACGCTACATTTGCGGCGAAACCGTGGAAGTCAGCGGCGCCAAGCCGGTAAGCGGCTGATGGGCGCTCTCGAGGGCAAGAAAGCCGTGATTACCGGTGGCGGCCAGGGCATCGGACTGGGCATCAGCGAGGCGCTCGCCGCCGCCGGCGCCGAGATCCTCGTCGCACAGCGTAGCGCTCCGCCCGCGGAGCTCGACGCTCATTGGGTCGAGGCCGATCTGTCCGATCCCGGCAGCCCGGCGGCGATCGCCGCGGCGGCAGAGCGGCACTGGGACAGGCTCGACATCCTGGTCAATAATGCCGGCTTCATGTTCGAGACCTCGCTCGATGCACTCGAGCTGGGCGACTGGAACCGGATGCTCGCGGTCAACCTGACCGCGCCGGTCTTTCTCGCGCGGGCGCTGCTGCCGATGCTGCGCGATGGCGGCGGCAGTATCGTCAACATCGGCTCGATCGAGGGCCTCGCCGCCAATCCCGGGCATATCGCCTACTGCGCCAGCAAGGGCGGCGTGCACGCGCTGACCAGGGCGATGGCGGTGGATCTGGGCAAGCAGGGGATCCGCGTCAACGCGATCGCGCCGGGCTGGATTCGCAGTGAGCTCAGCGACAATTACATCAACGCACAGGCCGATCCCGACGCGGCCTGGGAAGAATTGTACCGGATGCATCCGGCCGGCAGGGTCGGTGAGCCGGCCGACGTCGGCCAGCTCGCCGTCTTCCTCGCCGGCGATAATTCGGCTTTCGTCACCGGGCAGGTAATCGTCATCGACGGCGGGCGCACCAGCAAACTGCCGTTACCGTTTTAATCGCCTCAAAAACCTGTCAATATTGAAGTCATGAGTGACAAAGCAATCGACAAGCTGGTGCAGGGTTACCGCAACTACCGCGACGGCGCCCACGAAAAGAGCCGGCCGCTGATCGAAGACCTGGTCGAGGCTGGCCAGCGTCCCGAGGTCGCAGTCGTCGCCTGTTCCGATTCGCGAGTCGATCCGGCGATCCTGTTCCAGTCCGATCCGGGTGACCTGTTCATGGTGCGCAACGTCGCCAACCTGGTGCCGCCGCTGGAAGAGGGAGGCAAATTCCATGGCACCAGCGCAGCGCTCGAGTTCGCGGTGCTCGGGCTCAACGTCAAGCACATCGTGGTACTCGGCCACGCGCACTGCGGCGGCATCAAGCTGATGATGGAACCCGACCCCTACGACAGTTCCTTCATGTTCGTACCGGCCTGGGTGTCGATGTTGACCGCGGCGCACCGCCGGGTGCTGGCGACCATGTCGCAGGCCAGCGAAGCAGAGCGCATCTGCGCCTGCGAGCAAAACGCGGTACTGGTCTCGCTGGAAAACCTGACCACCTTCCCCTGGGTACGCGAACGCATCGAGTCCGGCGCACTGCAACTGCACGGCCTTTACGTGGATATCGCCCGGCCCGCGCTCTCCGCCTACGACTGGGAAGCGGGCAAGTTCGTACCCATCGACTAGGCTGGTCTCGCAAACCATCGAGCGCCCGACGACCGGGAATTTTGACGCCGGATACTATAGAATCTGGACGCAAACCAGCAAGTGTCAGACGACCGGGTGAAAGCCATGAGCAAAGTATTTCCGCGTAATTGCAAAACTACCCCGCCGCTTGCGGTCGAAGGCGACGGCGTTTACATTCAGGACCGCGATGGCAAACGCTATCTCGACGCCTCCGGCGGCGCGGCGGTGTCCTGTCTCGGTCACGGTGACCGCGAAATCATCGCCGCGATCGAGGCACAGCTCGAGCGGCTCGAATTCGCGCATACCGGTTTCTTCACCAGCGAACCCGCGGAGGCGCTCGCCGAACTGCTGATCGAGCAGGCTCCCGGCAGGCTCGACCGGGTTTATTTCGTTTCCGGCGGCTCCGAGGCGGTCGAAGCCTCGATCAAGCTCGCGCGCCAGTACTATCTCGAAATCGGCCAGCCCTCCCGCCACCGGGTAATCGCGCGCCGGCAGTCCTATCACGGCAATACGCTCGGTGCGCTCGCCGCCGGCGGCAACCTGTGGCGGCGCGAACCCTTTTCCCCGCTGATGATAGAGACCACGCATATCTCGCCCTGCTACGCCTACCGCGGCCAGCAACCCGGTGAGAGCGAGGTCGATTACGGTCAACGCGTCGCTGACGAACTCGAAACCGAAATCCTGCGTCTCGGCGCGGACCAGGTAATGGCCTTCATCGCCGAACCCGTGGTCGGCGCGACGCTCGGCGCGGTGCCCCCGGCGGCAGGCTACTTCAGGCGGATACGCGAAATCTGCGACCGCCACGGAGTGCTGCTAATCCTCGACGAGGTCATGTGCGGCATGGGCCGCACCGGCAGTCTCTACGCCTGCGAACAGGACGGGATCGCGCCCGATATCATGACCGTCGCCAAGGGGCTGGGCGCGGGTTACCAGCCGATCGGCGCGATGCTGTGTAGCGACACTATTTACCAGGCGATCGAGCAGGGTTCGGGCTTCTTCCAGCACGGTCACACCTACATCGGGCACCCGGTCGCCTGCGCCGCCGGCCTTGCCGTGGTGAGTAAGATCCTCCGTCCGGGAGTGCTCGATCAGGTTATTCCGCGCGGCGAACGACTCCGCGACGCGCTGGAGGCGCGCTTCGGCGAGCATCCGCATATCGGCGACATTCGCGGCCGCGGCCTGTTCCGAGGCCTCGAATTCGTGCGCGATCGCGACAGCAAGGAGCCCTTCGACCCGAAACTCGGCTTCAACAAGAAGTTCAAGCAGAACGCCCTCGAAGCCGGCCTGATCTGTTACCCGATGGGCGGCACCATCGACGGCCAGCGTGGCGATCACCTGCTGCTGGCCCCGCCGTTCGTCATCGACGACGACCACATCGGTGAAATCGTCGACAAGCTCGGCGCCGCGCTCGATGCGACGCTGAAAAGCGTATGACGAAAGACGTCATCGTCATGGTGGCGCCGAACGGCGCGCGCAAGACGAAGGCCGACCACGAGACTCTGCCGGTTTCGATCGCCGACACGGTGGCCGAGGCCGGGCGCTGTTTCGCCGCCGGCGCCAGCGCGCTGCACTGCCACGTGCGTGGCAAACAGGACGAGCATGTACTCGACGCCGGACTGTACCGCGAGCTGATCGCCGAAATGTCGCTGCGGGTGCCGAAAATGCTGCTGCAGGTAACCACCGAAGCGGTCGGGCGTTACACGCCGCAACAGCAGGTCGACTGCATCCGCGCGGTGCAACCCGAAATGGCGAGCGTAATCCTGAAGGAAATCAGTTCGAACTTCGAGCAAGCCGATTTCGCGCGCGAATTCTTCGCCTGGTGCGACGAGCACCAGGTCCACATTCAGCACATCCTGTTTTCGACCGATGAGTTCGACCGTTTTCTCGACTACCGCGAGCGCGGCATCATCCCGGCCGGGCATCGCTGCGTGCTATTCGTGCTCGGCCGCTACAGCGCGAATTTCCAGTCCGATCCGGCGGACCTCGAACCGTTTTTGCAGCGTGACCTCGACAGCCTCGACTGGTTTACCTGCGCTTTCGGTCAGCGCGAACAGGAATGCGTGCTGGCGGCGATCGCGGCCGGCGGCCACGCGCGGGTCGGCTTCGAAAACAATCTTTACCTGCCGAACGGCGAACTGGCGGACGACACCGCCGAACTGGTAACCAGCCTGGTCGGCGCGCTCGAAGACAGGAAACTGGCGGCAGCGGGCGCGGCGCGCGCGCGTCAATTGCTCGGGTTGCGCAGCGCGTAAACCAGCAAGCCGGTCGCCAGCAGGCAAAAACCCGCCAGCAGCAGCGATATCGCCGCGAACGGCACGCCCCACTCGAGCAAGCTGCCGACCAGTGCCGGGCCCAACGCCGAAGCGAAGACCATGATCGCGTTGGTCAGCGACTTGATCGCACCCAGGTGCCGGGCGCCGTAGAGCTCGGCCCATAGCGCGGAAAGCCCGGTGAAGTAAAGCCCGGTGCTGATTCCCATCAACAGCATGTAAGGCCATACCACGTAGGGATGGTCGGACAGGTTCAACACGACTAGCGAAGATGCCAGCGGCAGCAGGAACAACGGTACCACGCGGCGTGCGCTGTAACGGTCGATCAGCGAGCCCGAGTAAACCGTGGTCGCCACCGAAACCGCCGAGTAGAGCCAGTAATTGCCGGTCACCCACAGACTGCTCCACTGCTTGGCGGCGGCGATCTCTGCCGGGAAAAAGAATAGCGCGGTACCAATCATCGACGGCGAGATCATCGCCGGCAGCAGGAAATAAAAACGCGGTTCGGCGAGCATGCGCCGGCGCGTATAGTCTCCCGCATCCGAGCCGTCGGCGGCCCGCCGGTCGAGCGCCGCGGCGAGTTCGGCATGCCGACGGCCATGGCCCTTGAGGAGCCAAAGGGCCGGCCCTATTGCCGCCAGCACCGCGATCGCGACGCCGTAGTAGGTATTGCGCCAGCCGAATGCCTGCGATGCGTAAAGACCGACCACGGGTAAAACCGCCTCGCCGCAGGAAAACCCGATCGCCGCCAGCGCGATCGCCTTGCCGCGGTCGGCGTCGTGATAGCGCGCCATCGACGTGATTCCGGTATGGCTGGTCAGACCCTGTCCGAACTGGCGCAGTAAAAAGATCGCCGCCACCAGCAGAAACGGCGACGAAACCGAGCCCATGGTCAGGCAGGCGATGCTCAGTCCCGAAAGCGTGATCACGGTAAACAGCCGCAGGTCGTAACGATCGATCAGCGAGCCGCTCCAGTTGATCAGCAACGCCGAGGCCAGGGTACCGATCATGTAGGTGCGACCCCAGCTGCCGGCATCGAGGCCGAAATCGGTCTGGATCGCGGAACCGAAAACACCGATGAAGTAGGTCTGCCCCGCGCTCGACAGGAAGGCAAGGAAAAATCCGAATCCCAGGAAGCGCGGATTCGCGAGGGCGAACCGCCAGTAGTCGACGAGCATCGGCTGAATATGGACCCGCAGGTTGAGCGAAGCGCAACATTATCAGGAAATTACCCGAAAACCCATGCCGCGTATGCAAGCCCAATCCGGCGACTGGTGACGCTCGCTGGTAAGGGGTAGTGTTGATCGACAAACCTGCGGATAGCGGGGGAACCTATGGAAAGCCAACTGCCGCGCAAGCTGGCCGCGGTCATGTATGCAGACGTGGTGGATTACGCGCGCCTGGTCGGCGAAAACGAAGACGCCGCGCATCGGCAGCTGGCGGCGTCCCTGGACCTGATGGAAGGCCAGGTCAAGGCACATCGCGGACAGGTCGTGCACTATGCCGGCGATGCGCTGCTGGCGAAGTTTTCGGCGGTGGCTGATTCGGTCAATTGTGCGGTCGAGGTACAAAAGCAGCTGGCCGAGCGCAACGCCGATCTTCCCGGACGGCAGCGAATGCTGTTTCGCATCGGGCTAAATCTCGGCGACGTGATCGAGGACCGCGGCGACATCTTCGGCGACGGGGTCAATCTGGCCGCCCGTCTCGAAAGCCGCGCGGTACCCGGGGGCATCTGCATTTCCGACGCGGTATACCAGCAAGTCAACGCGCGCACCGATCTCGAATTCGAAAACCTGGGCGATCTGGTCTTGAAGAATATCGCCGGCAAGATCCACGCCTATCGCATTCTGCCGACAACGATGCCGCAAACCTCCCGGACTTTCCAGGCGCTGACCGGCGAAAGCCTGGACTTGCCGTCGCGGGCTTCGATCGCGGTGCTGACATTTCTCAATATCAGCGGCGATATCGAACAGGAGCATTTTGCCGACGGCATGGCCGAAGACATCATCACCATTCTTTCACGAGTACCCGACCTGGTGGTCATCGCACGCAACTCGACCTTCGTCTACAAGGGACACGCGGTCGACGTGCGGCAGGTCGGCAGGGAGCTCGAGGTCGCCTACGTGCTCGAAGGCAGCATCCGCAGGCGCGGCGATCTCCTGCGGATTACGGCGCAACTGGTCAAGGCGCAATCCGGAGAGCATGTCTGGGCGGATCGATATTCGATCGCGCCCTCGACGATATCTTCGCAATTCAGGGCGAAATTACGCGCGAAATCGTGACCGCCCTGCAAATCGAATTGACTCATGGAGAGGAAATCCGCATACGCGCGGAACGCGCCACGAGCTTCGAAGCCTGGGAATTGCTGCAGCGCGCCTACGCCGAGCAATTGAAATTTACCCGTGAAGGCAATGACGACGCCCGCCGTATCATCGAGCGCGTACTGACGATCGATCCCGATTACCAGACCGCCCGGGTGTTGCTCGCCTGGGTCCTGCAGACCGCGGCACGATTCGGCTACATCAGCGACGCGGAAGCAGCGATCGGAGAAGCCGAATCGCTGGCGCGCGCGGTGATCGCCGAGGACGAGGAAAACGACGATGCACACGCCATCCCGTGCTACATCCTGGCCTATCGATCGAAACTCGACGAGGGTATCCGCCATGGAGAACAGGCGATCGAACTCGGGCCGAGTTCGGCGGCCGCACACGCGGCCCTGGCGACGGCACTGTACTTTCGCGGCGCATACGAAGCCAGCCTGGCGCGGATGAAGAAGGCCCTGCGCCTGAGCCCCTACGCTCCCGACTGGATCCTCGCAGGGCTCGGCGACGTCAGGGTCAGGTACGTATACGACATCGACGTGCTCGACATCGGTTACAGCTACGGTCTGACCGGCAAATTGTCGATCGGCATTCACACGCCTTACTATTGGATAAACAATAATGTCGATATCGAATTCGACAACAGTTCCGCCAATGTCGGGCGCAATACGGGAGCGGGCGATCCTTTGATACCGGTAGCGATGGGCGGCATTCCGCTGACCGAGGACGAAGTGCAGACGCTAATCTCGAAAACATTCGGATTCGAAAAAATCGGTAGCTGGAAAAACGAGGGCATCGGCGACATCGAGTTCGGCGCCAGATACCGCATCGACGCAGATCGCGATTCCGCGCTCGCGTTTACCGGCGGTCTGCGTATTCCGACCGGCTACGAGGACGACGCCGACAAGCTCAACGACGTCGCCTGGAGCTATGGCAACTACGCCATGCTGTTTCGCCTGCACTACGATTATTTACTCAGCAATCGCTGGAAACCCGAGCCGTCGAACTTGCTGGAACCGGCTCGCGCCGCCGGCGACCTGCTCTTGAACCTGACCCTTCGCTACGACTATATGCTGCCGGACGACAAAATCATGCGCGTCGGCGATACCCCCGGGCAAACATTCACCAATAACCGCGAACGCGTCGACCGCAAGCTCGGCGACATCGTCAATCTCGAGCTGTCAACGCGCTACTGGAGCAGCGATGCGCTTTCCTTCGGTGCTACCTACACCTACGGTTTCAAGTCGAAAGACGATATCGACGGCGATCTTGGATTCAATTACTCGAGCCTCGAGGCCGATACCGATTTCGAGGAACAGATCGTTATCGTCGAGGCCGATTATTCGACGCTGCCGGCCTATCGCGAACAACAAAGCCCGGCGCCGATGAATTTTTCGATTGCCTATCGCGAGCGCTTCGCGGGCGAGGGTCCACAAAGCGGCCAGGCCAATCCCAGGCTGTATACCCGCTGGATCGTCGTCGGCATGGACCTGCTATTCTGAGATCCAGCGAAGCCGCGGAATTATCGTTTTCGTCCACCAGCAAGCCCCGGGGTCGCACTATCCGGCCCTCCCGGTCAGGTATGCGGTTACCTCTGTCGAAAAGATTGAAAAGCAGGCCGGCCTGGAGCAATCTAGACGGCCGTATTTCTCATTGCGGGAAAAGCCATCATGAACAGCAAACCAACCCGAAGCCATTCGTTGCTGTATGCAATGTTACTGGCAACCGTCCTCTACGCGGCGACACCGGCCTCGGAGGCGAGCGAATCCGATCCCTGGACTTACGCTTATATCCCACTCGCAGATTCCGCGCCCCAGGTCAGCGGGCGGCTCGCCCTGGCGCTCGAATCGGTGATCGCCGCGGTAAACCCGGGCAACGGCGGGGAGCGGCTCGACGCGGACGATCGGTCGGTCGAGTTCAGATTTTTCGCCGAGTTCCAGCAGCGCAATATCCGCGAACTCGCCTGGGGGATGTTCGAACGCTGTATCGGTACCCGTAGCTGCGACGGCTGGCCCGAAATCGAGCGCATCCAGATGACTCCCGAAGAAAGCGTCTACCATGCAGCTGACTGGCGATACATCCCGTCGCGCCTCCACCTCGCGTCGATCGTCAAGGTTTGCGGCGTGCGCATGGGTGCGGACAAGCTGTCTCACTTTTTCGACGACGGCTTTCACTATTTCAATGCGCTGCGCAGCCGCCGAAAAAATCTCGAACCGGAGGATATCCGCCGTCTGTCGATGACCTTCGAGCGCACTTATATGGGTACGCGCATGACCGGAATCCTGAGCCGTGCGGACATCGAGGCCAATCTGACCGGGGTGCGCTTTTACAGCGACATCTTCGGCGGCGAGACACCGATGATCGGCCGCGGTCCGGACGGCCGGCTGGTGTTGCTGCGCAAGCCCGACATCTGCGACTACGTCACCCCGCAATACGACGAGCGCGTATTGCCGAACCAGTTTACCTACAGCATGATCGACACCGAACGCGCCGAAACGCACGCCCGGGCTTTGCTCGATATCATCGCCGCGCGAGAAGCGCGGGCGTCGAGGCTGTCCCGCGAACTCGATCCCGCCGACCTGGCACTGATCAAGACCGCGTTACTATCTCGGCGAATCCCGATGACCCACTGGCAGTCCGACTTTCCGAAGCTGCGAATGCTGACTTACGGTATGGGCATGGCCAGCCAGTGGCTGGTCGATGCGGACTTTCGCGAGGTGTCGAATATTTTCGGTTTCAATCCGCTGAAACCCGGCAAGCTGGCCGACCGCAAGCCGGTACGGATCAAGCACGTCGGCCTGGCTTATGCCGGCGGCTGAACACCGGCGGATTTCAGTTTAGCGCTTCGTCCTTCCAGAAACGGGTTCCCTTGATCGTCGCCTGCAATGCCAGCCCGGTTTCGGTCAACTGATAGATGGTCATGTCGTCGACGGTAATTTCGCCGCCTACGGCAGCACCCTTGTCGTTCGACTTGGCGGCCGCGTCGGCCTGCGCTCCGAGCACCCAGCCCTTATCCACGAAACGTTTCATCGCCGCCTCGTTATGGAAAACGAATACCAGCCGGAAGTCCTTGACGCCGAGCCCGATGCCGACGCCGACTTCACCCATTTTCATGTAGGTTTCGCCGCCATTGCGGTTATTCTCGACAACACCGTAACCCCCGCCGAAACTGGCCAGCACCAGGTTGACGTTGGCATTGCTGAAAACCGCATATCCCGGGGCACTGGCCAGCTGCGCCCTGACGTCCGGCTTTTGCTTGTAGAGTTCTGCCAGAACCTGGGTTTTCATCTTCTGTATCGAAGCGCGCTGCTCCGTCGGCGTGCCGCCGGTGGTTGCGCATCCAGCGGCCAATAACGCCAGAATCAGACAGCCAGCAGTAAGAATTCGTACCATTTTTGACCTCTGAATTTGTTCTAAAATACCCGCCTGTGACCTGATCGACACTATATTTGGAAATTACGCGGCAGGATAGAAAATTGTTTCCACTTCGCCCCGAGTAGTAGCAGAATTTGCTAATCAGGCTATAAATATATAGAGTGAAACCGTCGGCCGGATCCGGCGGCTCCGCTAGACGGCAAGGAAGCCGGCGCATTTATAACGACACCAACCGAGGATCGATGCGACCGTTTGCTTTCATTACCCTGGTGTTGCTTTGCAACCTCTACGGCCTGGTATTCGACCTGGTCACGGGCGGCGGTGTGGACGGTTTGTATTGCAGGCTGGTCGACGCGCAGTCCTGCCTGATATCGCAACCGGTCGATCACTGGCTCTCCGCCATAACCCTGTTGCTGTTGCCGCCCGCAGTCTGCGCCCTGCTGGCAAAATTGTGCTCGAACACTTCCCTGCTGATCAAATCCTCGGCCTTTCTCGGGTTGTTGCTGGTAACTCCCTGACCGCCTGAGACATTGCCCTGCCGAGTACGGCAGAGCAACTGATGCCTGCTCCTCCCTGGCAGACCGACGCGCTTATCCACCGACCTCGCCTGTCCCTGGCCTGGGAGGATTACGCGCAAACCGTCAACTGGCCAGATAAAAGGCCACCAGCAGCAGCAACAGGGTAATACCCTGCATTCCCACCCTGGCGAACATTAACTGGGTCGAATGCCGCCGGTCGAACTCACCGCCGTGCGCCATCGACCAGATACCGGTTCCGATGATTCCGACGGTTATCAGCAGAGCAATCACTATGACTATGTTCAGTGCATTCATAATCCACCTCCCTATCGGCTTCGGGGTAAGCATAGCTCTGTACATATCGGGGGAGTTGACCCGCATCAAGCCCGCGCTTGCGGCACTTGCCGACCGACTCGTATAACACAGCGAGATCGTGATCCCGGTCGATTCCGAGGGCTTGATCACGGTGCGCGTCGAGGGCAAGTTGATCCGGCTGGTCGAAGCGACACGTGAAATCATCGATATCGTCGACCTCATCAATCGCTAATCGGCGACTGCAGTCCCCGATCGAAGGCCTTCGGGCCCGTGTCTTGTGCCCCCGGCGGCGGGAAATTATCATTAGCCCTACGCTGGCGTCGGCACAAATCTCCAGAGGTCGACCAATTCATAGATCTGCATACCGACAGGCTGCTGCTCAAACCCATCCGGCACGACGACGCCGCTGCCGTCGAGCGGGTGATTTTCGAAAATCCCGAGATCGTCAAATGTCTTGCCCACGACGGCTCGGACCCGGAGGTACGCCGTTCGCACTCGCGAAACTGGAGCGGCTTCGGCGGGCGATGGCGACCCGGACCGGTGGCAAGAATGCGGTACCGGCCTCTATGTCATTACCGATCGCAGCGGCACGCTCGCGCCGCGGTCGCAATTTCTCGGCGTCGCCGGTTTTTATCTCGAAAGCCAAAACGACCGCTGGGGTGGCGAGCCTTTCTATGCACTGGATACCGCGTTTCACGGCCGGCGGACCATGAGCGAAGCCTGTGCCGCGGTAATAGAGCGATTCCGGTCGGTCCCGGCCGCCGGTTCGCTCTATGCGGTTTACTGGCAGCTACTCAACCCGGCCTCGGGGAAGATCCTGAAAAAGCTCGGTTTCGAAGCCGACGGTAACCGGTCGCTGCTCGAGGAATACGACGTGGAATCCGCAACGGGCATCCGCCGTTTCGAGCTCTGGCGCCTCGAGAAGGCCCCGGCCGCACAGCGGGCGCGCATTGCCGAGGAGGTGTCGATCAAGCTGGGGCACCTCGAATCCGAGGGCATTTCGTCGGCTGACGAAAACCTGGATGCCATCCTGAAACTAATTGGCGACGACGATGAAGCGCGGGGCCTGCAACCGGTCGTCGAGGCGGCGCTTCGGCATGGGGGCGAAACGCCGGGTCTCGCGCTGCTGCGCTATCCTGCGCCGGCAGCTACCTGACGTAACCGATTACCGAGACGAAGTGACAGCTCGAGCCGGCAAGCACGAACAGGTGCCAGATGCCGTGCGCGTGATTAAGGCGATTCATCTTGTCGAGTATGTAAAAAACCACACCACCCGTATAAGCGATGCCGCCCGCGGTCAACCACCACAGGCCCGCCCCGGGCAGTTCGGCCCGCAAGCTAGCGAAATCGAAGGAG
>Ga0209956_1000112_pt1 | contig 25985 bp, 27 predicted proteins | sample SalPon2A_C_D1_MG_FD_185720 | JGI IMG/M metagenome (GOLD analysis project Ga0209956, IMG submission 185720) | Soil microbial communities from South San Francisco under conditions of wetland restoration - Salt Pond MetaG R2A_C_D1_MG (SPAdes)... | ecosystem: Environmental > Terrestrial > Soil >...
AATTGTTTTAATTCCAGGTTAGGATCCTCTGATTTTCCCTCTATTCCTTGTATTTCTAATGCATCTAGGCGTATTTTCATATCAATTAACTGCCTTTCATAGTACTCTAAGCGTTCAGATTGTGATGCATCATAGATTTCACCTCTGGATTTTACAAATGGACGTATTTTGTAGTAGGTGTACAATCCTATTAATCCAATTGAAAATGCCAAAATCACACCTAAAATCACTTCTGGTTCAGGAATTTCTACTAACATCACAACTTTTACGCCTGAATCGTGATTTATTGTGATTGAACAACATTGTTTCACACTTTGGATTGACAAACTCACACATGCAATCACTAGATAATCACAACTAGTTCAACTTAATACCTAATACTGTAATCACACATGTCACATATTACATGCCTGACGAACAAGCCTGTCAATCACATCAATGACCTCATCTTCTCTTTCTGGGAATATATCACTCTTATTTATCACACTAATTTGTTCTGAAAGTTTGGATATCACATCTATATCATCAGGTAAAAGTATGCCTAAACCACGTAAAAGTATGATTGAGTAGTATAGTCCAATTAATTTCTCTCTGGATTGTCCAACTTGCCTGTAATAGGCACCTTTAGTTATTGAAAATTTAGATTCTAGAAGATCTTTCTGATTTAAAATAATTTCAATTTGTCGCTCTGTAAACAGTGATTTTTTGATAATTTTACTAATAATATTATTAAATTTAGATCCATCAACATTGTCCAAAGCTATACAAATCTGTATATCGTTATTCCAATTAAACTTTAAAGAGTCATATACAAACCCCATTTATGACTGGAAATAAAGTTGAGACATTCCTAAAATCAGAATTAAAAAAGAAGAATGCATTACTATTTGTATTAATTGATTCAGAGGTATCAAATTTAGAGGCATCAAGCAAACTAGCCAAAGATGTAGAAAAAATCGGAGCTTCTGCTATCTTAGTTGGAGGTTCTTCTGCTACTGATCAGATTGAAATGGCTCAAGTTGTTAAAGGCATTAAAAAAGGAATTAAAATTCCTGTAATTCTGTTTCCTGGTAACATTACAGGTGTAGTACCTGATGCTGATGCAATTTTATTTAGTTCATTAATGAATTCAGAGAACCCTTACTTTATCACTCAAGCACAGGCTTTAGGTGCTCCAAGTGTTCTTAAATTTGGTTTAGAGCCACTTCCAACTGCTTATTTAGTAATAGGAGACGGGACATCTGCTTGGTTTGTTGGCTCAGCAAGAGGAATTCCATTTGAAAAACCAAAAATTGCTGCTGCATATGCTCTTGCAGCTCAGTTTCTTGGTATGAGATTTGTATATTTAGAAGCAGGATCTGGTGCAAAAACCAATGTTACACCCGAAATGGTCAAGACTGTAAGATGTGTATTTAATGGCTTTTTGATTGTGGGTGGAGGTATTAGAGATGTCAAAACTGCTCAAAGTTTGGTTAAAGCAGGAGCTGATGCTTTAGTTATTGGAACATTCCTTGAAAAAGGAGGAAGTATCAAAAAACTAGAAGAAATATCAAAAGCAATTCAAAGAAGCAAGTAATAGAACAATACCATGTCTGAAAACGATGCAATTTCTCGTATTAGTGGTATTAAAATGCCTGATTATTATCTTGAATACTACTCAAATCTCTCAACTGACACATATTCCATCTTTGAGCATGCAGCAAAAGCAAAATCAAGTCTAGTTGATTCTTCGGGAATTATTGAGCCTAAAATTGCTTTTGATTTAGCAGACAGAGTTGCTAAAATGCACGAAATCGATATTGCTGAACCGCTTAGAGAAATACTAAAAATAAATGGAAAAGAACTCTCGGCATTAATTCTTTCAAAAGAAATCGCGTTAGGAAAATACTCATTACCAAATGCATCTTTAGAAGAGAAGTTAGACCTTGCAGTTCGTGTTGGATTGGCAATTGTTACTGAAGGTGTCACGATTGCACCATTACAAGGAATTAGTGAAGTCAAAATTAAGAAAAATAAAGACGGTACAGAATACCTTTCTGTTTCAATTGCAGGCCCCATGCGTTCAGCAGGAGGTACAGAATCTGCTGTAACAATGCTACTTGCAGATCATGTTAGAAAAATTGCTGGATTATCAAAATTCCAAGCTAACTCTTTTGATGATGAAACAGGCAGATTTGTCGAAGAACTACGAATCTATGAAAGAGAAGCAAGCAGCTTCCAATTTCATATTTTAGATGAAGATATTGAACGTGTCATATCCAACCTTCCTGTAGAATTAGATGGTGTTGATACTGATCCTTATGAAGTTGTAAATCACAAAGGCATGACTCGTATCAAAACTGATAGAGTTAGAGGAGGTGCATTGCGTGTTTTAAATGATGGATTAATTGGACGATCTAAGAAATTACTCAAAAGAATTGAATTATACAATCTAGATGGATGGGAATGGCTCAATGATCTCAAAGGTGCAGTTCAAACTGGTGAGAATCAGGAAGATGCAGCAGCTAAAAGAATGAGAGAAGTAATAACTGGCAGATCCGTTTTATCAATGCCTAACAAATTAGGCGGATTTCGATTAAGATATGGAAGAGCATGTAATACTGGTTTTGCAGCAGTTGGAATTCATCCTGTTGTTGCTGAAATTCTTGATCATACTGTGGCTGTAGGTACACAAATCAAAATAGACATTCCTGGAAAAGGGGCTACCGTTGCATTTGTAGATTCAATAGATACTCCAATTGTACGTCTGAAAAATGGAAATGTAGTAAAAATCAGAGATGTAAAACACGGATTAGAAATCAAAAACGAAATTGAAAAAATACTCCATTTAGGTGATATACTAATTTCATTTGGAGATTTTCTTGAAAATAATGCTCAACTTATACCCTCAGGTTATGTTGAAGAATTTTGGATTGAGGAACTAAAACAAAAAATCCAAAAATATGAACCCGATGATCAATATCTTAATCAATTTTTAAGTAGAATACCTACAATTGACGAAGCACTAAAAATCTCTCTTGATTTTCAAATTCCATTACATCCATACTATCTATACTATTGGGATTGCATCTCATCAGATGAACTTACCAAACTTTTAGAACCAAACAAGGTTAATTTAACATCAATAGAATATCCAATACAAATTAAACAAATTCTTGAAAACTTGGGCGTTCCTCATAAAGTTAAAAATAAAATAATTATTCTTGAAGAGCAAGAAGCAAAAATCTTCTTTAATCTTTTGTTCAGAGAAAAACCACCTATTAGTGATTTATCAATTCCAAAAATTCTAACACAAACATCTGGTATTCAAATTAATAACAAATTCTCAACTTCAATTGGGGTTAGAATAGGAAGGCCTGAAAAAGCAGCAGCAAGACAAATGAAACCTCCAACCCATGTATTGTTTCCCATTAGTGACAAAGGAGGACCTACTAGAGATCTTCTCAAAGCATCTAGAAATGAACACTTCTTTGCTGATATTTTCAATAGACATTGCAATCATTGTAATCAACCCTCTATTGGAATAAAATGCTCTATTTGTGGTACAAAAACAACAATTACTTACAGATGTACAAATTGTAGAGATGAGCTAACTGAGCCATTTTGCCAAAAATGTAAACGTAAAACACTAACTCATTCACACAAAGAATTTCCACTAAAAACAAGATTACTTTTAGCTCAAGAAAAAATGGGACTTCGTGCAAAAGAACCATTTAAAGGAGTTAAGGAATTGATAAATCAAGATAGAATCGCTGAACCTCTTGAAAAGGGACTTACACGCCAAAACTTTGGACTAACAACCTTCAAAGATGGAACTGTTAGATTTGATGCAACAAATTCACCATTAACTCATTTCAAACCATCATGGATAGGAACCCCGATTGAAAAATTAAAACAACTTGGATATTTTCATGATATTGACGGAAAACCTCTTGAACACACGGATCAGATTATTGAGGTTCGTATGCAAGATGTGATAATTCCATATGAAAGCGGAAATTATCTAGTGTCTACTTGCAAATACATCGATATTCTTTTAGAGAAATTTTATGGCCATTCTCCATTTTATAATGTTCAAAACACTAAAGATCTAATTGGACATCTGATTATTGGTTTAGCACCACATACTTCTGTTGGAATAGTTGGACGAATAATTGGATTTACAGAAACACATGTTTGTTTTGCAACACCAAATTGGCACTCTGCAAAACGAAGAGATGCTGATGGAGATGCTGACTCAATCATGCTTCTAATGGATAGTCTTCTGAATTTCTCAAGACAATTTCTTTCAGACAGAATAGGTGGATTAATGGATGCACCATTACTTGTGCAACCACTTGTTCTACCACATGAATCTCAACCACAAGCTCATAACCTTGAAGTTACAAAATCATTTCCTTTAGAATTCTTTGAATCTACCCTTACTCAGATTAAAGCATCAGATATTTCATCTGTTGAAATTATCAAAACACGACTTGAAACTGAAAGGCAATTCTATGACTACTTTTTTACTCACTTAACTTCATCCTTAACCACTTCAAAATCTCGTAGTGCATATTCTACCCTTGGTTCAATGCTTGACAAATTTGATATGCAAGTCAAGAATGCAGAATTAATCAATGCAGTAAATACTTCTGAGATTGTTTCAAATGTTATTTCAACTCATCTTGTTCCAGACATTATGGGAAATCTTAGAGCTTATGCTAGACAAAATTTTAGGTGTACTGGCTGTGGAAAATCATTCCGTAGAATGCCTCTTATCCAAACTTGTATTTGTGGTCACAAGCTAATTCCTACAATTACACGAGGCTCTGTTGAAAAATACCTCAAACTTGCAAAAAGACTTGTAGAGAAATATGATGTCGGCGAATATCAAAAAGGGAGAATTCATGCTTTGTCAGATGAAATTGAATTAGTGTTTGGTAAGAGTAAAGGTGATCAATCACTTCTTACTGATTATGACTAAATTTATCTTAGTTTGACGTATTCATAAGCACCCAACTTATTATCAAAACAAAATTTTACTTTTTGAAAGTCCTTTCTAAAAGATTTTACTTTAGAAAGTATCTTTTTTGGATCCTTCTTCTCAATAACAACTTGTTTTATGAAAGATGCAATCTCCTCCATCTCATCCTTTTTCATTCCAAGCCGTGTAATTTCAGAAACTCCTAATCTAATTCCACCTGGATGAAAATAATTTCTCCCTGCTTTGATATCTCCTGGAATAAGCTGTCTGTTTACTATGATGTTAGCTTTTTCTAAATTAGCTTCTACTTTACCACCATCAGAATAATCTAAAACATTTACTGCAATCTGATGCGATTCCGTAAATCCTCTGCTTTCTCCTAACACTTTGAATCCTGCATCACTTAAGGCCTCAGCAAACGCCTTGGCATTTTTTATGACTCCTATTGCATAATCCTTTCCAAATTCTAAAGCTTCAGCAAATGCCACAGCTTTTCCAGCCATATGATGAATATGATGACTACTGGTAAGACCAGGAAATGTTGCTTTTTTGATTACTTCTTCATGTTCTTCAGAACCTAACACTAAACCTCCTTGTGGTCCGAACAACGTTTTGTGAGTACTCATAGTCATTGTATCTGCGCCCTCTCGTAAAGGATCTTGGAATTTACCACCTGCAATTAATCCTGCAACATGAGCTGCATCATAATTGATATGCATATCATAACTTTTTAGAAACTCTGATAATTCTTTGACTGGGTGTGGAAACAAAAACAATGAACCACCAAACATTGCCATCTTCAAAACCCTATTTTCTTTTTTAAGATCTTTTACTTTTTGTTTTGTTTTATCAATATCAATTGTCATTTCTTCTGCATCAAATGGATAGAATTCTATTTCTAATCCATGAACCAAACCTGCAGTTCCAGAATGTTCTTTTTTACCGTGAGAAATATGTCCACCCGCAGGAATTGAAGGTGCCAACATTATATCACCTGGATTAGTAAAAGCAGAATATACTGCCAAATTTGCAACAACTCCTGAAATTGGTCTCACATCAGCAAACTTTGCTTTGAATAATTTTTTGGCTAGTTTCATGCATTCAAATTCAACATCATCAATGTATACACAACCAGCATAAACTCGTTCTCCAGGCCATCCTTCAGCATATCTATTACCAAAATCAGAAATTATTGCCTCTCTAACAGCAGGACTGGGAATATTTTCACTTGCAATCAATGGAATTGAATTTTCAAACCATTTGTGATGTTCCTTTAATTTTGTAAAAATTTTATCATAAGATTCCTTATTTGCTGATTTGACCATATCCTGCAACTTAATTTTCCCAATTTAAAAACACCGATGCTGTGCTGACTTCATATCTTCTGATCTGGAAGGTATAAAAGGGGAATTAGGGGTTTTTGCATCTATGGGTATGCAAGCTACATCAAAAGGAACTATGCCAGTTGTATTGCTAAAAGAAGGTGGTTCAGAAACTAAAGGTAGAGATGCTCAAAAAAATAATATCGCCGCAGCCAAAATTATTGCTGAAATTGTTCATACCAGTCTTGGTCCACGAGGCATGGATAAAATGCTAGTTGACTCCTTGGGTGATGTTACTATAACTAATGATGGTGCGACCATCTTAAAAGAAATTGACGTTCAACATCCAGCTGCAAAAATGCTAGTTGAAATTTCTAAAACCACTGATAACGAAGTAGGAGATGGTACAACCTCGGCCGTTATCTTAGCAGGCGCTTTACTTTCACAAGCTGAATCATTAATCGATCAAGATGTGCATCCAACAATCATCGTTGACGGTTATAGAAAAGCTGCAAGAAAGGCAAAAGAATACCTTGAAAGCATCGCAGATAAAATTTCACCAAATGACAAAACCATTCTAAATAAAATTGCAAAGACTTCAATGCAAACTAAACTTGTAAGAAAAGACTCAGACCTACTTGCAGATATTATTGTAAAGTCAGTATTAGCTGTTGCTGAAAAGAATGGTGAAAAATATGATGTTGACATTGATGACATTAAAGTAGAAAAGAAAGCAGGAGGATCCATTAAAGATTCGATTATTATCCAAGGTATTGTTCTTGACAAAGAAATTGTTCATGGAGGGATGCCAAGAAGAATTAATGATGCTAAAATTGCATTAATTAACACTGCATTAGAAATTAGTAAGACTGAAACTGATGCAAAAATTAATATTTCAAATCCTCAACAACTAAAATCATTTCTAGATGAAGAAAATAGAATGTTAAAAACAATGGTTGACAAAGTAATTGGTTCTGGTGCAAATGTAGTTTTATGTCAAAAAGGACTTGATGACATGGCTCAACATTATCTTGCAAAAGCAGGAATCATTGCTGTTAGAAGAATTAAAGAAAGTGATCTTACAAAATTAGCAAAAGCAACAGGTGCAAGAATAGTTACAAATCTGGATGATCTTTTTGAAAAGGATCTAGGAAGTGCCGAACTTGTTGAAGAAAGAAAAATTGAAGAAGACAAATGGGTATTCATTGAAGGATGCAAACATCCAAAATCTGTTACATTACTTTTACGTGGAGGCTCACAAAGAGTAGTAGATGAAGTTGAACGTTCTGTTCATGATGCATTGATGGTTGTAAAAGATGTAATTTTAAAGCCTGAAATTGTTGCAGGTGGAGGCGCTCCTGAAACATATGCTGCAACAAAAATTAGAAACTGGGCTAAATCTTTAGAAGGAAGAGAACAATTAGCTGCAGAAAAATTTGCTGACGCATTAGAGGAAATTCCATTAACATTAGCTGAAAATGCTGGAATGGATCCAATTGATACACTAACACTTCTTCGTTCTAAACAACAGAAAGGAGAAAAATGGACTGGAATTGATGTAATGAAAGCAAAAATTGCTAATATGAAATCTAGTGATATCATTGAACCCCTTGCAGTTAAACTTCAAATTGTTTCTGCTGCTGCTGAAGCTGCGTCTATGATTCTTAGAATAGATGATGTTATTGCTACCCAAAAATCTAGTGGAGGACCACCTGGTGGCGGAGAAGGAATGCCTGGAATGCCTGGAATGGGTGGAATGCCTGGAATGGGTGGAATGCCTGGAATGGGTGGAATGCCTGGAATGGGTGGAATGCCTGGAATGGGTGGAATGATGTAAATTATTTTGAAAAGTTTTCAAAAGTTTATTTGATTACTGTTTTTACGAACAACATTGAATAAAACAACATCAAAAATGCTTACTGGATTCAAATACGTTTACTTAGTAGCATTTTTTGCGTTACTTGCAGGATTTTTTCATCCAATTATTACTAACACAAGCTTCGATAGTGTGATTGGTGGAGTTTTGGTATTATTTGTAGGTCTTGCAGGTGGAATTTTGTTATACAAATCTGCAACATCTGAGAATAAAAGAATGATATTTCTAGGTGGAGGGTTTAGTCTAATATCTATTTCATTATATTATATTTTTCAGTTCACTGGAAGGATCTAGATATCAAAGTATAAGTAAAATTCATGTGGATGTGGTCTAATAGCTATTTCACGTTGATCTCTCCTTTCTAATTCTATGATCTTGTCAATTACATCATTTGTATAAATTGGATTGAGGAATTTTCTGTCACTTTCAAGCTCATCTAATGCTTCACCCAGACTTTTTGGAAGAACACCAATTCCTCTTTTAGCTCTGTCTGATTTAGTCATCTTGAAAATATCATCACGAATTTGTTCTCCAGGATCCATCTTCTTTTTAATTCCATCCATTCCTGCTGCAGTAACAGCAGCAAATACAAGATATGGATTTGAAGAAGGATCAGGTGCTCTAAATTCTAGCCTTTTTAGGTGCGAATATTGTTTTCCTACAAGATGTTTTGGAACTCTTACAATTGCAGAACGATTTCCTGAACTCCATGCAATATATGCTGGAGCCTCATATCCTGGAACTAGTCTATGATATGAATTGGTAGTAGGATTACAAATCGCAGATAATGCCTTTGCATGATTAATTATTCCCCCACAAAAATATCTTCCAAGTTGACTTAATTCTATCTCATCATCTGGATCAAAAAATGCATTTTCCTTTCCTTTCCATAAACTAACGTTAACATGCATTCCTGAACCTGCATCCATAGCAATTGGTTTTGGCATCATTGTTGCAACCTTTCCATATTTTTGTGCAACATTTTTAATTACATATTTGTAAGATTGTGCAGCATCTGCAGCATTTGTCATTTGATCGTATTTGATATCTATTTCACATTGTCCGGCAGTTGCGACTTCATGATGATGATTATCACATAAGATCCCAAAATTTTCATTGAGAATATTCACACATTCATTTCTATATGGTGTAAGTGTATCTGACGGTGTACTTGGATAGTACCCTTCTTGTAATCCCATTGGATATCCATCTCCAGACTGACTCCATGGAGCTTCCTTTGATTCAATTGAATATGATTGTCCTTTGTATGGTGTTAAAACATCCCAATGTACCTTATCAAATACAAAGAACTCTACTTCTGGTCCCCATGTACTAAAATCAAAACCCTGAGTTTTGATGTATTCCTCTGCTTTTTGAGAAATTCCTCTTGGATCTCTTGATAATCTACCTCTATTTTCTCCCCAATAGATATCACAAAGGAGTCTAGCAGTTTTATTTTCAGTCATCCAAGGAATTATTGCAAATGTATTTGGATCTGGTTTTAGTAATAGATCTGAATCATCGATTGTTGTAAAACCAACAATTGATGAACCGTCTAATTTTGGTAATCCATCTCGCATTTGTTCTGGGGTAAAAGTATTTGCTGAAATTGTCGTGTGATGAAAATGTCCTGTAAGACCAGTAAATTGCAGATCAATAAATTGAATACCTTCATGTTGAATTCTAGCAAAAACTTCATCAGGTGAATATGACACTTGAATCGCTTTACCATGACTGACTTTATAGGGCAACTTATTCTTCAATCAAACACAAATACATCCATCATTTAAGGATTAGGTAAGAAATGTCAGAATCAAATCAAACCGATATCAACTCATTACATCACATAGTTTTACGTGAAACTGAAAGTGATTCTATTTTGGAAATTGATCCAAACTTTTACATAAATCTGTCTGATTTTATTGGAAATTTGAGAAAACAAGAATTTGATGGTGTAGAAAATAAAATTAAAGACAATATGATAGAAATGGCAATTGAACTTACATCACTGTTAATTAGAATCAGACTCGAGAAAATTTCAAAATCTTCCAATTTGGAAATCAGTCATCTTTTAGATGAAGAAAAATTCATTTTTGATTCACATGAGGATGAAAAAGAAAGAATTGAAATGATAATTTCTGCAATTATCAATGGAAAATCAAAATTTCTTGAATCATTGGCTCAAAATCATAAAACAAAAAAAATTGTTATTAGATTCCTCAATGAAGTAGATGAGATTGTTGGTGCTGACCTTGAAAAATATGGTCCTTTTAAAACTGAAGATATAGCTACAATTCCATATGAAAATGCTCAGGCATTAATTGCTAAAAATATTGCGACTAAGGTTCATTGGGAAGATTAGATAGAAATTATACCTTTTTCTTTAATATTACATGTCTCATACAGGTGTTGACGTAATTGATTTTTTATTTTACACAATCTATCCAGTAGTTGGTATTTTTGTTGTTGAAATTATAAGCAGATTAGTTAAAGCCCCAAAATGGATAAAGCTGTGGACTCAAGCCGTTATCTCTGTTGGTTTTGGAGTTTACTATTGGTTTATTTTGCCAGCACCACAAAATTTCCCATTAACTGCAATGGTAATGTTTGCACTTGCGATTGCTCTTATTTATCAAGGGAAACGTGCAAAAATTTCTCCTGATAAAAGTCCTTACTGATTTTTAAAATCTACTAAAAATTCGTTTGAAAATATTTGGTTTGTTTCGTCCACCATCTCGTATAACTTTTTTTTCACCGAATCTTTTTGCTCTAATTTGACTAAGTTTTACACATCTATGCTCTTCAGGAAGTCTATGTTCCGCACAAAATGGATCCTTACAATAATTACATTGAAATGGCAAATCTGTCAAATCACCACAGTATGCACAATTTTCTGATTGCATGATTTCATTTACTACTTTTCTTTTAATAAAGGTGCTAGTATTATCCCTAGAATTTCTTAATGCATAAACATTTTTACGATGTAAATGCTAAATTTGCTTAAGTGATTTAGATGATTAAAGATAAAGTTGTAATGATAACTGGTGCTAGTAGTGGCATTGGATTTGCTACTGCTTTGGCTCTTGCAAAAGCAGGTGCTAAGGTTGCGATAGGAGCTAGAAGAGTTGACAGATTGGAAGATCTTGCAAAAAAAATCGTTGCTGATGGAGGAGAAGTTTTTTATCAAAAATTAGACGTAACACAAAAATCTGAATGTGAGAATTTTGCTAAAACAGTTTTAGATAAGTGGGGTTCTATTGATATTCTTGTAAATAATGCAGGCTTGATGCCTTTGAGCTTCTTCAAAAGTCTCAAGATAGATGAATGGGATAGAATGGTTGATGTCAATATCAAAGGTGTATTATATTCCACAGCTGCCGTAATCTCACATATGAAAGAGAAAAAATCAGGTCATATTGTAAATCTTTCATCAGTAGCTGGAAGAATTGTTTTTCCTGCTGGTAGTGTTTATTGTGCAACAAAACACGCTGTTGCAGCGTTTACTGAGGGATTAAGACAGGAATTCAGCGTGCGTTCCAACATTCGAGTAACTAGTATTGAACCTGGAGTTGTCGCAACAGAACTTAATAACACAATTACTGATGAATCTTTACAAGGATTTATAGAAAATACAAAAAAGATGGAAGCATTACAAGCAGAAGATATTGCAAATGCAATCTTGTATGCCGTTGAATCACCATCACATGTTAATGTAAACGAGATTTTGATAAGACCTACAACACAAGAATGTTAAATTGGCAAATATTCCACATGTTGTTGTCTTAGGTGGAGGTTTTGGTGGACTTTCTTCAGCCAATGAATTAAGAAATTCACTTTCTTCATCACAAGTAAAAATCACAATAATCGATAAAAAAGACTGGTTTATGGTAGGGTTTGCAAAATTATGGATAATTAATGGAACTAGAACTTTTGAAAACTCTATTGGCTCACTTAATGAATTATCAAAAAAAGAAATCAATTTCATTAAAGATGAAATTTTAGCAATTGATCTTCAAAATAAAAATGTAAAAACTGCATCTCAAAACATTTCCTATGATTTTCTAATTATTTCAATGGGATCTGTGTTGATTCCTGAAAAAATTCCTGGATTAAAAGAAAATGGATTAAATCTCTATGATCACAATCAACTTTCAAAAATTCATGATAGATTAATGGATATAAAATCTGGAAAAATTGCTATCTCAATAATGGGAATGCCTTACAAATGTCCGCCTGCACCATTTGAAGCTAGTCTACTAATAGATTCTATGCTTAAGAAACGTGGAGTACGAAATTCCATTCAAATTGATTTTTACAGTCCAGCTCCTATCACTTTGCCAGCAGCTGGTCTTGAAGTAAGCAAACAAATTCTTGAACTCGTAAATTCTGAGAAAATTATTTTTCATAATTCATGCAAAATAAAATCTGTAGAATCCAACAAACTAATTTTTGAAAATAATGAAGCTGATTTTGATTTGCTTTTATTTATTCCTCCACACATTGCTCCCGGAATTATTTATGATTCTGGTTTGGCTAAAGAACCTGGATTTATTTCAATTAAAAGGGATTGTAAGACATCTTTTGAAAATGTATTTGCGATAGGTGATGTTACTAGTATGACAGTTACAGAAACCATGACAGTTCCAAAAGCAGGAGTTTTTGCAGAAGGAGAGGGTATAGTAGTAGCCAAAAATATAATTTCAAAAATTCAATCTAAAGAAGAATTGGTCTTATTTGATGGAAAAGGTGGCTGTTTTATAGAATCTGGTAAAGAAACAGCATCAATTCTTGAAGTTGATATGTTTTCACAATCTAAACCTTCTACAAGTCTCTCAAAATCTACCCTTGATAATCTTTCTAAAAAAATTGAATTTGAAAAAGAACGAATGACAAAATGGTTATGATTCATCTGATCCGTCTTTATCTTTTGAAAGATGTTCTAAGATAGCTCTTACTTCTACACCTAATTCATGAGTATCTTTTGATAAATTCAGTTTTTCTGGAATGCTATTTTTAAAATCAGCATCTTCCATCTCGATACTTCTTTTTTGAACACAATCAAGATGATCCTTATCCGTAGCAGAAATTTTGTGACAAATATTACAAAGTTTCAATAATTATGTAAAACAATACGACGATTTAATAATTTCATTTTGTACCTCTGAGATAAGGGATCGTAGTCTAGCTTGGTATGATACTAGTCTGGGGGACTAGTGGTCGCAGGTTCAAATCCTGCCGGTCCCATACAACTTTAGTGACTCAATGAATATCATAAGAAATTGCATAGAATCTAACTAATATCAATTATTTTTCAAGGTATTTGACAAAATCAATGGCTCTGAGCATTCCGATTATTTCACCATTATCTGTAACTGCTAGTTTTCTAATTTTTTTATCTCCCATTAATTTTGCGGCTACAGAGATAGAGTCATTATGTTCAATAGTGATTAGTGGAGAAGACATTATTTTTTTGGCTGGAGTATCAAATGAAAGTTTGTTTACAGCAACTTTTGTTGCAAAATCCCTGTCTGTAATTATACCCACAAATTTTTCCTGTTCTTTGATAAAAATGGCACTAATGCCTCCCTCATTCATCATTTTAGACACTTGGTGTGCGGTGGTATCAGGATTAACAAAGATCAAGACTTTACTCATAATATCTTTTACAGGAATTAATGAAGAGTTAGAATCACTCATGAACTTTCAAGAGTCATATTATAAAGGAGTTATTAAGTATGATCAAAAGCAATTTTCAAAAAAATTAGATATCTAGGTGCCTCAGATCAAAATGATTGTCAAATCTAGTTCAACTAATTATACAATGAGTTAAAATATCTGGAACGCTAGATTGACTCATTGGTTTGATCATATTTTTGAAGCATGGATTGATATCTGCTATATTGGACTAGCTAAACATTTCTAGCATGTTCATGCCTAATTGGTACCAAAACAGCTTAATGTTGCCAATTTCATTTTGGTTAACTAAATCATCACCAAAAACCTTCAAATCCTGCAGGTCCCATCACACTCTTAGAATTTTCAACAGTTCTTCAAAATTTTCTCTGGATTTTTCTTCCTTGTATTGTTTCAAAATACTAATAATTTGTTCTTTAGATGGATTTTTGTAAATTTTTTGAGCTTTTTTTGCAATTCCTGAACCAATGAAAAACGCTTGAGTGATTGATGTAACATTGGATGGTCTTCTATTGATACTAGAACTCTCAAAATCAATTAAGGTTGCTTTTATTTTTCCAACTATAACATGTTTAGAAATATTGCTTAACTCGCCATGATCAAAACCTATTTGATCTAATCTATAACAATCTTCTAAAATTTTTCTAATTGTAGATTTTAATTTTTTTGCACTGCCTGTACCTTTTAGGGAATCCACCCATTCACTAATTTTAATTCCTTCAAGATATTCCATGACCAAGAAATTTTTACTAGCATTAATAATTTTTGGTCCAACATTTACTGAATTTACAAGTTTTAGTAATACAGCTTCACTTTTCATTTCTTTTCTTTGAGAATCAGTTCTTCTAATTTTTAATGCAATTTCCTTGGTTCCTTTTTTTGCAAGAACAACAACTCCAACATACCCTTTTCCCAAAATTGCTGTTTTTCCAAGGGTTGTAGGACCTACTAATGCAATTGATTTAATTTTCAATTTTTCTAGTTCAGAAATTCTTGATTTTATTTGACTAGGAGTAGATTTTGGATATCCAAGAATCTTTGAGTATGGTTCATCAACAAATTTCTTAATTGAAATAAAGGAACGTGCCATCTGTTGAAATCAATTCACTTGCAACCTCTTTAATTGATTTGCTTAAATTTTTATTTCCTACTGATACCTTAAAACCTCGTTTAAAATCAGCTTGAAGACCTTTTGGTATACCTGCCTGAAAATTCTTTTTCAAAAACTCTGTCAGAAAGTTTACTGCCTCAATATGTTTTCTTTTTTCTAATGAGATTATCTTTTTGTTATTTCCAATCCATAAAAGTTCTGAATTTTGAAGATTTTTAGAAATGAAACTTTTAGAACTATCATTTCTAAAAAATTCTGGGCCATTTTTTGAATATATTTGACTGATTTTTATAGATTCTAAAAAGAAAAACAAATAGATTTCATTTTGTTGATCTGTGTGAGGTTTGCTTCGTAAAACTTTGAATCCTCCTAATTCTAATTGTGTTGACAGTGACAGAGTAACTCTTTTAATTTGTCCCCATATTATATCTGGACTTCTGCTTTTGTAATCAAATTTCACTACTAGTAAATTATCCCAATACTCTTTTGATATTCGTGATTTTTTATTTTTGAAGAAATCTATTTTTGCTTTCTCTTTAAATGCTCTACAAACAAGAATAAATTTTCCAATACTTTCATCAGAAATAGCTGCAGCTAAATTTCTGTTGTTGTCAATTGGATCTATGATTGTTATGGATGTTTCAAATTTTTTTGATGTTTTTCCAATAACTTGATTTTCTTTAATTTCTGATATTGATTTAATAACATTCTCAAAACTTCCAAAATGTAAGATTAAAACTTCTGAAATATATCCACTAAAACCCTGTTTTGCAATCTCGGCACCATAAATTCTATTTGACTTGAGAAATGTTTTAAGAATTCTAACCTCATTTTTCATTTTAGATGTCAATGATTTATCCATGAATCTTGTGTGAAATGTTGATCTATCTGCGGCGCTTTTCCATTCTCCGATTTTTACATCATAAAATGGTACTACATTGATCTTGATATTTTTAATTCTAGCTTCAACATACGGATGTTGTGAATATCTGACATAAGGAAAATATTTTTTCAATGAATCAAAACCAATTTTTTTGGAAATTTTTTCAAATTTTTTTTCTGATGTACTTTTCTTAAATCTGATGAAAATATCGATGTCTGCATCTTTTGATAACCAAGTACCTTTTGCATATGAACCTCCAAACTCCAATCCTATCACTTCTGGGAATTTTATGATTTCTTTTTGGACTAAATTAAATGCCAACTGTGCAATTTGTTTTGTCGATTTTTCAAGCGATACGGATGGAATTACAGTCTTGGAAACTGTGGAAATTACATTTTTCATCATTTTGCCTTTATCTCCGCCAAATCTGAATAAATTGGCCCTTTTGATGTCAATTTACTTTTTTTCAATTTAATGTTGGCTATCTCTTGTATTCCAAAATCTATAGTTTTATGATTTTCCAATTCGTTTGTTATATTGCCAATCTTCTTTTTAATCCTAAATATTGTGATATGAGGCTTGAATGGTTTATCTGAAGAAAATCCTAATGGTTTTAACACTTTTTCAACTCTCCTTGATAATTCAATTAACATATTTCCTCCATATTCGTCCGTACCAATCCAAACTACTCTAGGAAATTCAGATTTTGGAAATACACCTATACCCTTTAGATTTACACTAAAACTTGTTAACTCAATTGAATTAAGGGCTTTGATTATTTTTTCAGACACTTCTTCTGTGATTTCTCCTAAAAATTGTAATGTAAAATGAAAATTATTTGATTCTACAGGCTTTGCATCAATTTTGATTTTTTTCTGAAATTTTTTTATAGAGTTGATAATTTCAGTATTTGATATTTCAATTGCTATAAAAGTTCGCATCATAACATTCTTTGAAGTATCTTTATAATAATTTCCGGTAACTTCATAGACGAGCACTATTTTTGATATGTAATGACAAAATTGATAGTGTGTTTGACAGGTATGCCAGGTGCTGGTAAATCTACCATTGCAGAAGGATTGAAACCAAAAGGATATGATGTAATCAATATGGGTAATGCTGTCAGAGAAGAAGCAAAAAACAGAAACCTAGAACTAACACGAGATAATCTTGGAAAATTAATGCTTGAGCTTAGAGAGAAAAATGGTCCTGGTGCAATTGTAGAATTAATTAAATCTAAAATAGATTCTTCAACTGCAGATGTTATTCTAATAGACGGAGTAAGATCAAATGATGAGATTGAAGTACTTCGTAAGTTTGGTAATGTAAAATTATTAGCAATTCATGCATCAACAGATACTAGATTTGATTTTCTACAAAAAAGAGGAAGATCGGATGATCCTCAAACGAAAGAACATTTTAAAGAAAGAGATAATCGTGAATTAGGTGTAGGTATTAGCAATTCAATTGCATTATCTGATTATGCAATATCAAATATTGGTTTAACAAAATATGAATTGATTGAAACTGCTTTTAAGATTATTCAAAGTTGGATTAAATGAGAATTCCTAGTATTAATTGTAAAATTGAAATGTTTTCATCAGTGAATCCCTCAGAGGATCCTGATAAAATTAAAATTGCAATTTCCAATATTTTCCCATATTCTACAATTAAAACTGAAAATTACTCAATTAGTGCTGTATCCAAAGAATTACGATCTTTTGAAAAAATTTATGAGACAATTCATAATAATCATTTTCAAAAAGTCTTTGGTCGTAATTTAGAAAAAAATTTAAAAAATGGCACTACTTGGTTTTATCTCAATAAACAAGCTGCTTTTGTTGAAAGAATAGTAATTTGTGAGAAAGCAGAAGAATCTCCATTGGGCCCAATTAAGGTGACTCTAACCTCATCAAATATTGACGGAATAATTGATTGGATAGTTTTTAGGAATTAATAAAATTTAGCTAAGAAAATTCACTCTTTTTTGGCTATTTTTTTTAGTTTTAACCTAAAATCTATTTTTTTTGAATAATTATCAAATGTTCATAAAATTAGGCATAATAGCTGGCATTATTATCTTGGGAGGAATGGTTTTCTCAACTGAAATTGATAATTTGTTTCCAACCACTTCAGCAACAGTACTTGATTCTTTAAAAAATGATGTAACGAGTTTTGGTTCTAAAGCTTCAGACTCGATAGAACAAAGAATTGATGAATCAATTAATAATGCTGTAGATAATACAGGCAATTCACTAACTAATGAAATTACTGAAGCTGGAGATAAGATAACTGATGAAATCTTTGATGTAAAAGAAGCATCTCAAAAAGTCATTAATGAAAAAATATTAAATTTCATTTCTATTGAATCTATAAAAAGTATTTTTATAATTAATTCAAACTCCTTTGAAAATTGAAATAAATTCAGGCAAAGTAAGTGCACTTGTACTTCTTATAGTAAGATCCATTTCTGATGACATTTCTGTTTTCTCTGGATTAATTTCTATCAATACAGCATCATTTTGTTTCGCATAAATTGGAAGTATATTTGCCGGTGATACAACTAATGATGTACCTACAATTACCATTAAATCACCTTCACTTGCAGAAATTACGGCTTTTTGCCATACATCTTGTGGTAAAGATTCTCCAAACCATACCACATCAGGACGAAGTATATTCCCACAATTACACAATGGTGGTATTTCAGAAAATTCTGTGAGGATTTCGTCTCTAAAGTTACAAATCGAACACTTAATCTTAATGATACTTCCATGTAATTCTAGCACTTCTGTACTACCTGCTTTTTGATGTAATCCATAATATTTTGTGTCAAAACCACAACTTTGGCATATTTTTCTAATTCGGCAATTGCATTATGACCTTCGTTAGGTTGTGCTGCAAAAATATTTCTTCTCCGTTCATTATACCACCCCCAGACCAATTTTGGATTTTCATAAAAAGCGTCTATTGTAGCCAATTTCATTGCATCATAATTTCTCCATAATCCATCTTTTCCTCTAAATGTAGGTATTCCACTTTCTTGTGAAATTCCAGCACCTGTTACAAATATGATTTTTTTAGCATTTCCAATTTGATCTTTAATTATATCGAACATATTCACTTGATTTCAATTTCTAAAAGATCTTTTGCAGTTATTACTGAATCATGAATTTCTAATGCTTCTTTCAAATGTTCAATCTCATCTTTGTATCTAGCGGAAAAATGTGTTAGTACTAATTTTTTTACTTTTGCATTTTTTCCTAAAGTTGCAGCTTGCTTTGCAGTAGAATGACATGTGTCTTGTGCTTTCTGCTTTTCTTTATCTAAAAATGTTGAATCAAACACAAGATAATCACAATTCTCAAAAAATTGCTTTAATTGTTCAGTAGGCATTGTATCACCTGATATTCCTATTTTTTTACCTGCACGTTTTTCTCCTAATACTTGTTCTGGAGTAATTATTTTATCATTAATAGTTATTTCATTACCATTTTGTAATTTATTCCATAATTCACCTTCCGGTATTCCTAATTCCTTTGCTTTTTTAAGATTAAATCTTCCAGGCTTATCTTTTTCTTCAAATAAATAAGAAAATGCTGTTATAGAATGATTTGCCTTAGATACATAAATTGAATATTTTTTATTTTCAAATATTTTTCCCTCTTTAATGATGTTAATTAAAACAGGAAATGATAATCCAAAATTTAGTACCCTGATATTAGCTGCAATAAATTCTTCAATTCCATTTGGCCCAAAAATTTCTAATACTTCAGTTCTATGTTGCATAGACATTGTTTGAAGTAATCCAAGAATTCCTATACAATGATCTCCATGTAAATGTGTAACAAACAACTTCATTTTCTTGTTCCATCCCAATCCTGATTTCATATATGAAATTTGAGTACCCTCTCCTGCATCAAACATCAAAATTTCTCCATCTCTTTCTAAACAGATACAAGACAATCCTCTATTTTCTGTAGGTTGTGCAGCTGATGTTCCTAGAAATACAAGTTTCATTTAATCAAGATTGTTCTTGTCAAGCTTTTATGCCTATAGATATGATATTTTTTTAATCCGCTTAATTTTAAATTGATATCTAATTCTTTTTTATACATAATTGCAATCTTTTTTCTTTTAGGCATGATCGAGAAAAATTTCTTTAAAATTTCTTGAGGTTTTTCTGATGTTTTTGAAGACGTTCCATAAGGCAAATCAGTTACAACACCATCAAATTTTTTAGATATTTTTGATAATTCCTGAAAATCAGATTGAATAACTTGAGATTTGTATCCATTTTTCTTTAGATTTTCTTTAGACATTTCACACATTTTTTCATCAAAATCCAATCCAATTGCATGAATACCCATAGATTCTGCTTCCAAAAGAGTAGTACCTGTACCACAAAATGGATCACAAACAGTCTCACCTTTCTTTAATCCTATTAAATTAATCATCACTCTAGTTAATTTCCAATCTAATTCATGTGGGTATTTTTTGATCTTTATTGGCCTCTTTACTTTTTTAACTCGTTTTGAAAATCCAAAAAAGTTTTCTTCATTAGTAAAAATAAGGTAAACTATAATATCGGGATCTTCTAATTTTACTTTTGCATGAGAAAATTTTGATATCATATTTCCCATGGAATTTTCTAATTCAGATACATTGATTTGATTTGATGATAAATTCACTATTCTACAAATAAATGTCTTTGCATTTTTAAGTACTTCAAAATTATCTTCATCTAAAAACAATCCTGACATCTTTCGTAATATTTGACCCGAGATCTTAACAAAAGTTGCTCGTTTTGCAATTTCTTTCCAATTAGTTTTTGATTGAACAATCACTAAATTAGATATTATTTTTATTTTTGAAAATCTATCATACATCTTTGATATGGCAATAATTTCATCTGTTGCAAGTTCTAGATAATCTTTAGATAAAACAAAAAAACTTTCTGGCATTATATTATTGCCTTTGCAATTGTATTAGAGACATCTACCAATGACGTTTTACCTGGAATTGTGTTTGCACTAATGATGCTTGTCACTCCTGATTTTTTTATCTTCTTTTCTGCATCATTGATTAAAAGTGCATGTGTACATGCAACATATACTCTTTTACATTTTTGTTTTTTAAGAAATTGTGTAGCTTTGATTATACTTCCACCTGTACTTATCATATCATCAACTAAAATAAGATCTCTTCCTACTACCTTGTCTATGTTTTTATTTTTAATTTCTACCTTGCCCGTTTTTCTATCTCGTTTTTTCTCTAATGCAATATACTCTGACTGAAATTCTCCTGCAAATTCTTTTGCTCTTTCTTTTCCACCTTGATCAGGTGATATTACAAGAGGATTTTTCAGGCTCAATTTTTTAAAATATTTTACAAGATCTGGAATAGCTGATACATTTCTTGTTTTTATAGTAAAATGCTTGAATCCAATAATACTATGAATATCCACAGTAATTATTTTTGAGGCGCCTGCACCTTTGAATAATTTGCCTAAAACTTTCATTGTGACTATTTCTCCTGGTAAAAATTCTCTATCTTGTCTTGCATATCCCATGTATGGAATTACTGCAATCACTTCTGAAGAAACTTCTTTTGCTTTTGAAATCAATGATAATACTTGAACTAGATTAGTATCTACAGGTGGATACATTGATTGTACTACGATGGATTTTTTCTTTGATAAACTTCCACTCAGAGTAATCTTGCTTTCTCCATCAGGAAAAACTCTAATCTCTGATTTTACAAAATTTGCCTTTAATCTTCTTGATAATCTTCTTGCTAAGTCCTCTGATGATTTTCCTGCAATTACAGATAGATTACTCATCAAGAAAACATGATTTGAAGGGATTCTTAAGTTTTGAGAAGATCATTCCTCTGCACCACCACGACCAATATCTCCAATTCCATAATCGTCAATGACTTTGTCTCTTTTTTCATTGAGCTTGTTAATTTCATTTTGCTCTTGTTTTTCATCTCCCTGATATACAGTTCTAATTGGCCATGGAATTCTAATATCATATTTTTTGAATTCTTCATACATAATCATCCTCATCTCAGTTTTAGTTTTGAATTGTGCTCCATAATCCCTTACATAAAGCCACAATGAAAAATCTAAGGATGAATCATTAAATTTGTTAAATCTAACAACAGGTTGACTAATATCAACATGAATATCTTTATCACACCCACAGCTTGGTTTATTATTTTCTAAATATGGGCATCGTAATTGTACAACTAGATGTCTTCCTTTGTTGTCTACAATCTCTCTCATAGCACGTTTCCCAACTTTTACAAGAATCGCTGCAACTTGTTTAGGATCATTAAGATATGAAACACCTACATCCACAAGTGCAGGAACCATCTTAATTTCTTTAGAGTAATTAATAATTTGGGCATTTACTAATTGTCTTGTAGGAATTATTGCAAATGATTCATTCAGTGCATCTCGAACATATGTCACCCTGGGCGTAATTTTGTGTACATAACCATTATATCCAGTATCAAGCTTAATGCGTTCACCTTCAGCAAATATCTTGTCTTTTCGAATCAAAATATATGCAAAATAGTTCTGCATTGTCTCTTGCAATGCCAAACCAATTCCTATTGCTAAACCTCCTGTAGCAGTAGCAAGTACTATCAAATCTATACCCCACCAACTTACTAAACCAATTATTACAGCACCAAAAATTCCTAAAGGTAAAATCTGAGAAATAGATTTTGGAAGATTCTTTCTTTTTCTAGTTGCATAACCTGGTGGTCTTCCACCTGGAATTATTGGTTCAAACCCACCTAATCTTTTTTCTTCTCTCCACGTATCGATTGGATAAACTTCTTCTTCTTCTTGTCCTAATCTTAATTTTTTCCCGGATTGATTATCTCCAGAAATACATTTTTCCAAATAATCTGCATATTTTGCTCTCTCAGATTTTTTCCACTCTTCAAATGGCTCTTTTACTAATTGCTCATAACTTCCAATTGGTAATCCTTTGGTGATTCTAAATTCTTCAAGGAATTTCCTCCCATCTTCTGTTTTGAGATTATTTTGAAAGTCTTCATCAGACATATCTTCTGGTGCTTTTTTTGGTGGAACCCATTTGAAAAATTTATGAAATAAGTCATCATCATCAAGAAAACCTCTCATATCTTTCCAAGCTTCAAAATCCTCTCGCTCCAGATTAGATTTTATTCGTTTTGTAATAATTATAGGAATGAGATGAGCAATTGAATATCCAATTACCAGTATATTGATTGTATTTAGAATCTTTGAAAAAGTTTTAGCTGGAGTTAAATTTTCCTCATTTTTTCCTGATGTCATCCCCCCATTCACATTTGTGACAACTAACTCCTTAGAATTTGATAATGTTTCATCATTAAACAGATCAAAAGATTGAATGTAAACATTCATGCTTGTTATCAAAATAATTGCAAAAAATGGTAAAACCCCAACCCTAACAAATCTTGAAAGATGAGGTCTTACATAATTGAATTTTTGAGTCTTAACCCAGTTTGAAAAAAAACGATAAACTAAGACAATTCCCACAATTCCGATAATCAATACTGTAAAAGCAATCTGTAACGCTTCAGACGAAGCAATTAATTGAAAAACATTTTGAAATTCATATGTTTGTCCTGCAACTGCTCCAATAATTTCATCTTCAGCCATTTATGCTCTACCTCTTGTTTTCTAGAATACAAATGTTAACATCTACTATCATTTATAATGAAAATTTTTATAAATTTTAATTTTCCATGCCTAAAAACCCTGTAACCTTTAACAAGGGCAAATGTACTATTTACTAAGTGACCTATCAAGAAACAGTTTGGAATGATTCCCCATCTTTAAAATCATACACTTTGTCTAATTTTCGTACTCTTCCACAAATTCAAAATCTTAGTGAAGAAACTCAATTCGAGATGGAAGTAGTAGGAAACGTTTTACCGTTTAAAGCAAATAATTATGTAGTTGAACAATTAATTGATTGGAACAATATTCCCAATGATCCAATCTTTGTTCTAACTTTTCCTCAAAAAGGTATGCTAAAGCCTGAGCATTATAAAAAAATGGCGGCTGCTTTAAAAAATAATTTAGATAAAAAAGAAATCACAGCTATTGCAAATGAAATTCGTTTACAATTAAATCCACATCCTGCAGGTCAAATGGAGCTCAATGTTCCAACTCTAAAAGATGGAACCAAATTATATGGAATGCAGCATAAATACAAAGAAACTTGTCTCTTCTTTCCTAGTCAAAGTCAAACATGTCATGCATATTGTAGCTTTTGTTTTAGGTGGCCTCAATTTGTTGGAATGGATGAAATGAAATTTGCAATGCAAGAAGGAGAACAACTTGTTCAATATATACGAGAGCATCCAGAGATCAGCGATGTACTCTTTACTGGCGGTGATCCAATGATTATGAAAGCAAAAATTTTCTCAAAATATGTTGATACTTTAATTGATGCAAAACTTCCAAATCTCAAAACAATTAGAATTGGAACAAAGTCCTTAGCATACTGGCCTTACAAATTTTTAACAGATTCTGATTCTCAGGAAATGCTAAACATTTTTAGAAAGATTTCTGATAATGGATTACATCTTGCATTTATGGCGCACTTTAATCACCTGAATGAATTATCAACAGATGCTGTAAAATTAGCAATAAAGGCAGTAAGGGCAACTGGTGCTCAAATTAGAACTCAATCTCCTCTTCTAGCACACATTAACGATGATGCAGAGATGTGGGCAAAAATGTGGACTAAACAAGTTCAATTAGGATGTATTCCATACTATATGTTTGTAGTTAGAGATACTGGTGCTCAACATTATTTTGGCGTTCCACTAGTAAAGGCATATCAGATTTTCAAAAAGGCATATTCATCAGTAAGTGGATTAGCAAGAACTGTTCGTGGACCAAGTATGTCTGCAACTCCTGGTAAAGTACACATTATTGGAACTGCAGAACTGAACGATCAAAAAGTGATTGTTTTGAGATTTTTGCAAGGTAGAAATCCTGATTGGGTACAGATACCATTTTTTGCAAAGTATGATGAAAATGCAATTTGGTTAGATGATTTGAAACCTGCACTCACTGAAAAATTCTTCTTTGATGAAGAGATGAAAAATTTCAAAAAATCCAACCCACTCGATGATTATCCAGAATCTTAGAATTTTTGTAAAATCCCCTCATAGAAATAAGTAGAACATTTTTAAAATAAGATTTGTCCTTTTCAATATTGAAATTAAAATTTTTAATGTTATTATTGTTAATTGTTCCATTTTTTTCTGGAATTGCTTATGCACACACAATTGATTCTGTTGGTGAATATAGAGTAGAAATTGGTTGGATGAACGAACCCGTTGTTTCTGGGGAAACTAATGCAATTGAATTCTATGTTAGCCCACTTGAACCTAATTTAGATCTAAAAGATCAAGTTTTCAAAAATGGAATTTTGGGATTGAAAAAAACAGTAAAAATTCAACTAGTATACAAAGATGAAAATATTATGCTTCCATTATCTCCTGATCATAACATTCCAGGAAAATATTATGCATTTATCAATCCAACTGTTTCTGGATTTTATCAGGCAAATATTTTGGGAAACATTGAAGATACACCAATCAGTTTATCCATGCATCCTCCAAAAGTTGAAGAACGTTCATATATTGAATTTCCAGAACCAACAGATCTTACATTAAATCAAATTATTGATGGTCATACTGCATTAATTGAAGATATACAAAATTTGAAAGAATCAGTAAAAACTCTTGAAGATAAAAACTCAACAGATGGAGAATATGTTGGAATTGGACTTGGATTTATTGGTATTATTATTGCAGTAGCCGCACTTGTAAGATCTAAAAAGAACTAATTAGAATCTAAAATCTCATGTATTTTTTAAAATTATGATTCATTCTTAATTCTAGAGGCTTTAATTATTGATGCGATAATCATTATACTCAATATCAAAGCAACCATCATGAATGATACAAGTGTTGAAATTTCATAAAATTTAGAAATTATAATCTTTATACCTATGAAAAATAGTAAGATAATCAAACCTGTTTTGAGATAATATAATTTGTGAATTACACTGCTTATCAAAAAATATAATGCT
>Ga0209956_1000114_pt1 | contig 24897 bp, 18 predicted proteins | sample SalPon2A_C_D1_MG_FD_185720 | JGI IMG/M metagenome (GOLD analysis project Ga0209956, IMG submission 185720) | Soil microbial communities from South San Francisco under conditions of wetland restoration - Salt Pond MetaG R2A_C_D1_MG (SPAdes)... | ecosystem: Environmental > Terrestrial > Soil >...
TCGACGGTGGGTAAGGTCACTTAGGCTCCACAGGTTCGTGCGGGGGCTTTATAGCATAAATCCGTTTCAAAAACAGCAGCTACAAGGGGACGCAATAGTAGATTCCGCTGGAGTCCCTCCGGGGTGGAAGCGCATTGGGGAAACGGGTGTTGTGTCCCCCTGATTCGAGGGTGTTGCCGGAAATTCAGTCTTTATCGTAGTCGCGCAGCCACGATTCGGTGATCAGCGCCGCTGCCAGGCTGTCGATTTCCTGCTTGGATTTTTTGCGCTGTCCGTTGTCGACGCTGATGGTATAGGCCTCGCGCGTCGTCAGGCGTTCGTCGATACAGGTAGTCGCGATACCGAAGCGGCCCTCGAGCCGGCGGCCGAAACGCTCGGCGCGTTTGCTCATTTCCTGCTCCTCGCCCTGCATGTTCAACGGCAGGCCGACGATCAGCCGCTCCGGTTGCCACTCGTCCAGCACCTGGCCGATGGCTTTCCAGTCCCCGCTCTTGATCGCACCCAGCGGGCGCGCCTGGCGGGTCAGGGTCTGGCCCACCGCGACGCCGATCCAGCGCGTACCGTAATCGAAACCGATCACCGTCTTGAGGGTTTCGGTCATGCCGCGGAATCAGGCGTTACCGCTGACCGGCGAGAGGGAATTGATATCGAAACCGAGAGAATCGAATGCCACCTGCCACTTGTCTTCGGGTTTCTGATGAAACAGCAGATCCGGATTGCAGGTGGAGGTCAGCCAGGAATTTTGCTGCAGTTCCGATTCGAGCTGGCCCGAGGCCCAGCCGGAAAAGCCGAGGATCACCAGATAATCCTCGGGGCCCTGTCCGTTGGCGATTGCCTGCAGGATATCGAGTGAGCTGGTCAGGTGGATGCCGTTGGAGACTTCGACGCTGTTCTGCCAGCTGCCCTCGCCGGAGTGCAGCACGAAACCCTGCTCGAGTTGCACCGGGCCGCCGATGTACACAGGTTGATTTTTAATACCTTCGTCGTCGCACTCGATATTCAACTGACTGAATATATCGTCGAGTATCTGGGAGGTTTCGTGGTTGACGACCAGGCCCATACTGCCGTTTTCGCTGTGCTCGCACATGTATACCAGGCTGGAGGCAAAAATGGGGTCCTTGATTGCCGGAGTCGCAATCAGGCATTTGTCGACAAGACTGGTTGCTTGCTGGGTCATCTACAGGCTCTAGCTTACCCCGCTTTGCGTTTTAAATCGATTGCTTTTGAAATCCCAGGTGCGGATGATGACGATCTGGTCGGCGCGCTCCCGGAGTTCATCGGAAAACGGCGCGAACGGTTCGGCCATTCGCAGTATGCGTTTGGCGGCTTCGTCCAGTACGCTGGTCCCCGACGAACTGGTTATTTCCATCGCAAGTACCTCGCCGGCCGCGTTCAGGCGCACACTCATGCGCAGGCGGCCATCGAGGTTATTGACCCGCGCCTCGCTCGGATAGTTCAAATTCCCGGTGTGTTCGATTTTCTGCACCCACGAGGCCAGGTAACTCGCCTCGATGGCCTTGCGTGTGCTCGCGGTCAGGGTCAGGGTTTTCGGGCGCCTGGCATAATCGATGGCCATTTGCCGGATCTCGGCCTGCAGCCTGGCAATCTGGCTCGCCCGCTGCTCGACCGGGCTCGCCTGCTGGCTGTCGGATTCCGGCGCGCGTTGCTGTCGTTGCCGGTTGATTGCTTCGTCGGCCTCGGCCTGGGTCAGGAAATACAGCTTGCTGATTGCGATCTGCTGGCGGCGGAGCTCCGGCTGGTCGCGATCGGCGAGGCCGCGCTGATTCACCGGGGTCGGCGAAGACACCGGTGCGCTGGGGCGCGCCTTGTGGTCGAGGTTGCCGCCGCCGGCCTGGTCGACCTGTGCCAGGTAGTCGGGATTTTCCACTGTTTCGGCGGTCTTCGAATTGGCGAGAATGATATCGAGACTCGGAAGCGGGTCCTGGTTGCCGCGGTTGCTCGACTTGAAGCCGACGCCCAGCACGACGATCGCGTGCATCGAAAGCGCCAGGAACAACGTAAAGCCCAGCCGGTCACTGGCGGTGATACGCGGGCGGTTGAGGTTTTGTTGAGCCATTACAGGGGTCTATTGTGCCAAGAATAATTCTAGATAACCAGTAAAACTATTTGAATTAGTTAATAATTTCTACTTTCCATCCAGGCTCGATTTCGAGCTTTTCCGCAAACGAGCCGGACACCCGTATTTCGCGGGATTCGCTAACGATCAGGTAATCCTTTATTCCTAAGGATAGTGCTAATTTTCGAGAATTGTGGATTCCGTCGATCATTAATACGGTCGCTGCGACGTCCGCCCGCACCGGGTCGGCAACCAGTACCGTGGCCGAACTCTGGCCGCGCGCCGGCTTGCCGTCGCGCGGGTCGATGATGTGGTGTGCGAGTTTGCCGCCCTGCAGGTAGCGGCGGCGGTAATTCCCCGAGGTGAACAGGCTGTGCCGGCCCTCGATCTCGAGACTGGCGACGACGCCCGGCGCATAGGGGTTCTGGATACCGATCCGCCACGGGCGGCCGAATTTAGAGCCCGAAATCAGCATGTCGCCGCCGGCATTGACGATGTAATCGACGATGCCGTTCTCTTCCAGGTATTCTCCGATCAGCCCGGCCGCATAACCCTTGGCGATACCGCCGAGATCGATTTCCAGGTCGGGATGATGGCTTATCGCGCGATCGCCTTCGATCTTCAGGTCCCGCATCGATGGCATGTCGGCTTGCAAGGCGGCGATTGCGGCTGTATCCGGCGCTGTACCGTGAAAGCCCCAGGCCGCGATCAGTTTGCCGATCGCCGGGTCGAACAGTCCGCCGCTGGTCCTGTAATAGTCGCGGCACAGGCGCAGCAACTGCGCCAGGCTCCCGGGTATGGGGGCCTCGTGATGCTGCTGCAGGGCGGTGTTGAAACGGGTCAGGTCGCTGTCTTCCCAGGCACTCCAATAGAAGCGATAGCGGTGCAGTCTGGCTTCGATTTCTTCGAGCAGACGTTCTGCCCGCGGCAGGTCGTCGGTGACCAGCGAGATCTGGATGATGGTGCCGAATTCGAGCAGGTGCTGCTCGACCAGCTGTTGCCGGGGCTGGCAGCCGGCGATCGCCGCGGCCAGCAGGAGGAGCCAGGTCAGGCGGAAATTTTTCGCTCGATACACTCGAACAGGTCTGCGCTGATATTAATGCCGAACTCGCGGTCGAGTTCACGCACGCCGGTCGGACTGGTGACGTTGATTTCGGTAATGTAATCGCCGATTACGTCGAGGCCGACGAAAATCAGGCCGCGCGCCCGCAGATCGGGGCCGACCTGATCGCACAGCCACCGGTCCCGCACGCTCAAATCCTGTCCTCGAGTGCTCGCGCCGGCCGCGATATTGCCGCGATTTTCGCCGGGGGCGGGCAGGCGCGCCAGCGCGTGGGGGACGGGGACGCCGTCGATCAGCAGGATGCGCTTGTCACCGTCCCTGATTTCGGGGATGTATCGTTGCGCCATGGTTTGCGAGCTGGCGTCCCTGGAGACCGCCTCGATGATCGCGTTGGTGTTCAGGTCCCCTGCCTGCACCCGGAATATCGACTTGCCGCCCATGCCGTCCAGCGGCTTCAGGATGACGTCGCGATGCCGGTCGATGAACTCGCGCAGGATTTCGGGGCTGCGGCTGACCAGGGTTTCGACACAGCATTGCGGGAACCGGCGGGTGTAGAGCTTCTCGTTGCAATCCCTGAGGCTGGCTGGCCGGTTGACAACCAGCACGCCGGCTTCCTCTGCCTGCTCGAGTATATAGCTGGCATAAATATATTCCAGGTCGAACGGGGGATCCTTGCGCATCAGGATGGCATCGAGTTCGTCGAGGCGGCAGCGGCCGGCGTCCCCGGCATCGAACCAGTGCTCGTCGTCGTCGTGGACGGTCAGCCTCAGGTATCGACCGCGGGCAATTCCGCCGTCGAAAAATACGTCGTCGAGCGTAAGGTAATATATCTGCCAGCCACGGGTCTGGGCTTCGAGCATCATCGCGAGCGTCGTATCCTTCCACGGCTTGATGGTTTCGATCGGATCCATGACGATGCCGAGTTTGAGTTCGCGGGGCATGAGGCGGGTATTTGACTGCAAAATTGGCGGTTTTCGGGATTCTACTGAATTAGCCCGGCAAGCACATCAAATTATTATCGCCGGCGACCCCGCAAACCCCGCGGGAGCTTGTTAAAAGCGGTTTTATGAACTACTTTTTATGGTGGCGATGTTTCGGTAACCAGCCGGTGAAAATTTGGATTCGAGATATAGAATCTACATCATATAGTTTTATTAAATCACTGGTTTTACTTGAGATAATTCCTATAATCATATTCTTATAAAGTGGGGAAACCCACGATTAATCCCTGGGGGTTAAGTGAACACCGAGTCTCAGATAGCCGAAGGTGAGCAGCAGGCGATCAATCTGAATGTCAAGGTCATGGTAATCGATGACAGTAAAACCATTCGCCGCAGCGCCGAAACGCTATTGAAAAAGGTGGGCTGCGAGGTGGTTACGGCGATCGACGGGTTCGAGGCGCTGGCGAAGATAACCGAGCACAAACCCGACATAATTTTCGTCGATATCATGATGCCGCGGCTGGATGGCTACCAGACCTGCGCACTGATCAAGAACAACCAGAGCTTCAAGGGTACGCCGGTGATCATGCTATCCAGCAAGGACAGTATTTTCGATCGCGCCCGGGGCCGTATCGTGGGCTCAGAAAAATATTTGACCAAGCCCTTTTCCAAGGAAGACCTGATCAACGCAATCACCACGCACGTCGGCTAGACGGCATCGGTTGGTAAAAACAGGAGGTAAACCTGAATGACGCACATTTTGATAATCGACGATTCACCGACCGAGGTGCATGTTTTCAAAAACATGTTGACCAATAACAATATCCAGGTTTCGGTGGCGAAGAACGGGGAAGAAGGCATCGAGAAAGCGATAGAAATAAAGCCCGACTGCATCCTGATGGATGTCGTCATGCCGGGCAAGAACGGCTTTCAGGCAACCCGCGATCTGAGCCGCCATCCGGCTACCTCGTCGATCCCGGTGATCATCATCACCACCAAGGATCAGGAAACCGACAAAATCTGGGGTATGCGCCAGGGTGCGCGCGACTACATCGTCAAGCCCGCGGAAGAGCGCGACCTGATCGAGCGCATCAACAACGTACTCGCGACCGGCAGCAACCTCTAGAGCGCGCGGAAATCGGACATGCCCATCACCTCGCCATTCGAAACGCTCAGGGAACTCGATCGACGCTGTCGAACCAATTCCAGCGGACTGCCCGTTGCCAGCGGCGTTATCGACGACTGGCTCGGAATCGGCTTTTCGATTAACGGAATTCCGCTGATCGCGAAGATGGATGACGTCAGTGAAATTCTGCCACCGCCGGAGATGATCCGGGTGCCGGGTGTAATCCACTGGGTGAAGGGGCTCGCCAATATTCGCGGCAACCTGATGCCGATACTGGACATGAAGGAATTTCTTTATGGCGAGCCCACCGAGTTCGACAAGCAAACCCGGATATTGATCGTCAACAAGCTCGGCGTTATCGCCGGGCTTCTGGTCGACGAAGTGTATGGTTTGCGGCGCTTCAAGCCCGAGGAGTTGAGACAGGAAGCCGAGCAGGAGGCGGGTTCGATGACCGAATACCTGGCCGGAATATTCGTCGACCAGGTACGCCGCTGGAATGTTTTCAGTGTCGAGAAACTGGCCCGCGCCGAGCAGTTCCTGCGCGTAGTGTAATGGCCGAGAATCGAGAAGCTCATGGCATTTCTAGTTAAACTAAAGAGTCTGCTGCCCGGCCGCTCCAGGGCCCAGGCCCCGGCGAGCGCCAACTCGGGAGGCGGCATCAACAAGAAGTCGGCCGCGGTCGGCGGCTTGCTGATCCTGTCGGTGCTGGCCATGGTGGCTATCCTGGTCTACCAGAGCGAGCAAACCCGTAGGAACAAGCTCTATATTACTATCGCCTCGGAATTGCAGGTTATCTCCCAGCAGATCGCGGTCAATGCGCTGGAAGCCTCGGCCGGCAGGAGCGATGCCTTCGACAAGCTCGCCCGGAATCAGAGCCGTTTTCTCGCCAACCTGAACAAATATAACAAGGGCGATGCGGCGCAAGTCCTGCCGCCTTTACCGCAGCAGTATTCCCAGCCCTTTTCGAGCCTCAGAACCGCGTGGAACGACTACGACAAGGATATCGCCACGGTGGTCGCGGCCAAGGCTTCGATCGGCACGGTCAGCGATTACGTTACCCAGATCAACGAATCGCTGCCGGAGTTGATGACGCTTTCCGACCAGGTGGTGACCGAACTGGTCAAGGCAGAGGCGCCACGCACCAATATCGCGGTCGCCGCGCGCCAGGTAATCCTGATTCGCAGTATCGAGAACAGCCTGAACCAGATTCTCAACGACGGCAAGATGGTGATGGCGGCCGCCGATAATTTTGCCACCGACTCGGCCCAGGTCGAAAGACTGCTACTGGCAATGCTGGAAGGCAACGCCGAGCTCGGGGTCAGCAAATTCACCAACGCGACGGTGGTCAGCTATCTGTTGCAATTCGCCGATCTCTACTCGGTGGTGCGCAAGAATGTACGCGAAATTCTCGACAACTCGGCGCAGATCTTCAAGGTCCACGAGGCGGCGCTGCGCATCAACGAACTCGGTCCCGTGATGCTGACGTCGTCCGGTGACCTGATCCGGAGCATCGAGGCCAGCGACGCCGCCGGTGAAATTCTCGACTTCGTGGGTTACGGCCTGGGCGCGCTGTCCGTAGTATTGCTGATCCTGCTGATCGTCGTCATCTCGCGCGAGTCGCAGCAAAGCCTGCAGGAATCGCAGCAGCAGAACGAACGCAACCAGCGCGCAATTCTGCGGCTGCTCGACGAGATGACTAATCTCGCCGACGGCGACCTGTCGACGCATACCACGGTTACCGAGGATATTACCGGGGCTATCGCCGACTCGGTGAACTACTCGATCGATGCACTGCGCGACCTGGTCGGGACTATCAACAAGACCGCGAATCAGGTCCGTACGGCGGTGCGCAAGACCCAGAACATGACCGGTGAGCTGGCCGAGGCCAGTGATGCCCAGGCGCGCCAGATTACCTCCGCGAGCAACGCGGTAACCGAGATTTCGAAATCCATGTCCAAGGTTTCGGAACGCGCTGCCGACTCCGCCGAGGTGGCGAGAAAATCGGTCAGCATCGCACACAAGGGTGGCGAAACCGTGCGTCAGACGATCGAGGGCATGGAAACCATCCGCGAGCAGATTCAGGAGACTTCCAAACGTATCAAGCGCCTCGGCGAGTCCTCACAGGAAATCGGCGACATCGTAAACCTGATTACCGAGATTTCCGACCAGACCAATATCCTGGCGCTCAATGCTGCGATCCAGGCGTCGATGGCCGGCGAGGCGGGTCGCGGTTTCGCGGTGGTCGCCGACGAAGTGCAAAGGCTGGCGGAACGAACCGGCGACGCGACCAAGCAGATCGAGGCTCTGGTGAAGACGATCCAGGCCGATACCAACGAGGCCACGGTATCGATGGAACAGAGTACCGCCAACGTGGTCAAGGGTGCGCGGCTGACCGAGAACGCCGGCGGCGCGCTCGACCGGATCGAGCAGGTTTCGATGAACCTCGCACAGCGCATTCTGGAAATTTCCGACGCCACCCGCGATCAGGCACAGGACAGCGTGCGGATCACCGAGACCATGGACGTGATTCAACAGATCACCGCCAAGACCTCTGAAGGTTCGACCATGGCGTCGAAGGCGATCGGCGAGCTGTCGGACATGGTCAAGGAAATGCAGAAGTCGGTTGCCGGCTTCAAATTACCCGGCGTGGGCTCATCGCAAAGCATGTCGCAGACGTCGAACGACCTCGCGGCGCTCGGCATCGAACCGGAAGCCGCTGAATGAGCCGGGCGATGAGTCACCGCGAAACCTCGATCACCCACAGCGCGCTGGGATGGGTCAAGAAGTCGATCGACGACAACCTGTCCGAGATCGAGGTCGATCTCAAGCGCTACATCGAAGCCGAGAACGACGAGCTGCTGCAGCGCGTCAAGGAACGGCTCGGCGTCATCCAGGGCGTGTTGATGATGATCGAGAAGTACGGTGCCGCGATGCTCACCGAGGAAATGGTGGCGCTGACCGATTTCATCGGCGAAAACCGCAAGGATAAGGGCGAGCAGGCGCTGGAGGTATTGCTGCGCGCGGTGCTGCAGTTGCCGGATTACCTCGAGCACATCCAGTCGGGCCACCGCGATATTCCGATCGCGATCCTGCCCTTGCTGAACGATATACGCTCGGTCAGAAACCAGGACCTGTTCTCCGAAAAGCTGCTGTTTCTGCCCGACCTGTCGATGCATCAAAAAGGCGCCGAGATCGAGGATATCGACGAGAAGCAGAACCAGGCCTCGAAGATGATCGCCAAGAAGCTGCGCCCGGTTTACCAGCTGGCACTGGTCAATATCATCAAGGAACAGTCGGTCGAGGAGAGCCTGAAGAAGCTCGAAAAAATCTGCCAGACTCTCGAGGAGCGTTCGTTTTCGGAACAGGTGGCGCGCATCTGGTGGATCATCGGCGCACTGATCGAATCGGTTTCCCGTCAGCAGCTCGAACTCGGCGTGTCGATCAAGAATCTGCTCGGCAAGGTCGATGCCCTGTTTCGGGTCATCCTGATTATCGGTGAACGCGGTCTGCTGCGCCGCCAGCCGATCGAATTGATCAAGAATTTTCTTTATTACATCGCGCAGCCCGAATGCGATGGACCCAAGACGCAGGCGATAAAAACCGCCTATCGGCTGGAACAGTTCCTGCCGTCGGAATCGGCGCGCAGCGAGGTGCTGAACAATATCGCCGGCCCCAACCAGGCACTGATGAAGACCGTCGCCGATGCCATGAAGGCGGATATCGAATCGGTCAAGGCAACCCTCGAAGTTTACGTCAACGGCGACCTGTCGCGAGTCAGCGCGCTCAAGGATTTGCCGCAGGAAATGCACGTCATCTCCGATACCCTGGCGATGATCGGCCTGGGCGCGCAGCGTCAGCTGGTCGAAGCGCAGATCGAGGTCGTCAGGGATATTCTCGACGGCAACAAGGCGGCGGAGGAAGAGCAGCTCCTGTCCATGGCCGCCGAGTTGATTCAGATCGAGCATGCCCTCGACCAGATGCCGAAGCGCCACCCGGCAGGTATCTCCGACGAACCGGCGTCGAGTTCGGGCGTATCGCGGGAATACGAACTCGACAGCGTGCTGACCGCGGTGGTGACCGCGGGGCTCGACAACATCCAGAAAACCAAGAACGCGATCATCGAGTTCATCAAGGATTCCAGCCACAGCGAAAACATCGATTACAGCATCGCGATGATGGAAGAGGCGCGCGGAGCGATGCAATTGCTCGACGAGCCGCGCGCGGTAGCCGTGGTAGACGGTCTGCTGACCTACCTGAAGGGTTACGATATCGTCGAGTTCATGGAAGCAAGCCGTCTCGACTCGCTGTCGCAGGTGGTGGTCAGCCTCGAATACTACCTCGAGGCGCTGGGCGAGCACCGCAGCGATGCCGAAAGCATTCTCGACCTGGCCGATACCCAGCTCAAGGAATTGCTGGCCAACGTGCACCTCAAGCAAGAGGGCGACGAAACCCAGTTGCTGATGCTGGTCGAAGACGACGAGCCCATGGATGCGAGCGAAAATGCCGAGGTCGAAGTCGTCGAGGTCGAAGCAAAAGCCGACGATCAAAGCCCGGCCGAGCCCGCGGCGGAAACATCGACCGAAGTCGAGCAGCCGGAGGCGGCGAAACCGGTGCCCGAGGCGGGCACGGTCACCATGGCGATGCCTGTGGCGCTGGACACCTCGGTGATGCAGATCGAGGAAATTCACGCACTCAAAGACCAGCCGCAGCGGCAGGCGCCCGAAGCGCCGGCCGAGACCGCGCAGGCTCCGGCCGAGGAAAAGTCGTCGGTGCCCCCCGAAGAGATGCAGGAAGTCGAGCCGGTCGAAGAGGATCTCGTCGTGCTCAAGCCGGGCAGCGATCCCGAAATCCTCGAGATATATCTCGAGGAGGCCCAGGAGGAAGCGCTAAATATCGCGCGTATGCAAAAAGACTGGGTGCTCCATCCGGAAGACGAGAACGCCTACAAGAACATTCGCCGCGCTTTCCACACCATCAAGGGTAGCGGGCGGCTCGTCGGGGCGATCAAGATAGGCGAATTCGCCTGGGACTACGAGCAGCTGCTGAATCGGGTCATCGACAAGACCATCGCCCCGGACGAAAAGGTTATCGAAGCCGTGGGCAAGGCCGGCAAGGCCCTGCCGGAACTGGTCAACGAATTGAAGACTGGCGAAAAACCCAGCGCCAGAATCGCCTACCTGCGAGGTCTGGCGCGCGCGCTGGCGGAGTTCAATGCCGACCGATTACTGGTCGAACACACGCAAATGCTGCAGGCCGTGCAAGCGAACCGCGAGCAGGACGACGATTTCGACGATGGACCGCAACCCTTCGGTATGGCGACCACGCAGGTCGTGCCCGAGGAATTGGTCCGTAAATCTCAATCGGCAGCGGAAGGGGTTGGTTTCGACGATACGCAGATAATGGATTCCGACGACGATCTCGTGTCTACCCAGCTTATGGATCCGGCCGATTCGCCGGCCGTCGAAACCGGCGACGGAGATGCCGACGAAGTCAATTTCGGTGAAACCGAAGTCTCGTTTGGCAATGCCCCGACCCAATACACCCAGGCCATCGATTACGCGCCGCCGCAACCGCAACCGGTAGACGACGAACTCGTGGAACCGGAGCCCGAATTGCCGGATGAGATCGAGACCGAGTCGCTGCAGGCGGGCGATCGCCAGCAAATCACCGTGGAAACGGTCGGCGAAGATTTCATCGGCGAGGATTTTGTCGACGGTCAGTCCGGCTCGCTGGACCGGATAGCCTTCGGTTCGCCCCCGAGCGGGCTACCGGCCTCCGAATCTGGCGCCAGCGAACCGCCAGCCGGGGAGGCGGACCTGCAGTCGCCGGACGAGGAGCCCGAGCCGGAAGAAATCGTCGTGCAGTCGCTCGACGAAGAACCCGAACCGGAAGAAATCGTCATGCAGTCGCCGGACGAGGAGCCCGAACCGGAAGAAATCGTCATGCAGTCGCCGGACGAAGAACCCGAACCGGAAGAAATCGTCATGCAGTCGCCGGACGAAGAACCCGAACCGGAAGAAATCGTCATGCAGTCGTCGGACGATGAACCCGAGGCCGAAGAAATCGTCATGCAGTCGCCTGACGAGGAACTCGAGGCCGACGAATTCGCCATGCAATCGGCGGAAGAGTTCGAAGCCGAGGAAATCATCATGCAGACCGGCGAACACGATGCCGGATTGTTGATGCAGCCGGAAGCGCCCGATAGCTATGCAATCGAATCCGCCGACGCTTCAGCTGCGCAGGCCGAGAACTTCGAGCCGGTCGACGGCCCGGACGCCGAACAGGAGACCCCACCCGACCCTTTCGTGGAAACGACAGCGGGGGCCCTGTCTGGAAGAGGGGCAGGAGCCAGCCTGTCCGCGGAGAAAGAGCCGCAAGAACCAACCGGCCTGTCGTTCGATCCGGAACTGCTGACAATTTACCAACAAGAGGTCGAACAGCACCTCGGCATAGTAAGTTCCGCCCTTGACCGCGCGGAGAAAATCCGGGAACTGATTCCCAGCGAGGAAATATACCGCGCCCTGCACACCATACACGGCGCTTCGCGCACCGCGGATATTTCGACCATCGGCGAACTTGCCGACCTGATGGAGCGGCCCCTGAAGGAAGCCATCAGCCAGAAGCTCGCGCTCGACCAGGAAATCGTATCGCTTTACCGTCAGGGTCAGCACGCGATCCAGTCGATGACCGCCGAGCTGGTCGAAACCCGCCAACTGCCGCCGATGCCCGCGGACCTGAAGACCAGCTTCCGGGCGCTGGCCGACGATTTTCAGGAACACACCGTCGAGCTGCCGGACGACGAGTCCGGGGCCAGCGGCAGTTTCGTCGATACCCTGACGATGATGAGCGAAGCGGCCGCCGGCGGTCAGGACGACGAATTGCTGGAAATATTCGTCGACGAAGCCAACGAATTACTCGAGATGAGCGACAATACCCTGCACGACTGGGCCGCGCAATCGGGCGACGACAAGGGCGCCCAGGAATATGCCGCGGTGATGGAGTTGCAGCGCTACCTGCATACCCTCAAGGGCGGCGCGCGCATGGCCGAGCTGGCCGAGATCAGCGATCTTTCGCACGAGCTGGAATCCATGTTCATCGCGGTCATCGACGGCCGCGTCGAAAAGAGCGGCGAACTGATCGAACTGCTGAAGGACAGTTTCGACCTGCTGCACCGGCAGGTTACCGAAGCCCGGCAGGGCAAGGGCATGAGCGATTCGGCGACGATGGTGGACCTGCTGCGTAACCTGCGCCTGGACGAAGACGAAAGGTCATACGAGGATAGCATCGAGGAAGCGACAGAGGTCGATCGCGAAGATATCAACATCGTCAGCGAAAACCTGCCCGAGGAATCCCTGACGGGTTCGGAAAGGCAGTCCCAGGACGTCATCAAGGTGCGCGCCGACCTGCTCGACAATCTCGTCAGCTCGGCGGGCGAGGTCAGCATTTATCGCGCCCGCATGGAGCAGCAGGTCGCCGGCCTGGGATCGTATCTCGGCGAACTCGGGCAAACCATTTCGCGTCTCAAGTCCCAGTTGCGCAGCCTCGAGGCCGAAACCGACGCGCAAATCCATTTCAGTCATCGCAGCGAGGCCACGCGCTCCGATTTCGACCCGCTGGAGATGGACCGCTACACGCTGATCCAGGAACTGTCGCGCTCGCTCGGCGAATCGGTCAACGACCTCTCCAGCCTGCAGATCATGCTCGGCGACCAGGTCAAGGATTCGGAGACCCTGCTGCTACAGCAGTCGCGGGTCAATACCGACTTGCAGGACGGCCTGATCAAAAGCCGGATGGTGCGTTTTTCGGGTTTGCTGTCCCGCCTGCGCCGGCTGGTCAGGCAAAGCAGCCAGGAACTGGGCAAGAAAGCCGAACTGGTAATTACCGGCGAGGAAAACGAAGTCGACAACAAGGTGCTCGACCGCATGGTCGCACCGCTCGAGCATATAATCCGCAATGCCCTGTCGCACGGCATCGAAACGCCGGTGGAGCGGGTTAAAAAGGGCAAGTCCGAGGCCGGTAGAATCGGCATCGATATTACCCGCGACGGTTCCGAGGTGGTGATCAAGGTCAGCGACGACGGTGCCGGGGTCAATATCGAGAAAGTCCGCAACCGGGCGATCAAGCTGGGATTGCTCGACAAGAGCCAGCCCGTCGGCGACGCCGACCTCGTGCAGTACATCCTCGAGCCCGGATTCAGTACCGCGGAACACGTCACCCAGTTGTCCGGTCGCGGGGTCGGCATGGATGTGGTGGATATCGAAATCAAGCAGCTCGGCGGTACGCTGCAAATCGAAACCAATCCCGCCGGTACCACCTTTATCGCGCGGTTGCCGTTTACGCTGTCGATCAACCAGGCCATCCTGGTCAGGTCCGGTGACGAAACCTATGCCATCCCGCTGATCAACATCGAGGGTATCACGCGCCTGGATACCTCGCGGATCCTCGAGTACTTCCGCGAGGAAACGCCCGAGCTCGAGTATGCCGGACAGCAGTTCGCCCTGCACAGCCTGGCTAAACTGGTAGGCCAGGATATTCCTTTCCAGCCGGCACCCGACGAGCATAAGCAGCCCGTGATCCTGAGCCGGGCCGGCGACATACGTGTCGCGCTTCACGTCGACGAAGTACTCGGCAACCGCGAAATCGTGGTCAAGAACCTCGGCAAGCAATTGAGCCAGGTCAAGGGCCTGGCCGGAGCCAGCATCCTCGCCGACGGCAGCGTGGTGCTGATTCTCGATGTCAACGGACTGGTGCGGCAAAGCGTGGCCAATGCGGTCAAAATCGTCTATCAGCCGGAAAGGGCGGGCTCGCCGAAATCCCGCGACACGGTGATGGTGGTGGACGATTCGATCACCATGCGGCGCGTGGCCAGCAAGCTGCTCGAGCGCCATAATTACAAGGTCATCACCGCCAAGGACGGGGTCGATGCGCTGGCGCAGTTGCAGGATGTTCATCCGGACGTGATGTTGCTCGATATCGAAATGCCGCGTATGGATGGTTTCGAGCTCGCCGCGCATATGCAAAACGAAGCGAATTTTTCCAATATTCCGATCATCATGATTACCTCGCGCACCGGCGAAAAACACCGTGACCGCGCACTGGAAATCGGCGTTGCCAATTACATGGGCAAGCCCTACCAGGAGGAAGAATTGATCGAGAATATCCAGAGCGCGCTGGCCAGGTAAGCCGGAATATGAACGACCAGTCGACCTCGGTGCGCTGCATGCTGTTACCGCTGAAATCGCTGAACCTGCTGCTGCCCAATTCGGCAGTCGCCGAAATCATCGGCTATTCGACGCCGCGCGAGCTCGCCGATACCAGCGACTGGTTTGCCGGCGTGGTGCTGTGGCGAGGAGTGTATATTCCGGTAGTCGCGGTGGAGCAGATGTGCGGCCTGGATACCGCCGAGGTTCGTCCGCGCGCGCGCATCGCGATCATCTACAACCCGGAAAAGGATCCCGAGTTGCCATATCTCGGGATTCACATTCAGGATATTCCGCGCGCCTACCTGGCCGAGGCCGACAGCATGATCTCGGGCGGCGACGACAATCTCGGCGAATTCCTGATTACCCGCGTCGACGACGAGGAACTGAGGCGCGTGATCCCCGATCTCGACAAGATCATCGCCACGCTGAAACTCGAGTACAACCAGTCGATGCTCGAACAGCTGACACGCTAAGGAATCCATTCACTGATCTTCTCGCCTAATTGCTGGTTCTGGCTCGCGCGATTCGGTATCAGGGAATTGGCTGTGCGGTTGACTGATGCCTTCGGCAAGCCCGCTAGAACGGGCTTGCATCGCTGGCATCTATCGATTGGGACCGCTATTGAGGGGGTCAGAGCAAAATTGCCGGTGAGATGGAGAGCGATAGACAGGCAGTACCGGCAATTTTGGTCTGACCCCGATTTTCCAACACGGGAAAATCTTCATCGGCTGTTCTCCCGACTTCGGGAGGCTTGGGGACAGACCAGACGCCGCCGAGGTTCAGATTCGGATTTGACGTTACGGCGTTTGCTCTGTCCCCCTCGAAGAGAGCGAAGCATCTCGACGACTTCTCGATTGCGGCCGGAGGTCGCAAAAAGCGGATCATCGCAACTTTTGGGAAGATCTCCAGTTTACTGAACCCGCTTCCCCAGGCCGGAAACGCATAGACATCGGGAATTCACATATCCCCGATACACGACTGCGCGATCGCCAGTGCCGCCGCGGCGGCGGTTTCGGTACGCAGCACGCGCGGGCCGAGACTCGCCGAGGAAAAACCGGCCTCGCGTGCGGTCTGGATTTCGCCGGCATCGAGCCCGCCCTCCGGACCGAGCAGGATGGCGATACCGGCTGCCGGCGACTGCAACAGCGAAGGCAACGGGCTGCCGCCGGTATCGAGCAGGATACGGTGACCCGGGATCGTCGACATCAGGGCCGCGCGCAGATCCGGCACGAAATCGACTGCCGGCAGGCGCGCCCGGCCGCACTGCTCGCAGGCGCTGATGACGACGCCTCGCCAGTGGTCGAGTTTTTTTTCGAGTCGCGCGGCCTTCTGCGGGGTCTGCGTGCGCACGGCATTGAACAGCAGAATCCGGTGTACGCCGAGCTCGGTGGACTTTTGCAGCATCCAGTCGAGATGGCCCGGTCGCGCCAGCGCCTGAATGACCTGGCTGTGCAGCGGGGATTCGGCGACCGCGGGTACGGCCGACTGGACTGTCGCTACCGCCTTTTTGCCCTCGTACCCGACCTGTGCGAGATGGTCGATTGCATCGCGGCCGTTGAACAGGCGAACGGCTGCGCCCGGTTTCAGGCGCAGCACGTTTTTCAGGTAATGGCTTTGCGAATCGCCGAGAGTGACGATCTCACCCTCGGCCAGCCCGTGTTCGATATGAATGCGGGAAATCCGCATTAGCTAGTAGCGGTAGTTCTCCGGCTTGTAAGGGCCGTCGACCTCGACGTCGATATAGGCCGCCTGTTCCGGGGTCAGCCGGGTCAGTTTGGCGCCGATCTTTTCCAGGTGCAGGCGAGCGACTTCCTCGTCGAGGTGCTTGGGCAGCACGTAAACCTGGTTTTCGTACTTGCCCGGGTTGCAGAATATTTCCATCTGCGCCAGGACCTGGTTGGTAAACGAGTTCGACATCACGAAGCTCGGATGCCCGGTTGCACAGCCGAGATTGACCAGCCGGCCCTCGGCCAGCAGGATGATGCGTCGGCCGTCGGGGAAGATGATGTGATCGACCTGCGGCTTGATGTTTTCCCAGTCGTAGCTTTTCATCTCCGCGACCTGGATTTCATTGTCGAAGTGGCCGATGTTGCAGACGATGGCCTGGTTCTTCATCTGTTCCATGTGCTCCTTGCGGATCACGTTGAAGTTACCGGTGGCGGTAACGAAGATGTCGGCCTGGCTGCAGGCGTCGTCCATGGTGACTACCCGGAAACCTTCCATCGCCGCCTGCAGCGCGCAGATCGGGTCGATCTCGGTAACCCACACGGTGGCCCCGAGTCCCTTGAGCGATTGCGCACAGCCCTTGCCGACGTCACCGTAACCGAGCACCATGGCGATCTTGCCGGCGATCATTACGTCGGTGGCGCGCTTGATGCCGTCGACCAGCGATTCGCGGCAGCCGTAGAGATTATCGAACTTGGACTTGGTGACCGAATCGTTGACGTTGAAAGCCGGGAAGGGCAGCTCCCCGCGCGCCTGCATCTGGTAGAGGCGGTGCACGCCGGTGGTGGTCTCTTCGGTTACCCCGCGGATGTTCTTCTGGATGTTCGAGTACCAGTTCGGCGAATCGGCCAGCTTCGCGCGGATCGCGGAGAAAGCAATCTGCTCTTCCTCGGTACCCGGGTTGTCGAGTACCGATATGTCTTTCTCTGCCTTGCTGCCGAGATTGATCAGCATGGTCGCGTCGCCGCCGTCGTCGAGAATCATGTTCGGAGTGCCGCCGTCGGACCATTCCATGACCCGGTGAGTGTATTCCCAGTAATCGGCGAGCGATTCGCCCTTGATCGCGAAGACCGGCACGCCGGATTCGGCGATCGCGGCGGCGGCGTGGTCCTGGGTCGAAAAGATGTTGCAAGAGGCCCAGCGGACTTCGGCGCCGAGGGCGACCAGGGTTTCGATCAGTACCGCGGTCTGAATCGTCATGTGCAGCGACCCGGCGATGCGCGCGCCTTTCAGGGGCTGCTCGGCGCCGTACTTGCCGCGCAGCGAAACCAGGCCCGGCATTTCTGTTTCCGCAATCGCGATTTCCTTGCGCCCCCAGGCAGCAAGCGACAGGTCGGCTATTTTGTAATCGTCTTTGATGAGATCTTTGGCATTTGCACTCATAAATATTCTCCTGACTATTTATGAGCGTCGTTGTCTTGATTTCTCGGGCGAGCCTGGCAGGGAACCGCAGATCGGTGTGATATGCAGGTCGCGCTGTCGCAACGCTCCTCGCACGCGAGCCCCCGATCGGGGGACTGCGTAGTTTAGCCAAACGAGCGTCGGTGTCAAATCGGCCGGCAGGCCGGATTCGACGCCGGGATCAAATCCCGGCGTCGTTTTTCAGGGCTTCGGCGCGGTCGGTGCGTTCCCAGCTCAAGTCCAGATCTTCGCGGCCGAAATGACCGTATGCCGCGGTGGGCTGGTAAATCGGCCGCAGCAGGTCGAGCATCGAGATCAGGCCCTTGGGACGCAAGTCGAAATGCTCGCGGACCAGTTCGATGATCCGGCTGTCGTCAATTTTCCCGGTACCGAAGGTGTCGACGCTGATCGAGGTCGGTTCGGCCACGCCGATGGCGTAGGAGACCTGGAGTTCGCAGCGCTCGGCGATGCCGGCGGCGACGATGTTCTTGGCCACATAGCGTGCCGCGTAGGCCGCGGAACGATCGACCTTGGACGGATCCTTGCCGGAAAATGCGCCGCCGCCGTGGCGCGCCATGCCGCCGTAGGTGTCGACGATGATCTTGCGGCCGGTCAGACCCGCGTCGCCGACAGGGCCGCCGATCACGAATCGCCCGGTGGGATTGACGTGAATATTCTCGTTTCTGCACTGCGCCAGCCAGTCGGCGGGCAATACCGGCTTGAGAATGGTTTCGATGACCGCCTCGCGCAGGGTTTTCAGGTCGATCGATTCCTTGTGCTGGGTCGACAGGACCACGGCCTCGATGCCGACCGGCTTGTGGTCCTCGTAGCGCAGGGTGACCTGACTCTTGGCGTCGGGCTGCAACCAGTCGAGTTCTCCGGACTTGAGCAACTCGTGTTGGCGGCGCACCAGGCGGTGCGCGTAAGTGATCGGCGCCGGCATCAGTACGTCGGTTTCGTTACAGGCGTAACCGAACATCAGGCCCTGGTCGCCCGCGCCCTGCTCGTGATCCTCGGACTCGTCGACACCCATGGCGATGTCGTCCGACTGCTTGCCGAGGCCGGTCAACACCGCGCAGGTCTTGCCGTCGAAACCGCACTCCGGGTTGTTGTAACCGATATCGCAAATGGTCTTGCGTGCCAGGGCTTCCATGTCGACCTCGGCATTGGTGGTGATTTCACCGGCCAGCAATACCATCCCCGTCTTGACCAGGGTTTCACAGGCGACACGGGAATTTCGATCCTGGGTCAGCAGGGCGTCGAGTACCGCATCGGAAATCTGGTCGGCCAGCTTGTCGGGATGACCGCCGGAGACCGACTCAGAGGTGAAAATATATGAACCCGGCATTTCGCATCCAGCCTTGTCAGAAAAACCCGCATTATATGGAAGACATCGCAAAATAACAGCTTTGCCGCGCCGCGCGTGGCCGACGATCGTTCCGGGTAATCGAAATTTTATATTGCCTGATCGAAATTTTATGAGTTGCCGAGGTAATCCATTTACGAGAGAATAGCCCGCCTTGCCGATAGCTTGTGCGCAGTGGTGAATCCGAACGGCCGGCCCGAGCGCTGGCGGCACATGAGCAGCCATGCATAAAGCCTTTTTTATCAATACCTTATGAAAATAAATTCGGAATCGGGGGCGATCTAATGTCATCTCGGAAAACGCTTGCCAACGCGATTCGGGCGTTAAGCATGGATGCCGTGCAAAAGGCCAATTCGGGGCATCCCGGCGCGCCCATGGGAATGGCCGATATTGCCGAGGTGCTGTACAACGATTTCATGCGTCACAACCCGGCGAACCCGCAATGGGCCGATCGGGACCGCTTCGTGTTGTCCAACGGCCATGGCTCGATGCTGGTCTACTCGGTGCTGCATCTGACCGGCTACGAGGTTTCCATCGAGGACCTGAAAAACTTTCGGCAGCTGCACTCCAAGACCCCGGGGCATCCCGAGCACGGTTTTACCCCGGGAATCGAGACCACGACCGGCCCGCTGGGGCAGGGGATCAGCAACGCGGTCGGCATGGCGATTTCCGAACGCGTGCTTGCCGCGGAGTTCAATCGCGGCGACCACAACATCGTCGATCACTTCACCTATGTATTCATGGGCGACGGCTGCATGATGGAAGGTATCTCCCACGAGGCCTGTTCGCTGGCCGGCACGCTCGGCCTCGGCAAGCTGATCGCCTTCTGGGACGATAACGGCATTTCCATCGACGGCAAGGTCGAAGGCTGGTTTCTCGACGACACACCGAAGCGTTTCGAGGCCTACGGCTGGCACGTCGTCGAGGTCGACGGCCACGACCCCGATGAGATCAAGATCGCGATCGAGGCCGCGCGCGCGATCAGCGCCAGACCTTCGCTGATCTGCTGCAAGACCGTCATCGGCTTCGGCGCACCCAACAAGGCCGGCAGCCACGAAGCTCACGGCGCACCGCTGGGCGAAGCGGAAATCGCCGCGGCCCGGGTCGAACTGGGCTGGGAATACGAACCTTTCGTGGTGCCTGACGAGGTATACCAGGGTTGGGACCATCGCGAGAAAGGCCAGCTCCGCGAGAATGCCTGGCAGAGCAAATTCGACGAATACAAAGCCGAGCACCCGGAACTGGCGGCCGAATTCGAACGCCGTATCGGCTCCGAACTGCCCGCGCACTGGGAGGAGGAGGCACAAGCCTTTATCGCCGAGGTTGTCGAGGCCGCCGAGGACAAGGCGACGCGCCAGGCGTCGCTGGCCGCGATCGAGGCCTATTCGCCGCTGTTGCCGGAACTGTTCGGCGGCTCGGCGGACCTGGGCGGTTCCAACGGTACCGAATGGTCGGGATTCAAGCCGCTGCGCGCCGATTCCGCGGACGCCAATTACATCAATTACGGGGTACGCGAATTCGGCATGTCGGCGATCATCAACGGCATCGTGCTGCACGGCGGACTGCTGCCCTTCGGTGCCACCTTCCTGACCTTTTCCGATTACGCGCGCAACGCGCTGCGGATGGCGGCGTTGATGAAGATCCAGAGCATCTTCGTTTACACCCACGATTCGATCGGTCTCGGCGAAGACGGCCCGACGCACCAGTCCATCGAGCAGCTGCCGAGCCTGCGGCTGATTCCGGGCATGCAGGTCTGGCGGCCCTGCGATACGGTCGAGACCGCGATTTGCTGGAAGTCGGCTATAGAGCATCGCGAGGGCCCCAGTTGCCTGGTGTTTTCGCGCCAGTCCCTCAAGTATCAGCAACGCGAGGCGGAGCAGATCGAAGCCATTGTCCGCGGCGGCTACGTATTGCGGGATTGCGATGGAACGCCGGAAGTCGTCATCATCGCCACCGGTTCGGAAGTCGAACTGGCGGTCGCGGCTTTCGACTCCGAGGAACTGGAAGACTGTCAGATACGAGTGGTTTCGATGCCCTCGACGACGGTATTCGACAGCCAGCCGCAAGACTACCGCGACTCGGTATTGCCGCCGCAGGTGACCGCTCGCATCGCGATCGAGGCCGCTACCACCGCGACCTGGTACAAGTATGTAGGCTCCGGCGGCATTGTCATCGGCATCGACAGCTTCGGCGAATCGGCGCCGGCCAAGGAATTATTCGCCTACTTCGGGTTTACCGTCGGCAAGGTAGTCGAGGCGGTGAAAAAATTGACTAACACAGCGAATTCAGAAGACTAGCAATTTACCAACGGGAGATTTGAACATGACTATACGCGTGGGCATAAACGGATTCGGCCGTATCGGGCGCATGGTGTTTCGCGCTGCCCAGGATTTCAACGACGTTGAAATCGTCGGCATCAACGATTTGCTCGACCCAGACTACCTGGCGTACATGCTGCGCTATGATTCGGTACACGGCCGGTTCGACGGCGATATCGCCGTCGACGGCAGCACCCTGATCGTCAACGGCAATAAAATCCGCCTGAGCGCCGAACGCGACCCGGCCGAACTGAAATGGAACGAGCTCGACGTCGACGTGGTGGTCGAATCCACCGGTCTGTTCCTGACCGGCGAAACCGCGCAGAAGCACATCGATGCCGGCGCCAGAAAAGTCATCATGTCGGCGCCGTCGAAGGATGATACGCCGATGTTCGTATTCGGTGTCAACAGTGACAGCTATGCCGGTGAATCGATTATTTCTAATGCTTCCTGTACCACCAACTGCCTGGCGCCGATCGCCAAGGTAGTCGACGATAATTTCGGTCTCAAGCGCGGCCTGATGACCACCGTGCACGCGGTTACCGCGACGCAAAAGACCGTCGACGGACCGTCGATGAAGGACTGGCGCGGTGGACGCGGCATTCTCGACAACATCATTCCGTCATCGACCGGTGCCGCCAAGGCGGTCGGCAAGGTACTGCCGCATCTGAACGGCAAGTTGACCGGGATGGCGTTTCGCGTACCGACGCCCGACGTTTCGGTGGTCGATCTGACCGTGGAACTGAAAACTCCCGCCAGCTACGACGATATCTGCGCGGCGATGAAGAAGGCCTCGGAAGGAGCGATGAAAGGTGTTCTCGCCTACACCGAGGACAAGGTCGTATCGACCGACTTCCGCGGCGAAGCCTGTACTTCGATCTTCGACGCCGGGGCGGGTATTCAAATGGACGAAACCTTCGTCAAGCTGGTGTCCTGGTACGACAACGAGTGGGGCTATTCCTGTAAAGTCGTCGAGATGGCGCGCGTCATCTCCGGCTAGAGCGCCATGCAGGTACTCGAACTGTCCAGCCTGGATCTGGCCGGCAAGCGCGTGCTCATCCGCCAGGACCTCAACGTTCCGATCGACGATGGCAAGGTTTCGAGCGATCAGCGTATCAGAGCGTCGCTGCCGGCGATCCGGCATTGCATCGAGGCCGGCGCCCGGCTGATGATTATGTCGCACCTGGGACGCCCCGAGGAAGGCAAAGCTGAAGCTCGCTACTCGCTGAAGCCGGTTGCCGACTATCTCGGAGAAGCGCTGGGTAAACCCGTAGCGCTGCTCGACGATTACCTCGAGCGGACACCGGAACTCGCCGACGGCGATGTCGCGCTGCTCGAAAACGTGCGCTTCAATCCCGGTGAGGCCGGCGACGACGAAGACCTGTCGCGCCGCTATGCGGCGCTTTGCGATATTTTCGTGATGGACGCCTTCGGCACCGCGCACCGCGCGCAGGCCTCCACCCACGGCGTCGCGCGCTTTGCGCCCCTGGCCTGCGCCGGCCCGCTGCTGGCCGCCGAACTGGAGGCGCTCGGCAAGGCGCTGCACGAACCCCGGCGCCCGGTGGTGGCGATCATCGGCGGCGCCAAGGTGTCCACCAAGCTGACCCTGCTCGATTCGCTGTCGTCGATCGTCGATCGATTGATCCCGGGTGGCGGTATCGCCAATACCTTCATCGCCGCCGCCGGCTTCGGGATCGGCAAGTCGCTGGTAGAAATCGATCTGATCCCCGAGGCAAAGCGTCTGATGGCCGACGCCAGCGCCGACGGACGCGAAATACCGATTCCGGTCGACGTGGTCTGCGGCAAGGAATTCTCGGCCGACGCGATCGCCGTGCTCCGGGCCGTGGATGCGGTCGAGGCCGACGAGATGATTTTCGATATCGGACCGGAAACCGCGGCGCGCTTCGCCGATTTGCTGCGCCAGGCCGGCACTATCGTCTGGAACGGCCCGGTCGGGGTTTTCGAATTCGACCAGTTCGGTGAGGGCACGCGGCGGATCGCCGAGGCGGTCGCCGACTCGCCGGCATTCTCGATCGCCGGCGGCGGTGATACACTGGCCGCCGTCGACAAGTACGGGATCGCAGACCGGATTTCGTACATTTCCACCGGCGGTGGCGCTTTCCTGGAATTCCTGGAAGGCAAGAAATTACCAGCGGTCGCCGTGCTGGAACAGAGGTATGCAGAATATGAGGGCAGTTCCACGTAGGACCAAGATCGTCGCCACCCTGGGCCCGGCGACGGAATCGGATGCGGCAATCGACAGCCTGATCAAGGCGGGCGTAGACGTACTACGTCTCAACTTTTCCCACGGTACGGTCGAAGAACACAAGGCCCGGGCGGAAAAAATTCGCCGCATCGGCAAGGAAAACAAACGTCATCTGGCGATACTGGCGGACCTGCAGGGCCCCAAGATCCGGCTCAGAAAATTCAGGCGGGGGGCGGTCGATCTCGAGATCGGCGACAAGTTCTGCCTGGATACCGATTGCCCCGATGGCGAGGGCGACGACGAGCGGGTCGGGGTAACCTACGCCAAACTGCCCGAGGACGTCAGCGCCGACGATATTCTGGTACTCGACGACGGGCGCATCCTGCTACAGGTCGATTCGGTGGACGGTACGCGCATCCATTGCAGCGTGACGGTCGGCGGCGCGCTCTCCGACAACAAGGGTATCAATCTCAAGGGAGGCGGTCTGACCGCCGACGTGCTGACCGACAAGGACCGCGCGGATATCAAGACCGCGGCACTGATCGACGCCGATTACGTCGCGGTTTCCTTTCCGCGCAACGGCGCGGATATCACCCAGGCGCGCAAGCTGCTCGAAGCCGAAGGCAGCACGGCCGGTCTGTGCGCGAAAATCGAACGCGCCGAGGCGCTCGATAATCTCGAAGAGATCATCGCCGTATCCGATTCGATCATGATCGCGCGCGGCGACCTCGGCGTCGAGATCGGCGACGCCAAGCTGCCGGCGGTGCAAAAAGAAATCATCCGCAAGGCCCGCAACAAGAACTGCGTGGTGATTACCGCGACGCAGATGATGGAATCGATGCGCGACAACCCGATCCCGACTCGCGCCGAGGTATTCGACGTCGCCAACGCGGTGCTCGACGGCACCGACGCGGTGATGCTGTCGGCGGAAACCGCGACCGGCAAATATCCGTCGCAAACGGTGCGCGCGATGTCGGATATTTGCTTCAACGCCGAGCATCACAGCCACGCGATCAAGTCCCGTCACCGGCTCGACGATACCTTCCAGCGGGTCGACGAGGCGATCGCGATGGCAACCATGTACACGGCGAATCACCTCAACGTGCGCGCGATCGCATCGCTGACCGAATCCGGCTCGACCGCGCTATGGATGTCGCGCATCAGCTCCGGAATTCCGATCTTTGCGCTGTCGCGGCACGAATCGACCTGCCGCAAGGTCAATCTCTACCGCGGCGTCTTCCCGGTCGATTTTCCGACTATCCACACCAACCATGCCGAGGCCAACCAGGAAGCCGTTGAGCTGATGCAGAGCCACGGCACGGTTGCCGACGGCGATCTGGTGATCATCACCAAGGGCGACCTGATGGGCGCCGGCGGCGGCACCAACGCGATGAAAATAGTAGAAGTAGGCAACATGCCTTCATTCGTGGCTTAAAGAGCGCTGCGGATGCCGCAAAGCGTCTTATCGACA
>Ga0209956_1000115_pt1 | contig 24273 bp, 18 predicted proteins | sample SalPon2A_C_D1_MG_FD_185720 | JGI IMG/M metagenome (GOLD analysis project Ga0209956, IMG submission 185720) | Soil microbial communities from South San Francisco under conditions of wetland restoration - Salt Pond MetaG R2A_C_D1_MG (SPAdes)... | ecosystem: Environmental > Terrestrial > Soil >...
GCGCCGCCGGTGCAGGCCGTCGAGCACGCATTTCCAGTTATCGATATGCCCGCCGATCCGACCGTCGTCGACCGCGGTGCGGGCGCCGAACAGTGCGTAGAGCGGCAGGTAGTGCATGCCGCACAGGGTCGCGGTCTGCTCGATGGGCCGCGGCAGATCGCGAATCGAGTAGTGGTTGTAACCCTTGCTCCGGTAAGCGTCCTCGACGCCGCCCGCGGTGATCGCGCACAGCAACTGCTTGCCCTCGAGTTCGCGGCCGTCCTGACCGCAAGCGAAGCCGTATTCGAGCACTAGATCCTGCCATTTCTTGAGGATCGCCGGGGTGGAATACCAGTAGAGCGGAAACATGAAAACGATCACATCGTGATCGCGTAACCGTTGCTGCTCGCGGTCGATGTCGATGCAGTAATCGGGATACTTGGCGTAGAGATCGACCGCGGTGACCGCTTCGGCCTGTCGGCTCGCCTCGAGCAAGGGGCGATTGACTTCCGAACGATGTTGCGACGGGTGCGCAAACAGGATCAGGATACGGGCGGGCATGGGAACGGGCCGGATCGGGAAAGACCCGAACCTATATAAAGATTGGCCGGAATTTAATCAAGCGATTCCAGATATCGGCGTCCGAATCCCGGCGTCATGGAAACTCTCGAAGTCGAAATTTCAGGCTGCGGCCGGGCGGCTGGAGGGACCGCAAAAAAATCTGTTTTCGGGACTTGAATTTCGATTGCTTCGCGGCCACATGGTCTGTTATTGTGCAGTGCAGCACATTTTTGAGCGAAATTCCGGTAAAAAACTGTAAATATTTAATTTTTATAGTGAAAACCGGATTATTTTGATCTATAAATGCGCTCCCGAGCGGTCTTTGGCGGAACCTCGACGGGTCCGGGCCGAAATGACCGGGCGCAGCGCCGAGCGATCGGATATCACGGCGCGAAAACAGGCGATTCCGCGTACCGGCGGAATTTTTTTTGGCAACTTGCCGGCTGGCAAGCGGGTTATGCGAAGGTGACCGGAATGATGCGTAAAATCGAGGGCAGGGTGCAAACCTACAAGCCGATTAACGTGCGCAATGTCCAGTTCGAAATCCAGGGCAGCAAAGAGCTCATCGACCTGCGCATCGATCAGCCCTGGGTTCTCAGAGACGGCGATTACGTCACCGTGGTCGGCGAAGACGACGGCCGTTCCGGAAAGTTCAACGGTTATGCCTACCGTAACGATACCCGCCAGATTCACGGCAAGTCGGATCCGGGACTGCTCGATGCCTGCCGTTACCTGTTTCTCGGCGTCCTGTTCGCCTGGGCGATTTTCCCGCTGTTCATTCACGTGCCCTACGGCTGGCGCCTGCTCACCTTCGGCCGCAAGGTCGACCAGGCCGCGGCGATGCTCTGATTCGGATCGCCGCGGCTGCTACGCTTTACCCCCTGGCGAGATACGGAATGGTTCCGGCGAGGTCGGTGTCGTCGATCATCTGGAATCGGCTGTTGCTACCCGCCTGGCGCGCCCTGGCATAGGGCTCGTAGTCGGGGTCACTGGTGAAGGCCTCGGCTGCTGCGGCATCGGGAAACTGCATTAACGCGATCAGCGTGGTGTCGAGCGGCGAGCCCTCCAGCCTTTTCACGTTACCGCTGCGCGCGAGATACTTGCCGCCGTGACGGTGCACGATGTCGTGGACGTCGGCGGCATACTCGGGCACCCAGCCGTCGTCGTTGATCTTGATATCTGCAATGACGTATACACTCATGTTAATTCTCCTGTTATCTGGTTGGTGTGTTGCGAACCCTCGGGTTCGAGACGCGCGCATCCTGTCATGGGGTCCGAGTCGCAGATAGTCCGAAAACTGTACTAGCTGGCATTCGGCACTGCCTGCTATGATCCGCCGGCACCAACAGGTTGGAGCGATAGATGAATCAGCCCGGTTACAAGCAATTCTGCCCGGTCGCCATGGCCGCCGAAATCCTCTGTACACGCTGGACCATGGTATTGATGCGCGAACTGGTCTCCGGCACCACGCGCTTCAACGAGTTACGCCGGGGAGTGCCCAGGATGTCGCCCAGTCTGCTGTCTCAGCGCCTCAAGGAGCTCGAGACCGCGGGAATCCTGGAACGACGGGAGCTCGGCAGTGAGAAAGGGGTTTATGAGTACCATTTGACCGAAGCGGGCAGGGATTTACGCCCGGTGGTCGAAGCCATGGGTTTCTGGGGGCAAAAGTGGGTCGAGTCGCAGATTTCGCTGAAGAACCTCGATCCCTCGCTGCTGATGTGGGACATGCGCAGGAATCTCGATCCATCCCCGCTTCCACACAAAAGGGCGGTGATGCAGTTTTTATACCCCGAGCTTCCGAAGTCGAAGCAACGCTGGTGGCTGGTCATCGAGCCCGACGGCGAAGTCGACCTGTGCTGGGCCGATCCGGGATTCGAGGTCGATCTCTATATCAGAACCGACTTGCGCACCATGACCGCGATCTGGATGGGGCTGACCACGGTGGAGAAAGAACGCCAGCGCATCGACCTGATCGGCTCGAAGCAAATCGCATCGTCGATGCAAACCTGGCTGGGCTTGAGCCCGTTCGCGGTCGAGGCCAAGCGGGTTTCCTGACCGGGCCGGACGCGGAACCGGTTAAGCGTCGAGCCGGACCGGGATTCGCCGCGCGCCGAAGCTGCCGGGCTTGGCAAGAAAGTGACCGGGAAGGCGCTCGCCGCAACTCGCGCAGCAGCCCCGCGCATCGAGACCGTAGCGACCGAGTACGTACCAGTTACGCTCGATCAGCAACGCGCCGCAGCCGGGGCACCAGGTGCTCGAACCCTGGTTGTCGTGTACGTTGCCGGTATAGGCGAAGCGGACGCCGTTTTCGATCGCGATGCGGCGCGCGCGGGTGAGTGTGGCGGCCGGCGTGCTCTCGATATCGCGCATTTTCCAGTCGGGGTGAAAAGCGGTGAAATGCATCGGAACGTCCGGGCCGAGTTTGTCCATCACCCAGCTCGTCATGCGGTGCAATTCGTCGTCGGAATCGTTTTCGCCGGGAATCAGCAGGGTGGTCAACTCCATCCAGGTATCGGTCTCGTGGCGGATGTATTCGAGGGTTTCCAGTACCGGTGCCAGCCGGCCCCCGCAGACTTTTCGATAAAAGCGCTCGCTGAAGGCCTTCAGGTCGACGTTGGCGGCGTCCATCGCCGCAAAGAATTCGTTCCGCGGTTCGGGATCGATATAGCCGGCGGTGACCGCGACCGTTTTGATATCGCGCTCGCGACAGGCAACGGCGACGTCGATCGCGTACTCGTGAAAGATCACCGGGTCGTTGTAGGTGAAGGCCACGCTCAGACAGGATAGTTCATCGGCAACCCGGGCGAGCTTTTCCGGCGACGCGGCGTCGGCCAGGGTATCCATTTCCCGCGACTTGCTCATGTCCCAGTTCTGGCAAAACTTGCAGGCCAGGTTGCAGCCCGCGGTGCCGAAAGACAGCACCGCGCTGCCCGGGTAAAAGTGATTCAACGGTTTTTTCTCGATCGGGTCGACGCAGAAACCGCTGGAGCGGCCGTAGCTGACCAGCTTGACCTCGTCGTCGAGGCGCTGACGTACGTAGCACAGCCCACGCTGTCCATCGCGCAGCTTGCAGTGTCGCGGACACAGGTCGCACTGCAGCCGGCCATCGTCGAGGCGGTGCCAGTAGCGGGTTTTGACGATGGTTCCTAGCATGACTTGATCTCGAGCAAATCACCACAATCTGTGTGGATTATAATGTTAGACTTGAAAGTTCGAGGGCAGTTCATGAGTACGCGAAAGCCAGCCGTTGCCGGTTATTTCTACGAGGCCGATCCAGGCCGTCTGCAGCATCATATCGATGAGCTGTTGAATGCCGCATCCGCGCAATCCGGGGTCTTGCCAGAGGCTCTGATTGTACCACATGCCGGCTATATTTATTCCGGTCCGACCGCCGCGCGCGCCTACAAATGCCTGTCCGCTGATCCAGGTCAGGTAAAACGTGTATTGTTGATCGGCCCGGCTCATCGAGTGTATGTCGACGGCATGGCGATACCCTCGGTGGAGCGGTTCAGCACGCCCCTGGGGGATATCCCGCTGGACCGCGAGGTACTCGATCGAATCGGCGACCTGCCCGGCGTCGAGGTCTCGGACGAGGCGCATCGCCAGGAGCACAGCCTGGAGGTGCAGTTGCCGTTCCTGCAATCGGTGCTCGGCGATTTCAGCCTGGTGCCGATCGTGGTCGGCGGCGGGAGCGCCGAACAGGTCGCGTCGGTGATCGATGCAATGGCCGCGGATGTCGGCACGCTGCTAGTCGATCACCGACACCTGTCGCACTTCCACGAATACCACGAGGCGCAGCGTATCGATGCGGCGACCTGCGAACGGATTCTCGCTCGCTCGACGACGCTTACCGGCGACGAGGCCTGCGGGGCCCGCGCGATCAACGGACTGATGGCATCGCAAACCGCGCGCGGTCTGGAGATCGAACTGCTCGGCGCCTGTAACTCCGGGGATACCGCGGGCACGCCCGATCGGGTAGTCGGTTATGCAGCCTTCGCCCTGCGTTGAACTCGATGCCGGCAGGCAAACCCGCCTGCTCGCCGTCGCCCGTGAGGCCATCGAAAACGGATTCTCCAGCGACACCGAACCGCGCCTGGAACTCGCCGGCCACGACGACTGGCTGCGCTACCGGAGCGCGGTTTTCGTTACCCTGACCCAGGCTGGTGCATTGCGTGGCTGCGTCGGTTCGCTCGAAGCGCGGCAGGCGCTGGTACAGGCAGTGGCCGACGCGGCTTTCGGCGCGGCGTTCCGGGATCGTCGTTTCGAACCGCTCTCCGCCGCGGAGCTCGAGGCGATTCGTATCGAAATTTCGGTACTCTCGGCGATGGAAACGATCGCGGCCGATTCCAGGCGGGCACTGCTCGAGCAATTGCGTCCCGGCATCGACGGTCTGATCGTCGAGGACCGCGGCCACCGGGCCACCTTCCTGCCCAAGGTCTGGGAAAAACTGCCCTCGGCAGAGGTATTTGTCGACGAGTTGTTGCTGAAAGCCGGCCTCGACCCGGGCCACTGGTCTCGAAGCCTTCGCCTGCAACGTTACCGCACCCGGACTTTTGCCGAAAATTAACCACCGAGCGACCGGATTGAGTTGGAGGCCCGCGGCTTTTCCGCTATCATTTACGCACCTTTTGATCCCCGCGACGTGACCTGAATCAATATGCTATGCCTGCCCGGTAGCCCGGCATTATCCCAATTCAGACTGGAAAAACTGCAACGGCAACTGGGCGACTCAGGGATGGGGGTCGACGCGATCGGCAGCCGCTTCATCCACCTGGTGGACTCCAACGGTGAACTCGACGAAGCCGAGCTCGAAGTGCTGCAAAACCTGCTGACTTACGGCCCGGCGATGGAATCCGATAGCGTCGACGGACGCGATTATTACGTGGTGCCGCGCCCCGGGACCATTTCTCCCTGGGCCAGCAAGGCGACCGATATCGCCCATAATTGCGGTCTCGCCAAAATACGCCGTATCGAGCGCGGCATCGTCTACACCATCGACGCCAGCGGCGAGGTGCCCGCCGGGTTGCTGCATGACCGCATGATCGAGGCCGTGTTTACCCGTCTCGAGCAATGCGAGGCGTTGTTCGCCAGCCACGAACCGCGGCCGCTGCGCGAAATCGATACCCAGACCCGTGGAGCCGCGGCGCTGCAACAGGCCAATAGCGACCTCGGACTGGCGCTGTCGGAGGACGAGATCGATTACCTGGCGGCGGCCTACGCGCAGCTCGGGCGCAATCCCAGCGATGTCGAACTGATGATGTTCGCACAGGCCAATTCCGAGCACTGCCGACACAAGATATTCAACGCCAGCTGGCACATCGACGGCGAGGAACAGGAGATGTCGCTGTTCCAGATGATCAGGAATACGCACGCCATGCACAGCGACGGTATTTTGTCCGCTTACCACGATAATTCGGCGGTAATCGAGGGTTTTCCGGCCAGCCGGCTCGAACCGGCCGGCGAAAACGTCTACGGCTACCGCGACGCGCGGCTGGATATCCTGATGAAGGTCGAGACCCACAACCACCCGACCGCGATTTCGCCTTTCCCGGGAGCGGCGACCGGTTCCGGCGGCGAGATTCGAGACGAGGGCGCCACCGGACGGGGCTCGAAACCGAAGGCCGGATTGTGCGGTTTCTCCGTATCCAACCTCCGGATCCCGGGTTTCGAACAGCCCTGGGAAGAAGATCACGGCAAGCCCGAGCGCATCGCTTCGGCGCTCGAAATCATGCTCGAGGGTCCGATCGGTGCGGCCTCGTTCAACAACGAGTTCGGACGCCCCAATACCTGCGGATATTTTCGCACCTACGAGCAGCGCATCGAAACATCCGACGGCCCCGAGCTGCGCGGTTATCACAAGCCGATCATGGTCGCCGGCGGAGTCGGCTCGATCTACCGCGAGCACATCGACAAGCAGGACATCCCTCCTGGCGCCAATATCATCGTGCTCGGCGGTCCGGCGATGCTGATCGGGCTCGGCGGTGGCGCGGCGTCTTCGATGGCCAGCGGCGAGAGTCACGAAAACCTCGATTTCGCCTCGGTACAACGAGGTAATCCGGAAATGCAGCGGCGCGTGCAAGAAGTCATCGACCGCTGTTTCGCGCAGGGCGAGCACAACCCGATCCTGTCGATACACGACGTCGGCGCGGGCGGCCTGTCCAACGCGCTGCCCGAACTGGTCAACGATGCCGAGCGTGGCGCCGAACTCGATCTGCGCAGGGTGCCGAACGACGAACCGGGCATGTCGCCGATGGAAATCTGGTGCAATGAGAGCCAGGAGCGCTACGTACTGGCGATCGCTGACCAGCGGCTCGACGATTTCGTCGCCCTGTGCGAACGCGAGCGCTGCATTTACGCGTTGCTCGGCCAGGCCACCGGCGAACGCCTGCTCCGGGTCCGGGATCCTCATTTCGGTAATACGCCGGTGGACCTGCCGCTCGAGGTGCTGCTCGGCAAGCCGCCGAAGATGCATCGCGAGGCGACTCACCGGGAAACGCCTCAGCCCGGTTTCGACCGTGCCGGCATCGAGTTGCCTGAAGCCCTCTACCGCGTTTTGCGCCTGCCGGCAGTGGCCGACAAGACCTTCCTGATTTCGATTGGTGACCGCTCGGTCGGCGGGCTGGTATCGCGCGACCAGATGGTGGGGCCCTGGCAGGTGCCGGTTGCCGACGCCTCGGTGACGCTCAGCGATTACCTCGGCCATTGCGGCGAAGCTATGAGCATGGGCGAGCGTACGCCGCTGGCCCTGCTGGATGCACCCGCGGCCGGCCGGGTTGCGATCGGCGAGGCGTTGACCAATCTCGGCTCGGCCTGGACCGGCGACCTGTCGCGTTGCGTGTTGTCGGCCAACTGGATGGCCTCGGCGGGCCATGCCGGCGAGGATGCGCGCCTGTTCGATACGGTGAAGGCGGTCGGCATGGAGCTATGTCCGAGTCTCGGTATCGCGATTCCGGTGGGCAAGGATTCACTTTCGATGCAGAGCCGCTGGCATCAGGACGGCGAGGACCGGAGCGTTACCGCGCCGTTGTCTTTGATCGTGTCGGCGTTCGCGCCGGTGGCCGACGTGCGCAAGACCGTAACCCCGGATATCAAGCGCTGCGAACAGCAAACCTGCCTGTTGCTGATCGATCTCGGTGCAGGCCAGAATCGTCTCGGCGCGTCGGCGCTCGCACAGGTCTATGGTCAGGTTGGCGATCGCGGCGTCGATCTCGACGATGCGCCGTTGTTCGCGAAGGTTTACCGCGCCCTGCAATCGATGCTCGAACAGGAACTGCTGCTCGCCTATCACGATCGCTCGGACGGCGGCCTCGCGGCGACCCTGTGCGAGATGGCCTTCGCGGGACGAAGCGGGCTTAATTGCGAAATCGGCCCGCTCGGCGACGACTGGCTCGCGGCGCTGTTCGCCGAGGAACTCGGCGTCGTCGTACAGCTGCGCGAAACGGATTTGCCGCTGGCCTTGTCAATCTTGCGCGAAGCCGGCGCCGAGCACCTCGCGCAGCGCATCGGCAGCCCGCAGCCGCGCGGCCATCTCAGTATCGTCCACCACGGCGAGCCGCTGCTCGACGAGCCCCTGGTCGAGCTGCAGCGCGCCTGGTCGGAGACCACATCGCGCCTGCAGGCGCTGCGCGACAATCCCGAGTGCGCGCGGGAGGAATTCGCGCTGTTGCAGGGGGATCAGCCGCCGACCCTGTTTTCGGCGCTCGAATTCGATCCGCGGGAAGATATTTGCGCGCCCTATGCCGCCGGGGCGCGTCCCCGGATCGCGATCCTGCGAGAGGAGGGCGTCAACGGCCAGCTGGAAATGGCGGCCGCTTTCGACCGCGCCGGTTTCGAGGCGGTCGACGTGCACATGAGCGACATCATTGCCGGACGCGTCAGTCTCGCGGATTTCCATGGAATCGCCGCTTGCGGCGGATTTTCCTACGGCGACGTGCTCGGCGCGGGTGAGGGCTGGTCGAAGTCGATTCTCTACAACGCCCGCGCACGCGACGAGTTTTCGGCGTTTTTCGAGCGTGCCGACAGCTTCGGCCTCGGCATTTGCAACGGTTGCCAGATGATGTCGAATCTTTACCGGATGATTCCGGGCGCCGGGCACTGGCCGCGCTTCGTGCGCAATCGCAGCGAACAATTCGAGGCGCGCGTGGTGATGACCGAGGTGCTGGAATCGCCGTCGCTGTTTCTCGCCGGTATGCAGGGATCGATGATGCCGGTGGTGGTCGCGCACGGCGAGGGCCGCATCGAGACTCGAGACCACGATGCGCCGCGGTTGCTCGACGAAAAACTCGCCTGCCTGCGCTACGTCGACGCCGTGGGCCGGCCTAGCGAAACCTACCCGTTGAACCCGAACGGTTCGGCGCTGGGCCTGAACGGCTTTACCAGCGAGGACGGCCGTTTCACGATCATGATGCCGCATCCCGAGCGGGTGTTCCGCAGCGTGCAGAACTCCTGGCGCTCGCCCGACTGGGGCGAATACGGGCCCTGGATGCGGCTGTTTCGCAACACCCGCCGGTGGGTTGGCTGAGCAACGATCGCGCCGCGCCGGGACTCTGCCGGCAGGTGTACAGGAACTCACCGCTACCATATTGGTCTAGACTTTACCTAATAGGAGGAAAAGCATGATCAGAATCCCCAGGCGCTGGGAAATCCCGGAGTCCGAAGTTACACCTGAACCGCTCTACCGGCGGCGGCGCGAATTCATCAAGAGCGCCGGCGTGTTCGGCGGTGCGCTATTGCTCAACCCGCTCGCGGCCGCGCAGGCGTCGCTGAAAATCGGGGCCTATGAAAAAGGCGTGGTGACGCTCGATGAAGAGCCGACCCAAGAGGAAGATGCCACCAGCTACAATAATTTTTACGAGTTCGGCACCGGCAAGGAAGACCCGAAGCGCAATTCGAAGCGCTTCAAGACCGACGACTGGACGCTCGAGGTCGGCGGGCACTGTGAAAAGCCCGGTACCCTCGGTCTCGAGGACCTGGTCAGGCCGCATCCGATCGAGGAACGTATTTACCGCCTGCGCTGTGTCGAGGCCTGGTCGATGGTGATCCCGTGGCTGGGGGTTCCGCTGGGATCGGTATTGGCTGCTTTCCAGCCTACATCGAAGGCAAAGTACGTCGCTTTCAAAACCCTGCACGACCCGGTGCGCATGCCCGGGCAGCAGCGCGCGGTGCTTTACTGGCCTTATCGCGAGGGATTGACCATCGCCGAGGCCATGCACCCGCTGACGATTCTCGCAGTCGGCATGTACGGCAAGACCATACCCAATCAGAACGGCGCGCCGATCCGGCTGGTGGTGCCCTGGAAATACGGCTTCAAGAGCATCAAGTCGATCGTCAGCATCGAGTTCACCGAGGAGCAGCCGCAGACTTCGTGGAACATGGCCGCGCCGCAGGAATACGGTTTTTATTCGAACGTCAATCCAGAGGTCGATCATCCGCGCTGGTCGCAGAAACGCGAGCGCCGAATCGGCGATATTTTCAAACGCGACACGCTGATGTTCAACGGCTACGGGGACGAAGTCGCTTCGCTGTATGACGATCTGGACCTGGCCGTTAATTTCTAGGATGGCGGTAAGCGCGGTACTGAATTCGGCCCGGCTGAGGCCGGTCCTGCACCTGCTGTGCCTGCTGCCTTTGTGCGCGCTGACCTGGGCGGCCTTCAACCACGGGCTCGGTGCCAACCCGGTCGAGAGGCTGACCCATGAAACCGGCCTGTGGACGCTGCGCCTGCTGCTGGTGACGCTTTCGCTGACACCGCTGCGGCAATGGACCGGCCTCGCCGCGGTTATTCGCTACCGGCGCATGGTCGGCCTGTACACCTTCTTTTACCTCTGTTGCCATTTCCTGATCTGGTTTGTCGCCGACCAGTCGCTGTCGTTGTCGGCAATGATCGAGGATGTCGTCAAGCGGCCTTATATCACCCTCGGTTTCAGCGCTTTCCTGCTGATGATCCCACTTGCCGCAACCTCCAATCGGGCGATGCTGTTGCGTCTGGGAAGGAAGTGGAAAACCCTGCATCAGCTGGTTTATCCGATATTGCTACTCGGTGTGCTGCACTTCATCTGGCTGACCAAGGCGGACTATCTCCAACCCGGTATTTATGCGATTATCGCGGTCATCCTGCTGCTGCACCGGGTGATCCCGATCAGGCGATTCGCCGCCCGCTTCTCCCCGGTAACGCGCTAATCCAGGCGCGCCGCCAGGGCGCGCGTTGACGGAGTCGTTATGAAGTTACTGGTTACCGGCGCCGCCGGTTTCATCGGTCATGCCCTCGCCGAGGCCCTGTGCGAGCGCGGCGACCAGGTTGTCGGCATCGATAATCTCAACGACTACTACGACGTCGGGCTCAAACGGGCCCGCCTGCGGCGTCTCGAGGGGCGGGACAACTTCCGGTTTCAGCGCCTGGATATCGTCGACCCGGCGGCGCTCGGCGATCTGTTCGAGCAGCAGCAGTTCGAGCGCGTGTTGCACCTGGCCGCGCAGGCCGGAGTGCGATATTCGCTGAAAAATCCCCGCGCCTACGTCGATAGCAACCTGGTTGGATTCGCCAACCTGCTCGAATGTTGCCGACAGGGTCGAATCGGGCACCTGGTATACGCGTCTTCGAGCTCGGTTTACGGCTCCAACCTCAGCATGCCGTTTTCGACCGCCGACAACGTCGATCACCCGTTATCGCTCTATGCCGCGACCAAGAAAGCGAACGAGGCGATGGCGCACAGCTATAGCCACCTCTATGGAATACCCTGTACCGGACTGCGGTTTTTCACCGTTTACGGTCCCTGGGGCAGGCCGGACATGTCGCCGATCCTGTTTGCCGATGCGATCATGCGCGGCGACCCGATCCGCGTGTTCAACGAGGGACATCATCGCCGGGATTTCACTTTTATCGACGACATCGTCGCCGGCGTGATCGCCTGCCTGGACCGGGTCTCCGCGGCCGATCCCAACTGGTCGGGACTCGATCCGGATCCGGCCAGCAGCAACGCTCCGTGGAAGCTCTACAATATCGGCCGTGGCGAGCCCGTCGACCTGTTGCATTACATCGATCTGATGGAACGTGCGCTGGGCAGGACGACGACGCGGGAACTGCTGCCGGCACAACCCGGCGATGTCGAAAATACCTGGGCGGATATCGCTTCGCTAACTACCGATATCGGTTATCAGCCGCGTATTTCCATCGAGGACGGATTGCAACTATTCGCGGACTGGTATATAGATTACTACCATAAAAATTAACTTATACTTGCGCGGCAAAGTCCTCCGGGACCATCGTTCGAGGAGTCGCACGTCGTAAATAATTCAAAACAGTCGTCCTTGTTGTCGGTGAATGGGCTGGCGGTCGATTTTTCCCTGCATGGCAGCCCGGTGTCCGCGGTCACGGATGTATCGTTCGGTGTTGCTGCCGGCGATACGGTCGCGCTGGTCGGTGAGTCCGGCTCCGGAAAGTCGGTCACCTCGCAGGCAATCATGGGCATATTGCCCGCCAATGCGACCATCCGCAGCGGCGAAATCCTTTTTTCCCGGCCGGATGCGGAGCAACCGATCGATATTGCCGGTCTCGATCCCGAATCGGAACGGATGCGACAAATCCGTGGCGGCAGCATTTCGATAATTTTCCAGGAACCTATGACTTCGCTGTCGCCGGTGCATACCATCGGCGATCAGGTCAGCGAGGCGCTGTTCCTGCATCGCGACGCAAGCCGCCGGGAAGGCCTGCAGCTGACCGAGGCGATGCTCAGGCAGGTCGGTTTCCCGGATCCGCGGCGCGCCCTGCGCATGTACCCCTTCGAACTTTCTGGCGGATTGCGGCAGCGTGCGATGATCGCCATGGCGATGATTTGCCATCCGTCTCTGCTGATCGCCGACGAACCCACCACCGCTCTCGACGTGACCATCCAGGCGCGTATCCTGAAACTGATCCGCGAATTGCAGGCGGAACTTGGCATGGCTCTGTTGTTGATTACCCACGATCTCGGCGTAGTCGCCAACATGGCCCGCGAGGTGGTGGTCATGTATCACGGCAAGGTGGTGGAATCCGGCCCCTTGACGGAATTATTCGTCAATCCCCGTCACGACTACCTGAAGGCGCTGATGCATGCGGTGCCGCGCTTCGACCTCGCGCCGGGCGAGAGGCTGGTCCCGGTGCGGGAAATTCATTCCGAGGCCGGCGGCCTGATCGGCAAGCGTCGACCGGCCGCCGGCGCGGACGACGGGCTGCCGCTGCTGTCGGTGGAGGAGGTCAGCAAATCCTTTCACCTGCGTCATGGTCCCGGAGCCGACGCGGTGGCGGGCGATCTGCTGGCCGTAGATCGGGTGTCCTTCGCGGTCGCGCGCGGCGAATGTTTCGGTCTGGTCGGTGAGAGCGGCTGCGGCAAGACTACGCTGAGCAAGATTATAATGCGCGCGCTCAATCCGGACCGGGGCGAGATCAGGTATCGCGACGGCGGCCGCGAAATCGACGTCCGCGCACTGCGCAATCCCGAATTGCTCGCCTTTCGCCGCAAATTGCAATTCATTTTCCAGGATCCCTATAGCGCGCTCGATCCACGCATGCCGATCTTCGAAATCCTGCGCGAACCGCTGGTGATACACGGGCTCGGCGATCTCGATTACCAGCGTGAAATGGCGATCGAGTTGATGCGCCTGGTCGGTCTGGACCCGCGTTTTCTGAATCGATACCCGCACAGTTTTTCCGGCGGACAGCGCCAGCGCATCGGCATCGCTCGCGCGCTGGCGCTGCAGCCCGAAATGATTATTTGCGACGAACCCGTGTCGGCTCTCGACGTGTCTATCCAGGCACAGGTGCTCAACCTGCTCAAGGATTTGCAGCAGGAACTCGGTCTGACGGTCATGTTCATTTCCCACAATCTGGCCGTGATCCACTATGTCGCCGATCGCATCGCGGTGATGTGCAAGGGGCGTATCGTCGAACTCGCCCCGCGCGACCGCCTGTTCGAAAACCCGTTGCATCCGTATACGCGCGCGCTGCTGTCCGCGGTACCGCACCCGGAACTGTCGCAGCCGCTCGATTTCCAGGCAATTACCGAGGGCGCGGCTTCCGAGCCCGAACTCTGGGAGGCGCCGTTCACCCTCGGCGGCGATATCAATTCGCAGTTCCTGGCGCTCGGCGATGGGCATTTCGTGCGGGTTGCCGAGGGCTGCAAACCGTCGGATATCGCCGCATGACTTTGCCGCGGAGATTTCTGGCGCTCTGTTTCGTGCTTGGACTCGGGCTCGGATCGGCATTCGCCGGGCTGCCCGAACTCGTCGAAACCCCGTCGCTCGAAGCGCGGGTCGCCGCGGGCGAATTGCCGCCGGTGCGCGAAAGAATTCCCGATACCCCCTTACTGGTCGAACTCGGCGGCGAAAAATCTCCGGGCATGCACGGCGGTGAGCTGCGACTGCTAATGGGCAAGCAGAAGGACATACGTCAGGTCGTCGTCTACGGTTACGCGCGGCTGGTTTGCTATACGCCCGAATTCGACCTGGCCGCCGATCTGCTGCAGAGCTACGAGGAGCGCGATAACCGGGAATTCACGCTTCATCTGCGCCCCGGACACAGGTGGTCGGACGGCCATCCGTTTACCAGCGAGGATTTCCGTTTCTACTGGGAAGACGTCGCCACCAACCCGGAGCTGTCGCCGGGCGGTCCCGAGGCGCAACTCGTGGTCGACGGCGAATTGCCGCAGGTCGAATTTCCGGACCGCTACACCGTGCGCTACAGCTGGTCGAAACCCAATCCGTATTTCCTGCCGGCACTCGCCGGACCCAGTCCTCTATACATCTACGAGCCCGCGCATTACCTGCGCCAGTTTCACGCCCGCTACCGGGACGCCGAGGAATTGCAGCAAATCGTCGATGACGAGAATCGGCGTAACTGGATGGCCGTCTTTTTCAATCGCGACCGCCCGTACAAGGCGACCAATCCCGATCTGCCCAGCCTGCAACCCTGGGTCAATTCGACCACGCCGCCGGCAGAGCGCTTCGTTTTCGAGCGCAACCCCTTTTACCATCGGATCGACCAGAACGGCCGCCAACTGCCCTACATCGATTCGGTCGCTATCAATATCGCCTCAGGCAAGCTGATTCCCGCCAAAACCGGCGCCGACGAGTCCGATCTGCAGGCGCGATACCTGCGCATGGACAACTACACCTTTCTCAAGACCGCCGCCCACCGCGGCGATTTCAACGTGCGCCTGTGGCAGACCACCAAGGGTTCCCATATGGCGCTTTACCCGAACCTGAATACCAACGATCCGGTATTCCGTAAGCTGTTGCGCGATGTTCGTTTCCGCCGCGCGCTATCGCTGGCCATTCACCGGCACGAAATCAACCAGGCAGTTTATTTCGGTCTCGTCGACGAGAGCAATAACACGGTGCTCAAGGAAGGGCCGCTTTACCGATCGGAGTATCAGAGCGCATGGACAGAATACGATCTCGAGGCCGCCAACCGTCTGCTCGACGAACTCGGCCTCGAACAGCGCGACGACCGCGGTATCCGGCTGTTGCCCGATGGTCGGCCGCTCGAGATCCTCGTGCAGACGGCGGGCGAGAGTACCGAGCAAACCGACGTACTCGAACTGATTCACGATAGCTGGCTCGAGGCCGGCATCATGCTGTACTCGATTCCGTCGACACGCGAGGTATTTCGCAACCGCATCTTTTCCGGCGACGCGATGATGTCGATCTGGTCGGGGCTGGAAAACGGGATACCCAATGCCGATACCAGCCCCGCGGAACTCGCGCCGACCTCCAAGTACCAGTATCAGTGGCCGCAGTGGGGCGCTTACTACGAAACCCGCGGCCAGAGCGGCGAACCTCCGGATCTTCCCGCCGCGCAGGAACTGGTCGAATTGAACGACCGCTGGGCGGCCGCCACGTCCCGTGAGCAACGACGCCGGATCTGGCAGCGCATGCTAGAAATTCAAGAAGAAAACATGTTCACGATCGGTATCGTCAACCACGTTCCGCATCCCGTGGTGGTCAATAACCACTTGCGCAACGTACCGAAAAAGGGATTCTACGACTTCTCCCCGGGCGCCTATTTCGGCATTTACAAGCCCGATACCTTCTGGTTCGACGAGGCCAGGCGCTGATGCTCCACTATATCCTGCGCCGCATCCTGACCATGATCCCCACGCTGTTGATCATCAGCATGCTGGTGTTCGTGATTATCCAGCTGCCTCCGGGAGATTACCTGGAGAGCCATATCGCCGAGCTGCAAAGCCAGGGCGAGTCCGTCGACGAAAAGAAAATCGAGTTCCTGCGCAAGCAATACGGGCTCGACAGGCCGTTACCCGAGCAATACGGGTTGTGGTTGATCGGCATGCTGCAGGGCGATTTCGGTTATTCCTTCGAGTACGACCTGCCGGTTACGGATGTGGTCGGCGACCGCCTGTTCCTGACCGTGCTGATCTCGATTACCACCATCCTGTTCACCTGGGCGGTGGCTTTTCCGATCGGCATTTATTCCGCCACCCACCAATACAGCTGGGGCGACTACGGCCTGTCGACACTGGGTTTCCTCGGCCTCGCAACCCCCAATTTTCTGCTCGCGCTGGTGATGCTGTATTTTGCCAACGTATATTTCGGCACCAGTATCGGCGGCCTGATGGCACCCGAGTACATCGACACGCCGTGGAGCTTCGACAAACTGGTGTCGATTCTCGAGCACCTGTGGATTCCGGTGATCGTAATCGGCACCTCGGGTACCGCTGGCATGATACGCCGGCTGCGCGCCAACCTGCTCGACGAATTACAGAAACAATACGTGACCACGGGCCGCGCCAAGGGCTTGCCGCCGGGCAGGTTGCTGCGGAAATACCCGCTCAGGATAGCGCTCAATTTCTTTGTCGCCGATATCGGCAACCTGTTGCCGACGGTGATCTCCGGCGCGGAAATCGTCGCCGTGGTGATGTCCCTGCCGACTACCGGGCCGCTTTTACTGTCCGCGCTGCAAAGCCAGGACATGTACCTGGCTGGATCATTTCTAATGTTCCTCGCGGTACTGACCGTGTTCGGCGTGCTGGTGTCGGATATCCTGCTGGCGCTGCTCGACCCGCGCATTCGCCTCGGCGGGGGCATCGATAAATGAGCGCCAGGCATTTCGTTTCCGGCGAGCCCTTCGATCCGCACTCGATCGAGGCGCTGACACCGGTACAGGAAAAATATTACCTGGCCTCGCAATGGAAGCTGATGTGGTGGAAACTCAGGCGCCACCGGCTGGCTGTGATCTGCGGGGTCATCCTCGCGCTGAACTACGCCAGCATCCTGTTTAGCGAGGTGATCGCCCCCTACGATCTGCATACCCGGCATACCGACTATATTTATTCCCCGCCGCAAGCGGTGCACCTGTTCCACGATGGCGAATTCATCGGGCCCTTCGTCTACGGTCGAGGCTACGAACTCGATATGGAAATCCTCAAGCGAAATTACCCCGAGCACAGGGACGAGGTGCTGCCGCTGCGCTTTTTCTGTGCGGGCGACCCGTACCGTTTCTGGGGCCTGTTCGAGGCGCGTTTCCACTTCGTTTGCCCACCCGAGAACGGCACCTTCTTCCTGCTCGGCACCGATCGCCTGGGCCGCGACATGTTTTCTCGCATCACCCAGGGCGCACGCGTCTCGCTGACCATCGGCCTGGTGGGTATCGCGATCAGTTTCTTTTTCGGCATCGTCATCGGCGGCCTCGCCGGCTACTACGGGGGCTGGGTCGATGCGGTGGTTCAGCGCCTGATCGAGGTCATCCGCTCGTTTCCGGAATTACCGCTGTGGATGGCGTTGTCGGCGGTGCTGCCGGTCAACTGGAGCCCGATTCTGATCTTTTTCGGAATTACCGTGATTCTCGCATTGCTCGACTGGACCGGGTTGGCGCGCGCGGTGCGCTCCAAGCTGCTGTCTTTGCGCGAAGAGGACTACTGTGCCGCCGCCGAGCTGATGGGCGCGCGGCCGGGGCGGATTATCGGCCGTCACCTGCTGCCCGGCTTCATGAGCCACCTGATCGCCTCGGCGACGTTGTCGGTACCGGCGATGATTCTCGGCGAAACAGCGCTGAGTTTCCTCGGTCTGGGCTTGAGGCCGCCGGTGACCAGCTGGGGCGTACTGTTGAACGAGGCGCAAAACATTAATGTCGTGGCGCTATATCCCTGGTTGCTGTTCCCGGTCGTGCCGGTCGTGCTGGTAATTCTGGCCTTCAACTTTTTCGGCGACGGGTTGCGCGACGCGGCCGATCCCTACAAGTAGTTCATGGGTTTCGGCTTCCAGGCGCGCGAATACTGTCCGTTATGCGATTCGCGGGACAGGCACCGATTGTGTGAAGTTCGATTCGACGCTCCGCGCATGGCGGAATTTCTGGAAACTTTCTATGCCGGCCGGCTGCCGTTGCAATCGCTCGGCAGGGAATCCTACCGGGTCTTCGCTTGCGGGCATTGCGGTTTCGTCTACCAGGATCCGATTCTCGACGAGAACGGAATGCGGGCACTCTACGAACAGTGGATCGATGCCGGGCAAAGCCTGCGCAAGAAGCAGTCCGCCGGCGATGCGCTCCTGCGCCGCTATGCGGGTCAGCTTCGAACCCTGGCGCGCATGCTGCCCGGGCCGCCGGCGCAAAGACGGATACTCGAGTACGGCATGGGCTGGGGCTACTGGAGCCGCGCGGCGCAGGATCGGGGTTTCGATGTCAGCGGTTACGAACTGTCGCGCGAGCGGTGCGAACACGCCCGCGGACTCGGGTTAAGAGTACTCGAAGAACTGCCGCCGCCGGGGGCGCATTTCGACTGTATTTATTCGAGCCAGGTTTTCGAGCACCTGCCGGAACCGCGGCGGACGCTCGAATCGCTTTGCGCACGGCTGGCTCCGGGCGGTCTGGTCTACCTGCGTGTACCCGACGGCCGCGGTGTCGCCGCGGCGCTGTCGAGGCGGGGCTGGTCGCCCGATATGAGTGCGGTTCATCCGCTGGAACACATCAATTGTTTCACCCGAAGCACGTTGATCGGCCTCGCGGCGCGGCTCCGCCTGCGGCGCGTGCAGCCGCCGCCGCGGCTCAACCGGGACAGCCTTTGGGGCAGTTTGAAACGGGAATTCGCCGATCGCTATCTGACTACCCACCTGTGGTTCAGGTACCGCGATTGAACCGGGTTTACTCGGTCTGTAACAGTTGCTGGAAATGCTCGTTAGTCGACTGTATCTCGTCGTAAGGGCCCTGGTCGAGCAGTTTGCCGCGCTCCATGATCATCACGGTATCGAACAGCTCGGCGAGCTGCACCCGGCCCAGGATCCACATTATTCCGCGGGATTCCATCTGCTGTCTGATGTTTTCGATCAGCCGGCGTTCGGCGGTGGTGTCCAGACTGGACAGGGCCTCGTTGACGATTAGCAGATCCGGAGATTTGAGCAGTGCGCGGGCGACACCGAGCTTCTGGCGCTGGCTCGACGATAACCGTCCGCCGGCGACGCCGACGTCGTAACCGAGTCCTGCCTGGATGATATCCTCGCGCAGTCCGAGGGAGTCCACCACATCGACGATGAGGTTGTTGATCTTTTGCTGCGCGAACGCCTGTCCGTAGGCGAGCTTGCCGAACAGGATATTGTCCTGGATCGATATCCGCGGGTTGAAGGATTCGAAATTGAAAAACTCGATGCCTAGATCGTGGCTTTTCGCCAGTTCGTATATTCGCCCGCGCGCCTCGAGTATGCGCTGTTGTATCGGCTCGGTAATCAGGCCGAGACGGTGACGCGCGACCACCAGCTTGAAGGTCAGCGAAACCAGGCGGTTCTTGTCGTTGGAGTTCAGGATTGCGGTGCCCTGCTGCCGGGTTTGTTGCAGCATGCGGTTGAACTCGGGGAGGTCTTCCGCGGAGATGAAGCTGAACTGCTCGAACAGTTCGCTGTCGGGCTCGACGTCGGAAAACAGGTCGAGCATGATTTCCGAGATTTGCGCGCCGGCCTCGAGAAAGGTTTCGCTAAGGCCGGTCTGGTCCAGTAATTCGCTGATCACGGGATTGTCGATCAGGCTTTCGGCATCGATCCGTTCGTCGTAGACGGTGCCGAACAACAGGTTCTCGGCGACCGTCATGTTCAGGTTGTACTTCTGGTGGTCGAACGGCTCTACCAGTTTTTCGACCGCCGGATCGGTAAACTGGTCGCGCAATTGCCGGCGGGCCTCCATGATGCGCGCGGCAAAGTCGGCATGCCGTGACTGATCGACGAAGGACTGCAGACCGAACTGGTAGATCTCTTCGTCGAGTTCCACGCATTTGAGCACCTCGATAATGCGCTCGACGAGCTGGTCATGGCCCTCGAGCCCGATCGCCGCGTAGTCGATCCATTCATCGTCGTAGCGGTTGGGCGAGTTGCCGGCGAGATTGGCGAGATACCGCTCGTGTTCACGCTTCTTGTCGTGTCCGTCGTCGATCCCCTTGACGGGCTGGTGCTTCAGCGAGTAGGTCAGGTTGTCGAATACCGAGCCGTTGAACATGAATGTAGCTGGTCCGGCGTAGCCGAGGCGGTTGCCGGTGATAGCCTCGGGAATATCCTGCATTTTCGAATCGCCGAGGGTGAGATTGCCAGAACTCGGAATCAACAGGCGCGAGACCAGTCTGGCAAGTTCGTCCTTGCCGCTGTTGCCGAGACCGACCGCGGCGCAATGTTGGTCGACAGGCAACCTGAAGCTGGCGCCGTCGATACTGAAGTAGAGCCCGTCCTCGCTATAGCGCAGGTTGTTGGCGCGGATTTCGCTGCCGGGCAAGGCCAGCGACTCGGGCTGCCTGTCGATGATATCGATGTCGATCAGGTTTTGCGGGTCGAACTGCTGGATGACCTGGCTGTACTTGACCTTGATGTCTTCCTTGCGCTGATAGTACTGTAGTAATTCTTTCCATGGTCCCGACAGGTCCTTGTAGGCAACTAACACCGCGACCATCGATCCAATCGACAAGTCGCCGCGCAGTACGAAGTAACCGCCCACCGAGTAAAAGAAAAACGGCGTCAGCTGGGCGATGAAATTGTTCAGGAACTTGATAAAGAACTTGCGCTTGAAGATATCGAAGCGAATGACATAGATCCTGCCCAGCCGCTGGCTGATGTGTGCGCGCTCGTAGTGACTGGTGTCGTTGGCGTGTACGTCGCCGATCCCGGAAATGGTTTCGCCGATGCGCCCCGACATGTTGCGTACCGTGGCGACACGCTCCTTGCTGAGTTGGTTGACGCGTTTTTGCAGACGCGGAATTACGTAAAGCTGAAACGGGTAGAGCGCGACCGCCGCCATACCGAGGTACAGGTCCTGCTGAAAAATGAAGAACAAATAGGTCAGCAGAGTGCCGCCCTGGAATACGGGCAGCGTGAGGGATTCGCCGATGAACTCACCTAGCGACTCGGTTTCGGCGGTAATCATCGGAATCAGCTCTCCCGAGGATACTCGCTTGAAATGCGGCATCGGAAATCGCAGGATGCGCGAGAAAAGCTCATAGCGAAAGCGTCGCAAAATACGCTCGCCGAGCGCGCCGCGATAAACGTTCAACAGGTACTTGAGGCCGCCGCTCAACAACACCGTAAACAGGAAGGCAAAACTCAGGATCAGGAGGAAATCGAGGCGGTCGAACTCGAATCCGAGCAGGCCTTTCGGCAGGTCCATGCCCTCGAGCAGATTGATGATTTTTTTCGGCAGCTCCAGCGTGACATATACCAGTGGCAGGGATGCCAGCGATAGCAGGACCAGCAGCGTCTGGTCGCGCTTGCTATGAGTCAGTATGTACCTGTAGAGCGACGGTTCCATAGAATTCCGGGTTATAATTCTGCTTGTCGGCCCAGGTTCCGCCTGCTGCCTCGGTAGCACGGCAAGTCGGGCCAGTGTACTATCGCCGATCATCCGATTTATATCAAATTCAGCTTATGCCCCCGCAGCTCGCCATCGTTTTGAAGGGCTATCCGCGCCTTTCCGAGACCTTCGTCGCCCAGGAAATCAGGGCGCTCGAGTTGCGCGGCTTCGAACTGTGCATCTTTTCGCTACGCCGCCCCTACGATCCCGCGACGCATCCGATTCACGCGGAAATCGAGGCGCCCGTTTACTACCTGCCAGAATACGCGCACGACGACTGGCCGCGCGTGTTGTCCGCCTGCCTGCGGCTCGGTTTCCGGGCCGGGTTCTGGCGGGCGCTGACGAGGCTCGCCCGCGACCTCGTCTACGACCCCTCCCGCAATCGCCTGCGGCGATTCGCCCAGGCCGCCGTGATGAGCGTCGAAATGCCGGATTCGGTGCGCCATTACTACTGTCATTTCATCCACACGCCGTCGTCGGTCGGTTACTACGCCAGCATCATCGGCGACCGCAGCTGGAGTATTTCGGCGCACGCCAAGGACATCTGGACCCTGACTCGGAGAGAGTTGCGCAGCAAGCTCGCGAGTGCCGACTGGGCGGTGACCTGTACCGTCGCGAATCATCGCTATCTCGCGGTACTGGCAGACCGCGAGGACAAGGTCGGGTTGTTATACCATGGTCTCGACTTCAACCGCTTCGATGCCAATCCCGCCCAGCCGTCGGACCGCAACGGCAACGACGCGGTGCGGCCGGTCAGGTTGATCAGCGTCGGCCGGGCGGTCGACAAGAAGGGTTACGACATTTTGTTGCAGGCGCTCTCCGCGCTGCCCGCGGAGCTGAACTGGAGTTTCGTACATATCGGCGGCGGCGAATTGCTGGAGCCGTTGCGTTGCGAGGCGCGCGCGCTCGGTCTCGAGCAGCGCGTCGAATGGCTCGGCGGCCTGCCGCAGTCCGAGGTGCTGGCGCGCTATCGCGACGCCGACCTCTTCGTTCTGCCGAGCCGGGTGTCGGGCGACGGTGACCGCGACGGTTTACCGAACGTGCTCATGGAAGCCCAGAGCCAGGGGCTCGCCTGCCTGTCGACGAATATCTCCGGAATTCCGGAGTTGATCCTGCACGCGGAAACCGGATGGCTGGTCGAACAAAACTCCGTCGCGCAACTGGGTGAGGCGCTGGAAATGTTGATCAAGGATCCCGCGCTACGCGCGCGGCTCGGCGAGGCCGGCTGTCGCCGGGTCAGGCAGTGCTTCTCCATGGATGCCGGGATCGACTCTCTCGCCGGGCGTCTGCGTCGATCGCTGCAGCAGGGGCAAGCGTCTTGAAGTTGCTGTTGTTACGCCACGGCATGACCGCATGGAACCTCGAAAAACGGGTCCAGGGGCGCATCGACCAGCCGCTTTGCGCGGCTGGGCGCGAGCGGCTCGAGAAATTCGATCTTCCGGACTGGACCCGATCCTGCCGTTGGTACTCGAGTCCGTTGCGGCGTGCGACCGAGTCTGCGGAACTGCTCGCACTGGATTACCGTGTCGAAGCCGCGTTGATCGAGATGAGCTGGGGCGAGTGGGAAGGGGAGATCCTCAAGCCGTTGCGCCGTGAACTCGGCGACGAAATGAGAGCTAACGAGGCCCGCGGGCTGGATTTTCGGCCTCCCGGAGGCGAGTCTCCGCGCGAGGTGCAGGTGCGGCTCGAACCCTGGTTGCGGCGCATCGCCGCCCACGGCGGCGATTGCGCCGCGGTGGTGCACCAGGGAGTCATCCGCTGTATCTATTCGCTCGCCCTCGGCTGGGACATGCGCGGCGAGTCGCCGGTCGATTTTGCCTGGGATGCGCTGCATACTTTCGAACTCTCCCCCGAAGGCAGGCTTCTCGACAGTTACGAGGTTATACCCCTGGATTTTTCCTGATACCGGTTCTCCAAAACCCGGGAAAAACGGGGTCGGAGCAAAAATTCCAGGAACTCTCCGCCTAACGCCTCTGTAAGCCGTCGAAATCTTTGCTTGGGCAAAGATTTGGTCACGCTCCCAAATCTGGAAAAGATATTCAACATCGACGGTCGTTCTAAAACCCGCAAGGATCAGCCCGGCGCGACCTTTGGTCGAAGTCGAGGAGTTGTCGAGATGCTTTGCTCCTTTCGAGGGGGACAGAGCAGCTGTCGGTGCCGACGGAATCGACAGGGTAAGTGCGGCGACAGCTGGTCAGTCCCCGACCTTCCCGAAGTTGCGATACCAATCGGCAACGCGTTTCCAATCGAATGGTGGATTCTATGCCCAGATCTGCTCGGCACCGACGAATTCTACCGCTGGATGCGCGGCGAGAAATTGCAGCAGTTCGTCGAGAAATGCCCATACTGCCTCGTTTTGCACCAGGTGATGGCTCAGGATGCCGGTCGGCTCGTCGGCGTCGCGGTAACCGATGCGCCTGGCGGTCAGATGCTGGATCAGGATCGCGATTGCCGGGTAGACGCCGACAAAGCCGCCGTCGTGGCGCCAGTTTATCGGGTCGAGATGGCTGTTGACCTGCAGCAGCGCCGGCGCAGGATGGGCCTCGCGGCGCGCCTTCATGATCGATAGCCCGCGAAAACCGATCGCCGGCAGATCGCCGATCAGTTCCGCGCGCAGCCGGTTCCACGGCGGTACCAGCACCGGCACGAATCGCGTACCGAAGCGCGCCTGCAATAATTCGAAGCCGCGCCGCAGGTCGCCCAGGATATCCGCGTCGGTGCGGCTACCGCCGAGTTCCAGCTTGCGTTCGCCCGCGGGTGCGTGATTCCGGTGTGCGAAGCCGTGCTGCAGAATGCTGATACCAGGCCGGGTCCGCAGCAGGTCCGTGAGGCGGTCCTCGAGGTGGGTCGGGATTGCCGCGACGGCGAGCGGCAAACGCCGCTCGCCGGCCAGTGCCAATAATCTGTCGAGACGCCGGTCGGGCGCGCCG
>Ga0209956_1000119_pt1 | contig 23695 bp, 17 predicted proteins | sample SalPon2A_C_D1_MG_FD_185720 | JGI IMG/M metagenome (GOLD analysis project Ga0209956, IMG submission 185720) | Soil microbial communities from South San Francisco under conditions of wetland restoration - Salt Pond MetaG R2A_C_D1_MG (SPAdes)... | ecosystem: Environmental > Terrestrial > Soil >...
TACTTCGACTCCCAGCAGCAGCTCTACCGCGCGCGCGACCGCTTTAATCAGGCCGGTATCGGCTGTTACGAGGCGGATATCAGGCCAGGCGAGAGATTCCTGTGCGAACGCTTCATCACGGCCTGCATCGATATCGATGCCGACAGCGGCGAACCTGAATTGCACAATGTCCGCCTGCAGCCCGGTTCTTACGTCCCGAGCTTCGAGATCATGTCGCTCGATATCGAGTCCGATTTCGAAACCGACGAACTGTTTTCGATCGCCTTCGTCACCTCGCGTTCGCGACGCGTGCTGATGGTAGGCGAAGGCGAGAACAGTGAATCGATCGAATACCTGGAAGACGAAAAGGCGTTGCTGCTGCGCTGGATCGACTGGGTCGAGCGCAGCGATCCCGATATTATTATCGGCTGGAACGTGATCAACTTCGATCTCAGGATGCTGCAGCAAAAATGCCGCGCCCTGGGCGTGCCGCTGACGATCGGCCGCGGCGGGGCCTTGCCGGTCTGGCGACAGTCGCAACAGGACAGCAGCCAGCATTTCGTGATGATCCCGGGACGCGTGGTGCTCGACGGCATCGATACGCTGCGTTCGGCGACCTACAACTTCGCCAGTTTCGCGCTCGAATCGGTGGCCCGTGAGTTGCTCGGCCGCGGCAAGCTGATCCACGATACGGCGCAGGCCGATCCGCTTTACAAGGCGCGCGAAATCCGCCGCCAGTTCCATGAGGACAAGGCACGACTGGCCGAGTACAACCTCGAGGATTGCCAGCTGGTCTGGGAGATTTTCGAACAGGCCCGGCTGATCGATTTCTCGATCGAGCGTGCCCGCCTGACCGGTCTCGAAATGGACCGTCCTGGCGGCTCGGTGGCGGCCTTCGACAATCTTTACCTGCCGCGCCTGCACCGCAAGGGTTACGTCGCCCCCAATATTGGCGATTACTCGGGCGAACTGAATGCGCCCGGCGGGTACGTGATGGATTCGAAGCCCGGGCTGCTGGATTCCGTGCTGGTGCTCGATTACAAGAGCCTCTACCCGAGCATCATCCGTACTTTTCGGGTCGACCCTTATGCGCGCATCGCGCCCGGGGAGGATCGAGTTCCCGGATACGACGGTGCGAGCTTTCACAAGCACGAGCACATCCTGCCGCAAATCATCGAAAGCCTGTGGGCTGCGCGCGACCAGGCCAAGCGCGATGGCAATGCGCCGCTGTCGCAGGCGATCAAGATCATCATGAATTCGTTTTACGGCGTACTCGGCACATCGGGTTGCCGCTTGCACGACTCGCGGCTCACCAGCTCGATCACCAAACGCGGCCACGATATCATTTTGCAAACCGTCGTACTCATCGAGGCCGAGGGCTACGAGGTCGTCTACGGCGACACCGACTCGGTATTCGTGGCGCTCGCCCGGCGCGAGGAAAATGCCGCCGCCGCGGCGATCGGCGCGCGCCTGGTCGAGATTGTCAATGATTACTGGCGCGAGCGCCTGAGGCGCGAACACGGCATCGAATCCTGCCTGGAAATGGAATTCGAGACTCACTTCAAGCAGTTCTTCATGCCCACCATGCGCGGTTCCGAACAGGGCAGCAAGAAGCGCTATGCCGGGTTGATCGACGACGAGCAGGGCGATCGGCGCATCGTCTACAAGGGTCTCGAAACCGTGCGCACCGACTGGACCGAGCTGGCGCGGCAGTTCCAGCAAAATCTCTACCAGTTGGTCTTCGACGGCGCGGATTACACGGATTATATCCGCGAGGTGGTCGCCGAACTCTACGCGGGTAAGCTCGACGTACAATTAGTTTACCGCAAGCGTTTGCGCAAGAAATTATCCGATTACCGGAAAAACGTCCCGCCGCACGCGCGCGCGGCGATCAGGGCCGAAGACGAGTTCCGGCGGCAGGGGCAACCCTCGCGCTATCGCAACAAGAGCTGGATCGAGTACGTGATTACCACGGCAGGGGCGCAAACCCTGGAGTGCCGCCACGACCGGCTCGACTACGAGCACTACGTGGACAAGCAGCTGACGCCGATTGCGGATACCATTCTGAATGCAGTCGGCTCGTCGATGGATGCGGTGACGGCACAGCAGCAGGACCTGTTCTAGCCCCGCCGGGATTACTTGTTGCGCGGCGGCAGCTCGTCGTAATGCGGCAGGTCTTCGACGGCCACGCGCCACGGAGCACGATCCTGCCAGTGAATGTTTTGCTGCGGCCGGATATCGGGGTCCTCGTCGAGGGTACCGGCGGGGATAACCATCGAGGCGCCGCTTTTCGACAACCAGGGCAGCGACGAACCGCAGCGCATGCAAAAACAGGTCGCGTAATGTTTCGCCTCGGGGTGTTCGAAGCGGCCGACCATGTCCTCGCCCTCGAGCCATTCGAAATATTCCGGCTTGACGATGATGTTGCTGGCATGAGCGCTACCGGTGAACTTACGGCATCGCGAGCAGTGGCAATACTGAAACACGTATTCGGGTCCGTGGTACTGGTAGCTGACCGCCTGGCACAGGCAACTGCCCTTGATGGTTTTTTTCATGGTTACATTCCTCCGCAGGCGCGCAGTTTATCCCGCGGGCCGAGCGCTCGGCAAATGTCCGCCGTTACGAGCGGGGATTCCCGGTGTGTATTATTAAGCACCTCGGGTTACCATCGGCGCATTAGGCCCATTGGCGGCGAGGATATTGCGGGCATGAAACGCGGCGTGAGGCTGGAAACGCTGAGCTGGCCGGAAGCGGAACGACGATTTGCTAACGACCCGGTGGTGGTGTTTCCGCTCGGCGCCGCCGCCAAGGAGCACGGCCCGCACCTGCCGCTGAATAACGACGCGCTGATCGCCGAATGGCTCGCCGGCGAGATCATGCGGCGCCTGCCGGTGGTCGTCGCACCGCTGATCAATGCTTCCTTCTACCCGGCGTTTACCGAGTATCCGGGCTCGATCAGCCTGCGCGCGGAAACCGCCCGCGACCTGATCGTCGATAGCTGCACGAGCCTCGCAGGCTTTGGCCTGACGCGTTTTTATGTCGTCAATACCGGGATTTCGACACTGGGACCGCTGGCCGAGGCCGCCGGGTCGATGGCGCCGGGCGTCCGCTTCGATTATCTCGATCTCGACGCCGCGCTGGCGGGACTGCCTGACGGTTTGCTGCAACAGCGATACGGCAGCCACGCCGACGAGCACGAAACCTCGCTGATGCTGCACATCGCGCCGCAGGTCGTCGACATGGAGCAGGCCGTGGACGACGGCTCGGAAGGCGAGGGCCATCTGACGCGCGTCCGCGGTCGGGGAACCTGGTCGCGCTCCGGCGTCTACGGCCAGGCCACGCTCGCCAGCGCCGACAAGGGCCGGGTCATCGCAGCCGTTTTGCTGCAGCGATGCCTCGCGCAGATCGACGCGCTTTGACGAGTCGCGCGACCGGGTCAGCGATTCAGTTTGATGCCCGCGGCGACCCGGTCCCAGGTTTTTTCGCCGACACCCGTCTCGCGTAGCACGAATTTCTGGATCTTGCCGGTCGCGGTTTTGGGCAGCGCATCGACCACCTCGAGGTACCTCGGAATCATGAAATAAGCCATGCGCGGTTCGAGATAGCGAATCAGTTCCTCGGGATCGATGCTGCCGCCGTCGCGCGCCACCAGCACCGCCATCACTTCTTCCTCGGTCTCGTCCGCCGTAACCGGGATCACCGCGCATTCGAGCACCTCCGGATGACTGTTGATCTCGTTTTCGACTTCCATCGACGAAATGTTTTCGCCCCGGCGCCGAATCGCGTCCTTGACACGGTCGACGAAGTAGAGGTTGCCGTCGGCGTCGCGCATCAGCATATCGCCGGTGTGGTGCCACAGGTTGCGCCAGGCTTTCTCGGTCCATTCCGGATGTTGCCAGTAGCCGTTGGTCATGATCCACGGAACCTTCGGTCGCACCAGGGCCTCGCCGGGAACTCCGTCGTCGACCTCGCGATCGTACTCGTCCACGATCCTGACCTCGTAGCGGTCGTCGGCGACCCTGCCGCAGGTTTTGTTATTGGCGAGTTGGAAACCGGAACGCGTCGGGCAGTTCATCTCGGTACCGCCCCAGGTAGTGGAGACCAGGCAGCCGAAGCGGCGCTTGAAATCTTCCACTTCCGGAATCAGCGGCACGACCAGCGCGCGCTCGAGTGGATTGTCGGCGTCCCCGGGCGATTCGGGCTGACGGTAAACGAAGTTCGCCATCGCGCCGAGCAGGAAGGTGCAAGTGACCCGGTAGTTCGATATATCGGACCAGAAGCGCTCGACGCTGAAGGGCCCGGAAATCACCGCGCTGGCGCCGGCGATGCAGCTCGCGTAGATGGTCGCGAACTGCCCGGCGATGTGGAATAACGGCAACGGCGCACAGTAAATATCGTCTTCACGCAGCTCGAGCATTTCGATGATGCCGTAGGCATATTCGAAAGCATGCGCGTGGCTGGTGGTGACGCCCTTGGACGGTCCGGTAGTGCCCGAGGTATACATGACGGCCATCAGGTCGCGATAAACCGGTCCAGATCCGGTATAGGCATGCTCGGCGAACAAGTCCGCGAAGTGCAGGATTTCGAACCGGGACGCCAGTTGCTCTGCCAGCCGGGAATCGGCGTCCGCGGCGCGCGAATCGTTTTCGTTGTAAAGCACGATACGCTCGAGCAGTTTTAGCTCATCCTTGACCGCGTCGAGTCGCTCGAGAAAGCCGACATCGACGATCATCGTGCGAGCCAGCGAATCGTTGATCAAATAGGCGAAAGGGTTGCCGCGGTTGTGTACGTTTACGGGTACTTCGATGCCGCCGAATTTCGACAGCGCGCACCAGGCGAGGATGAAGTCGACCGTGTCCGGCATCATGATCAGCACGGTATCGCCGCTCGCGATTCCGGCATCCTGCATGCCCCGGGCAAGCCGGCCGGACAGTTCGTCCATTTCGCGATAACTGTATTCGCGCCGGGAAGTGATGATCCAGGACTTGTCGGGGCAGTGGTGGACGCGGTTGGCTAGTACCGTCGGCAGATCTCGCGACTCGGTCGGCTCGATCGCGATCAAGGCTAGCGTCCCTTGAATACGGGTTTTCGCTTTTCGGAAAACGCCTTGATCGCTTCGCCGTAATCCTCGGTGAAGATCAGGTTGGATATGGTTTGTTTCTCGAGATTGAGGACGGTTTCGAAACTGGCCTCGGCGGACTGCGCGATCAATCGCTTGTGCTGGGCGATGGCGAGCGGAGCGCGCGAGGTTATCGTTCGGGCGAGCAATTCTGCTTCCCGTTCTTCGCCGCCGGGCGCGGTAAGCCGGTTGACGAGGCCGATGCGCCAGGCTTCCTGTGCGTCGACGAATTCACCCGTGAGCATCAGTTCGCGGGCGCGGTTCAGGCCGACGATTCTGGCCAGCAGCTGGCTCGCGCCGCCGGTCACGGTCATCCCGGCGTTCATCTCCGGGAAGCCGAACACGGCGTTTTCGGCGGCTACGATCAAGTCGCAATCGATCGCGATCTCGAACCCGGCGCCGACCGCGTAGCCGTGTACCGCGGCGATGAAAACCTTGGAAGAGTCGCGGATGATACGTGGGATCTGTTGCAGGTTTTCGGTGATGTCCTCGACCACGTCGAGGATCGGGTGTATTTCACCGCTGAGAATTTTCGGATATTCGTCGAGTGCGACCTTGAGATCGTCGCCGACACTGAAGGCTTCGCCCGTGCCGCAGAGGACGACTGCCTCGACCGCGGGGTCTGTCGAGGCTTCGCGCAATACCTCGACCAGCCTGCGGGTTTCGTCCGCGTCGATGGCGTTCAGGATTTCGGGTTTATTGAATCGTATCCAGCCGATTCCGCCTTCGATTTCGTAGAGTAATCTGGCCATGTGCCGTGGATTCCGCGTCGAGTCCCGTATTCAGGAATTTGAAACGCTATCCCTTTGCCCGGGGTTGTGTCAACACGGGAATTGCCGGCGGCCGGATAGAAAACGGCCCCGCCGCCGCATTGCGGGCGGCGACGGGGCCGGACTGCCTCAAGGGTCCTACGGCGTGAACCTTTCGATCGAATAGGCATTCCCCCAGATCTCGTGCGGCGACACGAACAGGCGGAAGGTTTCGTTGTTCAGGTAGGGGTCAAGCAGGTTTAGATAAAACGGACTGCCCGGAATCGCGCTCTCCCCGCCCGGCAGGCTGGTCTCCGCTCTGATGCCGCGCTTGCCGACCCTGGCGACGAAGCGACCGGTAGGCCCGAACTCGAACCTGAACGAGTCGCTGTCGCTGACGCGGATATTGGTGGCACTGACAGGCGGCGCCTCGTCGACGGATTCGAAACCGCCGTCGGTGGGGATGCCGTCGAGATCGGCCAGCGGCGGGGCGAAAAAGCCGCGCGCGGGCGGTGTGTTGAAGTCGCTTACGACACCGCCCAGCGGGTGTTTCATGACGATGCGGTGCAGCCGACCCCAGCGATAGTCGTCCTGGTTGGTCGAATTCCCGAAGACCGGCGCGAATTCGTCCGACGACAGCAGGTCGAGCGCGTCCGCGAGCGAAACCAGCACCAGGATGTCACGCCGGGCACCGGCGTCGGCGACGCCTGCGACATTGAAGAAATTCAATCCGGAGGCACCGATGCCGTCGTTTTCCAGCAGGTGCTTCAGGGCAGTAACCACTTCTTCGCGTAACCTGGGACCGGGAATTTCGGGCGGAGCGCCGGGAATGGCCGCGAGACCGGCCAGGGTCGCATCGATGCTGTTGGCAACCATGGTTCCGCGCCAGGTGGAATAGATCGTCGTCGCCACGCTGTTGGCGGCCGAATCCTCGTCGGCTTCGGCATCGTAGCCCTGGTCTATGCCGGTGGGCGTGGTGAAGTTCCAGTCGCGCAACCGGGCCACGGCCTCGGCGATCCCGGGATCGCTGGCAATTGCCGCGAGCAACGGATCCGCGTCTTCCGCCCGGGCGCTGTCAAAGGCGTCGATAATGTACGGCGCCAGGGATTTCGCGTCGTTAAGCACGGTATCGGCCTGCATCGCCTTCATCTGGCCGAAGGATATCCTGGCCTGGTGGTGCTCGCGGCGACCGCCGCGCGACAACCGGTCGTTTATCATCTCGGTTTCGCGGCCGGCGCGGATCGAGAAATTACGCCCGCCCCAGTTCAGGTAGAGCAGCCCGGCCCCGCCTTCGCGCAGATCGTTCAGTGGGTTGTTGTCGAGGGTGTTGCCGATCTGGTCGTTGTTGCTGTTGACGATGATGCCCGATGGCGGGTTGACGATATGAGGCATTTCGTCGAAGGGCAGAATTGCGAACGGCGTCGCCTGGTTTTCGGGCAATGGGCCGGCGGCCGAAATCCACTCGTTACCCGCGTAACCGTTGCGGATCAGAAACGGCGGCGTGATGCCCAGCGCCTGTTCCGGTGAGTTCACGTTTTGCAAATCCTCGCGCAGCGGCAGTTCGCCGCTGACGAAATAGCCGATATTGCCGTCGCGGTCGGCGTAAGTGAAGTTTTGCGAGGCGAAATCCACCAGTTGCAGCGCCTGCTTGAACTCGTCGAGGTTATGCGCGCGGTTGATGGCGCACAGTCCTTCCGGGTCGCGCGTCGGGCCGAAACCTACAGACTGCACGCTGAGCGCGATCAATTGCCCGTCGGCGTTGGGACCGGGTGCGGTGATCAGCGGGCCGTTGTTACGCCGCGGTACGATGAATACATTGGTGGTCGCGGCATCGATCGGAAGCACTTGGCCGCCGATGTTGGCATTGAAATACTCGGCCACCACTTCGATCGGTTCGAGAACTCCGTTGTGTACGGTGGCGAACTGATCCGGACCGAGGGGAACGACGACGTCGGCATAGATGTCGGTAACGTCGAGGCGGGCGTTGGTCACGCCCCAGGCGAAATAGCGGTTGTGCCCGCGCACCACGCAGGGAGCGCCCGGCAGACTGCTGCCGGTTACCTTGAAGCCCGGGGCGGCCAGGTGCACCTCGTGAAACAGGGTCGGGCTATCGAGCTGCAGGTGAATATCGTTGGCCAGCATGGGCGCGCCGGCCGGCGTGTGCTCTCCGCTCACGACCCAGGAATTACTACCGCCCATGTCGTCGCCGTCGAGATGCATGGCGCCCGGAATCCTGGGCAGTCCGCGGATGCGTTTCAGGTAATCGCGGCCCTGCTCGATGGCCTCGTGTTTCATCCGCGGCCGGAACTTGCCGGTTTCCGACCCCGGTCTCCGACCGTTACCCGTGGACTCGAAGCCGGATACGGCGTCCACGATCGTCGATGCCGGGTCGAACGGCGCGCTGCGGAACAGGTCCTCGAAAAACAGCCGGTTGCCGTCGAACAGTCCCGTACCCGCGCCGAGCGCCGCGTAGGTCCCTTGCGCTATGGTCAGGTCGATATCGTCGGTGACGATCAACGAGGTGCCGGCGGCGAGCGCCTTGCCGACCAGCACGCTGTCGAGCGGCTCCCAGCGCTTGACGGTGGACAACCCGAGCAGGCCGTATTCCGGCGGTAACTGGCCCGCCGCTTCTGCCTGATCGAGAAAGGAATTGACGCCGTCGCTATAGGCTTGCAGTAAGTCGAGCATTTGCCGGGGATGCGCGGCCAGTGAACGCACGGCGGCCCGGTTCAGACCGATGGTGCGCGCTTCGACATCCGACTGCAGCGCGGGTTCGCCGATTACCTCGGCGAGCGTCCCGGCCGCCGAACGGCGCAGCAGGTCCATCTGGAACAGGCGGTCCTGGGCGTGAACGCGGCCTTGCATGAAGAACAGGTCATGCTCGTTATCGGCGTAAATGTGAGGCACGCCGTTGTTGTCGCGAACCAGCGTGACCGATGCCTCGAGTCCGGGCAGCGTGATACCGGCCCGTACCGAAAAACTGGCGATGATCAACAATATCAAAGAAAGCAATGGCTTGAATCTGTTCATGGGGCACCTCCGTTATTTATCCCTAATACCTCGGTAAACAGCGCGTTTCGTATCGCCCGGAATGCTGCATTGCCGGTTATCGATTTAATTGATGCCTTTCCGGGAAAGTTGCGAAAAGCAACTACGCGGATACTGCGCCGGAGATTCCCGAACGACAAGCCGCGAATCTAAAGTACCGAATAATTGGGCCGAAAGTATCGTGTTCCAATACCGGATGTGGATCTCGCAGCCGTCACTGTCGTGCCCGTTCGCGCTTTATTCGTGTGCAGCGGAATCGCTGCGACATCGAACCCATCCTTTCCCGGCGCGACGAAATCTTCACCAACGGCCAGCCTGGTTTGCCTCGATTCCGTTACTAGTGTTAACTTCGACCTGCCGTATCGCGGCGCAAGTTGCCAGGGGAGTCGAATAGATGACGGAAACAGGATACGAAATGCACGATTTGTTGCCTGAATACGCGCCGCGCGCAACCGCCGGGGAGGCCTGAGGTGTCGGCAGCCGCCACCGCCATCGACCTCGCCCGCTTCCAGTTCGCTTTCACGGTTTCGGCGCATATCACCTTTCCGGCGTTTTCGATCGGGCTGGCGAGTTACCTCGCGGTGCTCGAGGGCCTGTGGCTGTGGAAGCGCGACGACGCCTACCTGAAGCTGTTCAAATACTGGAAAACAATTTTCGCCGTGGTGTTCGGCATGGGTGTGGTTTCCGGGCTGGTGATGAGCTACCAGTTCGGCACCAACTGGAGCGTGTTCGCCGACAAGACCGGCCCGGTTCTCGGTCCGCTGATGGGTTACGAAGTGCTGACCGCATTTTTTCTCGAGGCCGGCTTTCTCGGCGTCATGCTGTTCGGCCTCGAGCGTGTCGGTCCGCGGTTGCATTTCCTTGCCACCGCGATGGTCGCCATCGGCACGCTGATCTCGGCTTTCTGGATTCTGGCGGTCAACTCGTGGATGCAAACCCCGACCGGTTACGGCGTCAACACCGACGGGCAATTCATCCCGCTCGACTGGTGGGCTGTGATATTCAACCCGTCGTTCCCTTACCGTCTCGTGCACATGGTGCTCGCCGCCTATCTGACTACCGCCTTCGTGGTCGGTGCAGTCGGCGCCTGGCATTTGCTACGCGACCGCTACGACAGCGGCGCGCGTATCATGTTCTCGATGGCGATGTGGATGGCGCTGATCGTCGCCCCGATCCAGATCGTCGCCGGCGATATGCACGGCCTGAACACGCTCGAGCATCAGCCGGCCAAGATCGCCGCCATGGAAGGACATTACGAGACCCGCGATGGTGCTCCGCTGATCCTGTTCGGAATGCCCGACGACGAGGCCGGGAAGATGCGATACGCTCTCGAGATACCGAAGCTCGGCTCGATGATTCTGACCCATGACTGGAATGGCCGGGTTAGGGGATTGCTGTCGTTTCCGCAGGACGAGCGGCCCAGGGCGGAAATCGTGTTCTGGTCGTTTCGCATCATGCTCGCGGTCGGCATGGCGATGGTCGCCATCGGACTGTGGAGCGGTCTCGCGCGCCTGCGCGGAAGGCTCTACGATAGTTCCTGGCTGCACCGCGCCGCGCTCGTCATGGGACCGAGCGGTTTCCTCGCGGTTCTCGCCGGCTGGATTACCACCGAAGTCGGCCGCCAGCCCTGGACTGTCTACGGCCTGCTGCACACCGCCGACTCGATCTCGCCTATCGACGGCGCCGCGGTGGGGGCCTCGCTGATGGCTTTCATCATGGTTTACTTCACAGTCTTCGGCGCCGGCACTTTTTACGTGCTGCGGCTGATGAACCAGCCGCCGGGCGTAGAGGTCGTCGAGAATACCGGACCGACACGCAGTGCCGGTATCATGCCCGGCCCGTCGATGGAACTGCACGACCGTCCCCACGAATACGGGGGCCGGCCATGAGCTTCGATCTCGCGTTTATCTGGGCCGGGTTGATCGCGATCGCGGTACTCGCCTACGTGGTGCTCGACGGCTTCGACCTCGGCGTCGGCATGCTGTTTCCGTTTCTCGGCAGCGACGAGGAACGCGATCTGGCGATGAATTCGGTGGCGCCGGTCTGGGACGGCAATGAAACCTGGCTGGTGCTCGGCGGCGGAGGGCTGTTCGCGGTTTTTCCGCTCGCCTATGCGACCATTCTGCCGGCGCTGTATGCGCCGCTGATCGCGATGCTGCTGGGGTTGATCTTTCGCGGCGTATCCTTCGAGTTTCGGCCGCGCGCCGATCGCAGCCGGTTTCTCTGGGATCTGGGTTTCGCGGGCGGCTCGCTGGTGGCCGCATTTGCGCAGGGCCTGGCCCTCGGTGCGCTGGTGCAGGGGATCGACGTCGTCGACCGGGCCTACGCCGGCGGCTGGTTCGACTGGCTGACACCGTTCAGCCTGCTCACCGGTCTGGCGATGGTCATCGGGTACACGCTGCTCGGATCCACCTGGCTGGTGATGAAAACCGACGGCGCGCTGCGCGACCGCGCGGAACGCTGGGCCTGGCGAACGGGCGCGGTGACCCTGGTGCTGATCGGCATCATCAGCCTGGTGACGCCTTTCCTGAATCCGGTGTACCTGCATCGATGGTTCAGCTGGCCCGGCTCGATCTTCAGCTTCGTGGTGCCGGCCTTGCTGTTATTCTGCGTATGGCTGTTCTGGCGCGGGATGCGGGAGCGGCGCGACGCTCACCCGTTCATCGCCGCGCAGGCAATGTTCGTGGTCTGCTACATCGGTATCCTGATCAGTTTTTATCCCTATATGGTGCCGCCGAGCATTACGCTTTGGCAGGCCGCCGGACCCGATGAAAGTCTCGGTTTCCTGCTGGTCGGCGCACTCGTGCTGATCCCGATGATTCTCTGTTATACCGCCTATGCCTACTGGGTGTTCCGCGGCAAGGTCAGGCCCGGGGACGGGTATCACTGATGAACCGCGAGATGCAGCCGCCGAACTCGCTGGCCCGACGTCTCGCTTGGTTCGCCGCGCTGTGGGCGGCCGGCGTGCTCGCGGTTCGCGGGATAGCCTGGCTGATTCGTCTGGCATTGTCATGATTTCGCCAGAGCCGGACCGAAACCTGGAAATCTATGCCGAAGCGAAACGGGTGCGCGAATTCATCGACGGCGGTAATTACCACGCCGCCTACAATATCGCACTGTCGGCGATGAACGCCTGCCGCCGTGAAGACAACCAGGCCGGTACCGATTTTTTCATCGATCTCATTCGCGAGGTCGTCGACGCACTGGCGACCGAGTTCGGCAGTACGCGCGACGATTGAAAGGCTTCCGCGGCAGTCGGTCGCAGCGGAGTCGGTGGGTGCGCCGGCGCATTTTGCGATGTTTCGATTTCGCGACTTGCGGTCAATCCGAATATCGAGATAATTCGTACTGCTCGTCACTTACCAGGGATAAACCGCCGATGCTATTGCGAGCTGGAATCTTTACGTTGCTTGGCTTTTTCGCCTGCCAGGTTCCGGCGATTGCCGGCAGTAATCACCAGGACGACATGGAGGCGCTCGAAAAAATGCTGCAGGCCGACGTGATCGCCGAATTTTACCAATCCGCTTATGCTTATGCGATCTTTCCGACCATCGGCAAGGGCGGCATGGGTATCGGAGTCGCCCATGGCAAGGGACGGGTTTATCGCAACGGCAAGCGGCTTGGTGAAACTTCCATGACCCAGCTGAGCATCGGATTGCAACTCGGTGGCCAGGCCTACCGACAGGTGATTTTTTTCGAAGACGAGCGGGCTTTGAAGGATTTTACCAGCGGCAATTTCGAGTTCGGCGCCCAGGCCGAAGCCATCGCGATCACCGCCAGCGCCGGCGCGCAGGCGGGGACCGAGGGCGCCTCTGCCAATGCCAACGAAAAGCAGTCTCCGGCGAAGTATCACAAGGGTATGATCGTGTTCACGATGGGCAAGGGCGGGCTCATGTACCAGGCCGCGCTCGGCGGCCAGAAGTACGACTACAAGCCGGTCGAATAGGGCGCCTGGCACGGTGTTTCCCGGGCGAGGCTCAGTTCGCCGGGATTTCCAGGCTGCGGCGGGCGATGTAGTCGGTGAGCGCCTCGTCGAGCGCCTCGTCGATTTCCGGGGCTTCGTACTTTCGCAGCCATTTCTGTGCCTTGCGCACGCCGACCGCCTCGCTTTCGAGACGCCCGTCGGCATCCCACTGCTCGTAGGAGTTATTGTGCTGTGACTCGAAGATGAACAGTTTGCTGTCGAGCGTGTGTTGCTCGCCGAGAAAATGCCCGCCGGGGCCGACGCGTTTGACGATTTCGAAGATTTCCTCGAGGTCGTCGAATTTCGGGCCCTGCAGGAAGTGATAAAACGCGTCGAGCTGTTCGAAATCGATCATCGTCTTGCCGTAACCGACGGTCAGCGCACCCTCGAGCATGCCGCCGCCCATGGTCAGCCAGTCGGCGCCCGAAAGCATGCTCGGAAACAGGCCCCACATCGAATCGTAGGCGGCCTGCATGTCGCCCGATTTGGAGGTCGCGACATTGAGAATGCCGCGATGCGGCAGCTTGTAGTATCGCGACATCGCATTCGACAGGAATTGCACCATCGCCGAGTCCGGCGAACCGTGGACCGGGGCGCCGCTATTGAGCGCGACGGTCATCGCCGGCACCCCGAACAGCATCGGTGCGCCGGGACGAATGATTTGCGTCATCGCCATCGCCATCAGCGCCTCGGCGAGCACCACGCCGACGGTCCCGACATTGCTCGCCGGGGTGCTCGCGGCGGCCATCGAAAACGGCGAGCACATTACCGCCTGGTTGTTCACCGCGTAAACCTTGAGCGCGTCGAGCATGGTTTCGTCCCAGACCAGCGGTGAATTGGCATTGATCAACGACGTGGTGCAGGTATTGTTGACAGCGAACTCTTCGCCGAAGACGATCTTCATCATCTCCACGGTGTCCTCGGCGCGCTCGCGCGCGGTGACGTTGCCGATGATCGGTTTGTCGGAATACCTGAGCCCGCTGTAGGCCATGTGCAGGTGACGATGCGGCACCGGCACGTCGACCGGTTCGACAATGGTACCGCCGGCGATGTGGACCGTCGGCGCCATGTGGTTGAGTTTTTGCAGATTATTGAGATCCTCGAGCGTCGCATAGCGGCGGATACCGTTCATGTCGCGCACGAAGGGCGCACCGTAGGACGGCGAGACCACCGCATGGCCGTCGCCGACGCGCACCGTGCGTTCCGGGTTGCGTGCATGGTGCACATAAGACGAGGGAATCTTGCCGATCAATTGCATCAATTCATCGCGCCCGATGCGCACGCGCTCACCGTCGATCTCGGCACCGGTACGGCGCCAGTAGTCGAGCGATTCGCCGTCCTGGAAGTCGCATCCGATCTGCTCGACGACGCGCATCGCGAAATCGTGGATCATCTCGACACCTTCCCGGTTGGTGACTTCCATCAGCGGTATGCCGCGCCGGATCTCGGGGTGGTGTATTACCGCGGCGTTCTCCACGGCTGCGCGCCGCGCGGCGCTGCCGCCCTGTCTTTTGCGTCTTGCTCTCATAGCGGTCATGAGATCTCCGGGGTCACAGTGCGAGGCCGGTCTTGCGGCCGTCGTGAAAGGCATAGGGAGCCTGGCGGGGCGCCGCCGCGTCGCCGATCAGGTGAAATTTGACACCGGCCTCGGCCAGTGCGAGTTCGACGTCGTTGTAGACCCGGTTGGTAGTCGCGGTGACGATCGCCGAGGCCGCGACCCCGGTGATCGAACCGTCGAGCAACGAGCGCACCTCGGCACGGTCGCCGTGCCAGTGTGCGACGACCGACTCGACCAGGAACGAAACGCCGAGCTTTTTCAACGCGGCACGAATTTTCGAATCCACCGTCGTACGGCGTAATTCCTTGCCGACTAACTCATCGGGCGTGACGATCGTGACCTCGTGCCCCTTGTCCGCCAGGAACCACGCGGTCCCGGTGCCGCGCCAATTACCGCCTTCGTCGATGACGATCACCGCCTTGCCGAGTTCGGCCTGGCCGCGAATGACTTCCTCGCACGGAAAGACCCTGCCGTTGTCGAGACCGGGCAAAGCGTCGGCTTCCGGCAGCCAGCGCTGCCGAGCGCTGTCGTCGGGCAGCGAACCCGTGGCCAGCACCACCTCGTCGGCGCCGAATTCGATGATCTCGCGCTCGTCCATCGGGGAAAAGTAGCGTACCTCGACGCCGAGCCGGTCGAACTGGCGCAGGTACCAGCCGATCAGCTCGGTAATCTGTCCGCGGCGTGGCGCCAGCCCGGCGAGCCGGAACTGCCCGCCGAGGTCGCCGAGCGCCTCGACCAGGGTAACCTCGTGACCGCGCTCGGCGGCGACGCGAGCCGCCTCCATGCCGGCCGGCCCAGCGCCGACGACGAGCACTTTTTTGGGTTCTACAGCCGGGGTGAAACGGTCGCCGCCCCATTCGAATTCGCGGCCGGCAGACGGGTTGATCAGGCACGAAATCCAGTAATCGCGCGAACGGCGACCCCAGCACATCTGGTTGCAGGAAATACAACCGCGAATATCTTCGTGGCGATTTTCCCGGGTCTTGGCGACCCAGTGTGGATCGGCGATCTGTCCGCGGACGATGGAAACCAGGTCGGCATCGCCGCTGGCGATGACGTAATCGGCGTTCTCCGGGGTACGAATGTGGCATTCCGCGGTTATCTTCGCGTGGCCGACTGCCTGATTCAACGCCGCTGCGAGCGGAACTCCCTGCTTTTCGCCGTAGACGAAAGTCGCCATGAGGCGCTCGTAGTCGACATAGTTACCGGCACCGCAGGACACGTAATCGAGGTTTCCGGTCGCGTCGTGCAGCGCGATGACTTCCTGCAGTTGTTCCAGGGTCATGATGTACGGCGTTTCCTCCGAATAGCTGATCGACATGCCGATGATGAAATCCTCGCCGCAGGCTTCGCGTATCGAATTGATAATCGATACCGACAGGCGGCAGCGATTCTCGAGCGAACCGCCCCAGCGATCGTCGCGACGGTTGGACCACGGCGTCCAGAACTGGTCGAGCAGCGCGTGGTAGGCCGCGAACAGATCGACGCCGTCGAAACCAGCCTGTTGGCAACGCCTGGCCGCAGCGGTAAAGCACTCGATGACCTCGAGAATTTCGGGCTCGCGCATGGCATGCGAGCCATCGGAATCGTGGTAGGACGGCAGTCCCGAGGGTCCCCAGTGCGGCATGAAAGACAGGTCCGAATCGCCGTGCTGGCCGACGTGATACAACTGCTGGAGTACCGTCGATCCGTGGCTATGTACCGCATCGGTGAGCTTGCGAAAGTAGGGCACGACCTCGTCGTCGCAATGACGGAAGTTGCCGCGCGTCAGCACCGCGGTCGCGTGCACCGGGATCGGCTCGACGACGATCATCGCCGCGCCGCCGATGGAGCGTTCCTCGTAATAGGCACGGTGCCTTTCCCCGGGTAGACCGAGTTCGGACATGTTGGCGGTATGCGCGCCGAACACGACGCGGTTATCGAGCTTGCGGTGGCGCAATTCCAGAGGCTGAAAAATATGGCGGTATTCGGTCATGGCGAAAGCACGGTTGATTGATGTAATGAATATACGCATTGTGCCTTTATGAACAAAACGATATATTTTCATAAATTCCATCGAATTTAGTCATATGTCGCGACTCGATATCGATTCCATGCGTGCTCTGACCGCAATCGCCGATACCGGCGGCATTACGCGCGCGGCCGCCAGGCTCAATCTTTCGCAATCGGCCGTCAGTCATAAGATCAAGCGGCTCGAGCAGCGGCTCAACCGCAACCTGCTCAAGCGAGTCGACGGCAGGACGGGATTCACGCGCGACGGCGAAAAGCTGCTCGAATACGCCCGCCGCATGGTGCGCCTGCACGACGAGGCCTGGATGAGCTTTCACCAGAGCGACCTGTCCGGCGAATTGCGTCTCGGCATTACCGAGGACATCACTGCGCCCGACATGGCCCGCATTCTGTCCAATTTTTCCAACAGTTTTCCGAACGTCGCGCTGACCTCGCGCGTCGCGCATACCCCGGAACTGATCAACTGGCTCGGCCGCGGCGAAATCGACATGGCGCTGATCGAAGTGTTCGAATCGCAGGTACTCGATACCGACTATCCGCTGGGAAGGCAGCAGGTGGTCTGGTTGCAGGCCGAGGATTTCATCCTCGAAGACGGCCCGATTCCATACGTTACCTACCACAGCCAATGCTTCTACAAGAACTGGGCCGAGCAGGCGCTGGCACGCATCGATCGCAGTCTGCGCGTGGTGTTCGAGTGCCCCAGCCTCGAGGGCATGGTCAACGCGGTACAGAACGGACTCGGCATCGGGCTGGTCAATCACAACGTGTTCGAGCAGCGCCAGGCCGGCAAGCGCGTCGACGGGCGCGGCCTGAGTTTCGAGCGCTCGCTGCCGCAGCCGCCGCCGGTCCAGCACGTGGCGCGCTTTTCCGCCGGCCTGCCGACCCAGCAGATGACCAAATTACTGGAATTGATCAGGCAGGAGCTAATACCGGTTTCGTAATCCGCCGGTTTCGAGTAAGTTAGCGGCAGTTCTGCAAGCAGGGCGAAAACATGATTCTCAAGGACATCAAAACCTGGGTCACGGTGCCCCCTAGCGGTATAGGCGGAGCCTTCTGGGTAATCGTCAAGATCACCACCGATGACGGCATCGAAGGTATCGGCGAATGTTATGGTATCCCGGTATCGGGCGATATCGCCTGCGCGATGGTCGAGGATACCTTCGAACGTTACATCGCCGGCGAAGACCCGCACCACGTCGAAACCATGTTTCGACGGGTTTATTCGGCCGGCTTCACGCAGCGCCCGGACATCAGCATGATGGGCGTGTTCAGCGGAATCGAAATCGCCGTCTGGGATATCCTCGGCAAGGCGCACGATCTGCCGGTTTACCAGATGCTGGGCGGCCAGTTCCACGAGCGTATTCGAACCTATACCTATCTTTATCCGGAGGCGCTGGACAGCGACGGCAACCCGGGCAAGGATGCGCCCGACGTTTACCACGACGGCGACGCGGCCGCGGCGCGCGCACTCGACTATCTCGACATGGGATTCACGGCAATCAAGCAGGATCCGGCCGGGCCCTATGGATTTCAGGGCGGCCGCGAGCTTTCGCTGGCCGAACTCGCGCGCTGCGAAGACAATGTACGCAAGATTCGCGAAGCGGTCGGCGACCGCGCGGATATCCTGTTCGGCACCCACGGGCAGATGACAACCTCGTCGGCGATCCGCCTTGCCCGTCGAATCGAGCCCTACGACCCGCTTTGGTTCGAGGAACCCTGCCCGCCCGACCAGATGGAAGCCATCGGCCGGGTGGCGGCGTCGACGCGAATCCCGGTCGCCACCGGCGAGCGGCTAACCACCCGGATCGAATTTCACCAGGCGTTGAAAGCCGGGGTCGCGATCCTGCAGCCCGACATCGGGCGTAGCGGCGGTATCTGGGAAACTCGCAAGATCGCGGCGCTGGCGGAATTGTTCAACGCCCAGATTGCACCGCATATCTATTGCGGGCCGATCGCCCACGCGGCGGCCGCGCACGTGGCCTTCAGCTGCCCTAATTTCCTGATCCTGGAAACCATACAGACCGAATTTCACGACGCGATTCTAAGGCGTCCGCTGGACTGGGAAGCCGGCTACATGCCGGCGCCGGGAGAACCGGGTCTCGGCATCACGCTCAACGAAGCGGTGATAGAATCGCACCCCTATACCAGCGGAGGCCGACTGCATCTGGAAATGTGCCAGAGCGTGCTCGACTCCAATAACCAGAAAACCATAACCGAGATCGAATAGTGCTCGAACGACCCGCTACGCTCAACCTCGCCAACTGGCGTCTGCCCCCCAATGCCCGCTGGGCCTTTCACCACGTGCGTGAAATCGTGCCGAGCGAACTCATCGAGCGCGGTGGCGAAATCGCCGACCTGACGCTCGAGCCCGCCAGCCTCGATGGATTCGCGGTAAGCGGGCCCGAAGGCGAGCAATGGTCGTTGACACAGTGGATGGATGCGTCGCAGACCGATGCGCTGCTGGTCGCGCACCGCGGCAGGCTGGTGCATGAATGGTATGCCCACGAGAACATCGAGACGCATCCGCATATCGTGTTTTCGGTCAGCAAGTCGATTACCGCGACGCTCGCCGGGGTGCTGGTCGGCAAGGGTCTGCTCGACCCGTCCCGGCCGGTGGTCGATTACCTTCCGGAGCTCGCCGAATCGGGTTACCGCGACGCGACCCTGCAGCAGGTGCTCGATATGACGGTCAGAATCGATTTCGCCGAGGATTATCTCGCGACCGCGGGCAAGTTCATCGAGTACCGTACGGCTACGGCCTGGTACCCCTGCGAGGTCGATGCGATCGACCGGGGGCTGCACGAATTTCTCTGCAGCCTGCAGCGCGCGGAGGGCGAGCACGGCGAAGTCTGGCAGTACAAGTCGCCGAACTCGGACCTGCTCGGCTGGGTGCTGGAGCGCGCCGCCGGAGAACGCCTGGCGCAATTGATGAGCCGTTACCTGTGGCAGCCCATGGGTGCCGAGAAGAATGCCTATATCACCGTCGATCGCAAGGGCGCGGCGCGCACCGCGGGCGGCATTTGCGCGGTCCCGCGCGATCTGCTGCGTTTCGGCGAACTGGTGCGCAGTCGCGGCGAGGCGCGAGGACGGCAGGTAATACCCGCGTCCTGGATCGACGACTGCAGCCAGGGCGGCAGCCGCGAGGCCTGGCAACGCGGCGAATCGGCCAAGGATTTTCCCGACGGGCGCTACCGCAACAAGTGGTACCAGACCGGTAACGAGGATCAGGCGATGCTCGCGATCGGCATCCACAGCCAGTGGATTTACGTCAACCCGGTCACCGAGGTCACGATCGTCAAGCTGTCCTCGCAGGACCTGCCGTTAAGGCTCGAGCTCGACGACGTCAATATCAGGGCGTTCACGAAAATCGGCAATCTGGTATCGGGTCGGGAGGACCGACGGTGAACCGACTGCAACCGGGCCGCCGTCGAGCGCCTTGCCGGATCGCGTCGAGCCGGACGGATTAACCCGATGTCCGCGCCGGCGATGCGCAGCGATCTGCTGCCGAGTTTCGCTCTCGCCTTCGGCGCTGCCCTGTGGGGGCTTTACTGGATTCCGGTGCGCGGTATCCAGGCGGCCGGGGTCGATGCGATGTGGACCGGCCCGGTAATATTCGGCGCCGCCACGCTGTTGTTCATTCCGCTGGTACTGGCCCGACTCGCCAGCTTTGCGAAACACTGGCATCACACCCTGGTGCCCGGTTTGCTTGCGGGTTCCGCGTTCGCGCTATATATCGCCAGCATCAACCTCACCGACGTGGTGCGTGCGCTGCTGCTGTTTTACCTGTCCCCGTTGTGGAGCACGCTGCTCGGAATCCTGATCTTGAACGAAAGACTCACGGTTAACCGGGTGGTCGGCCTGCTGCTCGCTTTTTGCGGCCTTTATGTGGTTCTGGTGGTGGAAAACGGCTTGCCCTTGCCGCGTAACACGGGCGACTGGTTCGCATTGCTATCGGGTATTTGCTGGTCGATCGCGTCGGTAAAACTGTTTCAGGGCGGCGCTCGATTCATGATCGAGAAGGTCACCATGTTCGTGTTCTTCGCCCTGCTACTATCGCTGCTGATGCTGCTGTGGCAGCAGGGAAGCCTGGACGCGATGCCGGGAACCGGACAATTACTCGCAGGCTGGCAATGGATTGCGCTGGTGGCGGTGTCGATGTTGCCGATCACCTACCTGACCATCTGGCCGGCGACGCTGCTGAGCCCGGCGCGCGTCGGTATGCTGCTGATGGTAGAGCTTATCGTCGGCGTGGCCTCGGCTGCGATGCTCTCCGGTGACCCCTTCGGGATGCGCGAACTGGCCGGTACGATATTGATCGTTTCCGCCGCGGCCGTGGAAGTGATGCGGCAGCAAAAATTCGACGATTCGGGTATAGTTGACGGCCGTGAATCGTCGCGGAAACAATAGTCCGCATGACGACAGGATCCGCCGGTGCAACACCGCCGAGATGTTGTCGAAGCGGGTAAATTTCTCGTAACGGGACCGAAAGTATGAGAATCAGAAAGACCGGTCGTTGGCTTATGATGCTTTGCCTGCTCACGGCCACCCTCAGCAACACGGTGCAGGCAAATTGCAACGACCGGCGAGCGGCGGGGATGGACTGGTCCGGCTGCAAGAAAATCAGCAAGCTGCTGGGCGGCACCGATTATACGGGCAGTCGCTTCGATGATGCGATCCTGACCCTGAGCAAGATCGACGACAGCTACTTCAAGGATGCCAGCCTGGTCAAGGCGGATCTCACGCGCGTCGATGCGACCGGCAGCCGATTCGAGGACGCCAACCTGACCAAGGCAGTAGGTTATCGCGCGAACTTCGACAAAGTCAGTCTGCACCGATCGAACCTGTCCAAGTCCGAGTTTTTTCGCGCCAGTTTCCGCAAGGCAGAGATCGTGGACGTGGACTGGAGCAAATCGGAGCTTGGCCGGGTCGATTTCACCAAAGCCAAGCTTAGCGATGTCGACTTCGGCTTTTCAAATCTTTCCAGGGTCGACTTCGACGACGCCGAATTATCCACGGTCAACTTCGAAGGCGCCTACACCTTCCTGACCCGCTTCGAGGGCGTCGATCTGCGGACGGTCAAAATGCTCACCCAGGCGCAGCTCGACCAGGCCTGCGGCGATTCGAAGACGCGCGTGCCGGAGGGATTACAGGCGAGCGCTTCCTGGCCTTGCAGCGACGACTGAAACTGCGCCCTTGTTCAGGTCTCTCGCGGCGGCTTGCCGAGCAACAATATTTTGCAAGCCTCATGGTAGGTCGAGGCGACCATCGGCCGTGATTCCAGCAGCTCGAATCCGAGACGCCGATAAAGGCGTAACGCGCCCGTGTTGGTCTCGAACACCCCGAGACTGATCAACTCGCAACCGGCTTCGATCGCCAGTCCATCGGCCCTCTCCATCAGCGCGGTGCCGATTCCCTGACCGCGAAATCGGGGGTAGGCGGCCAGCATATTGATATAAAAACTTTCCGGCACGCATTGTTCGAGCTCGATGATCGGGCGCAGGAAATCGGGAAAGTCGGCCGGGTCCTCGTCGTTGTCGGCGGCCGCGGGCAGGCGGTAGGCAAGCAGCATGCCGGCAATCTCGCCATCGACTCGGGCGAGCAGGGTATTGCGATAGGAAAAGTTGGCGAGATCGGATTTTGCCCGCTCTGCGCCGGCCTGTTCGAGCGTTTGTCCGGGCTGCCGCGATGACGCCCAGAAGTGTCCGGGCATATTATCTCCGGCGATCTGGGCCAGTTCGGCAATCGCCAGGCAATCGTCGGTGGTTGCCGCCTCGATTTTCGGTTTTGTCCTTTTATTCATAGCGTGATCGGGAACCCCATTTTCTGCACCATGCGTACCCACAGCTTGCGCCAGCCGCCCTTCTCGTCGAGGGTATCGAGCGCGTACATCGTGATTTGTGCGCCGATCCAGCGAAACGGCTCGGGCGGAATGTAATCCGGCAGGGTCTGCGCGAAGTTCATGCGGGTTTCGGGTATCTCGGCACGATCGAGTATCGCGAGACCGACCCGTGCGCCGAAGCGCGACGCGGTGACGCCGAATCCCGAGTAACCGCCGGCGAATACCATGTCGCCGTCGTGGTACTTCTGGTAGTGCACGGCCATGCGGGTGGTCAGGCCGATCGGGCCGCTCCAGGCGTGCGAAAAACGGATTTCCCCGGCGAGTTGCGGAAAGGTGCGGTAAAACGACAGCACCAGCCGAATATAGGGTTCCGGAGTCCGGTCATGCGCCGGGTCGGTATTGTTGCCGAAGAAGTATCCCAGGCGTCCGCCAAACAGGATACGGTTGTCGGCCGTCAGGCGCATGTAGTTCAGCTGCGTGCGGGTATCGTAGATGCCCTGGCGATGCTGCCAGCCGACCTTTTCCATTTGCGCCCCGGTTAGCGGTTCGGTGACCACGATGCGGTCGCGAATCGCCGCGACCCTGCGGCTGATATGGCGGTGTCCGGCAGCCCAGGCATTGGTGGCGAGCAAGACCTTGCGCGCGGTGATCGTGCCGCGCGGCGTTTGGATCAGGATGCCGGTCCGGGTTTTGCGATTGCGCAGTTGAGGGGTATTTTCGTACAGGCGGACGCCGATTTCGAGCGCCGCGCGTTTCAGTCCGCGTACCAGCTTGCCCGGGTGTACGGTGCCGCTGCGCTGCCGCGACCAGGCGGCAGCGTGGAAGATCGGCGAGCGGATCTCGGCCTGGACGCCGGCCTTGTCGAGCCTCACCGCGTCGTGACCGTACCTGAGGTACAACTGGTAGTCGTCGTCGACGGTCTGCAGCCCGTCGTCGCCGATGGAAACCTTCATTTCGCCGCCCCATTCGAGATCGCAATCGATGCCGTAACGCTCGACGGTTTCTTTGAACCCGTCCATGTTCTCGCGCCCGAGGCGTTCGAGTTCGGCGACGTCATCGGGGAAAATACGTTCGGTATTGTCGATGCCGTGCATCACCGAGGTCGACATGATCGCTGCCGGCCGACCGCTGGCGCCGTTGGCGACACTCTTTGCCTCGATCAGCACCACGTCTCGATCTGGATCCTGCTCCCTGGCCTGGATCGCCGCCCAGAGTCCGCAGAAACCGCCGCCGACGACGAGCAGGTCGCAAGCGGTATCGCCTTCCAGTGCAGGCTCGTCCCCGGCCGCCTCCAGACTGTCGAGCCAGTAGGTGGTAAAGCGAGTTCCGGCTAGCGAACGCCGGGCTTGCGGAGTTAGGTCGATCATCGCAAAAGTCTTATCCGGGTGGTCGTGGATAGTATCACTATTTGCAGATAGATAGGCGTAGC
>Ga0209956_1000120_pt1 | contig 23463 bp, 22 predicted proteins | sample SalPon2A_C_D1_MG_FD_185720 | JGI IMG/M metagenome (GOLD analysis project Ga0209956, IMG submission 185720) | Soil microbial communities from South San Francisco under conditions of wetland restoration - Salt Pond MetaG R2A_C_D1_MG (SPAdes)... | ecosystem: Environmental > Terrestrial > Soil >...
ACCATTGAGGAAGTGCTGGGGGCCGGCGAGATGGAACCGCCCACGACACCGCACGACGCCCAACCCCCTGCTTTCCCGGATCCGGAGCCCGCCGGCGATGCTGGTCATCGTGGTTGAAAACGCACCGCCTCGGTTGCGAGGGCGGCTGGCGATCTGGCTGCTCGAGGTGCGGCCGGGGGTCTACGTCGGCAAGTACTCCGCCCGCGTGCGGGATATGATCTGGGACACGGTGGTCGCGGGCATCGAGGATGGCAACGCCGTGCTCGCTTGGGCCACCTCGACCGAGTCCGGCTTCGACATCCGGACCCATGGCGCGAACCGCAGAATCCCCGTCGACCTGGATGGAGCCCGCCTTGTTTCCTTCCTTCCCCAGGACGCCGAGCCCCTCCGAAGCTTCGGAGACGAGCCCCCGCACAAGGGGGTCCCGTGGACCCCCGAAATGCTCGGTAGCCTTTGCCCGTCTCCGCAAGTCGTTTAAAATCAGGCGAGTCTGAGAAGAGTGTTCCCCACGGGCGTGGGGATGAACCGCTCGTCGGGCGCAGTCGGCGAATCCTGTGGCGGTGTTCCCCACGGGCGTGGGGATGAACCGCGGCCGTGTCCATGCCGGAGGAGACGGCCCCTGTGTTCCCCACGGGCGTGGGGATGAACCGCCGGAGTGGATGCCTCCGGCCTTGAGCAGGTGGTGTTCCCCACGGGCGTGGGGATGAACCGAGCCCCGCGCGCAGGGCCCTGCTGCGTAGACCGTGTTCCCCACGGGCGTGGGGATGAACCGCAGATGTGCAGCTACAGCGTCTTCGTCGTACAGTGTTCCCCACGGGCGTGGGGATGAACCGCCTGTGTCTCGGGCTCCTGGGTGGATATCGGAGTGTTCCCCACGGGCGTGGGGATGAACCGCCGTACTTCTCGGCGATTTCCGCCCCGCGGTTGTGTTCCCCACGGGCGTGGGGATGAACCGCCGAGCGTCTTGATCCACCGCTGCTTGCCGCCGTGTTCCCCACGGGCGTGGGGATGAACCGCCCGGGCCGGCGGTCGTTGTCCCTCATCTCCAGTGTTCCCCACGGGCGTGGGGATGAACCGCTGCCTGTCGGATGGGGGTCGCCTATCTGTCTGTGTTCCCCACGGGCGTGGGGATGAACCGCCGGCACCAGCCCTCTACTGCTCGTGTCGTTGCGTGTTCCCCACGGGCGTGGGGATGAACCGAGGCAGTGCTCGCCCGCCTATCGGGCGCCCTTGTGTTCCCCACGGGCGTGGGGATGAACCGGTTCGAAACTACCCAAAGCTTCAGCCTGAGTTGTGTTCCCCACGGGCGTGGGGATGAACCGGGCGGAGAGGAGCCGTCTCGGGTGCCCTACACGTGTTCCCCACGGGCGTGGGGATGAACCGGGCACAACTCCTCTAGCTACGGTTATGTTGATGTGTTCCCCACGGGCGTGGGGATGAACCGAATCCAGCCAGGAGCGGCTCGTGCTCCTCTGGGTGTTCCCCACGGGCGTGGGGATGAACCGAGATCGAGCGCCTCACCGCAGACCTTGAACGGGTGTTCCCCACGGGCGTGGGGATGAACCGACATCGGCGACGGTACTGGCGAGATCTACCCAGTGTTCCCCACGGGCGTGGGGATGAACCGAAGTTACAGAGAGCTTCGCCATGTACGCGGCTGTGTTCCCCACGGGCGTGGGGATGAACCGATTCGGCAGCGAAATAGAATCATGGACGGCGGGTGTTCCCCACGGGCGTGGGGATGAACCGAGGCGGCCACAGAAGCTCTCGACGATGCCTACGTGTTCCCCACGGGCGTGGGGATGAACCGGCAGGAGTGGCGGATCGAGTCGCTCGTGGCTGGTGTTCCCCACGGGCGTGGGGATGAACCGGTCCACATTTCCCTCATCCCTCCGACGTAGGAGTGTTCCCCACGGGCGTGGGGATGAACCGATCGAGCAGGCGTCGGACGGCTCCGGGACCGGGTGTTCCCCACGGGCGTGGGGATGAACCGAAGCTAGCCGCCAGGCTCCCTTCCAACAACCCGTGTTCCCCACGGGCGTGGGGATGAACCGACGCTGAGGGCATCGTGGGGGGGATCCGGTTCGTGTTCCCCACGGGCGTGGGGATGAACCGTAACCAGCTACGACTTCTTCTTCTGAGCACGTGTGTTCCCCACGGGCGTGGGGATGAACCGCAGGTCCGCTCTCTGCTAGCTCGCCGGGGAACCGCCGCCCGCCCCTGGACCGCATGAACGCCTTGCTGTCGTTCCTCTACACCCTGATCCGACACGACGTGGCCTCCGCGCTGGAAGGGGTGGGCCTGGATCTCGCGGTGGGGTTTGGAGGAGAAGACGACGGTGGGGCTCGTGCCGCACGTCCAGGCGTTGTTGCTGGCGAGGCACCTGCGAGGAGACTTGGACGCGTATCCACCCATGCTCTGGCGATGACGGAAGGGAGAGAAAGCCGATGATGGTGGTCGTGAGCTACGACGTGTCGACGACGGACCGTGCAGGGCGTCGGCGGCTGCGGCGCGTCGCCAAGGTATGCAAGGACTACGGCCAGCGGGTCCAGAATTCGGTCTTCGAGTGCGTGGTGAGAAGTCGCTCGACGTGGAAGATCCGCTGGTTCTCTGAGAGGAAGTGCCAAGTTGAAGAAGGGGCCAGCCGGCACCGGTCGACCGGCTGGCCCGAGGGATGTCAGCCGTAGAAGGGCTCCCGCGGCGGACTGGTGTCGTCCGAGGGAGCGGCCGACTGCACGAACCTCCCCCAACCGCCCTGCACCTTGAGGAGATCCTCCTCCTCGAGGTAGACCGGGGCAGCATTGGTTCGGTTCGAGCACGGATCGAGCATATGGAGTCGTCTCATCGACGACCTCCTTTCTTGGAGCCGACCCTGGGGAATTCCAGGGCCGGGAAATCAGGCGGTGAGGTGGGAGCGGTGGACCGGCTGTGCCGGGCCAGCCCCGGCGGAAGGAGCCCGCCTCCGAGGGTCAGATCCCAGGCGCCGGAGGTGAGGGCCGCAAAGAGCAGATAGTTGGCGAAGTCCGCCGCGTGCTCTTCGAGCTGACCGTCCGAGCGTGCGCCGCAGATCTCGCAAGACACCTCCCGGTACATCCCGGCGAGCTGCCAGAAGGCGCAGGCGAGATGCTCCTGGGCCGGGCGTCTTTGCCAGGCCGAGGAGCCCCGGTGGCGGCATCGGCTCAACCGTTCGCCTTGGAGCTCGGCCAGGCGGTCGATGGCGGCCTCGGGCGGATCCCAGGGCGAGATGAGCGGAGCCGTCTCGAGGACGGTCTCGGCGAGGAGACCCAGGAAGACCAAGGGATCGGGGATCTCGGCCCTCAGCTCGTGTCCGATCTCCAGCAGACTGTCGGAGAGCCAGCCTAGCCGGCTCAGCATCGCCGAGTCTCCTGTGGGAGCGACGTAGGGGCCGCCCGCCCGGGACCTGCCGCGGGCGAGGTGCTTTTGGAGGTCGACGAAGGAGGCGAGATGTCTCATGGGGTGCCCTCCAGCCCATGGGTCATCCGCCGCCGGACGAGCGAGAGCCCGACGGAGGCCAGCAGCACCACCAGCACCCCGAGACCCACCTCGGAGAGGGTGGGGATCTCGGCGGGGTCCCGGGCGCCCACGATCGGGGTCACCGTCGGATCGTCGTCCTCGGGGGTGTCGGGGTCGTCGGAGGGCTCGGGGTCGGCGTTGTCGGCTTGGCCCGCTCCCTGGACCGAAAGCTGGCGGACCGCGGGCGGCAGCTCGGTGTCGATCCCCACCTCGAAAGCGACGTCGGCGCCGACTCCGGGGACGAGCTCTCCGAGCTCGACCTCGACCGAGGAGTCCGAGGAGCCGTTGCCGGAGACGACGGTCCCCTGGCTCGTGAGCACCGAGCCCTCGGCGAGCCGGGTGTTGGGGTCGGGGGAGACCTCGAAGACGACCCTGGTAGCGGTGACGGCTCCGACGTTGGTGACGCGGACGACGTAACCGACCGTGTCGCCGGCCGAGGCCCCGCCGTTGGCATCCGCATCGAAGGCGAGCAAGTCGGCCAGGGTGACCTCGAGCCGGGCGGGCTCGGGCAACTCGACCGGGGTGGTCTCAGTGGCTTCGTTGTCGGCGGGGTTGGGATCGGGGCCGTTGTCGCCATCGTCCTCGATGCGGACGACGTTGGTCAGGAGATCCACCTGGGCCGGGAGGTCGGGGTCGACCTCGATGGTGAGGGTCACCGAGCCCATGTCACCGGCGGCGAGCGTGCCGACCTCGAGCCGGCAGAGGAGCCCGCCGGCGTCCGGCTGGCAGCTCCACCGGTCATCGGAGAGCTCCGGGGCGAGCGAGGTCCCCTCGGGCAGGCGGTCCTCGAGCGCCACGCCGGTGGCCCCCTGGGTGCCGCGGTTCGAGTAGCCGATCTGGTAGGAGACGGTGCCGCCGGGGGTTGTGATAATCCCGGCGTCGTCTTTCTCGACGGCGAGATCCGGCACGGCCTCGGGCAGGGGCACGAGAGAGCAGCCCTCGACCATGGACCCAAGCGAGGCGCAGTTTTCGACGAAGTCGACCCCCGGTGGGAGGGTGGGGGCGAGGGTGACGGCGAAGACCGCGGACAGCGAGGCTCCGGCGGCGAGGCCGCCGATGCTCAAGGTACAGAGAGATCCCGAGCTTGTAGCCTCGCAGCTCCAGCCGGGATCGGACGAGGCGACGTCGAAGGTCGTATGGGCCGGCACCCGCTCGGACAGCTCAACGCCGGTGGCGCCCTGGTTGCCGGTGTTGGAGACGGTGATCGTCCAGGAGAGAGACCCTCCGGGTCGGGGGACGGAGCCCGGCTCGAGGGCTTTGTCGACCCCCAGATCCGGCATGGCCCCGGTGAGCGGGGTTTCTTCGGTGGCAGTGTTGTTGGTGGGGTCGGCGTCGGCGCCGTGGGTGCCATCGTCGGTCACGGTGACGGTGTTGTCGATCTGGGTCACTCCGGCCGGAAGCATCGAGTCGACCGTGACCGAGAAGACTGAATCCGCCGAGGCCCCGCCTCCGGGCAGCTCCCCCAGGGCGAGCGTGCAGGTGTCTCCGGCAGCGCCGGAGCCGGTGCACACCCACCCGGGCTCGGAAGCTGCTGCGGTGAAGCTTGTGTGCTCGGGAACGGTTTCGGTGAGCTCGACTCCAGTGGCCCCGCGGTCTCCGAGATTGCCGGTAGTGAGCAGGTAGAGGATCGCCTGGCCCGGCTCGACCGAGGCTCCGCTGTCGGACTTGGTGACGGTCAGATCCGGCTGGCCTCCGGGCACCGGCACCGTCCGGCAGACAGGCACAACACCTTCGAGCCTCAACGACTCGCCGATGCCGACACAGTTTTCAAGCTCCTCGAAGCCGGCGGGCAACGGATCGGCCAGACGCACGGCGAAGACCGCCGTGCGGGGCTCGTCGGGTGGCAGGGTGCCCAGGCTGAGCGAGCACAGCGTGCCGGCCACCGGCATCGGCTGGCAATTCCACGCCGGATCGGACTCGGCGGCCACAAAGACCGTCTGCTGAGGGACGGCCTCGAAGAGAAAGACATTCTCTGCCGGGCCGTTTCCGGTGTTGAGGGCGGTCACCTCCCAGGGCAGCAACCCACCAGGGGAGGGGTCGGAGCCGGGCAAGAGGGCCTTGTCGACCTCGAGCACCGGATCGAAGTCGATGGGCGTGACGGTGGGGTCGGCCGAGCCCGGAAGCGCCGGATCGTCGGTCAGCAGATCCGGGATGTTCTCACCGGTCAAAAGGCCCTGACAGGCGACCTCGTCCACCCCCGGGGGCAGCGGATCGAGGATTTCGGCCAGGTAGGTGATAGCGGCTGAAAACCCGGCCGCCATGGTGCCGACCTGGATCGTGAGCGCGGTGTCGCCGGGGTCATTGCCCTCGAGCACCACCCCGCGGTCGGTGACCACCGTGCCGGCGATCAGCCGCGTATGGGGACCGGGTGCGGCGTGGTAGAAGAGCCCCTCGGCGGTGGAGGTGCTCAGGGTGCGCAGGTTCACCGAGTAGCGCAGCACGTCTCCGGGGTCGGCCAGTCCGTCGCCGTCGACGTCGGTTTCGAGCGAGTCGATCTTGGTGGCCCGGACGAAGGCGGGGCTTGCGCCCGGACAGGGCTCGTAGGGGGTGACCGTCGGGTTCTCGGGGCCTGGGACGGAGAGATCATCGGTCAAGATCGTGGGGAAGTTCGAGCCGGAGACCTGGGCCTGGACGGAGAGCTCGGATAGCGGGTTCGGCGAAACGATCTTGAGCCTGATGTTCATCGAGGCGCCCTCGGGACCGCAGGCGATGATGTTGTTGCACAGCTCGCCGAAGTCGACCAGCACCAGCCGGTCGCCGGGGTCGTTGCCGGAGAGGATCACCGCCGGCTCGAAGGGACTGGCGGTGCGGATCGAGCCGGGGACGACCTCGGCGTTTTCCGGCACATCCATTCGCCAGAGCACGTCGCTCGGGTTCTCCAGTGAGTCATCGTCGCCACCGACGACGATCACGTAGTTGATTTCGTCTCCGCAGGACGCTCCACCCGAGTCATCGGCGTCGTCGAAGAGGATGTCGACCATCGACGAATGGATGGTGAGGCCGGAAGACGTACCCGCGAGAGCGGGCGGGGCCGGCAGGCTTGAGAGCAACACGGCCAGCACGAGCGCCCCGGCCGTGCTCGCCAGAGGCACGGAGCGGGACAGGCGGGGAAGGGAAAGATGATTCGCATACGAGGTCACGTCGGATCTCCTCCTTGTAGTCCATCGGGTCGTTCTTGGTGTCGAGCGGTCATCGCGAAAGCCCCTTCATCCAGGAGCGGCCGAGGGCAAGGGCCTTCTCGGCCAGCGCGAGGGTCGGTGGGGAAAGACGGGAGGCGACGCCGGCCAGGCCTCCGCCGCGCTCGATCGAGCGCAGCAGGTGGTGATGGAGCACCGGGATCGAGGGGAGCTTTCGGAGCTTGGCGCTGACACCGACGAGCTCGGTGTGGAGGGCGGCCAGGTGCTCTTTGGAGGCGGCAAGGCGGCTCAGCTCGCCCAGGCGGTGCCGGGTGGCATGAAGCGCGCTCAACCGCGCGCCGGCCTGGCGTGCGGTCTCACGAGCCCTCTGGCGCATGGGGGTAAGCGGCGCTCCACGCAGCGGTCCGAAGCGCTGGGGGGAGCCCGCGAGAAGCCGTGCGGTGGCCTCACCGCCGTGCTCGCGGGCGTGGGCGCGCAGCGCCTCCTGGGCAGAGGCGACCCGCCTGGGCCAGAAGATCTCGCGAAGCTGTGCCTGGAGCTGCCGGCTCTGATCGAGCAGCTTCCTCCGGGTCTGCTCGATTCCGTTCTGGAGACCCTCGTGCTCGCGGATCCGCAGGGCGAGGAACGCCTGCCGGAACTGAAGCTCCGAGCGGACGAGATGGGTATGGGTAATCCGCTCTGCGGCGGCCTCGATCTGGGCCACCGGATCGACGGTGGCCCGGGGGGCCGCCACGGAGCGCGGGGAGGGGACCGTCATCGCTCGTGGCCTCCTTCGATGGAGCGGACGGCCTGAAGCGCCTGGCCGAGGTAGTGGGCGGTGGTGATGGAGAGGTAGGCGGAGACCCGCGCGGGGCCTCCCGCAGCCTCGACTGCCCGGATGAGGTCGAGCTGGTGGCCTCGCAGGGAAGGAACGCGAGAGAGCTGATGGCGGACCAGGGCGAGCTCGCCCTCGAGGCGTCGCAAGTGCCGGACCGAGCGACGGCCGGGCAGCTTTGAGAGATCGTGGCGGTGGGTCTCGAAGGTCCGGAGCCGGTGGGCAGCGGCCTTGGCGGCGCGTTTCGCCTCGCGCCGGGCCTGCGATCCGGGAAGCCCGTGGAGCCGTCCGAAGCGAGAGGGCTCTTGTTTGAGCTGGGCTGCGGTGGCGACTCGCCCACGATGCTCGGTGTGGCGTGCGAGAGCCTCGCGGGCTTTGGGTAAGGAGGTGGTCCGGTAGGCTTCAGCGAGATGAGATCGGAAGGCTGCGCGATCGCGGGCGAGGGCACCGAGGGAGCCTGAGCGGCGCTCGATGAGCTCTTTTTCTCGGCGAAAGCGCGAGGCGAGATCTGAAGCTCTGGCCTGGAGCTTCCACCGGGAGTCGAGGACCTTCGAGATCCGATCGGCGACCCAGTCAATCTCTTGGAGCTTCCCCTGGTACCGGCTGAATCGTGTGGGCACGAGACCCTCAGGCTCTTGGAGCCTGTGGAGCACCCTGGCGACAGCCAGGCCCTCCTGGTATCCGAGCTGGTTGCGCGCAAAATAGGTCCCACCGGTCAGCCGCGCCGCATCGGCGAGATGGCGCTCGGCGGAGTCTTCGCGGGTTACGGCCGCGATGAGAAGATCGTCGGCGTGGTCGCGATGGGCGATGAGCTGGGCAATCCGCTCCGGTAGCGCGCGAGCGGCGGAGAGATCGAGATCCCGAGGGCGCAGGACGTCGTCGGTGACGGAGCGCCGCCGGGGAGTTTGCTCGAGAAGGAGCCGCTCGAGGTCTCGGCCGAGGCGCTCGGCGTCCTCGAAGGCGGATGCTCGTGCGAGCGATCCCGTAGCACCGAGCAGCTCGCCAAAGCGCTCCGGCTCGTTGCGAAGCACCGCCAGGGTCTTGGGGATCCCGTCTCGATCGAGCGCCTCGCCGAGTCGAGCCCGGGCACCGTAGATTTGGTGCGGGCGATAGATATCGGCCAGGTAGTCGGCCGAGCCCTCCTCGGAGACGAGATCGAGCGTGGCGTAGAGGCTGCAGACGTTGCTCGCACCGGTGATCCTGTCGGTCAGGGCGGCATCGAGCCTTTGGAGGCTCTCCGTCTGGCTCCGAGCTTTCTCCAGCAGCCCATAGGCCAAAGCCACCCGGTCGCGGGCCTCCTGGAGGGTCATCTCGAGCGGCTGTGCCGCAGCCGGCTGGCGGTGGGAGGCGAGCTTCATCGCTCATGACCCCCTTCGAGCGACCAGGTCAGGCGCAGTGCCCGGTCAATGAGGGTCAAGCCGGTGGCCGAGAGGTGGGGCGACAGGCTTTCGAGGCCGCCAGCCTTCTCGACAGCCCGGGCGAGGTTTCTTTGATAGGAGCGGAGAAGCGGGAACCAGTGTGACCCCGGCCGGATCCGGGCGAGCTCCGCCTCGAGGCGGCTGACGTACCAGCGTGGGCGGCAGCCAGGCAGGGCGCAGAGCGTGCCTCGATGTTTCTCGAAGGCCCAGAGCCGGTGGGAAGCCTGTCGAATGGCGTCCAGAGCCCGGCGTCGAACCGTCGTGGCGGGAAAGCCGCGCAGCAGGCCAAATCGTGCAGGTGTCTCGGCCAGCCGCTTGGCAGTGGCGACTCGGCCGTGGGACTGGGTATGGAGGCTCAATCTCCGGTAGGTAGAGGGCAACGAGCTCGATCGGTAAGCTTCGGACAGGTGGTGTCTGAAGGCGTCCCGGTCTCTGACGAGGGTCTGGATGAGTCGAGAACGTCGCTCGATGCGGCTTTGCTCGAAGCGAAGCCGACTACAGATTTCAGACTCCTCGGTTTGCTTCGCTGCTCGCTTGGGTACCTGGCTCCGGAGGTGCTTGGCGGTTTCCTCGAGGGCCTCGAGGTGGTCGTGGAGCTGGGTGAAGCGGGTGGCGTCGCCGAGTGCCGCCTCCGGATGCTTCTCGATGGCCGTGCTGACGGCGGCGCCGACCTCCGGGCCCAGGTGGGTCCGAGCGAAGTAGCTTCCACCTGCGACTCGAGCTGTTTCGGCGAGATAGCGTTGGGCGAGGATCTCGGAGTGAAAGTTTTTTTCTACGAGCTCCTCACCGACGCGGCGCTCCCACGTGAGCCGGGCGATGGCCTCGGGCAGACAGCGCGCCATCGACCGACCGATGGGATCGTCCACGTGGAGCTGGTCGTGGATGGCGCTTGGACGGTGCCGCGCGGGCTCGAGGAGCTGGGCTTCGAGATTGCGACCGAGCCGGTCGGCCCGCTCGAGAGCAGAGAGTCGCTCGGGCGATTTCGGGTCTCCCGGCAGCTCGCCAAAGCTCTCCGGGTGGCCTCGGAGAGTCTCGAACGTGGATCGAGGACCCTCTCGATCCAGGGCTTGGCGGATGCGCTTTCGCGCAGGCTCGATCTCGTGCGACTTGTAGATCGGACGTAGATAGTCGGTAAACCGAGCACCCTGGCGCGGATCGAGTAGATCGAGGGTGCGATAGAGGCTGTAGAGGCGGTCGCAACGATCGATCTGTTGGATGAGGGCCCTGTGGATCCGATGGGATCTCTCGAATCGAATCCGGGCCTTCTCGAACAGCCCATAGGCCAGCTCCACCCGGTCGCGGGCCTCCTGGAGCGTCATCTCGAACGGAGCGGCCACCGCGGAGCTCATGGCTCAGATGCCTCCTTCGGCGGTCAGCCGGGCGGCAGGAACGAACGGGGCGGAGACCTCCGACGCCTGTTGCTCGAGCAGCCCGCCGTAGGTAGCGACGGCGAGATAGTCGGCGATCTCGGCGGCGAGCGGGACGAGCCGCGAGGGCTCGGTGCGGCACCCCAGGGCGGCGACCAACCGGACAAGGGCCTCAAAAGCGAGACCCAGCAGGGGCTCGGGGTCCTGGGTCCGGGCGTCGCCAAGACGGCCAAGAAGCGCCGGGAGACTCCGTGCCTGGTGTCGCTCGAGGCGCTCGAGACCCGAGACGAGGGGCAGCAGACGGCCCTCGGGGACCGTGACGAGCACCAGCTCGAGGCTCACGCGGGCGGCCGCCTGACCGATGGCCTCGGGGCAGCTCCGGGCGCCCCTTCGGGAGAGCCGTGCGGCCCCACAAAGCAGCAGATGCTCGGTGGCGGAGCGCACCCGGTGGTAGGGCGGCACGACGGCCGGGGGCCCGGCCATCGAGGCGAGCAGCCGGTCGCGGTCCTGGCGGGCCAGACGCAGCAGAGCGCGGGCTTGGGCTCCGTGGCTCACCGGGACGGCCTCCCGGAGCGCTCGTCGGCAAAAACGAGATCGCGGTTCACCAGGATCCCGAGCCGGCTGCCCGGAGCGAGCGAGACCGTGGGCGGGACGTTGACGGCCTGGCGGAGGATCTCTTGGGAGAGCCGGCCGATCTGAAGCCCGAGCTCGCCGGCGGCGAGCTGTCCGGCGTCGGGGGCCTCGAGCCCGGAGGCTGCGCGCTGGGGCTGGGAGAGCTGGACACCGGCTCCGGCGAGCGATAGGAGACCCACCGCGGCAAACCGCTTGCCCCAGTGATGGCTGACCTTGCCGGGCAGCCCCAGGGCGCCGTCGGAGCCCGTGGCCGGGGAGGCGTCGAGTGCGATCGAGCGGCCGTCGGGTAGAAGCAGCCGGTGCCAGAGGATCAGCAGCCGCGACTCGCCAAAGAGCGGCTGGCGGGTCTGACGACCCAGTGCGAGGGTGCCGCGGGGCAGGAGCAGCCGGCTGAAGGTCTGCGAGTCGTAGACGTCGCGGGCGAGGACCGCCTGGACCGGTCCGGCGAGGTCCGAAGCCACCGCCTGGGTCAAGACCGCCGGCAGCACCGTGCCCTCCCAGAGCACGGAGCCGAGTGGGGGAGGCGAGACTTGACCGAATGCGCCATCGGTCTCGGGGACGGCGAGCACCCGCGGGTCGGGGGCCGGCGGCGGGGAGGGTTGCTGGTCGGGTGCGGCAGTCGGGAGGGTGAGGCCTCCGAGCCCCAGGGCCAGAAGATCGGCCGCGGGATCCGGGGCAGAGGCCCGGCCGGGGGTAGCCGGGGCCGAGCGAGCGCCCCCGGGGCGCCGGACCTCGAGCGGGGCGGCGATCGTGCGCTCGGGTCGCTCGGGTCGCTTGGGCCGAGGGCGAAACGTCGGCACGACCGGGCCGGGCGCCTCGGTCCTCGCCCGCTCGGCCCGAAGCTCCCGGGCGCGCTGGGCTGCGCGGAGCCTCTCGAGCAGCCGATTCGGCTCGGGCGGCTCGAGCGGTGCGGAGGGGGCTGCCCGGGGCTCGATTCGCTCGATCTCGGAGGGGGCCAGAGGCAGCTCGGAAAACCCCACCGGGGCCTCGTCGGGAGCCGACCGGGGTGCCGCCTGGCGCGAGTAGCGGAAAGACAGCACCGTCATCAGCGCCAGCACCGCCACCAGCACCAGCAGCACCGAGGTCTTGCCCACCCGGCGCACCTGGGGGGTTGGGGGGAGGAGGACCTTCGAGCGAGTGGGAGCCTCGGCCGAGGCTTGGCGTCCGGGCTCGGAAGGCCCGGTCCGGTGAGTGGGCTCCTCTCGCGGACGCTCGCTTTCGGGGCCGAGACGATCCTCGTGGGTGGGACCGGGACCGCTCACCGCGAGGCTCCCTCGCCGGCTGCCTCGTTGACGAGCGTCAGAGATCTCTTGGACTTGCCCGCCCCGAGGACGAGCTGGAGGCGCCGGGCCACCTCGGGCACGATCCACCACTCCCCGGCCAGCCGCGCCTCGAGGGGGAAGAGCGATCCGTCGGGGAGCTCGCCCATCAGCGCCGGCAGATCCCCGCGGCGCGAGGCGGCCGGGAGCTTGACAAACGTCCTCGTGCCGTCGTCGAAGACCGTCACCGGCCGCCAGGGCAGACGGCGCCGGGCGCGCCGGGGCTCCTCGATCCGGTAGCGGAAGCTGAGCTCTGAAAGATCGAGCGGCCGCTCGACGGGGCTCGGGGCCGGAAGGGCCTCGCGGGCTGCGGCTCGGGCTCGGGTCTCGCGGCTCCTCCTCACCCAGTCCGCCGGGTACCACCAGGAGACGTGGTGGTGGTAGGCGGTTGGCTCCGGCTCGCCCTCCTCGGGGGAGGAAAGCTCCAGGTGATAGGTCCTCCGCGAGGTCACCACCACGGCGTTGGTCCGGAGACCGTGCCCGGCGGGCTTCAAAACGATGTGGGGGACCGCAGCCTCGGGCGGTCCTTCGAAGAGAAACTCCGAGGACCAGCGCTGGGGATCGCCCAGCGCCAGACCGTCGACGGTCTCGCCGGCTTGAAGCTCGAGATCGCACGCCCGGTAGGGCAGACAGACGATCTCGGGCACGGACTCGCCGAAGGGATGGACCTGGCCCGTGGGAAGACCCACCACCGGGGCAGCCCCCGTCGCCTCGAAGGTCTCGGCCGCCCGGGCCACGTGGTCCTCCGGGGTGCGGGGGGCCGAAGGCACGGGGAGAGGCTCGGTGATGAGCCCCTCTCCGGCCTCCGCCGGCAGCCCCTCGGGCTCTGAGGACGCGGGCTCGGGGAAGAGGGTGCCCAGCAGCTCCTCGAGGTCGGGCACCTCCGGCTCGCGAGGTGCCGGATCGGAGGCTCCGGCAAAGGGGGTCTCCTCCGGCACCTCTTGGGCGAATGCGACAGCGGGCACGGTCAGGGCGAGGACGAGCGCGAAGGCGGTGAGTGGGAGATGGAGTCGGTGCATGGCTAGCTCCTTGGGGTTTGGGGTGGGTCCAAGTCAGTGGTTGACGAGCCGTTGCCAGTCGAACGAGGTCACGGCGATGCCGAGGGGGTTGGTCAGCACCTCCTCGACCCGCTCGGGTGGATCGACGGCGACGGTGACGACGGCTTGCCAGGGTTGGGTTTCGGTGACGGCACCCGAGAGCGAGCGCACGGTCTCGGTCCACTGGATGCGGTAGCGCCGCTCGGACTCATCGAGCGCGAGAATCGACTCGAGCTCGACTGAGACCGTCTCGCGCCGGGCGCGGGCAAACGGCGGATGGTCGCGGTACCAGTCGTTGAGACGCGCGACGGCGCCCCCGCGAGTAAAGGCGTAGGCGAGCAGGATCTCTCGCTCTTGAAGCGTCCGGTCGGTGGTCACCGTCCGGGTGCGCACGATCCAGACCGAAAGCGCGTGGAGGATCATCCGCTCGTCGGGGGAGGGGAGCTCGGGAGCGATGCCGGCCGCCACGGCGTGGCCGCGACGGTCGACCTCGACCACGTAGGGCCGGATCCGGGTGCGGGTGGAGTGATAGATCAGCCCCGCGAGAAGCGCCGCCGCCAGCACCGCCAGAGCCAGGTTGAGGGTGTGGGCACGACGCAGAGCCCTCCCGAGCTCTGCGATCTGCTGCGAGCGGGCAAACCGGGCCGGCCCGTAGGGGTCACCGGCCGGGTGCTCCTTCGGCGCGAAAATCTCTCCGGAGGGGACGACCGGCAGCGCCTGCGGCACCCGGGGCGGCTCGGAGGCCTTCTGGGGCCTGGCCTCAGGCATCGTCGCGCAGCGGTCCCTGGCCCGAGAGTGAAAACGAGCCGGTCAGACGGTTGGCGATCGAGGCGGGAAGCGTCCAGGCGAGAAGCGCCAAGAGCGCCGCCGAGGCGAGGATGGTGAAGTGCGCCCGGGGGTCGATCAGCGTCAACCCGGTGAGCATCCGGTCCCACTCGCGGCCGAGGTCATGGGCGACGGAGAGGACCAGAAAGAGCACATAGATCCTCACCCCCAGATCGACCAGGTGCCGCAGGTACCCCTCGGCCAAGGGCCAGGTCAGCCGGTGGGTGGCAAAGCCCAGAAAGACCACCAGCCCACCCAAGGCGAGCGAGGCCTCGATCAGATGGCGCGCCGCCTGGATCGCCATCAGGGCAAAGGCGACGATCACGAAGATCATCGCGGCGGTGCGGAAGGCCCCGATCCCGGGCACGAGAGCCGAGAGAAACCGGCTCCAGGAGTCAAACATCGAAAACCCCAGATCGAGGCCTTGACCAAGAAGAGCCGACGGAGAGAGCCCCTCGAGGCCACTGACCCGCTGACCCAGGACCTCAAAGCCCCGGAGGATCTCCGGCAGCCACGTGGGAGCCAGGGTCACCAGCCCATAGAGGATCCCGCCCACCGTCCCGCGCCGGACCGCCTTGCCAAAGGCCCGATCGGTGTCGAGCACCACATACATCGCCACGTCCCAGGCGAGCTGGAGGGTCAAAAGCGAGCCGGCAAGCCCCAGGGCCACCGGCAGAAGCGTCGGGAGAAGCGTCGCGGTGGCCTCGGCGTAGAGCCGGACGACCGAGTCGAGAAGGCCCTCGTTCACGGCGGGGTCTCCTCGAGGGCGACCTCGCCGTAGGAGGGCTGGCGGAAGAGGAGATCGGGGACGAGCGGCTCCGCGGTGCCGTGGAGATCCTGAGAGCGCGGGAAAAACGCCCCGGCCTCGGCCGAGCGGGCGATCCACACGAGGTCGCAGTTGGGAAGCGGCAAGCGCTGGTGCTTGTCGCAGAAGGCCACCGCGATCTGCCAGAGCTGGCTCTCCCGGTGAGCCTGGCTCCTCCAGAAGGAGAGATCGAAGCTCTGGGACTCGACGTGCGAGACCAGCGCCTCGAGCGCCGGATCGTTCCCGGGCGGCTCCGGAGGCGAGCTACAGCCGGTGCCAAGCGGGAAAGCCCCCAGCAGCAGCAGCACGGCCGCCTTCACGGCCGGCCTCCGGGGCGCGGGGCAAAAAACCCGCGGGGCAGCGACGGGGGGACGACGGGGAGTGGACGTGTGGCCTCATAAGGCCCCACTCCCCGGTGGGCGGTGCGGATCGCCTCGCGCAGGGTCTCAGCCGCCGCGACCTCGTTGGAGAGCCGGTGGGCGTAGTAGACGACCTCGGCGTTGGTGGCCACGGCCTGCTGCTGGAGGAGCTTGGTGACCTCCTCGGCCAGATAGCTCGTCAAGACCGCCTGCGACTGGAAGATCTCCAGGTGCCCGCGGGTGCCCAGGGCCTGGAGCTTCATCCGGGAGAGCTTGCGCTGCGACGGAAGGAAGCTCTCGCCCAGCGTCTGGGTCGACCCCAGGGCGGCGCGCAGGGTTTCAAGCGTTGTCTCGGCCCGGCTCAGCTCGTCCTCTCGCAGGTCCGGCGAGGCCTCGAAGGCCGGAAAGGTGTCCAAGAACCGCTCGGAGGTGTCGGGTAGCGTGTAGACGAGACCGCCGGTGTCCTCGAGCAGCCGCTCGATCTCTCGCAGCAGCCCTGTGATCTCGCGCACCTCGGGGTCTTCCAGGTGCTCGACCTGGGCGAGCATCCAGCGGTACTGGTCGAGCTGGTTTTGAAACATCTCGACGCGCTGCTGGATGGCGCGCAGCTGAGCGACGGCGGTCCGGAGGTTCTGGGTGAAGTTGCTGATGTCAAAGACCGGGAAGGTCGCCTCGGCTCGAGGCGGTCCGAGAGCCACCGGACCGAGGACGAGAGCCAACGAAAAGACGACGGCGACGAGCGTCTTTGGGGAGCGCTTCATGGGGTACCTCCTGGGGGTTGCGGGTCGGTGGGGACGGCGGTCGGGTGGACCGGCTGCGGGGGAGACGGCTCGACCAAAAGCTCGGCCAGCGCGGAGCCACCGGCCCCGTGGAGAAGCTGGGGCAGCCACGCCTCGCCGTGCTCTTGACGGACTTCTGAGACCTTGCGGCGGCCCTCGGGGCCGGAAAGCCCCAGAACCGCCAGAGCGCCAGGGGAGAGATCGAAGCGCACGAGGCGCGAGCCTTTCGGGGTGGTGACGTAGTAGTCGCGCCGGGGCGTGGCGGTGGCGATGATCTCGATCTGGCGGCGAGTGAGCCCGAAGGCGCGGTAGGACTCGGCCGCCGAAGACGTGCGGGCTGCCGGGTTGGGGAGGTAGATCCGCGTCGGGGCGGATTCCAAAAGCGGGGCCTTGAGATCGGACTCCAAGATCGAGGTGAGGCTCTGGGTGGCGAGCACCAGCCCGGCGTTTTTCTTGCGGAGCTGGTAGAGCCAGGCGGCGAGCTTGCCGGCCCACAGGGTGTCCCCTAAGTACTGGGCGGCCTCGTCGAGCAGGATCAGCGTCGGCCGGCCGTCGAGCCGGCGCTCGATCTCAGAGAGCAGATGGAGCACCAGCGGGGTCACCACCGCGCGTTTCAAGGGCAGCACCGCCTCCATCTCGAAGACGTGGAGGTGCCCGCCTTGGCGCAAGGGGTTGGCTTCGCCGTCGAAGAGATGCCCGTACGGGCCACCCTGGGTGTAGGGGGCGATGGCGGCTCGCAGGTCCTGGTGCTGGAGCTTGGTGGCCAGACGCGAGAGGGTCTTGCCCGGCGAGGCGGCCAGCAGATCGAGCGCTCGCACCAGAAGGCTCCGAAGAGCGGGGGTCAGATCCAACCCCTGGAGCCGCAGCAGCTCCTCGGTCCACTCGAGAGCGCGCTGGCGGTCCTCGGCGGTCTCGAGCACAGCGAGAGGTGCGAAGCGGTGGTCGGAGCCGGCCCCGTCGGGGGAAAGCGGGTAGTGGTGCCCACCGGCGGCCAGGGCCGGGGCCAAAAGCGACCAGCCGGAGTCGATCGAGAAGACCTGGGCGTCCGGGTAGCGCAGGTATTGGAGCGCGACAAGCCCCAGCAGGACGCTCTTGCCCGCACCGGTGGGACCGACGATGAGCGTGTGCTGGACGTCGGACTCGGCGAGTGAGAGGTAAAACGGCGTGCTCTCCTCCGTCGAGGTGACGACGTGCGCCGGTTGGTCGGCAAGCCGGGGATGCGGATGCTTCGGCGAGCCCGTCCAGATGCTGGTGGTCAGAGCCAGATCGACCGCCGGGCGCAGAAGAAAGATCGGCCGCCTCACGCCGTACCAGCCGCAGCCGGGAAGAGACCCCAGGAAGCTCTCCGCCGCCCCGACGCGCTCGACCCAGCCTCCGAACCCGCGGGCGCGCAGCTCTTTGAGCAAGACCTCCGCCCGCCCGAGGGCTTGCCTGCGGTCCGGGTCGAACAGATGGACGGTGGTCGTGAGATAACAAGCACCCCCGTCCTGGCGGGAAAGCTCCAAGAGCGCATCGTCGGCGTCGCGGGCCATCTCGGGAGCGAAGCGGTCGGTAAAGCGGGGCTTGTCTCCCGATTTGCCCAGCATCTGCACCAGGAGCTGTTTCAAGCCCACCCCCGCCGCTGCCCAGTGGGTGCGCTTCCTCGAGATCGCCGAGCGGGCCGTATAGGGATCGAGCAGCAGCAGCCGGAAGCAGACCCGGTAGGGGAAGGCGAGCTGATTGAGGAAATCCAAAGCGGCCGGGGTGGCCTCGGTGGGAAACCCGGTCACCGCCACCGGCACCAGGGCCATCCCTCCGAGCTCAAGCTCAAAACCCGCCGAGAAGTCCCCCACGCCGAAGACGGCCTCGAGGCTCGACGCTCCCCGCGGGACGCCCACCGGGTGGTTGCGGCAGGAGAGACACCGGTAAAGGAGGGAGAGGAGCTCGTCGGTCTCCAGCCGCTCGATCTCGATCTGGGTGGCCAAGACCTGGGCGAGCTCCGCCAACCGGGCTTCGAGCTCCGTTAGTGAGGGCGTTTCGGTGTCCGAGATCTGGTCGCAGCCGCGCCACGCTTCGGCAAACGTCGGCCGCGGGAGCTTGCCAGCCGGCTTGTAGGTGACCGAGAGGAAGTACTGTGAGGTGAAGCAGTCGCCCCGCTCGAAGGCCCGGCGACGCTCCTCATCGAGCGCCCGCGAGAAGGCATCGGGAAAGGCTCCCGGGGCGGGGTAGCCGGGAGCCGGGAAGCGCTGCGCCTCCAGGTGGATCATCCAGCCGTCGCCCAGGGGTTGGAGCGCCTTGACCCAGGCGGACGACAGCGCCTCGAGCTCGGTGGGGCCGGCCGAGACCACGTCGGGTCCGCGGATCTCGAAGCCGGCGAGCAGGGCGCCGTCGGTCAGACGCAAGACACCTTCGGCCACCGGGGTCTCCCACGGGAGAAGATCGATCAGGGCCGGAGAGGAGCGTTGGGGGAGCACTTGAAGTGGTCTCCTCTTTAGAAGCTCGGCCGCGTGGTCACCCGGCGCTGGTCGTGGTCGCCCTGGGCGCGGTAGAGACCGGCGAGGCGGAGATGACGCCGCAGCACCGCAAAGCTCTGGGGGTCGCGGCGGCAGATCGAGCGCAGCCGTGGCAGTAGGCCGAAGACGAGGAGCGCGGCGAGCGTCGGGGTGACGAAGTTGGCGCGGAAGCCGAAGACCAGGAAAAGAGCGATCCCGACCAGCGGGATCATCACCTCGCGCTCGACCCCGGCGATCAGGATCGGACGCACCAGCGAGGGGTGAATGCGGCTGGTAGGGACTGCCGCCTCCCGGGGGGAGGTGGGCCTTGAGGAGCCCTCCATCAGACCGTGGCCCCGCCGATGCCGAGCGCTCCGAGAAGTGCCCCGAGGCTCGCCAGGACGGCAAGCGCCCCGAGCGCCTTGCCGAAGCGCACCAGCCCCCGGTGGTCGTCGCTCATCGACCACACCACCAGAGCCCCGGCGATGGCGATGAAAATCACCGCCGTGGCTGTGGGGCCGGTGATGTTTTCCTGCAACACGTCGAGGAAGTTGTTCCAGGGGAGCTGCCCCGAGGTCTCGCCGGCCAGGGCGATAGCGGGGCGGAGGAGGGCGAGGGTGGTCGCTCCCCAGAGTGCCGGGTGGCGGGCTGTGGGGGAGTGTTGCCTGTACTCGGTAGAGGTTTGCACAAAAATAAGAAAACTGGTTCGCATGGCGATCTCGAGTCTCGGTCAGTGGGTCAGGAGGTCGTCGACGATTTGGCGGAGGGGCTCATTGTCGGTAGACGTTAGCACACAAACATGGGCAGGTCCAGACTGGATGAAGAGGCACTGTTGTTGGGGCCGTGCTCTTTGAAAGTTGACTTACGTAGTGGTCCCGTGATTCACTGTGCAGTCATGAAAGACCTCTGAATATATAAACATGGAGATTGCGGAATGTATGGCTTTTCGAGTCGATCCAGATCGGCTCTCACCCTCTTGGTCCTTGCTTTGGGTTTAGCTGTCGCGTCCTCGTCCGCTCTTGCCAACACCCTGCCCACCGCCGTACCCGACGAGGTCGAGGTTCACGCTCGGGCGGCGGTGCTGATCGATCTGTTGGCCAACGACGACGATGTTGACGGTGACGCCTTGAGCGTCTCCATCTCCGGCGCGCCCGCTCGCGGCTCGGTCACCGATCACGGCGACGGGACCTTCACCTACACGCCGGATCCGACGCTTTTCGAGGGCTCCGGTGGGGACGGCTTCACTTACACCGTCGACGATGGTCGGGGCGGCGCGGTGTCGGCGGCGGTCTCCATCACCGAGCTTCCGGTTCCGCCGGAGCTGCAACCGATCACCGAGACGGTGCTGTTCGAGGAGACCTTCGATTCCGGGCTCGGCAACTGGACGTTCGAGGATTTCGGACCCAACGAAGGTCCTTCCAACTGGTCGGTCGCCAATGGCGAGCTGAAACAGGCCAGCAACATCTGGGGCGACGCGGCCGAGCGGGGCACCTACGCGCTGCACAGCGCAGGGAGCGCTTGGACCGACTACCGAATCAAGGTCAAGCTTCGGTCCAGCGACGATGACCGGATCGGAGTGGCCTTTCGTTATCAGGACAGCGACAACCACTATCGCTTCGACTGGCGGCGGGAGCTCTCCAGCCGGCAGCTCGTCAAGATCGAGAACGGCGTCCATCAGGCTCTGGCTCAGGATGTCGCGGCCTACAGCGCAGGAGACGACTTCTTGGTGGAGATCCGTGCGGAGGGCTCGCTGATCGAGGTCTCGGTGGACGGCGTGCTGGTGTTTTCGGTCGTCGATACGTCCTTTGCGTCCGGATCGGTGGCGCTCACCTGCCACGGCAACCAAGGCACTTTTTTCGACGACGTGCGGGTGACGGCGCTGCCGCAGGACTCCTTGCCGCTATTGTTTGAGGACCGGTTCGACGACGGCGACTCCGCAGGTTGGATCGTGGCCGACTCCGGGACAGGCAACTACCCCTCGTCCTGGCAGGTCACCAACGGGGAGTTGGTACAGACCTCCAACATCTTTGGCTCGGTCTTTCCCAGGGTGTCGGGAACCGTTGCCGTCGCGGAGGCGGGCCACACCTGGCAGAACTATCGGTTCCGGGTCAAGACGCGCGCGACGGACGACGACGGGCTGGTGTTCTACGTGCGGTTCCAGGACTGGCAGAGCCACTATGCCTTCCACTGGAACCGCCAATCCAACTTCAAGATCCTGGGCAGGGTTCAGGGAGGGGTCTTCACGGAGCTCGCCACGTCGACCATCGGTCCGGCCTGGAACCGGGACTACGTCGTGGAATTCGTGGCCGATGGCTCCACGATCGAGGTCTGGATCGACGGCCACAGGTATTTCTCCGTCCAGGACGACACGCTCCGGGGCGGCACGGTGGCCGTGGGAACCGAGGGCCTGACCGGTGGGTATTTCGACAATGTGCAGGTGTGGGCGCTTCCCCAATAGTCAGCTCGACTTGATCGGCACGGAGACTTCCCTGTGCAAGCATGCTATCCAGTCTTGATCGCGGTCGGTGGGCTGGCGTTGGCTCCGGCGGTGGCTCTCGCCAACACCCTGCCAGTCGCCTCCCCTGACACCGCTGAGACCCACGCCCGGGCGGCGGTGCTGATCGACCTGCTGGCCAACGACGAGGACGTGGACGGCGACGCCCTGAGCGTTTCGATTACCGGGCTTCCGACCCGAGGCTCGGTGACCGACCACGGCGACGGCACCGTGACCTACACGCCGGATCCGGCGCTGTTCGAGGGCTCCGGCGGCGACAGCTTCGCCTACACCGTCGACGACGGGCAGGGTGGCCTGGTCTCGGCGGCGGTGACCGTCAGCGAGCTCCCGGTGCCGCCGGAGCTACAGCCCATCGTCGAGACGCTGCTTCTGGAAGAGACCTTCGACGACGGAGACTTCGCGGGCTGGACGGTGGTCGATTTCGGCAGTGGCTCGTCGAATTGGAGCGCCGCCACGGGTGAGATGGTCCAGACCACCAACATCTGCTGCGATGGACGGGGCCGAGGGACCTATGCCGTCTACGACGGCGGGACCGCGTGGACCGACTATCGTCTCCGGGGCACGATCCGCTCGACCGATGACGATGCCATCGGCCTTGTCTTCCGGTACCAGGACGGCAACAATCATTACCGGTTTGATTGGAGGAAACAGCAAGACCTGCGCCGCTTGATGAAGGTCAGCGGAGGTACGAGCGTGGTGATTCAGCAGGATTCGGTCCCCTACGAGTCCAGCGATTCCTACCGCCTCGACATCCGAGCCCAGGGTACGACCCTGGAGGTGCTGATCGACGGCAAGCCGATCTTTTCTGCGCAAGATACGAGCTTCTCGAGTGGCACGATCGCACTCCTGAGTCACGGCAATGTCGGTAGCTATTTCGACGATCTCGTGGTGACCGAGCTACCCGAGCCAGCGGAGCCATTGCTGCTGGACGAGAGCTTCGACCAGGCGAGCCTCGACGAGTGGCGCATCGCGGACTGGGGAGTGATCGACGGTCCTTCCCAGTGGAGTCTGAGCGCGGGCGAGCTGACGCAATCCGCGAACATCTACCTGGCTGAGAAGGAGGGCCCCTTCGGCAGCCATATCGTCTACCCGGGTGGGATGAGCTGGACCGACTACCGGATCCAAGCTCTGCTTCGCTCTGGAGACGACGATTCTCTGGGGATCGTCTTCCGCTTCCAAGACGCCGGAAACTTCTACCGATTCACCTGGAACCAAGCGGAGTCTGTGCGCAACCTGGTCAAGGTGGTCGACGGCAAGACAACATTTCTCGCCCAGGACGGGGTGCCGTATGTACTGGGCGACACCTACTTTGTCGAAATCGTTGCGCGAGGTCCGAGCCTGGAGCTGTGGATTGACGGCAAACAGATCTTTGGCGTCACCGACGTGTCGCTCGCGGGCGGGACGGTCGGATTCACGACTGAAGGCAATTCGGCGGCCAGCTACGACGACTTAAGGGTGATCGCGATTCCGTGATCCGAGCTGCGATCCACGAGGCGCTGAAAGGAGACGAAGACATGAGAGCCAAGACAGGCAGGCAGGTCCCAATCGGGATCTTGTGGGCGACGACGTTGGTGCTGAACGCTTGGGCCGGGGCTGCCGGTGCCCTCGAGCTGCAAGTAGAGGGAGACCGGGTCGAGGTCACCGGGGTCACCGCCGGGGGCGAGGTGGCCCTGCTGAGCGTCTGGCGCCAGGTGGAGTCCCATGGCGGCACGCAGGTGACCCTTCTCGACGAGGTGCTCCGGGACGACGACGGGGACGGCCGCGTGACCTTCGAGCCCGCTTCGTCGGGCCTCGAGCTCGGCCCCATCCCCGAGCTGTCCGTCTGGGTGGCCGCCGATGTCGCGACCGGCGATTCTGCGACGGCCACCCCCGGGCGCTTCGAGCCACCGCTGGCCGTGGCCCGCCGGGCTGGCGGCTCCGTCGAGATCGAGCTCACCCGTCCCGTCACGCTCTGGGTACGCCCTGGATTGGCTGCCTTCCGCGCCCACGTCCGCGACGGGGAGGTCCGCGACCGGGACCGGGCGGCCGACGGTCGGGTGACCCTGGAGCCCCCGTCCTTCGGCCGCCTCGCGGGTCGACCCGAGCAGACCGGCCCGCCCGACCGACGACCGCCAGCCTTCGCCGCCGGAGACGTCGTGGTCGGTATCGACGCCGGCACCCTCGCTCTGGCCACCTTGCGTATTCCCTCAGCCGTTGACCCCCAGCCGTAGACGCTCCGCCGTCGATGGAGGACCCGATGATGTTGCAGCCCAATCCGCCCCGCTCTCCTATTTCCAGTCTCCCCGTCCTTCTCTTCCTGGCAGCCGGCCTTCTGGGCCTGGCTCCGGTCCAGACAGCTCCGGCCGCCTGGAGCCAGGCCAGCGAGGTGGAGACCAAGCACTCCCGGGGTCTGTCCGTCCCCTCCGCCTACCAGCTCGACGATCTCGATGCGGTCAATCTCTTCAGCGGCA
>Ga0209956_1000124_pt1 | contig 22023 bp, 13 predicted proteins | sample SalPon2A_C_D1_MG_FD_185720 | JGI IMG/M metagenome (GOLD analysis project Ga0209956, IMG submission 185720) | Soil microbial communities from South San Francisco under conditions of wetland restoration - Salt Pond MetaG R2A_C_D1_MG (SPAdes)... | ecosystem: Environmental > Terrestrial > Soil >...
CACTCGAGGGCCTCCCCGGGTACGCATAGAAGAGATGACTCACCTCACACCCGAGATAACCCCGCCCCAACACACCTCGACAAGGTCCAAATCGCCCTACGCGGCCAGGACTGATGAATAAAGCAGGCTAGAGGACCTTGAGCGCCTTCGGGCTTGGTACTCCAAGAACAAGAATCGCCTGTATCTCGATGAGGAGACCCAAAAGGTCCAGGTCAACTCGGTCCACAATGTGAATGACTCCTCTTCGATGTCGCTACAAGCTGCCCGCGCTCAGGAGATCTGGACTCAGCATGAGACTGTAGTCGTTCAGACGCTAAGTGGGCAGTGGACTCAACCTGCTCTGACTGAGGCTCGTAGCTTCTTTGCGCGGTTGACCGGGATCGCAATTGAAATCGACCGTTATGATCAGGAGGAGCCTCCATACCCCAAAGCCCAGCAGAATCTCAGGCGTGTTCGAGAGTGGTACTCCCGGAACAAAGATCGATTGTATTTTGATGAAGAGGCCCAAAGAGTGCATGTCAATTCGAGACAAGAGATGATGCGACAAGGTGCCGAGCGCTCTGGGTCGCAGGGGTAGCGGGTGGCAGTTCTGGGTCGGTTCATCGAGGTGACTCCGCCGACCAACCGCCTGACAGAGGCCAACTACGACGCGGCGGGCAACGTGACCAGCTTCTTCACGCTCTCGTCGGCGGAGTACGACCCGTTCAACCGGGTGACCCGGATGACGTGCACGGGGGTCAATCGCTCGTCTGTTTAAGGTCCCGCCTAGATGAGAAAGCCGAGCTTATCGCGATGCGGGTCAACTCGATTACCCGTCGCCTCATGCCGTGACGCTCCAAGAAAACCACAAGATCGAGCACGCGAGCGATCCGAGTCGACTGCGATGGCACTCCAGCCTCCTGCACGAGCTCATCTAATCGAGCCAACGTGTCCTCCGCTGAGGAGGCGTGAAGCGTACACAGCGACCCGGGATGCCCGGTGGCGCAGCTCTTGATCCAGTCATGCGCCTCGGCTCCCCGCACCTCGCCGACGATGATCCGGTCGGGTGCCAGCCGCAGCGCCGTGCGCACCAGCCGGCGCATGTCGACCCCCGCCTCTGGGGAGGTCAGAAGACGCAGGACGTTGTCGCCGTCGACGTGGATTTCCCTCGCGCCTTCCTCGAGGATCACGAGACGCTCGGAGGTCTCCCGCGAAAGCAGGTCGTCTAAGAGAGCGATCAGAAGCGTCGTCTTGCCCGAGCCGGTACCTCCCGAGATGGCGATCGTCTTTCTCTCGGCGACTGCCTCGCTCAATTCTCGAGCCTGCTCTTGTGACAGAGTCCCTCGCTCGACCAGGTCCTGCAGGCTCAACCGCGTGGCCGGAGGCTTTCTCAAGGCGAGGATGGGTCGCTCGGAAGCCGGTGGAACGATCGCCTCGACGCGGAGATTCCAGAAGGGGAGACGTGCTTCGAGGATGGGGGAGCCCGGCTCGATGAAGCGGTCGTTGAGCGAGGCGACCGAGGCAATGAGCGACTCGATGCCGACTGGGTCGGGAGAGAGCTCGGCCCGGTAGGTCCCCCGCCCGAGGGTTGTGACAAACACCACCTCGCCGTGGAGCACCAGGTCGGTCAGCTCCGGGTCCTCGAGGATCTCCCAGAGGCCGAGGGCGACCAGCTCCTCGCGGAGAGCAGAGACGACCTGGGGCTCTGGAGGAGCTCCGCGCCCCGGGCTCATCGCTCACGCCCAATCTGATGGGTGCGGCGAGAGGGTGCCGGAGCCTCACTCGCCTCCCCGGCTCTCGAGGGCTCGGGAAGCGCGGTGGGTTGAGGCTCGGCGTGGCCTCCAGGAGCCCTTGGTGGGGGGATCGCGGCCCTCTTGGACAGCTCCTTGTCCACGAAGTACGGAAGCCGCCAGGCCACCACCGGTGGAAGGCCGGTCTTCAAGATCACGACCCGATCCTTGGGCAACGCTCCGGCCTCCCCCTCGGTGATCAGGGGGCGCTTGACCTCGACCGAGCTGCGGCTGGCGCGGGTCTTGATCGGCGACATCCTGCCACCCGAGACCGACCGTCTGGAATAGCTGACCGTGGTCTCGCCGGCGAGCCGCGAGAGATGCTGGCGCGTGGCGGCGCTCTGGGAGGCGGAGAGCACGTGGATCTGACAGCCGCCGGAGATCGACTCGTGCTCGGAGTAGGCCCGCTTGAGCTGGGTGAGGTCCTGGACTACCAACAGCGCCCGGACCCCGTAGCCGCGGAAAAACGCCAGCATCTGCTCGATGATCGGGATCCGCCCCAGGGCAGCAAACTCATCGAGGACGAAGAGGAGGCGCCGTGAGGCGTCGGGCTCTTTCACCGGGCTGTCGGTGGTGAGCCGGCGGGTCAGAAGCGCCAGCTGCACACGCAGCAGGGGCGAGAGAGGCTGAAGGTCACCATAGGGGAGCGCGATGTAGAGCGTCGTGGGAGTGTCCGGGTCGCAGACCTCCTCCAGCGTGAAGTCCGACCGGGAGCTTGCCCGAGCGACGATGGGGTCATCCCAAAGTGCCAGAAACTGCCCCAGCGTCGAGACGATCGAGCCCAGCTCGCGGTCGGGGATGGCCCCGAAGGCGTTGGCCAGGAGCTTGACCTGTGGGTGGGTGGCCGTGGGCTCGCCTGTCGAAGGATCATGGAAGCCCCGGTCCGGGTCGTGGGGGTAGCTCGCCAGGTCGTCGAAGAGAGCATGGTGGTCCTTGCCTTGATACAGCATGGCGTGGACTGAAGGAAGCGAGGGCCGCGGGTGGGCGTGGAGGCTGTGGAGACACAGCAGGCGCAGGAGATTCCGGGCCGAGGAGGTCCAGTGGCTCGCTCCCTGCTCGTCGGAGGAGTAGGAAGGGTAGGAGACGAGGTTTTCGGCCAGGACCCGCAGATCGGCGATCTCGGCCTCGGGCGTGATCTCGGCCAGACAGTTCCAGGCGAGGGCATCAGGAGAGGACGGCGAGTAGTAGATGCAGCGGTGTCCTTGCTTGGCCCGCCAGCCGGCGGTGAGCTGGTAGATCTCGCCCTTGGGATCGAGCACGATGGCCGGCTGGTTCGAGGTCAGAAGCGTCGGCACGATGGTGCCGCTGGTCTTGCCGGCTCCCGAGGGCATCACCAGCAGCACGTGGTCCTCCGAGTCGTCCCGCAGGGGGACGAGCCCGGAGCGGGTCCGCCAGGCTCCGAGGTGGACACCGCTCGGGATCCCAACAAGCCCGGCCTCTCGGAGATCCTGCATCTCCGCCGGCCGGGAGCTGCCGTGGGCCACCTCGGCGGGCGAGCTTCTCGAGCCCGAGGCGAGCATTAGGCCGAGCGCAGCGGCCAGCAACGAGGCCGCGACCGACACAGCAAGCGCCTCGACGGCCTCCGGGCGCGTCTCGGAGCTTCGGAGGAGGGGAAGGAGCCAGGCGAGCCCCTGGTGGGGGAGGTAGACGGGGCCACGGGCGAGAAGCACGAGGAGCACACCGGGAAGGGCAAGGACCGCGCAACCGAAGACCCCGTGGGACCTCGCGAGGTACCCGGCGCCTCCGAGGGCGAGGACGGCGGCTACGAGATGCAGCCAGGTGGGGAGCACCGGCACGAGCACAGGCTCCAAGGCAGGAGGATCTCCCAGCAGATGAGCCAGGTAGTGGGTGAGGACCGTGGCTCCCACGAGGGGGATCAGCCCGAGGGCGAGAAGGCTTCGCCCACAAGAGCCCCGCGGGGCTCCGAGGCGCTCGAGTGGCAGGGCCTGGCTCACCGGTTCCCCCAGATCCACACGGGTTTGGCGATCCCGAGCAAGCGATCCCGCTCCAGCGGCCCGAAGTAGCGGCTGTCCCAGCTCTTGGGATGCGGGCTCATCAGCCACAGCTCGGCCTCACCCACCCGGTAGCTGCCGTACCGGGGCACCGGCAGCGCCCGACCCCGGCTGTCGAGACTCTGGGGGCTCGAGGCCACCTGGCGCCGGCCGTTGACCCAGAGACCCGTAGGGCCGAGATCGATCCGGTCACCGGGAGCTGCCGCCAAGCGCTTGAGCACCGGAGCAGCTCCCGCGGGACAAGTTCCCCGGGGCAGATACCCGCGCCGCCGGGAAAAGCGCCCCAGCTCTGGCGACAGACAGACGGCGACCCAGGAGCCGGGGTGGGGCTCCCCGGGCCAGATGAGATAGAGCCCCCGGGGCGCGCTGTCGGTGCTATTGAGCCGGAGGTGCCGGCTGAGACCAAAAAGACCCGCGGTGAGAGCGAGGATCGCCAGCGACGCTTTAAGCCGGTGGGAGTCGAAGAAGCGACGCGGGCTCAATCGGGAGCTCCTTTCATCGGGACCTCATCACCCGCCTGCGAACCGATTCGGCACGAAGCACCAGCCGGAGGGCGCGGGAGGTGGACGGTGGCAGCAGATGCCCCAGGGCTCGGACACCGAGAGACCGTGCCAGGGTGGCGAGGCGCCGATCCGCGGCCTCTTCCTGGATCCCTTCGGTCAGATCGTCGATGCGGCGGGCGAGACGCGAGAGACGCCTCAGCTCGGCGGCGGTGGCGCGGGTGGCTCGAGGCGAGCCGGGAGGGACTCGCCGGAGCTGAGCTGAGAGCCGGGAGTGACGCTCCACCAGACGGCCCTTGGCCGCGAGCCGGATCTCGAGGGGCTCGAGACCCTCGCGGAGCTTGGTGTACTCAGAGCGCCACTGTCGGTAGGAGACCCCGAACCGGGCTTCGAGCTGATGGATCGAGGCGCGCCGGTGAAGGCGCGAGATCTTGATTTGCTCGTGGCCGTCGGTGACCACGAGACCGCGGCCCCGGGCTTTGAGCCGGAGACCATGGACCGCGAGACGGGCCTCGAGGTCGGCCCAGCTCTCGGCCTCCAGAAGATCGGTCCGGACGAGCTGCCTCCATCGGTCGACCGTGGGGCCCCGAGCCTCCCGGAGGGACTTCTGATGCTCCCCGCGGGAGCGCGTCCGGTCGTGCCGGGGAGGGCTCTGGCCGGCAAGACGGGCCAAGGTCCCCGGTACCTCGCGAAGCCCCATTTCCCGCTCGAGCCGGCGCAGAAACTCCTGGATCCGCACCTTGCTGAACGAGCCGCGCCAGGCCCGGAGGCGCTCCGGGTGCACCCGGTTGACCATCAGATGGATGTGTTGGTGGGAGGTGTCGTCGTGAGCCACCATCAGCACCTGGTGGCCGTCGAGCCCCAGGTGGGAGAGCAGCCGGTCGGCAATCGACTCCCATTGGGACCGGGAGAGGGTCTCCCCGGGAGCGGCGCTCAAAGAGAGATGGTAGACGGGCACCTCAACCCGAGGAGCCTGTGCGGCGACCGCCCGCATCTGGACCGCGGCGAGGTGGGGATCGGAGGAGGCGAGATTCCGAGTGGCCGTCCAGGGCACGCGGTCCCGGTCGGGCCGCTCCCGCGGTCCTTCGAGCAGATAGCGCTGCAGGCCGAGGAAGCCCTTGCCCGTGTTCGAGTCGCCGATCATCGGGACAGCTCCCGCAGGACCGCCTCGAGCGCCGTCAAGGTCTCCTCCAGCCGGTGGGAGAGCACGTAGGCCCGGGTCTGGTGGGCGCCCTTGGTGAGCTGGTTGAGGTTGTTGCCGATGCGAGCCAGGTGGTAGACGGTCTCGAGCTGGACCTGATTGGGCCGGGCGCGGGGGATCGTGCCCAGAGCCACCAGCCGGAGATAGGCCGAGAGGGTCAGGCCGCAGGCCACGGCCCGCCGCTGGATTTGCTGCCTGTCCGCGGGCGAGACTCGGAAGATCAAGCGCTCGGTGAGCTGGTGGGTGGATGGCGGCACGACGGATCGGATGGGCTTGGGCTCGGGCCACCGAGGCTCAGCGCTCGGCCTCCTGGACAACGACGCTGCTTGCCCGTGCCACCGTCGCCGTGGCCATCTGCAAAGCCACCTGTGAGAGACCGCCGGCGACCATGGGCAAGCCCCCGGCCGCGTGGACCGTGGCGTTGACCTTCTCGACCATCTGCTTGCGAGAGGGAAGAGTGCGCAGATGCTGGGAGACGCGCTCGTAGGTCTGTCGCGCCGCCTGGACGGCGGCTCGATCCGGTGGAGTCGGCAGGGCGGAGAGTCGAAGCCGGAGCTCGTGAAGACTCCGAAGCCGGGTGCCTGCAAACTGGGCCGCAGCTTGCGCTTCGCGGCGTTGGTCGTTGGCGAACGGACCTCCGCGACCCAGGAGCTTTCCGAAGCGTTGAGGCCGGTCTCGGAGAGCCTCGGCGGTCACGCGATGGCCGTTTTGACCCAGGTGGGACTCGATGGCGGCTTGGGCCTTGGGAAGCTCGGCCGGGCGGTAGACCTCTGCCAGGTGGGCCGGGTAGGCCGCTTCGGCTTCGGCGAGCTGGCTTTGGAGCCTCTCGGAATGGTCGGCTCTGGATTCGAGATCCCGGGCCAGACCGGCGGCCCGGGATTGCTCCGCCTCCAGGCGTTCGCGAGTCTCCATCGTTCGCGCGAGCTCATCGGCAGCGGCCTGGACCGAGGCGACCTCCTGGCTCCACGCGGGTAGAGGACCGATGCGCTTTTCGAGCTCTTGGGCGGAGGGCATATGGAGGCCGTTTTCGTCGGTGGGGAGTGGGAGCCCCGAGTCCCGGTCCACCAAGCGGAAGGATCGGGCGTCCTCGCTGACTTGGAGGCGAATCCCGAGGTCGTCGAGACGCTGGCTGAGCTCGGGCCACTTGGAGGCGTCCTGGAAGGCGCTCTCCAGATCCTCGCGGCGACGATCGTCGAGAGGCGCCGTGCGGAAGGGCTCTCCGAAGCGCTCCTCGAGCTGGGGGAGCTGCGGAGCGTCGGGCAGGTCGATCCGGCGCGAGTGCTCGTCGAAGACGAGAAGGCTCCGGTCGGCTGGATCGAAGTCCCACTGGAGCCGGTCCTCGGCAAAGCGGGCTGTGAGGTCGTTCCAGGAGCTTGCTTGCTCGAGATGGGGCTTGAGCTCGGCGGGGCCGGTGCGCTGGGGAAGACCCTGTCGCCAGTCCTCGAAGCTATGCCGCAACCGGCTCTCCATCTGGGTGAGCACATCCTTGGGGATCGGCTCCTTGTGGCGGTCGGTGGCGATGGCGGGCGATCCGGAATCTCGAGCGAGACGGAGCCCCTGGGTCCGCAGGCCCTTGTGTGCCTCGTCCCAGGAGTCGGAGCGTCGCAGGGTCTCGAGGCCCTTGGCGATGCGCTGCCGAGCCTCCTCTCGCTCCTGGAAGGCCGAGAACGGCTCGCCGAACCGCTGGGAGAGCTCCTTGGGGTCCGTGCCCGCGGGCCAGGGCAGCTCTAGGTCCCCGGAGCGCAACTCCACTTTGCGAGGGTCACTCTGCTCGAGGGTGACCGAGTGATTCGAGAGCCTCTTGGCGAGCTCCTCCCAAGACGAGGCCTCCCGGATGATCGAGCGCAGCTCGGCAAAGGCCGGGGGAGTCGAGTCGAGGGACTGTGCGGAGAGCGCCATGTGTCGGATCTCGGGTGGTCTAAATATGTCTAGACAATAGCACAAAAGTATCCAGAAGCCAGGAGAAGGTCAGGGTTCCACCCCCTCAAGGCTTCTCTTGCGATCCGGAGAGGCCCGACTCCGAAATTCTCACGCGCTCACCCCCCTGACCTCAAAGCCCCCCGACCTCCAGCACCAACCGCCCACCCGTCCCCACCGAGAACCCATCCCCCAGCGCCACCCGCTCGCCGGCACGGAGGGTCACGTCTCCGGTGCCGTCCACGTGGAAGCCGGAGTGAGCGGTGATGGAGGTGCAGGCTTCGGCTACCTCCACGCCGGTTACCGTCGTATCCGTCAGCACCCGCTCGTCCGGCTGGCCGCAGGCTCCCAGGGGTGGCAGATCGTTGGTATCGCTGTCGGTATTGGAGGCCGGGAAACGCTCGAAGATTCCCACCGGCGCCCCCGCCGTGGCCGTGTTGACCAGGGTGCCAGTGGCGGTGAGCACCACCGGGGTGTCCACGGTGAAGATCACCGCCTCCCCGGCTGCGATGTCCACCTCCACCCCCGCCTCCAGCTCCGCCGCGGTGCCGCTCGCCGGACAGGTGGTGCCCGAACCAGCGCCTAGAGCGGGAGCACAGGTCCAGACCACAGCGGCCACGTCCACCCTGTCTGCATCGAACAGATCCTGCACCACCGCCCCGGCCACAGCGTCGGGACCCAGGTTGTCGATCTCGAGGGTGTAGGTCACGGTCTCGCCTACCACGGCATCCGGCCAGAAGTCATCCTTGTCCACGGTCAGGTCCACTCCGGGGCAGACGTTGTCGTAGAGGCAATGGACCCACTCCGGATGATCCACGAAGGGGTTGCGGTTGCGCTGGTAGCGCTCGATCACCGCATTGCGCCACAGCTCCCGATGGTCCACCGGGTCTTCGTCGTGCCAGGCCAGGAGATCCGACAGGATCCCCATGTAGCCGGTGTCCTCATTCGAGCCGGTGTTCCATTGGGCGATCAGGGTTTCATCATCGGTCAGGTGGAGGTTGGGCTCCAGGACGCCGGTCACTCCATGGAAGCCACCTTCGTAGCGCAGCTCCAGGTAGAAAAGCGCTCGGGCCACGTCCCCCCGACGGCCCATCCAAGTTTCCCAGGTGCCGCTGGTGTTGGCTCCCTCCGTCCAGTTGGATTGACCCGGGTATACCCCCGAGCCGCCACCCCGGCCGTCGTAGAGCACCGTCACTTTCTCCGAGCAGCCGGCGCCGCAGGCGCGATACGGCTTGTTGCTGCGCGAGCCGTTGTAGGAGCCGTCGGCGAGGAAGAGATGATGGGCGTCGGTGAAGGGATAGTTGCTCACCAGGTCGGTGGGGAAGCCGTAGGACTTGGGCCAGGTGTGCTCGCGCTCGTAGCTCACCCGGTCCTTGGGGTACGGAGAGTTCTTGTAGACGTCGACGATCTGGCTTAGATCCAGAGGATCCTCGTCGGCCATCTCCAGGATCTCCCAGATGTTGTCGTAGGACCAGCGCAGGTGATCGTCGATCACCGGATGGAGCGTTGCCCGCAGGGTCGAGGCGTCGGTGGGGTTGACCGAGGCATAAAGGCACGGCAGAGTTAGGCAGCACACACCCGGGTCGGCCGGTGTGTAGCGGAGCTCGCTGTCCCAGGTCACCAGGATGTTTTCACTGGTCTCATCATGACCGGTGATGCCGTTGCCGTTGAGCGCCGTCTCATCTGGCCCCTCCAGCAGCGAGCGCTTGACGGACTCGCCGCTACCCGGATCCGCCGAGGCGAGCGGCATGGTGAAGGCGTCGGCGAAATAGAGGGAGGGGTCGGTGTCCCCGTCCGGACCGTCGACGGCGATGCTGGTCTTGTCCGCCAGGTCGTTGGAGCCCCCCAACGTAGGCCGGCCCACCCTCACGATATCCACGTCGGCCACCAAGTCGCTGGCACCGTCCCAGGTAAAAAGCGTTACGTGCTCCCCGGAATCGGTGAGGCCGGCTGAGCTTCCCAGGTCCACCGGCACAAGGTCCGGTACGGCCGGGTCAGTGCCGTGGATCTCGAAGTCCGGCGCCACGCCGAAGTATGAGGTGAAGGCGGCACCGTCCATCGCCACCACCAGCACCTCGCCAGGAGCCATCATCGTCCCCTCCGGAAAGCGAACGATGAAATCGAAGGCCGAGATCGTCGGCGCTGGCCCGGCGCCAGAGAATCCGGGGAGCAAAGCGTAGTCCTGGTCGTCACTAAGATAGTGGTTGCTGAGGTCGATCGTCTCCGCAGTGGGGTTGACGATCTCAATCAGCTCGGCTGCTGAGGGGTTGGAGGCGACCTCGCACAGCAGGAGGTGATCGAGTATCAGCGGCGTGTTTCGCGTGTTGAGGAAGATTCCGACGCTCTCTCCGTGGTGGGCCGCCACGACGAGGTCCACGGCGCCGTCTCCATCGAGGTCACCGACGGTAGACAGCGAGGGAGCGGGCCCGGTAGCTCGTTCTGTCACAACCTCGAGGGAAACCTCCCCGGCATCGCTTACCACCTGGAAGACGGCGAACGAGTCGTCGAAGTTCTTGACCACGATCTCTGACACTCCGTCGCCGTTGAAATCCCCCAGGCCCGGCTCCCGGGGCTGCGTCGTGGCCGGGAAAGTCTGTGGAGCTGCGAAGGCGAAGCTCCCCGGCGTGCTCTCGTTGATCAGCAAGGAGAGAGAATCCGAGAAGATGTTGGTCACGACCACATCAGGGTTTCCTTGCCCGTCGAGCTGTGCAACGACCGGTCCGTCCGGGTCGCTGCCGGCGTCGAAGTCGAGACGGGTGCCGAAGGAGATCCCTCCGGGAGCGGCGGTGGTGTTGGGGTAGACGGAGAGCACGTCCGCCTTGTCTATTGCGGCTGCTATGTCCCGGAGACCGTCCCCATCCAGATCGACGATCTGCACGATGTTGGGATGATCCGCAGTCGCCAGGGTGAGATCGTGGGAGAACGACAAGCTGCCCACGGTGCTGGTGTTGCGGAAGACGAGGAACTGCCTGGGGGAGTTCGAGGAGACCACGATATCGAGCTTGCCGTCGAGGTCGAGATCCCCGAAAGCCAGCCGCCGGGCGGTGTCCGCCGTGTAGTCCACCCGTGGTGCCAGGGAGACGGTTCCCGGGGTGCTGGTGTTGCGGTAGACGGAAAGAGTTCCGCCACCGCCACGCCCGGAGTCGGCCACAGCAACGTCCGGCAGGTCGTCGCCGTCGAAATCCGCCACCACCAGCTCTTGCGGATGAAGCCCGGCGGGCACCTCTACTGCCGGGGCGAAGCTTACCGGGCCGCGACCGCGCACCTGGCGGTAGAGAGCCAGGACGTCCTCCTCGTGGATGCTGACCACCAGGTCCTGGAGGCCGTCGTCGTCGAGATCCACGATGGCGACGCCGAGGGGATTCAAGCCCGTAGCCAGGTCGATGCGTGGGGCGAAGGTGTTGTGTTGCGCTTCAGCGCTCATCGGTCCGAAGACCGCGCCTAGAATGACAATGACCAGTGTCAAAGAGAGGCAGGGCCATACGCCCGGCCGGGTCGGGGTCGAAGCTCGCATAATCGCTCCTCCGGACACCCCATCGGGTGCCCGTTAAAAAGTGAGCACCCCCCACACGAATACTCTTCTCGTTTTAGACTATATCGCCTTGAATTATTTGCCAGGATTTCGTAAGAATGGCCCGCCCCTTAGCTGAACCTCCGCCAGACGACTTGCCTGTCTTTCTCTCATCCAACTTCTCGAATGAGCAAAGATGCGAGCCTCTTGGGGTCATGCCTTCGTTCCGCGCGCCAAACCGGCGGCTCAACGATCGGCTTCCTGGACAACGACTTGAGCCGTCCTCGCCGGCGGCAACGGGCGGTTCCGCTAACCTCCGAAACCCCCGAAAAAGGGGGGAGGTTAGCGGAAGGGTCGAAATTGGCGGAAACGCGTGGGAATCAAAGAGTTGCGTGATTCTGGGGTCGAGCCGGAAAGGGCATTACGAGGCCACAAGAGCGTCTTCGAGAGGAGGTTAGCGGAATGGGGGGTGTAAACTACTGAGCCAGCAAGGCTTGAAAAGGGGGGAGTGGAAATCGGCAGGAGACCCTTCGGGGGATTGAGACGTCGTGGCCGCGGTTGTGATGTGGATAGACCCCGTCGGTGGAAATCGGCAGGAGACCCTTCGGGGGATTGAGACATTAGAAGTTCTGCGATTTCCGGTAGTGTAGCGGTCTTGTGGAAATCGGCAGGAGACCCTTCGGGGGATTGAGACGTGCTTTTTGCCCACGTGATCGGTGAGTGTGACTTTCTTGTGGAAATCGGCAGGAGACCCTTCGGGGGATTGAGACATCTTGATGGGCGTCCGAATTGTCTCTGGTGTTTCCCGTGGAAATCGGCAGGAGACCCTTCGGGGGATTGAGACGCTGGGTGAAATCGTTTCACGGGCGATCTCCTTTTTCTGTGGAAATCGGCAGGAGACCCTTCGGGGGATTGAGACTTTCGAAGAAGAGGGATGTCGGCACGGGCGCAAATAGGTGGAAATCGGCAGGAGACCCTTCGGGGGATTGAGGCCCACTGAAGGGGCGCACTGACTATTGGGCGCCGCCACCGTGGGCTTTCGGAGCTGACCCTTCCGAGGAAATCTGGTGTCTTGAAGTAAAGAGGTCCGCGCTCACCCTTCCACGAGGGTTCCAGGGTATTCTTGAGGCAGGACGCGGATATGGAAACACGAAAGGCTCGAGTCGACCGCTACCGTGAGCTTCTGGAACGCCAGGGAGTCTCCGAGCTGCGGCCGAAGCTGGAAGACCTCGAGCGGAGCCTCCAGCTCGGGGAGCCCGGGAGCTGCGAGCCGTCGATTCTCCAAGACGAGCTCGCGGAGGTTCGCACACGGGGGGAGCGGGATCGTCGCGAAAGCGGTCTGGCCCGGCCGGACCTGCTCGTTCTCTGCGTAGGTACCTCACCCGAGCCGCTGCTGCTCGCCACCGCCTACCATCAACCTGCCGAGGTCGTCCTGCTCGTCGAGGAGCGGATGGGCGAAGCCTTGGCTCGACTCGAAGAGCTTTGGGACCACTGCTCGGAGCTGGTGAGCCTTCCTTTCCCCGGATCCTCGCGGCGCAAGGTCCGCGACCAGCCGGCTCATGTCTTTCGCGCCTTGCGAAGCCTGTTGGAGGGTAGGGAGGACGTTGGCGAGAGTCGTGTCGTGGTGGATGTGACCGGTGGCAAGAAGTCGATGGTGGCGGGGGCTTTTCTGGCCGCGGGGTTTCTGGGAGTCGAGTCGAGCTACGTGGATTTCCGCGACTACGAGCCCGTCTTGCGCAGACCGGTGCCGGGGACGGTCCGGCCGGGCCGTCTGGAGCACCCCGAGCATCTGTTCCGCCTCCGCGACGAGGCGCGTCTGGGCGCAGCGTTCGACCAGCGACGCTTTGACGAGGTGGAGTTGCTGGCCAGGGATCTCACCCGGATGGCGAGAAGCCGGGCGGTCGTCGAGATTCTCGGTGAGGGGGAGGCGGCTCGGCTCGAAGGGCGATACGAGAGGACTGCCCGGGTTGCCGGCGCTTACGCGCTTTGGAGTCGAGGCTTTTACCTCGAGGCGTGCTCCGAGCTCGAGGCCGTTGGCATCGTTCCGGTGGCTCCCACTGTCTCGCGGCTCGCCTCCCGATGGCCTCCTCGGGACGCCCCCCCGAGCAAGATTCCGTCAATGCTGGAGCCGCAGGAGCTGATCGCCGATCCTGGTCTGGTACTCGCGTACTTGTTGGACGTTCTGGTCTGGCTGGACGGAGGTTACATCCAAAGGCGTCCGCGCGAAGCATTTCTCCGTCTCTACGGAGCCTGGGAGGCGTTGATTCTCTACCTCGTGGAGGTATTTGTCGCAGGGGACTTCGAATCCGTCGACGTTCAGGCGGACGGCTCCGCAGCCAGTCTTGCTCGGGACAAAGAGAAGGAAGGAAGAAAGCTCGCCCTCGACGGTTGTCGGAAGAATTCGAGGCTGGCGCGCAGGATCTTGACGGGTCAGAAGGTCTCACGTTGGCTCTCAGACGGTACGGCGATCGTCGTTGAGCGGAAGGCCAGCCCTGCAATCGACCCCGAGCTGGCCGAGAGACTGTTCCGGCACAAGATTGGGGAATGGAGCCTCGGTCACTTTTACGATCTGCGTCACAAGGCGATCCACTGGCTGGCTCCGGTTCCTCTGGAAGCGGCGCTCTGGCTGCGCCACTTCTTCGTTGAGCTGCTCGTCGCCTTGATCCCTTTGGCGGTACGCCATCTCGAAGAGGGCGATCTCCGAGACGACCCCTCCGGCCGCGCCTCTCTCCGCGAATCCACGGAGCGCCTGCTGGAGGCCGCCCGGGGCCGCATCGCCGACGACTGCCGCTCCCTCACGCACGCCCAGCTCCTGGAGCGGATCCAGGCCGCAGCCGGAGGAGCCTGAGATGCCGACCGTCTACGTTGCCGGCGATGTGCGAGGTATCCAGGGCTACATCTTCAGCTCCCCCCGGCTTCTGGAGATGCGGGGGGCCAGTGCGTTGATCGATTTCTTCGATCGCAAGGCCGTCCCCGCACTGGTCGCTGATGCCGGGGGCAAGACGATCTTCTCCGGCGGCGGCAACTTCTTGGCCAAGCTGGAAGGTGAGCGGGCGGAGGAGAAAGCCACCCTCTTGATCGATCGGACACGCCACGCTTTTCTGGATCTGGTCGGAACCGCCGACCTGACCGTCGTGAAGCATGCGAGCGAGGCGGGGTTTGCCGTCTCCTACGAGGAGCTGACGGCAAAGATGCGCGCCGCGAAGCGTTCCCCGTCGGGCGTTGAAGCCCTGGCATCGATGCCATTTCTCAAACGGTGTGAGAGCTGTGGGAGGGAGGCTGCGGACAAGCCGGTGCCCAGGCCGAGAGCACCGGAGGGGACGGAGCCCCACTGGGTCGGACCGGTCTGCTGGAGAAAGCGCCGGATCCACGCCAGGCTCCAGGAGGCGCACAAACACCCGGCCTCTGGCCGGGCTCGTTGGAGCGTCTTCGGGCTGCCCGGCGAGCTCGAGGTCCCGCCGGTGACCGAGGCCCTGGGCCAGGCGAGCCTCCCGAGCGACTTTCAGGAGCTGACCCGCGACGAAGATCTCGCCATCATGGTGGCCGATGGCAACGGTCTGGGGGAGTGGCTGGAAGATCGCGACGAGGACGGATTCAGGAAGCTCTCCACGGCGATCGACGAGACGCTTCGGGAATCGCTCGATTCGGCGACCGAGGCGGCTTTTGGCGGTGAGCCGAAGCCCAACCTCCAGGTTCTCATCTGCGGCGGCGACGACCTGGTGGTGGCGCTTCCTGCCCGCCGGGCGCTCCCCTTCGTGCGCGAGCTGCTCGCGAGCTTTCGCATCGAGGATCCCGACGGTCCCGAGCGCACCGCCGGCATCTCCGCCGGGCTGGTGTTCTGCCGCACGGGCTTCCCGTTCCGGCGCGCCCACGATCTCGCCGGCGAGCTCGTCGGCCGCGCCAAGGAGCGGTGTCGCCGAGAGGGGCTGGGGGGCGCCGTCGACTTCCACCGGATTCTGGGCAGCCACGTCCAGTCGCTCGACCGCGAGCGGGGAACGGTCGAAGCAGTCACCGAAAAGGCCGAGGGCTGGTCCTATGGGGCGGCGGGTCCCTACTCAGCGGAGGAGCTCGACACTCTGCTGGATCTCGCCCAGACGCTCCGGACCGGGACCTCGGCGACCCAGCGCGGCCGGTTGCGCGAGATCCTCTCGCCCCGGGACGACCGGCCCGCTCGATCCCATCTGGAAGGTGCCCCGGCGCGTGGTGGCCGAGCTGAGGCACTGGCTTTCTCGCCAGGGAGAAGGCACCGTTCGAGCTGGCCGACGACGAGATTTCCGAAAAGCTCCTGCGGGAGGACACCGGAGGGGGCGATGGCGCCGAGCTGCGAACGATGCGGCGCTGGAAGCTCTCCGACGCTTTGATGCTGGCGGAGATACGTGGAGGTCTGACGTGCGGATCGACTACACGGTGGTCTTCGAGCTGGGTTCGTCAGCACGCATCACCGCCTGTCAGTGTAGGCACTGCTGGGGCGGCGCGTCGAGGGGAGGCAAACCGCGTAAAGGTCTGGATAAGAGTACCTTACGGGCGGCGCGGTGTACCAGCGGATACTCTTGGTGTCGTGAGTGTTTGGGATTTTCTCCACGCTTGACTCAAATGGGATCTTCGCTCGACACAGACTCAAGAGCCCCACCGGCCCCTCCAGAGGGGCCGGCGGGGGTCCAGACTGCTAGTCAACCTGCTTCAGTGGCGCTGCCCTCCCTGAGCCTACTCGGGTTCGCAAGTTGCCGAGGCGGCACTTAGAAGTTTCTGGCTCCAAGCATCTAACGGGTGGACACCCTCTTTCCTCGCAGACCGTCGAAACGGCGGTCCCTGGAAGTCAAAGTGGCCGACATTGAGTGAAGAACCCACCCAAACCTCGTAGAAGACGCCATGGATGAAGATCACCGGTTCGAAGACAGGAGAGACCCTCATGCTTTCCAATTCGGAGATAAGAGCTGCAAGGTCGCGTTGAGCAGCCTCGACTTGAGCCCTCTCGATGCGGATGCGCTTGCATAGCTCTTCCAGGTCGGTTTCAGGAAAGCGGCGCTCGAGATTCTCTAGCTGCTTATGGATTGAACGACCTAGAGGGCGAACGAGTTCAAGGGTGATCTTTCCAGTCCGATCTCGGGCAAGCGTGACCTGCCGCTCCGTTCTACAGTCTCCAAGGACCCTGACAACCACCCAGAAATCCAATTCTGCGCGCAATAGCGGGACGTCCTTATTGGAAAAGAATGTCGCATCGCGACAGTCGGATGCCCCGAAAGCTCTCACTTCAGAGGGAGCGAGCATTGTGGTGGCTGCTAGGAGAAGAAAAAACGCTGGTCTCATCTTCGTCTCCGCCGTCAAAACTGCCCAGAAAAATCAGTGACACCGTCGCATGGTTTACGGCCCTTGCACCGTGCCTTCGGGCCTTTTGTCCAGTTTGATGGCGCCTCTAGAGTTGTCTGGTCGGTTCTAGGATCGTATTTCCAAATGCCTCCTGGGCTGATGGTGTAGACGGGAACCCCCAACTGCCCGGCTGTTTCCTCATCCTTGTCGCTAGGCTTCGGTCCGGTCCTACTCGTGGTGCGAGACCGGGTGGGGTGGGTATGAGCGAGTGCTCTGATGCCAGGTGGACGCTGACCTCTCCATTGCGCGTGCGCAGTTTCCCTCGAGAAGGGCCAGCCAATGCAATTGAAGGAACTACCATTAGCACTATCGACGCCTGTGACCCAGGCAGCGGCCTCCCAAGGGAAGACCCCAAAACCCGCACTCGAAAGTAGGCAAAAGAAGCAATCTAGGACCGTGGGATTCTCTGTAAGTGCGTCCTTCCCGAGAGGATCAAAGAAAAAGAGCGAGTTACTCTTGCTATAGCTGAAAAGATGAATCAAGCTGGCTGGGGCGAGAATGCCCAACGGATCCGTGCGAGTGTACCTGCTCGTCCCCGCCAGATACCAGCGGTGTACGTTGTAGAAAACCTCTGCCCCCAACGAAGATCCAGCCCACACCCCATCCTCCCACTGCCCCGGGAACCGCAGAAACATCTCGTTCGCCAACGCCCCAGCCGGTAAGCCCTCCTTGGCATCTCGCCCAAACGGCTCGAATCCCGAGTCCCAGACCTCAGCGCCGGTCTCGTCCAGGGCCACCGACGGCGTGCCCAGATGGTCGGTGATGAGATAGCGCAGCTCCTGGCCCCCGGCCCCGTCGAGCTTAAGCTGAGCAACGGGCCTTCCCGCGAAGTGCAGGTACACGAACCGCTCCATCGGGGGCGCCGGCTCGGCCTGCCGAGCCAGGGCATGGAGCAGCCCCTCGGAGCTGTAGGTCGGCTCGGTGAGCGCCCCCGTGGCGATGTCGGTAGCGCTGGCAAGATAGCTGCGCCCGTCATAGAGGAGGTCCGCGGCTTCGGCGGCTACGGGTCGGGAGAGATCGGCCAGGCGCCCTTCGTCGTCACTCGCGAAGATCACCTCGTTGGCGCCGGCGGTGACCTGCTCCAAATGTCCCGCAGCTCCGAACTGGTAGTCGCGGGCGCCGCCCACCGCCAGGGTAATCGCTTCCAGGATCGCCGTGTTGCCACTCGCCGCGTTGGTCGCGTAGGCGTAGGTGTCGGTGCTGCCGTCGCGTGTCTCGGAGAGACGATTTCCAATTCGATCGTAGGTCCACGCCAGGCTGCCCCAGGGGCCGTCTCCCCCGGTCAGGAAGTACTGAAAGTCCTGGTAGGCGTAGGTCTTGGTCTCGACCACGGGCGTCTGGGCCGGGTCGATCCCGGCCGCAAAGCTCGCCCCGCTTGCGACCGAGAATCCCGAGCCCAGGGCGATGCGGGTCCCGGCGGTGAAGGTCGCCGAGCCGCCGGCTTCGACGGAAAACGCCGGGCCAGCCTGGATCCCGGCGCAGGTCGCGAAGCTCTCCGCCGTTGTGATCGCCTGGTTATCGAGTATGAGATCGGCGTCCGAGCACCCAATCAGCTCTCGGATTTCCAGGATGTTGCCCACGCCGTCGGTGGTGTAGTCCCAGCGCCGCGATGTGGGTGCCTCCAGCACGATGGCCTCGGGCACATAACGGCCGTCGTAGGCGCGGTTCTCGGTGGCTCCACTGGCGAGCGCCAGAGACTCCAAGGGACCGCCGGGCAGGTAGGAGGACGCCGTCACCAGACTCTGCACCGGGTCGGCCCCCACCTGGACGTCCAGCGTTTCTTGCCGGTCGGCGAAGTCGTAGCTATAGGTGGCCGTCACTCCTCCAGGATAGCCGACGGTGGTGCGGTTGCCGTTGGCATCGTGGGTGTAGGTGAGGTCGCCATCCTGAGTCAGCCGGCCGAACCGGTCATAGCGCGACTCCACCGCCTGGCCGTGTCGGGTGATGGCGGTGAGCCGACCGAGGGAGAAACCCACCGTTGGATCGTCGTAGGTGAAGATGGTATCGAGGGTGGAGTCCGTGTAGCGCACGGCGGTGACCCGGTCGAGCTCGTCCACCTCGCGGGTGAAGGTGACGCCTCGGGCGTCGGTGGTGCTCGTCAGCTCGCCGTGCTCGTTGTAGGCGTGCGTGGTGCTGCCCGAGACCGGCGAGATCTCGTCGGTCAGCAGATCTCGGTCACTGTAGGTGTAGCTCGTTAGGTTGCCCTCGCCGTCGGTGACCGAGACCAGGTGGTCTTGGACGTCATAGGAGTACGACGTCACCACGTCACCGCCACCGGCCCCGCCCCAGGGCTGAGTGACAGTCACAAGCCTCTCCAGGGCGTCGTAGTCGTAGGCTTGCGTCGGCACGGTCTCCATCGGATCGAAGCGGGGATGGTTTTCATCCCACACCTTCTCCAGGTTGCCGTCGCAGTCAAAGGCAAACTCGCTCACTGACTCCTCCGGGGTCCCCGGCGCCCTGGTCACTCGCTCGAGGAAACATCGTGTGGGGTAGTCGAAGACGGTCTCGGACTCGGTGACCCAGGCACTGCCATTCCAGCTCTGGAGCTCCTCGCGGATCCGGTTGCCGACCCCGTCCAGGGTGAGGAAGGTCCTCTCACCCGGGGTGACCGCGTCGGGCTTGCGCTCGACCGAGACAAGCCTTCCGGCCGGGTCGTAGCTGTACTCGATCAGGTTGCCCCGGGGTAAGACGGTGCGGAACAGATCGCCGAATTCGTTGTGGAGGTTCTCGGTGACGAGGTCCTCGGCCGGGCTCGCGCCCTTCTGGGTGACGAAGGTGACTCGGTCCAGCGCGTCGTAGGTGGTCGTGGTCTCCACGCCGTTGGGATCGGTGACCGAGCTACGCCGGTTGAACGGGTCGTGGCCGAAGGTGGTGGCTCCGATCAGCGGGTCGGTGCGGGTCTCGACGATCAGTCCGCCGCGTGCCGGGTCGTAGGTGAAGCTCGTCACGTCGGTGGTGCCGAAGCCCGGCGGGTCCACCGACAGCACCTGGCCCTCGGGCGTGGGAACGGTGGCGGTGGTGAAGCTGAAGGCAGCACCGTCCTCGACGCCCTCCTCGGTCCGGATGATGGCGTTGCCCGCGGCATCGTAGCCGATGGTGGTCACCCGCGGCTCGGGGCCTCCGGTCACCGAGGGCCGCTCGATCCGGGTGGGGAGCACCGGGTAGGCGGGGTCGTACTCCCACGTGGTCTCGCGGGTCAGCGCCGGGGTCTCGACCGCCTCCAGCCGCCGGGTGAGCTGCCCGTGGGCGTCGTATTCCATCACCGTCTCATGGCCCAGACCGTCCGTCTCCTTGGTGGGCCGCAAGGGGTTGAGGCCATCCATGTACTCGAAGCTGGCGTTGGGTCCAGAGGTGCAGGTCGGGCACGAGCCCGAGACCGAGGTCACCCGCGGCTTGCGGCTCGCCGGGTCGCGGTCGAACTGGTAGACGGCGGGCACATCGAGGGGATCGGTGACCGTGATCACGGTCGGAAACGCCGGGTCGTCGTAGCTGAATTGGTAAAAATCGACCGCTTCGGTCGGGGGCTCCGGACCGTTGGGGCCGGCGACCACCGAGCCTTCCCAGGCGGCGATGACGTTGGCCATTGCGTCATATCGCCAGGCGCGTTCGATCCGCCGGCCGGCGGAGGTACCCACCAGCACCTGCTGGGTCAAGTATCCCGGATGGCGCGGGTCCTCGTAGAGAAACTCCAACGAGGTGCCGTCCGGACGGTCGATGCGGGTCAGGTCGTCGCCGTTCCAGACGTAGCTCCACTGACGTGAGTCGGAGCCTGCGACCCCCACCTCGGTGATCGTCGCCAGCTTGCCGTCCGGGTGATAGGTGAAGGTCTCCGAGCGGCCGTCGGGAAAAGTCACATCGGTCAGGACGCCCGAGGCATCGTAGGTCGCCCTCTTGGCGTTGCCGTTGCGGTCGGTGGTCGAGAGCCATTTGCCGTCGGTGTCGAACACTTGGACGGTGCCTTCGAGGTCTCGCAGCTCCCAGCCGCTCGCCGTGCGGGTCAGCGTCCGGTACTCGTCGGAGGGGGCGATGTCCTGGTAGACCCCGGAACCGTCTTTACTCGAAAACTCCCGGAAAGTGGCAAACCGGGTGATCAGCCAGACGTGGCTGTCGTCGGGGTCCGGCACGATCCGCTCGGCATAGTCGTGCGACCAGTAGCGGCCCAGGGTTGTGCGCAACTCGGCGGCTCCCGGGTCGCCCGTTCGTCCCGCTCCACCGGCCGCGTAGCGCAGCTCGGCGCCCGGGCCGGTCCGTGAGGTGCCCGTGGAAGCATTGACCTGGGCGCCGCCGCCGCTGACCGGCACCCCTTGCATGCAACTCGTGCAGGAGGCCGTGGGACAGTCGGTGACCCGTGGCGGGGCGGGGCAGCCGATCGCCTGCGCCACCGCCTCGCCTCCCACCGCGAGCCCGCTCACCTGGGTCACTCCGCGGCACCCGAACCGGTCCGCGGGGCAACTGAACGCGGTCAGCGAGAAGACCAGCGGCGAGGCCCGCACCGTGCTGCACGAGACGTTGGGCACGGTGACAAAGGTCTCCATGCGGTCGGTGGTGATCAGCGGGCCGTTGCCGCAGATCGCCGTCTCCCCGCAGCCAAAGAAGTTGGTCGGATCACAGGGCGGCGGCGTATCCTGCTCAAACCAGAAAATGACCGGCTCGATGGCCTGCGAGCCGAATTCCTGGATGTTGTCCTGGTTGCCCGGGAAGGTGAAGGGAGCCCCGAGCTCCACCGCGCACGAGCCCAACCTCGGGTCGCACAGGGGATCGGACAGCCGGATAAACGGAGACCCGTCCTGTGGCTTGGCACAGCGGTTGCCGTTGCACTTGCCGCTCGGGATGTCCTCCCCCGGGAAGAGGTTGAAGAAGAAGGCCAAGCCCCCGGAGTCGCCGCACAGGGCTTGTCCGCTTGCAGGGGCCACCGTCACGGCAAGCCCAGTAAGCACACCGATTAGTCCACAGCACACGCGGCATCGAATGATCTTCACTACTATGCGCAGCTTCGCATAGATTGGCGAAGGCCGTCAAGCCTCTCGACGGATCTTTGGGTTCTTACCGGGCGCTCCGACCGCAAGGACAGCCGAGAGTTGAGAGTGCTCACGGCAATCGATGGCGGCCTGCTCACGGAGATCGATCGCGATCAGCGGCATTGGCCGACCACTTTCACATCGATTACTGTGATCACACTCACCTGCTGTTACCGGCGGTCAGGAAGCGCGGGATTCTGGCGGTCTGATGCGCGGGTCGAAAGATCGATCACCGCAGGACTGAGGCTCGGGGTTCGCTGGCGCGAATGACGTACCCTCTTGGTAGACCTCACCTTCGGCCCCAGACGTAGGAACTCGGTTCGAGGTGCGCTGCAGACGAGGCAAGACTGGCCAGGCAGCGCCGCCCGCGCTCGAAAGGCTCCAGGACGCGTTCTCGGCAACCCTGCTCCGTCACCTGGGCTCTGGGGCCTGTGAGCGGCGGTTGAAAAGCGCGGGATTCTGGCGGTTGGAGGCAAGAATCCCCTGGGGGAGTCAGCGTCATCGTCGCGCGCGCGCCGGGTCGGCCGAGCTCGGGTGGGCTGGAAGGGGGGTTTTCGGGAGAGAATCGGGGCCAACAAGCACGCGGAGGACGGTGCGTGTCTAGCCTGGATAATTCACGAGGTTCAGTAGACAAGCGGGGCGAAACCCGGTTAAATCGCTTTAGCAGAGTGAGATACAGCGACCGACCGGAGGATCGCCCCGATGACAGAGTGTATCGCACCGATTGA